>Ga0255752_10002958_pt1 | contig 18136 bp, 20 predicted proteins | sample 011ome_25_FD_179952 | JGI IMG/M metagenome (GOLD analysis project Ga0255752, IMG submission 179952) | Coastal salt marsh microbial communities from the Groves Creek Marsh, Skidaway Island, Georgia - 011512CT metaG (version 2) | ecosystem: Environmental > Aquatic > Marine > Intertidal zone >... | reverse complement strand
GGATACATGCAACCCAACATCTTTACATGATTGACCATCAACATTAACATAGAATGTATCAAGTACCCCATCTTCGACATTAAAAGCCACTGCACCGATAGAAAGAATTGCCGCATAAGGTCTGACACTGAGAGTTTCAATGTCTACCATTACATGTTTAACCACCTAATGTCTCCTGAATTTGTATGTTGTGCATGAATTCATTCTTCAATGCAGAATCAGCTTTCAAGGCACCTTTGAGAACCGTTGTCTGTGTCGCACTATTACTAGAACGAATGCCTCGATTTTCACAGCAACCATGTCTAGCACGAATGTAAACACCGACTGCTTTAGAAGCGGTTTGTTTCTCAATCTCACATGCAATCATTTCTGTCAGTTCTTCTTGCAAGTGCCCTCGCATTGAAAGATGCTGTGCGAGGCGAGTGTATTTAGAAAGTCCAATAACTTTATCGCCTGGCATACAAGCAATATAACAGACACCCTGTACGGGTTGGTGATGATGTGAACACATGCTGTTAATATCACTGCGAATAACAATCAGTTGATCGTAGCTACCATCATTAGGGAAAGATGTTACGCTAGGAACATGGTCATAACGACCACTCATTATCTCATTAAAATACATTTTAGCAAGCCGCCTAGCAGTATCTTTGCTGTTAGGATCGTTGTGTCGGTCGATGATTAAAGTATCAAGCACAGTTTCAAATGCTTCGGCAGCCTCATCAATCAATTGCTCTCTTTCACCATCATGTATTAGACTAGCGATATTGTCACTCGCCCAATACCGCGTATCTGCACTTTTGCATCTCTCTATAACTTCTTCATATTTTTTCATGACTGCTCCCAAGGAAAAACTACCCACCCGTCACCGGTGTATTCGGTTCCTCGGTAGTGTGTTAGATTAGAGTCTACTTGCTTATCTACCAAAACAGCAAAATCTGCTCGGTCTTTGCAAAGTTCTGACATATCTCTTATTGTAACACCTGAATCACAAATGTCATCAACAATTAACATGTTTTGGTATTTTACAGCCAACTTGAATAAAGAACCAACTTCTCGGGTGTCTCCATCTCTCGACTGCCAATTCACTGTTTGCAAAGGCAATCCTAATCGATGGCTCAAAATGGTGGCGGGGACAAGCCCCCCTCTAGCTACTGCTACGATAACATCATAGTCTTTATTCTTTGCGTCTAAGTATATTGATTCTGTAAGTAAATCAATATCATTCCATGTCAGATTCATTATGTACCTATAGCATTACCAAAAACATAACTGTGATTTCGTGTTGCTACTTTATATCCTCGACACATTGCCTCATGACATATATCAGCAACTTGTTCTTGCTCTTCTTTTGTGGCACCTGCTGGCATAATCCAAATCTCAGGAGTTTTTATTTCGTTTGCTGTACTCATTGTTTTAACTTGCCTTGCATAGTACGCAATTTCGTCCCAAGATTCTTCTGTTCCGTTACATACAAATTTTATGATACTGGTGCTTGATGTGCCTTGAACATAATCCATAAAAACATCAGGTAAAACTTTACCGTCTTCTCCGGCAGTGTACAAAATCTTCGGACTTATTGCCCAATGCCAACGAATTCCCATTTCAGCAAGATACACATTAATGAAATCTCGCAGTTCAGGACTTAGTGGCTTCGTGCCATTCGTTTCTACTGTAATGATCTTAGGTACATTGCCTCGAGCAAGAAACTGATTGACAATAGCCTTCATCTGTTTTTGCCAAAGCATAGGCTCACCCCCAGTAAAGGCAAGCATGTTTTCTTGTCCTGTGAGAGGATGTGTAAATTGACTGAAGGGAAGATTGCGCTCTAACTCATCACACACCTCCTCGACAGTTTTCGATTGAGCAAGATGTTTATATCGCTTTGACCAAGAATATGAGCTATCACACCCATACTGCCAAACAGGCAAGTCTTCAACTCGTTTCACATCAAGCAAATCATGCTCTTTGTAGGGAAGCACCCAAGTAGAAGAGTCAGATGGATCTTTCTGACCAAAGCCATTACATTCTAGATTACACCCAAACAAGCGCAACCAAACAGTGGGGGTGCCAGCAAGTTCTGCTTCACCTTGGAAACTGTAAAAAATTTCAGAGTATTTTATATTCATAGTGTAATAGTACTACATCACAAGGTATTTGTCAATGATTAATCAGCCAAATCTTTCAATTGTTCGACCTTTTCTTTTGCTAATTTCATAGCTTCAGCGTCATCAAAATATTTTGGTCTGCGTTTAACTAGATTTGTGGTAGGGTGAGCCTCATCAAGTTTCCCTGCTTCATCTACAGCTTTTCTCAAAAAATCTAAGTATTCCGATGTATGTGGATCACTTAGGTCGGCACCGCTCATGATAGAATGAATGTCTATACTTTGTATATACCTACTTTTGGTATCCATTTGTTTCTTTTCTTTCTGGATTCTACGCAAGAAAGCATAGTAGGTGATCTGAGTAAAGTATGCAAACGGATTTTTAGATTTCTCTGGATCAAAATTGTCAATGTATGTGATACAATTTTCAATACCATCAAGTATCATTTCATCTCGGAATGTGTAGTTTACAAAATTTGATTTGTATGCCAAATGGTTTGCAATCTTAACCATACATTCACCAAGATAATTTGTTACTCTAGGTTTGTCATCACCTGACTCTTTGGCAGCCAGAACCTTTTCTCGGTATTCACTGATAGCCCGGAGAAATTCCTTGTTATCAATGTAATGTGCATTTTTAGTTTTATCTTTCTTCACTTTGGTCTCCATAATATATTTTTTTCTTGACAAGTATAATACATGCTGTTATACTCCGTCTGTGGCGTTTAAGAATTACTTTAATGTATCTTGCTGTTCTCGTCTAGATCAGAAAAGAGTCCTTTAACTTTCTCTGAAGTTTCTTTCTCTTCTTCTTGACCCCCTAGGTAAAAATAACTAACCATATTTCTATATCCTTTTATATAGTTGTCCTGTATATCTGTAATGTACATTACTGTGGACATGTCAATCACTAAGTGGTTATCTTTTGAAAGAGTCTCCCATTGTTTTAGACTATACCTTTCTACCATTCCCGTATCAGATTCATAAAAATCATTTATCACTTGAATGGGATAGTGTAGAGTGACGAAGTTTTCTATTTCTGAATCTAGATTTACTTTATTATCCAGCATAGCAATAACAGTTTCACCTGTTATCATTCTTAAAAGTCTGTGATATCTCATTCAAAAAAACCTTCTAAAGTGTTAACCTCAAACTTTTCTGTGTATGGTCTAACTATTCGTTTGTCAAGATAAATTCCGTACCGTCTTCCTACATATTTATACCACTGTCCGCGGCTCTCAGGCAAGCCATAAGTCTCTCTAAAAATCTTATCGCCTCTATTCATTTCTTCTTTTCTTGTATTTTGTGCACCTGCATGTGTACTGGGAGAAGTGAATTCTTTTAAAAGAATATTTCTGAGCATATAAGTTTTAAGTCCGTTCATTGCACACTCCAGCGCAAAGAAATCGTCTTCTCCTACTAATAGTTTTCCATCTATATAGGTAAAGTTTTCATTGAATTTTACTTGCTGTTCATTTCTTCTTAGAAAAAACATTGTCCCTTTCATAGAGCCAAACTTTCTATCAAAGCATAACTCTCTATCCCACTTGACATTGATATAATTTTTGTCTAGATTTTTGTACTTATCTTTGAACGCACCGTCTCCAGGTCTACCGTCCCAATGGGGGAAAAACAAATCCACACCCTCAAAATTATCTGGGAAATTTTCAAGTATACTGCAAATGTTTATTCTAGTATGATAAAATTCATCGTGACTTTTCAATACAGCATCATTGTCCATAAACAATGCCCACTCATGGTCTACATCTGAATAAAAGTTTTCTAGCAGAACATTTCTCGCCTGACCAGGTGTGAGTAAGTCGCCTCTATGTACAACATACTCAACTCCCTCAATGAATTCATCTTCATTATAGTCTTGTGCCAAAACTTGTATTTGCATTTCGGGGCAGTGAGACTTCCAATAATCAATTTGTTGTCTGTGATTTTCTACTCGTACTTGTCTTTCTTCTGGCTTGTCTTTACTGCCAAAGTAAGAAATGATGTATGCCTTCACATTCATTTTTCTTCACCGTATACATTGAGATTGATTATCTTGTAATCGAACCCTTCTTCATTATATAATTTAATTCGCTCAACCATATGATTCAAAGTGTAATTCTTCTTAGACTTCCATGAAAGATCGTCACCAATATCATAAAGATTGCAAGAAGTTTTTTCATTACCCTTTCTTAATCCTCGACCAATACTCTGAAGATTTCTAATTCTAGACTTGCTTGGTGAGGCAAAGATTACATTGTGCAAGTTTCTTATGTTGATTCCCGTAGAGAATGTGCCGTAAGATGCAACAATTATAGCATTGTCTGCCTTCTCTGTCAATGCCCGAATCTGTTCTCTTTGTTCAGTATCGGTACCACCAAAAACAAAGTAAACGGGTCTGGTAGGATCAACTTTTCTTTTGATTAAGTCAAACAGTATAGATCCATGCTTCTCTACATACTGAAAGAGTACTAGGCTATTTCCCTTTTGAGTTACTGTTAGATTTCTAATGATTATGTTTCGTTTGTGATTTGAAACAAGGTAGTCCATTTCTTCTTGGTAGTTCATATCCTTGACTTTCTTTCTCTCTTCGTCAGGATATTGTAGAAGAAGACACTTGACTTTTAGATCAGCGAGTGATCCTTCGTCCATCAATTTTTTTGTGGTGGTTACTTTATATACCGGTCCGAAGCAGCCTTCTAATACCAGTTTATGCGTTTTCATTCCGTCAAGTGTTCCTGTAGTGCCGAAACGGTAAGGCGCATTTACACACTTATTCATTATAGTTGTTAATGATTTAGCTTTAAATAAATGCGCCTCATCTCCATATACTACATCAAATTTTTCAAACCACTTTTTAGGAAATTTGTATATAGACTGCCAGGTCGAAATTGTTAAGGGATATTCGTTTGATTTTTCTTTGCCCCCGTAAATTCGGTGACAGTTATCGGATGCTTTCCAAGTATCTGCTGAAGCGTAGTCTTGAAAATCACCATACATTTGTTCTACTAGTGAGGTAGTAGGAACAATGATTAACTGCTTTTTCCCTAAGAGTTGGTAATAACGAACCAGGGAATATATAATGAGAGACTTGCCAGAAGCAGTGGGTGAAAGAAGAAGTAGGCGTCCGCTACTAATTCCTTGAGTGATTGCTTCGATTTGATATTCTCTCGCTTGAATGGGTTTTTCATTACTTTGTAGTTTTAACTCCTTAGTGTAGTTTTTTATATATTGTGTAGATACAGGGTCTCCCATATCGTCCATATTTATACGCATAGAATACTCTAACTGCTCACAGAATTCTTTTAAATAATATAAAAGTCCGACAGGTAGTTCTTTTGTGTATATGTTAAACAGTCTAGCTTTACCATCCCACATTCGTGACTTGTACGCAGGCATGAATCGTGCGCCTGGTACTTCAAAAGTAAAGAAGTCATTGATCTCCTGCAGAGTGCTAACATCGCAGTCTACAATCAAATATACTTCATTCTTTTTAGTCACTGTTATCATTACATAAGTCCGTTAGTGAATTTAGTCCACTCAATACTATTCTTGATATCCCAAGTTCTGCTATGTAGATTTTTCATCACTCGCTCTAAAAAATCACCGACAGTTGCAATGTACTCAACCTTGTTTGTTTGCTCAATCACATCATCATCTGAATCGAGCATTTCATTCATATCAGATTTCAGCGGCTTGGGTCCTAGCCATTGATCCCAACCTAGTGCAACGAGGTCTTCTCTGGAAAGTTCACCTCTAAAATATTGAGTCTTTACTTTGCGCAGTTTGTAAAGAGCAGCCTGTGATCTTCGCAGGTGCAGTCTGACATCTGACATATGATTCAGATACTTCGAGTGTAGTTCGGGTGTGCGTGTAGACTCTTTGCCTAAAGACAGTTCATCAATTTTGCAATCAACTGCCCACATATCTTGCAGTTCTTTCAATGTAATCATAATAACCTCAAGGACTTATTTATACATACTATACTATCAAACGGTATATAAGTCAACCACCAAGAAGACCGTTACGGATTTTCTATGCTGAAAAGCCTGTATCTAAATGCGGCTACACCAACAAAGTAATTTTGGTCGCCTGAGCTAATATCAAAGTCTAGCCCCTCTAAACTGATCGGGAAACAGTCTACAAAATTTATGCGCTTGATGGGGTTATTGTTCGAGTCCAAAACAAACAAGTCCGCATCAGAAAACTGACCCAAATCTTTGCTTCTAGGATTTTGATTTGGAAATCGATATCTTTGTGTGTCGATATACTTTGTAAATTGTTTGTGGTCTTCAGGAGAACCTAGTCCAATAAGCCAGTTATAAAGTTCTCTATAGTTAGCCATATCTTCTTGCACAAGAAAGCGAATAATCAATTCACCAAATCGTACTTTCTCTCCTGGGAAAACCAGAGTAGATAGCGGCGTTTCAACTTCAGGGGAGCCAATCGACATCTGTGGCAGATTCGCTGCCTGGCAGAAAAAAGAAACATTTGGTATGTTATGAATCTGAAACTTAAAGCCATTGGGTCGTAGAAAATCTAACTCACCTGGGTCAGATGCTCCCGTGTATCCTGCTTCTGCTACATTTGTTATAGGGTTATAAGCCATGTCATGTCCTCTGTACTATACTATTTATATCTGAAAATATTCTGGAGTCATGACATAGTTTCTATCATCTAGCCAAGCTATCTCTTCTGGTAGTTGGTGTGTTGCGTTAAGTGTATGTAGGTGCTGTCTATTGTGTTCAAGCACATCCTCCATCTCAACTAGAATTTTCCTTAATCCAGAAGTAGTTCTAACATTCAACCTAGCCAACTCTTTAACTATCATTGACATTCTTATTTCATTGTCTTCCTGTAAATCGTAGCTCTCATCTATCCATGGCTCAAATGTTTTGAATCCCATGTCTCGTAGATTTTTCAGATAGTATGCACTTGCAAAACCTATAAATGGTCGTTTGCATGACAGCACCTTGTATGTTTTTTCTGTGATGAAAGAAGGAGAAAACATCTCATATGTAAAATTTGGTATTTGTTCTGGATCCATTTGAACAGCAAACATAGGACTTACTGGGTCTGAATGTTTGTCAAACGCAATAAATTCATTTGAGTAATGATTAAAGTGAGATTCTATTACAATGTGTATAAACGAATCTTGTATTGCCTGTGTCATAAGCACAGACCATTTGTTTCTTAAAGTTTTAACTGCTTCTTTCTCATCAGACATTACATACGGAACTCCTGATAAGAAACTATCTAGATCCTCGTTGCTATGTCTAGACCCTTTTGGCAAGAGATATCTATCCAAGTAGTAATTGTATTTTTCTAACATTTGTTCTTTGCTGTATACTTGGGTCTGTGTAGCCGTGTTGCTTGCCTCTACATACGGATTGGTGTTCCAAAAAGTAAAATTGGATGTTTTTGTATTTGTTAATCCGTGTGTATGCAGTCTAGTGTATAAATCCAATCGCTCTGCTTTAAAGTTACGAGAGAAAAAACTAAACTTTTTTGACGGCATTGGATTGTTTGTCAGATTCACATAACAAATTTTTGCAATCCAGGATTGTTGTTTATAAGTTACAGGAGGGGGGAAGTTTTTTTTGGCAAAGGTGTCAATGAGCAACTTTTCAAAATGAACATCTACTGCGCCAATATATACCTTGTGCATATGATCTTCCATATTATATTTTTTAAGAACCTCGATCCAATTCCAAATATCATATGCGTTGTAATAGTCAGTGACATAACTTATAATTAGCTTCCAATTAGGCTTATCTTTCAAGTGAGACCACTGAAAGGAATTCATAAATTTTCTAAGAGGAATTCCTAACTGAGTTTTGTCTGTCTCATTGTAATAGAAAAAAACCTTTTCCTCGTTAAATTCTTTAAAGTTGTTTGTGTCAGTTATTCTACCAGCGTATTCTATGTCATTGCCAGGAGCAATGACCATTAAGTAATCATCTGTCATCATTATTTCCTAGAGGGTATATCATAAGGCTCATTGTCTTCTTTATCATACCAATAAAGACTTCTATGCGGGCGATCATCTTGTTTATATGTAGAGTTGCTAGTATAAAAGAATAGTCTGAATGTTGTTCTGTGCATATTCTCTGGGCACTCTATTGGCTTAGGGTATCCATGAAAGCCTCGCTTGTGGTCGTTCCATATTATTGCTCTGTTAAATAAACAGTCTACACTTCTAACACACTCAGTTTTATTTGCATTCCAAAATTCAAATGCCCCATTGTACTCTGGTTTCCAATCTGGAGTTAGATATATTATTAACGCACAGGCTCTATGCAATTTTAATTGTTCGTTCCAATTGAAGTCGGTGTGTATTTTGAGCGAGTCACCGCTCCAGCTTTTTGAATACCCTGCTCCGGTGATATAGGGGTCAGGGATGAGTCCTGAGATGCCTGTAAGCGCCTCTAACCAACGCAATCCCTCACTGCTATGCAACTGCGCTAGTAATTCTCTAGCAACAGGCATGTGTTCTAACTTAACACACTCTTTCATCAAACTATCTTTGCGAGTGAAGGTAGACCAACATTCAGCAGGAATAGTTTGTGCTTCTACAAACATTCTCTTTGCAAAGTTATTAGGTAAAAAGGTATCGAGTGTAGCAGATGGCACTGGTTGAGACAATGCATAGTCGTCTTTGAGATTGGCATGATATATTTTTATATGGTCTACTATTTCCATAATCATATTTATGCATAAAAAAAGGGCTCCGAAGAGCCCTTTCAAAAGTGATTGCTTAAAGCAATTCTTTTTATTACATCAAGTTAGTTACTTTAACTTTTCTGTAGTACTGGTTGCGAGAAGCCGTGAAGGTGTCGCCGTCAGTTGTACCGTTAGCTTGAGTAACATATGGGTTAGCAATCATGCCGTAACGAGTCTTGAAGCCGATTTTTGGCTGGAAGGTGTTAGGATCAATTGCACGAACCATTTGCAGTGGAACATAAGGGCAGTAGAAAAGACCTGCGTCATATGCACTAGAACCCTTGTAGCCTGCAACATAAAACTGAGAAGCGGCACCAGTGTTTGCGGAGTACGGATCGATGTACACTTTGTAACGACCGTTGAGTGTACCAGCAAAAGTGTTGCCAGTGTCATCAACATTCAGATCAGTAGAAAGTGCAGGAGTGTAGTCAAGTACACCAGACATAGCAAGAGCAGAAGCAACATCAGCCGAACAGATGATGAAGTTACCTTTCCCGCGACGGGTGTCTTGTGCGATTACATTGGCATCTCTTTCAATGTTGAAGAGAAGACCTTTGAAACGCTCTACAGACCAGCGACCGTTAGAGTCAACATCAAGGTCGAAAGTACCAGGTGTAGCTGTAGAAGCGGCACCAGTCTTAGCGACTTTGTAGATTGTACGAATTACTTCGCGGTTGATTTCAGCGAGAATTTCCTGAGACAGAATGTTGCTCAGTTCGCTTTCTGCGTCAAGACCGTGTACTGCTTTCAAGTCCTGAGCAAGTTCAACTGTGTACTCAGCTTTCAAAGCACGGGTCTTTGCAGTAACCGTAGTCTTCTCAATGCTGAATGCCATTTCGTTAAGAGTTGTAGCACCGCCGAAATCTTCAGCAGTAGCAGTAGCAACACCAGTACCTGTAGTGTAAGCACCATCAACAGGGTTAGAACCGTCATGAGCACCAGCGCCAGAGAAGTCAGTATCGGCTTCGTTGAACAGTGCTTCATCGCCAGTCTGTGAGCTGTAGTGGCTCTTCATGGCAAAGATAAGACCAGTAGGTCCAGTCATTGGCTGAACGCCAGCGACATCGTATGCCATCAGGTTAGGAAGTGCCCGTCTTACCAAAGAGATAAGAATCGGATCGTAGTTGTCAACACCGCCACCAGTTACGCTGTTAGCAGGCGCCGCCTCAGAAAACATAGCAGTCTTCTCTTCACGAAGAGCTTTCTCCTGGTTTTCTAAAACGATGGTTGTAACGGCTCGCTTGTGCGGGTCTTTGATTGCAGGTAAATCGCCATGTTCGAGAACAGGGCTCCACTTGCTTTGAAGTTCTTCTGAAAGATACATCTAAGTTTCTCCTTACTTGGTTGTTATATCTATTTATAAAAAATTACTTTTTGACTGCTTTACTAATAGCTTGAGTGTAAATGTTCATTGTACTGTTTTCTGTGATGAAAGACTCATCTAGAGTGTCTTGCATTTTGTCGTCATCAGTAGCCTTAACCTTGGGGAAATAATTTTCCTTGATTACAGCAACTTTCTCTGCAAACACTTCCTCGCTATCAAACTCTACGCTTTCAACTAGCTTAGCCAGTTTCTCAGCTTCGGTAATAGTAAGGTCTGTAGAAGATTCGCTCAATACTTTACTGCGAAGAAGGTCGGTCTTTTCAGAAACGATTTCCAACTTCTCAACAATGCTTTCGTCCAATTTAGTTTTGAGTTCATCGATTTGAGATTGCATTTCACCGAGTACATCATACTTGTCAGCAGGTACTTCAATGTAATGCTCTTCAAAGAGCGTCTTCATGCCTTTGATAAAGTCTTCAGTGATTTCAGTTCTGAGACCTTTTTCAACTGCAAGTTCGTTTTCTCTCATCCAATTTTCAGCGACATAAGCAAGATATGAATCAATCTTATCTACCATATCTTCTTGAAATGATGCCTGCGCCGCTTCAGCTTCTTCTTTGAGTTCTGCTTCGATTGCTTCCATTTCAGAAGTGACCCGTGCAGTAACAACAGCTTCAAAGATACCGGCAGCCTTAGTTTTAAATTCTTCGCTAAGATGTTCTTCGTCAGCAAAAAGAGATGCGATATCAGCTTCAAACAAAGCCTCTTCTTCGCCATCTTCTACTTCATCTTCAGCAATAACTTCTTGGTCTTCATCTTCAGCTTCTTCACGAACGCCTTGAGAAGATGCTTGATTAACAACAGAAGTAGGATCTTCTTTCGTGTCAAAATTAGGAGCATCGCCTGCGCCCTGACCTTTAGGAAGAGTGTTGTCTTTAGAAGCCTTTGCAGATGCAGCCTTACCGACAGGCGAAGTTAAACCGCCTTTGTCATCAGAACCAGAAAGGTCTTCCATTTCGGGATTTGCGTTTGAGCTACCCTGAGTAGGAGCAGTCTTGTCGCCAACATCTTTCGAGTTGGGGAGACCTGCTTTTTCCTCTAGAGCTTGAGCTTCTTCAACAAGTGCGTCAGAAGCGTCTACTTCATTAGCCTTGCCGAGTAGCTCCCTGATTTTGGATTCTACCTGAGCCATTTATTATCTCCTTAGATTGTCATGTCTGTGTTTATTTATATAAATTTAAATTTTGGATAATTTATTTAAGAATGAGCTAAACACATGCATCTTTGCTTCTTCTAGTTCACGGCTAGATGCTTTACGAATTACTGATTGTGCCTGTTCCATATCTCTGGCAGTCCAGATACCATCTACCATTACCCACTCTCTACTTTCCATAATACCTTCAACATATGCATCTGGTGCTGAAGGATCTGCAACTATATCTGCCGCAGTGGCAAGCATGAAATCATCCTGTACTTCATTAATTCCATTCTTCTCTTTAATAGAGCCTAAGCCCCTAGAGCTAACACCTAACTGTGCGCCCGCGTCAATAAGACTTGAAGCGATCTTGCCCATAGGTGTCTCTAAAATCTTTGCTTTACCTATCCAATTATTTCCATCTTCTTTAAGAGATACGATCATATGAGAAACCCGATCAAGGTTCAGTGAAGGGCCATCAGGATGACCTAACTCACCTAAAGCTCTCTTCTTATCAATTTGTTCTGCCGTATATCTAGCAACTTCTCGTTGCATTACCTCTTTAGGGTACATGCGTCCATTGCGATTCTTGAGATTTGATTGTAGAAACACTCCTTCAATATAAAGAGTTTTCTTGCCATCTGTCTCTTCTTGGATATATTGTACTTGTTCATTGAGTTCTTTTATTAGTCGCATTAGCCTAAGTCTCCGTCCGCGCCTTGATGTGCTTGTGGTCCGTAGCCAGAAATTTTATTAACTGAGAGAATAATAGTTCCTGCGCCATCCATATCCACTTCGATGTCAGAATCATTTCCTGTATTCTCTGAGAATCCATAAAACTCCATCTTACCAGACAGGCTTAGATGGTAAAGCACCTGTGAATTTCTTGTAATTGTACCCGTAACGCCACTACCCAAAGTCCAATAGATAGATGAAATATCGACTTCTGGGTTAGCTTGTGTTTCAGTAGCCTTTTTAAGCGTGGTAGCTAGAGCAATAGTACCAGTAGCCGGTGTATTGCCATCTTCACGCACGGCGACCACGCCTTGCACTTGTGTTAATTTAAGTGTATCTACAGTGACCGCCATTTAACTTCTCTCCTCGTTACTTCTTTTTTTTGTGGTTGCCATGAGAGCTTTCTTCTAGCACTTCTAGTGCATATGTCTCACATGTTTCAATGCCGTGTTCAAACATTACTTTGTACCACCAGACTTTACCAGTTGCATCTGGTTCAGCATGTTCTCCCATGATAGGCTTACCTTCACCAAACTTAGGGTGAACGACTTTCATGGCGCACATATGAGTAAGTTTAGGATCTTCCGAGCTGCCTTGTTTAGGGGGAGTACTATCTCCCTCAACACCGTCTTCTGCTGGATGATTTGCAGAAGGTTCATCTTTTTTAGGCTTTTCAACAGGAACTGCCTCTTCGGGCATATTTAATTTTGCCTGTTGTTTGTGTTTTCTCATGGCACGGCGCTCGGCTTTGGCACGAATTTCTTCTGCATCGTCTGCCGCGGATTCTCTAAACTCGTTGAATTTCTTCATTTGCTCTTTAAGCCTCTTCGGGCTCCTCCGATTCTGTTTCTTGTACTTCACCTGTCATCTCCTCAGGCCAGTCTTGACTTGCATCTTCAGGACTTTCATTACCAACATTATTATAGATAGAAGACGCCATGTCTGCTTTTCTATCGGCTACTAAACTATCAGCACGAACATTCATAATACTATTAAACGAATCTTGCGCATCAGTTAAATTACCATCAGCCCATTTATCCATCATGTCTCTGATTGCATCTTTTCTTGCATCTTCAGGACTAATTTCATTTTGCTCAAATTCTTCACTCATTGTTATCACCTTCTGGTTGAGGCTCAACAGCCTCCGCTTCATTGTTTATCTCTGAATCTATCTGCTTAACTTCTTCATCAGAAAGCATAAGAATGTTTTTCTGTACATACTCTTTACTGAAGAATTGCCCGACATATCCAGCGACACCATTTAATACTTCAATTCTACTTCTAAGAATCTCTTGATCTTTTGATTCTGTATAGTAAGCATCCGATGCAAAAATGTACCTTATGTCTGGTTTAATATCTTGCCAATCTTCTTCAGTGATAACTCCTTTGAGTATCAACTGAGTTTTTAACAAGTCATCGAACAAGACACTAAACCGTCTACGCAACTTAGCAATGAATTTTGTAAACTTCAATTCATCACGATTGATTTCAGCAGACCTACCAAAGTTCAAGCCAGCTTGTTGCTCTAATCTAGAAACAGGAACATTCAACGATTGATATAACTTTCGCTGAAAATATTCAATATCGCCTGTTTCGCCTAAGTTCTGTCCGCCTGGCAATGTTTGTATCTCTGTGCCTCTACCACCTTCTCTTCGTGGGAGCCAAAAATCTTCAAGCATTGACATGAATTTTTTATCATCACGAATCTCGCCAGTGCCTGCATCGTATACTAATTTATTACGATACCGATCCATGATGTCTTTAAGATACTGTTCTGCCTTTACTCTAGGCAAGTTACCTGTATCAACATAGAAGATTCTTCTTTCGGGCGCTCTTGTAATACGATAAATTACAGAAGCGTTCTCCATCATTCTAAGTTGATTGGCGGGTCGAATCGCCTTATGCAAGAATGACAAAGGAATATTTTTATCTTGATCTACTAGCCCTGAAGGAACATACGAAATAGCATCTTTCGTAATTTTCAATGCTTTGCTATCAAGCGTAGTTGATGCGCTTATCTGACCCGGCTTAGTAGCAATTCCTTTATCATCATAGATAAAATATTCTTTAATCTCTTTTATAAACTGAACCCCTGTCTTTGGGTCCTTTTCTTTCTTTACTTCTCGTACAAGACGAATTTTTCTAGGATCGATATATCGAATGTCAGTAATGCCTTGCTTAGGCTTAGCAGAATCAATTACTTTATGAAAGTAAATTCTTCCATCGATATACCATCGTCTAAAATAATCTTGCGCTCGATTGTTAAAGTCAAACAACTTCAGTACTTCAGCAAACTCTTCGTGTATTGCCTTCTTGACTGCCGCAGATACTTTCACATCATCGGTATTGAGTTGTAAAGGTTTTTCATCGTCTAAGTTTGAGATAGAATCGTTAATAATGTCTTCAATCGCAGTATCAACATCCGCCATCATTGAGATGTCACGGTATCTCTTAATGAGTTGTTCTTCGGTGTTAGCAACACCTTCTATATCAAAATAGGTGCCATAGTAGCCGCCAGATCGGATGGCATCTATAGCACCGTCTTCGGAAGGGGCAACAAACGACTTTTCAGTCGCTTGTGCTTTCCTTCTATTTATTTCAAATCCAAAAATTTCCATTATATAGTTCTCCTACTATACACTATATATGTCAGCTAAATTAGCTAACTTCGTAGTGTGAGTACTGGAATGTCACTGTAAATTCTTCAAAAATATCGTTCTGTGCATACTGCAATGCAATCTCAGACATATTGATTGGGAATGCGCCAAACATTGTGTAAGTGCCGCCTGGCAACGCCCTATCGTTTCTGTCTAAATGCTTAACAGTAAGCAATTGCTGATACTCTGATGGAGTAAGAGCGCCTAGATTTCCCTCACGCTCGTTCATGCCGTTCATCCACTGTTCAAAGGCTGTTCTAAGACCAAACTCTGAATCGTTGACGATTGTTACTGTGAACGGATCAAAGATGCGTTCACCTGCCAGCTTGATTTCACGACCCCTATACTGAATGATCGCAGGGTTGACATTAGAAGCCGGAATGGATGCTCCCGTAACCAAGATGCTAAGTGATTTATCTACTGCACCTACATATGTAGGGAAGTTTAGTTCTACTTCAAACTGATTAGGTCTCGCTCCACCAGCGCCTAATCTGCTTTTAAAGTCTTCAATATTCATTAGTTTTTCTCCTTATTGAATTATTTATTAGGCACCAAGCTCTTCAAAACTGATACCTGTCCGTGTCGCAACAAATGTCAGTGTAATGAAGTTGATCGATTTTGCAGGCTTCAGATAAATGTCTGCTCTAAATTGATTTTGGTCAATGACTTCAGGAGTGTTATTAGTCTCATCGCACACAACACGGAAATCATATACGCCCCTTCTGCCTTGAACATCTCTCAAGAAAGGAATAACCAAAGAACGGAACTGCGCTCTTGTGTATTGGTCGTTCAATTCAAACAGCTGGAATTTAGCCGCTGTAGAGATTGCCTTTTCAACAGTAATGAAAAGTCTACGAACATTAATTCGATTGAATGCGCTTGCCTTTGCGAGCATTGTCTTGTCGCCAAACAACACGATGCCATTACCTGGGAAGCCAACGATTGGATTGATACCCGCTTTGTAGAGAGCATCTCTGTCAGTCTTGTTCGGGCTGTATGCAAGTTTTACCGCATTTTTGATTGCGCCGCGATTGTAGCCTGCAGGAGAGAACCAAGGATCTGCAACTAGATCAGCAGTTACACATGCACCTGCAACATCGCCGTTGCAAGGAATCCAACGATACTTATCGTTGTACTTGTCATACATGTACTTCCAGCCGCTGTCCATTACCGCATAAGAAGAACGAGTGTAAGAAGTAAGTTCTGCAATAGAAGTAGTTGCCTCGTTTCCTGCATTATTAACAACCGATGCTTTCTGAGGAGAAATAAAGACCATGCAGTCTTTGCGAATCTCAGCAACATTGTCAATGATGTAGTCGCCTACTGTTTGACTGTGACCGCCCGCCATGATAAGGTTTACATCAACCAATTCATCATTAGCAAATAGAGCGTAGCCAGACTGTAAATCGCCGTCAGTTGGGCTGTTATCAGCGCCGCCTGACATTGAAACTTCTTGATCGCCATCTCCTGGAACCAAAGCTACAAAAGTAATAGCACCGGAAGATGCAGAACCCCAGTTAGTACCATTAGTTGGATGGTCCATCCAACGAATCCACTTAGAGCGAGTATTGATTACATCTTTATAGTAGTTGGACTGGTTAGTGTCGTCTTTTGCATCCGATGCTTTAGATACTCCAGCGAATTTTTCAAGTACTGTCCCTGCTTTACCTGTAATAGCGCCATCTTCGTCAATGACAATGATATGCATTTCATCTAACTGCGAGCTATTATTGGCTGCATATGTTGTTGTAATTGGAATATAATCAAACTGCGTGGCATATACCCATGCAGTAGAAAGAACGGCAGTTGCAGTTGCACCTGTGCCATCTCCGCCAGTGAATGTGATTGTAGGAGCAGAAGTGTAACCTGATCCAGCATATGTGATTGTCACACTAGCAACTGCATCACCAGCAAGTACTGCGGTACCGGTCGCAGTCGTGCCAGTAGCCGGGGCATCAAATGTAACAGTTGGAGCAGAAGTGTAACCTGAGCCGCCAGTAGCCACTGTCACTGAAGCAACAGAAGTAGATGTGTAAGTTGTTAGATCAGCCATAGAAACTTTTAGACTGTTGCCTAAAGCGCCTGGGAATCTACCTGCCCACATGCCAACAGTGCCTTCGCCGTTGATGTAGTTGTTTTCGTATTCGTCATCATTTCTGATAAGAAGTCCAGTACCATCAGCAGTTGCGTTTTCGGCAGTGCCTACTTCTCGTACAACCTTCAAAGAAGATCCATAAGCCAGATAGCTGGATGCTGTCATAAAATCTTGTGCAGTTGTGTCGTTCGGTCGTCCAAATCTTGCTGATAATTGATTTTCGTTTTCAATAGAAACGATTTCTCTAGCAGGACCCCAAGAAAAGTCTCCTACAAATCCACCAATTGTTGTAGCAACTGCTGGAACAACATTAGAAGCATCTTGTTCTTGGACGAGAACGCCGGGGGAAAGCTGAAAAGCCATATTATTCTCCTCGAATTAAGTTAGCGTTTTGTTTAATAGTCATCACTGTCTTTATTTATAAATCTCTAAATTTAGGCTCATCGAACAGCCAGACATCTCCACCCATGACTTCAACCAATTCTTCTTGTCCATCATCTATATAACCAAATGGCGTTAGATCATTATCAATTGCTCTCATCTCTGAGTTGTAAATTCCTTCTCTGACATTCACATTCGTTAAATCTGAAAAGAAAGTATTGGTTGTTACCCAACCAAATAACACCAAACACATTACTAGGTCGTCATGATACCCTTCATCTGCTTGGTAGGTCCCGCTTTTTTCAATAAAAGTAGATAATTCTTGTATAATATCTGCATCAAACAACAATAGTTTCTTCTCTTCTAATAAACTTTTAAAAGAGAAGCACCCTTGTCTTTTCACTGCCTTTGATGTTGTCACTCCTAGCCTAGCAGACTTTCCGAATCCGGGGGTAATGTATTGTCTGCCATTTTCAGTTACAGTAGTAAATATATTTTCATACTCATTTTCTTGATGCATTATATCTAATACTTGCTGTCCTATATCATTAGATTCAACAAGAACAAATGCACTGTTATAATCCTCTGCTACCTTTGTTATAATATTCGGGTATAACAGAGGAGACATCTTATTGTGTCTATATTTTCCGACTAGCGTATACGGCATTTCAGTAACATCAATAATCACGAACGCCGAGTAGTCTCCGCCAATACCCCTAGCAACATCAGCTACTACTACATAATATTTATCTTTTTCGGGTTCTTGATAAATTTCTAACCCATCTTTCTCATAGACTGGCACTTTAGCACTAAGAGATCCTAGTGTTTTGCCGTTGATAAGTGTATTAGAGGATCCTAAAAATTCACACAATACCTCTTGGTTGAATTTCAATTCACCTAATAGCTGTAACTGTTGTTCTGC
>Ga0255752_10002955_pt1 | contig 18148 bp, 24 predicted proteins | sample 011ome_25_FD_179952 | JGI IMG/M metagenome (GOLD analysis project Ga0255752, IMG submission 179952) | Coastal salt marsh microbial communities from the Groves Creek Marsh, Skidaway Island, Georgia - 011512CT metaG (version 2) | ecosystem: Environmental > Aquatic > Marine > Intertidal zone >... | reverse complement strand
CGTTATTGCCATTGCCGAAAGGTTGGCTGGAAACGTCAACAGCTTCTGCTGGTCGCTCATCTGAATCAGCTTATTGGCTATTCGTTGAGCCATGTAGCTTGAGTTAGTAAACGGCAGCTCAATCTCGCGCTCTAAAGTCTCATTGTTATCACGAATTAACGCAGCAGTAAGTTGAACCCGTGGAGCCTCGACAGATTTGTGATTTTGCAACGGGTCTATGATGATAGGTTTGACAGCATTGAACCTGTCGGATCGCTCAACAGACGTTTTAACCGTCACTGGCCCAGCCAAATCATCTTCGGTCAATACATGACTAGATGCTTTATATACTCCTGCGCTGATAATGTATTCACCGCCAGAGTAAACTAGCGAGCCGTTCATTGACGACAGCAGTTTGTTGATGCTAGTCATGTGCGGGTCTGTGCCGAATAGAACGCCATTAGCGGTGAATCTCTTTTCAGTCCCGCCGGGGACAGGAACAGAAGCGTCGCAAGCGTCGGCTGCAACAATTACTTCAGGCCAGTCAATTTTATCTGTTGCGATGCCCATACCGAATTGAGTATTGGTTAGATAATCAGCCACGCACAAAGCTGGGTTGTCTGAATAGGCTATGTAGACTGGATTATTTGGATTTTCGCCAGCAGTATTGCCAGCAGCTACGTCTAATCGCGGATCGTATATTTTTCGACCTTTAACCAGAGCGCGAATGTTATTCGGTGAATACTTGCCCCAAAGTTCCTGGCTTGCAGTGGCTTCCAACAGCGTGAAAATCGTGTGGATATATGCGATTCCTTGGCCTTTGTTATTGGCGCTATAATCGGCAAATCTTTGGACAAGAATTGGGTCAGCAGTTTGACCAGCAGTGCCAAGATATTTGGCAACATAAACTTGGGTAATACTGCTTCCAGACACCGAAACTGGCCCGAATGTACCAGATATAACCGGCCCGTTTGGGTTGATTATTACTTCATCGTCAAGCCAAACGTCTGTAATCGCCTCGACTTCATGACCAGCAAGCGCAATAACGTGATGAAGGTCTTGGTTATCGCTTCCAGATAATCCTAAGAAAGCCAGCGGCCCAGACACCAGCGCTTGACCGTAGATTATTTTCATTGGCTCAACAGTGCTTTTTGATGTTACCTGCCTACTCCGGTCAGTATCTGGGACGCCTGGCATATCTGGCGTTAGAAGTTTGGTGGCAAGCATTGCCCCGCCAGCGATGATAGCCGTGCCAGCAACCAAGGTTACGCCCACGAAGGCAGAAAGACTCAGGCCAGCTAAAAACGCAGCACCGCCAACGGCCCCAATTACAGCCGATCCTACAGCGGTTACAAATAAAACTACTGGTGGCATAATTTCCAACCTTTTGTGATATATCTATCGCTGATTCTAGCCATGCCTTTTTCGGTTAAGCAAACAACTTCTGCCCCAAATTTTATTCCCATCGCTTCTCCGACGATAGGTAATTTGACTATAACAGGATCACCATCTCCGTAGTCTTCACTCGGCAATGTATTCAAAGCGAAAGAAAGAAGCCCTTCCAAACCACCGTGTTTAGCCAAAATCTCTTCAGCGCCTTGCTCGCTATCGTACCCGAAGCCTTTTGCATAATCTTTTCCGGTTAACTCAAAAAGAACGTGAGCAATAAATTGACAGCAATCGGCATCGCCGTATTTAAACTGTCGCCGTTTCCATGAATTTAATGCTTGGCGAACCATCAATCTATTCTGCGAGTCTTTGTATCAGCAGCAGTTCCAGCCGTTCCACCGCTATCTGAATCGCCGCGCCATTTAATTTTTAAACCATCAATTTTTGGCATAAACTCGAAGAAGGTATCTGAAGGATAAAGCCGTTGCTGTGTCTGATTCGTATATCTTAAATTGGCAGACCTATCGAATTCTGCTAATTCAGATTCGCAAGTAATAACGATCTGATCGCCAGACTCCCCCTCTTGACCAGCCGTGACGCTCATGACATCCATAAAGCCAGTCCACATCGATATCGGATCATCCAATAATTCATCGTCTGCCGATAGAACGCCGACATAAACCGTAACAGGTCTCATAAAATAATCTTCGTTCAAAGCCTGACCGGATATGGTTGCGTCGAGCGCCGAAAGAGTAAGCGTTATCGAATAAGGGCTGACGTCTGATCCTTCCTCAAGCGTTGAAACTGACCCAAGGCTTCCAACACCAAGCCAGTCCTCACCGCCCCAGGTGTATGTTCCGATTCCGTTGTGAACATATACCGTTTCGGCAGCAAATTCTAATTTCACAAAAGTCAAAACGGTAACATATGGTAAATCAAATGCGGCCAAGCTATCCGGTAAAAATGGTCTGCTCACGCTAATACATCCTCAACGGCTTCAATGCTGAATGATGACAAACCGGCGGTATCATTAGTCCAGCCAGACTTTGATGCCAGCATGAAAACTCCAAAAACAGGAGCATCGTAATCAACCAAATTGTTATCAATAGTTGGTTTACGAATAGGAGGAGCAATTGAAATGCTGACATACCCCAAACCATTTGAGTCGCAGTCAGCGGTTACCATGTGCAACTCATTATTAAATGCAACGTAATCACCAGCTCGCAAATAATTTGTCACGGAAAATGAAGCCCCATCGACCTCGAGTGTCGATCCTGTTTGGCCTCCGCCTCTTACAGATATTGTGCCGCCTCCTATGCCTCGTCGAACAAAAGAATGGTCGTGCAAATAAAATCTATGCTCTTGGCCATTCAGTTTTGTCAAAAATGCTTGCATCTCCGCCCTTTCACTTCCATGCAGATTCTTAAAAGACATGCTGACCTTCCAAAGCGATCCTTTGCGGCCTGAAGTTTGGACTGAATTTGTTAACGGTGACCTAAAAGTTTTGCTGTTCGTGACCAATTCAAAGCTAGTTGATGCCGGAGTTATTGATGGAAACATAAATGTTGTCATACAAATCTTCTCCGACGCATCAAATCTTGAATTGTAGCAATAGTCTGTGCGTTTGTCTGTTCCATTGCGGTTCTGATCTTTAACTCAACGTCTGGGCCTGAGCCACTAGCGTTCACATTATTAACAACTGTCACGCCACCACCGCCCATTGCATTTTTCAAGTTTTCATTAGTGGCTATTCGGCCAGATGTTCCCATCGTTAATAATTCTGGACCACGCTCACCAACCAAATATGATTGGCCGCCTCTAACCTGGCCGCCTAATGCTCTTGCTCCAGTCGCAGCGGTGCTTAATGCCGCTGTAGCCGCAACAAATGGCGCAGTGGCAGCAATGGCTCCAGCTGCTGCTGCTGGGGCCAAAGCTGGCCCAATTATAGGAATTGCTGCTGTAGAAGCAAAAGCATTGATTGCCGCAAGCTGCTGACCAGCTAACGCATTAAAAGTCATGGCAGTCCCAGCAGTTGCTTGCGCCGTCTTTCCCATTATTTTTTCAACGATCCAATATGCAGCCCATTGCGCCGCCATATTGGATAAAGCATGCACTAACGATTGAGCTATTCCTGTTGCGAATTGTTTGAAGGATTCTTCTGCGCTTTTTGCTCCTGTTATAAATCCTTCAAAAGCACCGGCTAAATTACCCTGAAGACTTGTGGCCATATTAAAGCCAAGCATGTCAAGATTGTTCATTGACTCGGAAGTTATCCTCATCCACTCGCTCATATAAGTTGCTTGTTTTTCTAAATCAGTCACTCTTTGATTTTCTAAAATAGCCGATATTTCTCCTTGTGCGGCAGAATTTAAAGCAACTGTGGCTTCCTGATATTTTTGCTCAATGGCCATAGTATCTTGGCCCTTTTGTTCTGCCATCATGATTGATGACATCCTATCAGTTTCAAGTGCAGCCAATTTTTGTGCCAGAAGATTATTGACTCTTTCAATTTCTGTATCATCTGCGGCTAATGCTGCGGCCAATCTTTTATCAATGCCATCCTGCATCGTTTTTAATTGTCGATCAGCAATTAACTTTTCACTTGCCGCTTTTTTCTGTGCAGCCTCGTCTTCTCTTTTTTCTCTTGCCATTGCCAGATCAATTTCTCGTTGATCCATATCCAAAAGAGCATTTCTGTGAGTATTTTCTAAATCTCTAAAAGATTCTGCGGCTTCTAATGTTCCATCTACTAAAGGCGCAAGCGCATTCGCGCCACCAACAGATAACAGTCCAATTCCTTCTGACAGTATTGCTGCTTGATCTGCTGCCAGTTTCATTTGATTGGCCGTGTCCACAACCTCTCGCCTGAGATTTACTAGGTCTTTGTCTGCTGCTGCGCCAAATGAAATTACTAATCTATCAAGTAATAATCCTAGATTGTCATATGTATTAACGTCTTTTGAGTCTAACTTTGAAACTGTATCAAAAAATTCTTTGGCGTCTTTTTCCCCTAATTTATAATCATTTTTTAGCTTATTTAGAGATTGCTCAACTTGATCCGTCAAGTCCCGCTGTTGCTTGCCCATCGGAATATCGAGAAATTTTGACGCTTCATCATTAACCGCTGCAAACATAGCCGGTAATTGACCAAAATCAACTCCCATAGCCGCACTTGCAAATTCTTCGATACCTCTTTTAGATTCATCTATTACAATATTGCTATCAACTAATTGAGATGTTAATTCTGCAATAGCAGCAACAGATGAAGCCCTAGCCAATTCCAGTATTTCTTTTGATAGCAGATGCGTATTACCTTTTGTTTTGATGACAGTAGCATCTAGTCGCTTTATTGCCTCATCGAGCTCCTCTGTTTTTACTTCTGCCGATGCCATTGAATTGTATAAAGTCCCGCCAATCATCGCTCCAAAAGCTATAAAAGCGCCAAGAACTGCACCCCCAGGTCCAAAGATAGACGCTAATTGGGGGCCTTGTTGGCCAAGTATTATGAAGGCTGAAGTGCCGCTCTGTGCTTGCACGGCAATATCCTGGAGTTGATAAGACACTTGCTGAGTTGCGCCTTTCATCGCCCTAAAGCCGCCGCTGGCTTTTTGTGCAGCTTTGTCTACATTGTTAAAGCTAGAGGTTGTGTTTTTTGTTTGTTTCTCAACTGTTTTGCTTGAACTTGTCAGTTCATCTAAGTTATCTGTTGCCTGTTGTATGCCTTCAGATTTGACCTCTAGAACCAATGTTGCTATTTCAGCCAATTTTATTTACCTCCATTGAATGCAGATCATCCAACGTTCTAATCAGGTCAATTTCAAATACCGACAACTCGCCGTATATATTGGCATAAGACTGTAGCTCGGTATAACTAATGCTGCCTTGCGCCGCATTTTTTAGACTGACAAACATTGCCCACAAATAACCAAGTTCATTTCGTAAAATCGGCGCTTCTTGTAACTCTTTTGGCTTTCTTCCAAGTGATTTCTCAACTTGTTTGAGATTTGTTAATCGACTGACTGATGAACCTTTATCAAATCCAGCAGCCCAAAACTGCCACTTGGCAAAGGTCGAAATCTCATCAATCAGCCTTTCGTAAAATTTTTGCGATCAGCAATAAAACGATCTAATTGATTAGCAATGTTTGGTGAATTTTCATAAAGATATACTGCTTTTTCTTTTGTAAACTCAACCGGCTCTTTGTTTTCTTCAAGACCTCTCCAGCCAATAGTGACGGAAGCCAGCAATTCGCTTTCACCGCCTTCTTTGTTATCCAGCAATCGTCGGTGATACGCTCTCACAGCCTTCCTGTACGCCTTTGAGTCAATACCCTGTATCTTGATATAGAAATCGGTTAACTCGCCGTCTATCGGGCTTACAATGCGTAATTCAGAGCCTTCTTCATGATCTTCAACTGTATATAAACTTTTAATATCCATTTTTTCCCCCTAATTTAGAAAACGGGGCCGAAGCCCCGATTAGTTTATGCCGGCACTCTTGTAATTTGTATCTGTGATCCTGTTCCGCCATCGTATAACGCAACAAAATCAAGCGATACAGTTATAGCGCCTGGCCCACCTACTTCTGGATTGCCTGAATTATATTTTACATTTGGCAATTCAAAGATGTAGCTGTTTCCTTCTTGGTCGGTCAAAGTAAACTCAAGGCTTGAAGCCGTTTCTGAAATAAACTTATCAATTAACAAGCTGTTTTCAAAATAAGCCGTAATTGATCCGGTAACAGTTGATTTGCCAATAGACGGCAGCAATGTTTCATCGCTTCCAACGACATATAACGCTTCCATGCCGTTATCTATTGATAGCTCAATGCCAGTTACAACAGCAACGCTTGAGCCGCCTTCGTTCACTGATCCTGTAAAAGAATCAAATGGTGCAGATGTAGTTTCTGATGAATAAGTAGCGCCAGAGATTGCGGTAGAAGCGACAGTAAATGATTTGCCAATGATACTAAATGACCCAGTGACCATTGAATTTGGAGCAACCGATAAAGACATAGAATTAAACGAACAACCAGTTGATCTCAGATATTTATTTATGTCGGAATGATGACGCTCAATAGTAAAACTTCTGCGCGTTGTGCCCGCTAAAAGCACATCAGCAGCCCATGAACCTGCCAATGTAGCCTGAAGCAAATCATCAAATGAACCATAACTCAGCTCAATATTGACATCACCGCTTACGCTTTTATTGCCGTGCCTATAATGAGCAATTTGCCTATCTTGTCGCAATTCTTCAGATTCGATTGCATCCTTTGAGAGACCCAATGTTGTTCCGGTATGTCGAATCGGAACAAAAACGGGAAGTGTTGGCGTCGTGCCGAAAGTGCTTTCAGCGACATAAGCCATGTCATGCCTTGATCCAGTTGCTATTGTCATGATTACCTCGGGGCGACGTGCGCCATGTAGTTTATGGAGACAGAGATGACAAATCTGTCTTCTTCTGTAGTTCCTGAAGTGCGCGAAACATTACCTAAACGAACAGTAACGTCATTATAAACCAAATCAGTCCCGCGCTTAAAATGATTTGCAACGGCATCTGCTTTCGCTTCAGCCGAATTTCTACCATTGCCAGCAGTGGCAAATACGTCTACTTGATATATTCCGGTATATTCATCAATTCCATTATTTCCAAGACCGGCTTGTCTAGTTGCGCCAGCTAAATTTGTTGGCCTTAAATAAACTTCAGCGCTTGTTGGAACAAATGAAACATTTTGCCAAGCAATAGGATCACTTCCCAGACTGAGCAATTTTTGATCAAGCGCGGAACTAATGTTCAAAAAAGGCGTGCTCATTTAACAACACTCCTGATTGCTTCATCGATTGCAGTTTGAAATGCCAATAATGTGACTCTTACCATGCCTTGCGGTCTTTGTTTTTTACTGTGACCATATTCAACTCTAACGGCATATGGGAGATTGTTTGATATAAATATCGAATCATCTCCGGTTGCTTTTTCAACAGTGGTTGAAATTGATTTTATTGTTTCTGCACCTGAAGCATCTATTCTTGATGTTGTAGTTTTTATTGGAGTATTCCTTGATGCTTGCCAATTTCCTCTCAGCCTACCGCCTACATAACCCGCAGGAGCTCGAGGCGTTTCCCAAAGAATTGGATTGCCCACAGGGGTTGCCATTACAACTTTTCCAAACATATCAAGCGCAACGATTGCTTTAACGTCTTGTATATTTTGACCAGTCTTTTCGGCAAAATCTTTAATGTCTAAGGCGAATGTCATAATAAATCTCTGTTCCAGATGGAGATATTGGCATCACTTCCATTACCCTATAATTGACCCCATCAAACAAGCAATTGTCATCAATGACAGGAGCAGATAAACCTGATTGAAACAAAAGTCGAACATCATTTGCTTGAATTGTTGTGCCGTTAACTTCGGATTTATTGAACTGCATTCTTACGCCTTTGCCGGTCATTAAAGGTATTTGGCCAGACAGCGATCCATAATCAATCGTTTCAACTGATGCTTGCGTTATTAATCCGAAATCTGTTATTTCGCTTGGCAGAACCGTAATGCTTCCATATTCGGAAAAATATGATCCGGTAATTGGATCAAATTCAGCATTATATTTTCTTGTAAATACAGCATTGTTTCCGAATTTAGAAATCAGACTTGTTGCCGTTGTTTTCAAATCAGCGTAATTAAACACGATTTACTGCCATCACATTTTTGACCAATTTAGTCACTTTTGTTTCAGCAGCAGTTAAATATGTGTCGGGCCTCGCACTTGATGAATACTCAACCTCCAAATCTCCGACCTTTTCTTTGATAGTCTCGCGACCTTGATTTGCCAGAGGATTAACGCCGCCATCTATTGCAATCGCCAGCTCCATTTCCGCTTCTTTTAACAGTTTTGGAATTTCATCTGAGTCAACGAAATATCCGTCAAGCTGGACTCCATATCTCGGCCATTGCAAAGCCTGTGTTATACTGAACTTTGTGCCGTTGAAATTTTTTGATTCCAAATAATCCATTGCCTGAATAATTAGCACAGATGATACGCCGGTCAATGTAATACCTCTGTCGGCAGCATAAGTTGCTAACTCGGCTTCTGAGACATAGCTGTTGGAGTTTATGAGGCCAGCGCCCGTTTCAACTACTATTGTTGCCATTATTCGTCCTCAAGCCAGCCGTAAATTGATCCAGATACCGTGCAACTTTTATCTGATGACGCAAGTAATGCAACAACAACTCCCGAAATAAACTTGAAAGGCACTGGGAAATTGAAAGCTACAGTATTGTCTTGAACGCCAATTGACCCATAAGGCACTAATGCAAACGGGTTGTTAAATATATTTCCATTGTAGGAATTTGCGGCCAGCCTAATTAACACTCTTGCCGTAGTTGAACCGCTAACACTACCGGCAGTTGCTCCGCTCAAATAAAATACCTTGCCTCTTGGCACCATTCTGGCACTAGAAACCTGAACAGCGTTTCCGGCTAGTATTTCCGCGTAATTGTTTCCGTTATTTGTAAAAGTAATATTTCCAGCGGCATGAGTTAAAGCGCCAAAAGTTATCATATGAGCTAAATTGATAAATCTGATGTTTGTTGCGACTGTTAAAACGGGTGTTGTCCCCGTCATAGTTATAGTTTCAACTTGTTCATCGAGATTGTTATCTAAATAATGAATCTCAAGCGTTCTAATTCCTGTTCCTGCGGCAGAGTCATTTTCGCTAGTGCTAACTACAGAAATCCTGATACCTGTTGGGTGCGGAGAGCTAAACGCGCCATTTGACCAAATGATTTGATTAAATGTTTCGCCAACTAATTCTCGCTCGCCAAACGATCCAAACTGCACAGCTCCAGGTACATATCCACGAGCAATATCGTTATTTATTGAGTCAACAGGCAACCTGTCCAATCTTGTTACAAGCTGGTGAGATGTGTCTGCCCTTGCAGAAGTTGAAAGCCTGATTCCTTGAGCCGACAATTATTTTGCCTCGATGATTAAATGATTGGGGCGACCGAAGCCGCCCCTTTCACTATTAGCCCAACAGCAGGGCGGTATGCTCTGGCTTGATGTTTTTAACACCCCAAGCCAAACCAACCTCATAACGCACCTTTCGATAGCCCTTGTACATCGCAAATTCCATGCTCAAACCTGAGCGCGGATCAGTGATTACAATAACGTCCTCAGCCATATCGCCTTCTTCTGGGCGAGCTGGTGAACGAGCTGCAAGAACCAGCGCAGATCGGTTGAAGGCCATGTTACGAGCTGATGCAGCAGCAATGCTGACAGCCTTAGCAGACGCTGGCAGAGCTTGACGCAAGCCAGGAGCAGCGATAACGATGTTGCCAGGAGCCGCTACACCAGTGGTTACAACATACTTATTAGGATCGCCAGCGAAAGTGATAACGTCGCCAGCCAATACTGTACCGGAGCCGGTGATCAATGCGATGGTCGTTGAACCAACAGCAAAGCCAGCAGCGCTTGAGGTATAGTTTGTGCCTGTACCAGCGGCAGCGGTTTGAATCTGTGCTGACTCACGCAGAGGCATTCCAGCCAGATCAAGCAAAACGCCTTGACGCAACATTGAATCGGTACCAGCAGCGTTTACTGCTGATTGCTTACCGATAAAGTTAGCGCCAGCAGATGTGTTGATAACCAGTTGATTGTCGCTGATAGGCGAACCGTTATCCTTCAAAATCTTCATCACGTTAGACGCATCGGTATAATCATTGGCGGTTCCGAATGGAGTGGTGCCAGGGGTACCGTATGCGCGTGAGAAGGTTGATTGCAAACCAGCAAGGTCAATTTCAACCTCGTTTACCAAAGACCGGATTGCTTGTGCGATCTTGTTTGCTCGGGTTCCCATGTAACCTGGGCCGGTGTTCAGCTTCTTCTGATCGTCGCCAATAAAACCAAACTCAGCGGCTCGGCTCTTGGTGATCTGAATGATAGTTGAACCACTGGTCTGGCCAGTAGGCTCGGGAATGGTCATTGCGGGCGTAATATCTGAAACATTGCCGCCAGGCTCGACATCAACAACGATATTTTGGTTGATACCGGCACGCTGTGCGCTTGCATTCAGTGTTACAGAAGGAATAAGACCAGTCAATTCGCGAGACACTACATCAAGCGCCTCATAAATGTCTGGTACGATTGCAGAGATTGTATTTTCAGCCATGATTTATAACCTTTTTAATGATCAGTGAGAGTGCCGCCAGATTTAACGAATTCCATCCGACGCGCTGGGTCTAGTGCCTCAAATTCAGCACGTGATTTTACTTTTGCAGCACCGCCGCTATTTGAGCCACCAGCAGCACCGCCGCCCGATGATTGATTGCCCTTCAATAATGCCGAATATCTGGCATCATTTTTGAACTCGGCTTTGAGGTCATCGAGTGTTGAGACCGTCAAATCGCCTGAAGAATCCGTGACTTTAACACCGTCATCATGATACTTCAAACGCCTAGCAATGAACTCGCTTAACAATTCGGCATTTGGACCATCTGCTAATTCGGTTGCAACTTTCATTGCTGCATTATTTCGTTTTTCATTGGCAACATTTTGGCGCATTGCCTCTAATTCTTTTACTGTTGCCTGATATCTTTCTTCTGATGATTTGTGCAATTGCTCAAAATCACCTTTTTCTCTGGCTATGCGCTCCCGTTCAACTTGAGATTGTTCCTCTATTTCGCGTTTTGCGGTTTTTGCCTTTTTTGCCTCAGTTAACAGCTCGTCCATTTTAGACTTCATTGCGGCATTTTCAGCCATCAATGCTTTCAAATCAACGGTATTGTCTTCCTGCGCTTCTACTTGCATTTCTACTTCACTCATTACCTTCTCCCATGGTCACAAACCAACGTCCACTGGACGCATTTACAAATCGGAAAATACAAGTGGATTCATATCTTCCAATTGATTCAATGTGTAAACCCGACCCGTCGGATCAACAAATTTGTCCAGCGTTAATTTGCCAGACCTAAATAATCTTGACCTTTCAATGCCAAGTGCCTCATCAATAAACTCTCGATTTTGCCGCCTTAACCACCCGCCATATGTAGTATTTGAATCAACTTGCTCTGGACCGTCAGACCCGATTGATGGGCGAGTTGTTTTTACCTTTAATCCCAAATCGAATTCTTTTTTAATTTTTGGGATAGTTGTTGATCGACAGCTAAAATGCGCTGGCGGCATTGGACCTTGACCAATTTGATATATTTGACCGTCACGAGACATACAGATAAAAGTAGTTCTGCCGTCTAATGTGGCAACCCATTCGTATTTATCGATATATTTTTGGTTTTGTTTGTAGGTTTCTGTCCTAGCAACGCTGCTTACATGGTTGATAATCGTGCTGACCAATGATGTAACTTGGCGTTTCATTAAAGTGCTGATTAGCGTATTAACCTTTTGGCTGATGGTTTGAGTCGTATCGCCAAGAGTCACCCCGTCCGTTATTGCAAGCGCTATTTGAGCCAATTTTTTTGTGCCAAGGTTTGTCAAAGACTCTGATATTGTCGGGGCCACACCGCTTATAACGGCCATTGGCGTCGTTTCTATTGCGGCAATCAAGGTTACTTGCGCTGGCAATACAAAATCAACCGTAGCAGTATTGGTCATCATGCTTGCGCTAAATTTTGCTTCTGATTGCGCCAAGTCCAGCATTTCCATTTCTACCAATGCTTTTATGTCTTGAAAGCGTAACTGGCTTAATATCGTGATGTCCTTTAGTACATCCTGCAATCGCTGTGCTTGGAAGTTTGTTGGCTCCTGGGCAAGTCTAGCGTTAATCTCACGACGCAACCGATTAAGCATTTTGACAGCTTCTTTCGATTTGCCATCGCCATATCTTTGCAAAAATATCTGATGCCTTGTAGCTGCATCAATTAGATATTGAGTTGAACTCATTTCTTACCCGTTGGCAACGGCATTATATCGGCCCCATTACTTCAGCATCAGCTTCATCGTCAAGCATTTCATTAGTTCGCTCGGCATCGATCAAGTTAGAGCGTCTCATTAAATGCCTGATATCATCTTTCGCTATTACGCCTCGATCCATTAACTGAATCTGAGCCATCAATAATTGCGGATCAACACTCGCGTCATAGAATTCCTTGTTGACTATAATTACTGGCTCGGCAGTTCCGCCCATGTAATCCATTGCCCACCAAAGGCATTTATAAAACGCTTCTTCTATGTTGATAATAATTGATCCCAGCTTTGAATTCTGACCGCTGAATCGAATCTTTGCGGCTTCTGCTGTTTCAACACCGCCCTGATCTTGAATGATCCTGGTGCCGATTTTTACCATCTGCATTTCTTTTATTTCCATGCCTTTTAATGGCATTTGATTCTCAGATGCTTGCAATAGTTGAGCGCTTCCACCTTCGGGCAGCATTATTCCTGACCTTGACCCTAGAGATATACCGCCGCTCATGTTTTGCTCGACCCATGATTGCGTCAAGCCAGAAAATACTGGCGTTGGTTGGCCTACCAGAAAACTGGATTCCTCATAGTCTGCTGAGTTTCTATAATGGCTGATGTTTAATTCAGCGATATCATATAACGGAGCCTTATCTACCGATTCATCGTTATTGATTGACCCGACGAATATAAACGGAATTTCGTCCCACAAAGATCCGTCCATTTTTCTTGGATAGATGTTATATTCAGCCGCCTCGTATTCGCCTTCTTCTTCAGGTTCGCGCTCTGTCCCAAATAAGATTATCTCATTGTTTTCATCGTATAAATTTTGAACATATATGCCATCGTCAAGCCTTAGAACTCGATGATAAATACATTCTGTGGCTTCAAACCCATCTTCGCTGTACTTCATGGTTGGCTCGCGCAGGACCACCATCGTCAGCCTTTTAACGCCTCCATAACTTTCGGTTTTCCAGTTAATAATCGATTCCGCTGGATATGGAAGAATGTTAGCCCTTAAATTTAATGCTCTAACTTCGGCGTCAGTTAGCCCAAGTGGTGCTGAAGGATAGTCAACCAATAGGCCATAACGTCCGACCATTAGAGTTTCGCCAGCAGCATCTTTAATCATCTGCTCAAGCGATAGTCCGTCGCCATTAGCGTCGTCGATCATGTATTCAATGTTTGGATCGACTTCTACAGTGCATGGTCGTCTAAAGACCATGCCAAGCATGCCTTCTTTGGTATGTCCTGTGAAATTGACATAACTGGCCCGCTCTACATAAGCTCGATACCTTAGTTTATTTTCTGAACTTCCATCGCTGGAGTTTGGCGGCGGCAGATAAGCAGTTCCAGGCTGACCGCCTAGCAATCCCTCTGAGCCTTTTGCTCTGGACTTGATAGCAGATGCGCCCTCATCGCAATCGCGCACTAACTGCCATTTCTTGAGGTTTTTGGTGTATTCTTGGCGTGGTGTATCGACAGGCATATTTAGCTCACAAATCTTATGCGTAGATCGGCCACCGGCTTCACGACGGGCATTTCATAGGCGATGGGGTATGTTCCCGCATCGGGAAGGTGGTCAAGATTGCTTTTTTTGTCTGGCGATCCATTGGCATCATAGGCCAGTTGCTCCATGCAACGCGCATATTCAGGACATGCCTGATCGTTGATTTTAACTCGCCCTTTTTCAAAAGCGACGTTAGTAGCGACAATCCGATCCTTGACCAGTGGATTCGATCGGTTGGCGTATATAACAAATCCTGCTGATTCTAGCAAGGAAATGTCGGATATTGAAGCATCGACCGATTTGCGGCTTCGACCTGATGCGTCAGGGTATATTCTAATCGAGTGATTAGGGTATTTCTCCTTGATAATTCTAATCATATTTGGCGTATCATATATGCCTTTAAACTCATCGACAGCGTGCCAGACTGTTCCACGTGAAACATATACCACCGCGCTCATGTTGGTTACGTTAAAGTCCATCCCTATGTTAAGCAGCTCGCCATCGTTAACGGTCTCAGAGCTGCGACACGCTATTCGGTCATATGCGCTATAAACCGTCCCACTTTGCAGATTGACAAATTGACCTTCGAGATATGCCGCCAGAAGGTTTGACGGGTAAATGTCTGTCAGTGATTGAATGTAGCCTTCAGGCAAATATGGATTGCTTTTTGTTGGCGCTTGAATTATTTGGTAACCTGGCTTTGGGTTTTTCTTCCACGTCTCGTAAACAAACTTAAACCCTTCTGGCGTTGTTGTTACGCCTACGGAATTGGCACTGCCATTAATCTTTTTTTGTCGATTTCGAGCAACGATCTGTCGCCAAGCATATGCCGCATCATCAGGCTTCATCGTGTCCAGCTCATCAACATCAGCATCTGCATGCTCATAGCCGATAATTCTGTGAGGAGCGTCCATTGATCTGAAATATATTTTTCCCTTACCGCCAATCTCAATGTAGTTTAATGGCGACTTATACAATCGATAAGGAATGCCCATTTCTTCCAGCGCTTGCTCAAACCTTGGGAAAGCAATCATTCTGATTAGATCATAAGTTGGAGCATAAAAGCCTCGATCACAATCAGGGTTAATCAGCTTGCCTATAATACTTCGCTTGACCGCCGCCTCAGTCTTTCCTGCACCAAACCCCGCTACCAATGCGGGATATCTTGCCTGACTCATGATGTACTCAAACTGAGGGCTTGTAGGCGCTATATCAGCCATTTGGGTTGATTATGTTAATGCTGATTGGATTGTTGTCTGTTGTTATGTCTTGGTGGTCGCGTTGACCAAGCAATTGTTTGCCCAGCCAGATAGCCATCGTTGCGGAGTTTTGTTCGTCCATGATTTGCATTTGCTTGCGCCTTACAGACAATTTGCCCAGGCCTCTGCCTTGATCAATTGCCTGTTGAAAATCAACCTCATCTGCGTATCGACGCTCTATGGTCTTTTTATCACACCCAAAGAATGCTGCAATCTCTTCCATCGTACAATTCAAACGGCACAACCGTTTCAATTCTTCTACATCAATTTCTATTCTTGGCCTACCCACAGGGTTAGTCATGATTTTCTCTTTTATATAGCGACAAAATTATCAGTCAGTCTATCGTTACATGGTTACATAAATCATCAGATGAAATAGATTGGAGCGTGCAGGTCGGAATCGCACCGCCCAGATTAGAGGGGCTCTCTAACTCCTGCTTTTTTGCACGCCTTTGTTTGATCGATTTTTTCTTACCTAAATACATTCCAGCGTTCCGTTTGTCAATCTCTTCAAACGGTATAATCGGCACTGTTAAATTTTGCCTTTCTGATTCGTCCAGAAATTTTATGTATCGCAACTGGTGACCCGCCAATCTTTCTGCGCCACTCATATCTCTTTTGGACGTTCCATGAATCGCTACAATTTCGCCAGATGGAAGACGAGCAATTGTTGAGTTTTTGTTAATTGAGGTTAACACAAATCCACTCGCCCTATAAATCGTGCCGTCTCCGCATTGAGTTCCATCAGCAAAGCTGACTACCCATTTGATTTGACTGTATTGTTTTTTGATTATTCTCATACAGACAGCAATTGCGCGACTTTCGCTGAACTTTGGCAGCAAAGGTCCAAAAGCCATTCGGTTTAATTCTATCATATCGCCCCACTTTGAGCCTTTTACAAGAGGCAATAGTTTTCGGCGATCTATTGGAGGCCCAAACTGTAAGGCTCCCTCAAGTTTGTCATTTATAAATACGCCAAAGTTCAACTGGCTATTTTGTGTCGCTTTACCTGAATAATGATACTTCTGAATTATTGCTGCTGCAGCGTGTTTTTTTATCAGCTTTACCTGTATTTCTTTAGCGCTTGGCATTTTCTAGCCATTGCTTGCAAATAAATGTAAGAGCATTGCCGTTTGAATTATCGTTGATTCCTTCGTCTATCAATGGGTTACTCCTAGCCTTTAAAACTGCGTCATCAATTAAAGATACTTGTTCATCATGTAATGTAAACGTTTTTTTCTGGAACGGCTCTTTATCTCCGTCAATAAGCTCTGGAAACTCTCCATCTATGTCTGTCAGTGTTGAAAGCTCTTTAAAATCAAACCCAAGTAAATCTAAGTCAAAATCCATAGAGCCAAGCAAATCGATTTCCAATCTTAAAACATCCAAGTCCCATCCAGCATTCAAAGCCAGTTTATTGTCCGCAATAACGTATGCTTTCCGCTGGGCTTTTGTTAAGCCCTTTAGCGTGATAGTAGGCACTAACTTAATGCCAAGCTCTTGTGCAGCCTGAAGCCTTCCATGACCGGCTATAATGCTATTGTGCTCATCTATCAATATCGGATTGGTGAATCCAAACTCTGTCATGCTGCGCTTAATCTGATCTACTTGCTGCTGGCTATGAGTGCGCGAATTATTCTCATATGGGACTAAATCGGTCGCCGATATATATTCAATTTTTAATTCCGACATTATTTTCCCCCAAATTTACCAATAGCAGCTCCCACAATTTTATCCATATGCGGTGCCGCAAAATAAAAAGCCAAGATTAGCATCATTGCCCCAGTCATTGAGTCGGCCCGCTGCCCTATTGCTAAAGCAGATTGAGACACCTGAGACCTGAGAGATGCGTCTATCCATACCACTGCAAGGTCAAGCCCTGCGGATATCAGGTACATCATCAGCCAGACAAGCGTGATAATCAATGCAATCAATCGTCTCGCTATGTTCTGGCCCTGTGTGTTTTTCATCCAGTCAACGATCATCGACCTGGCTTCTGCCCTTTCCTTGGCGGCATCTACTGCTTTCTCTTCATCAGTGTATACCAGCGCGTCAAAGCCCTTGGTGATACCCCCTATTGCGGCGTCCATGACCTTCTCGCTGCCGAATAACTGACCAAGAATGCCCATCAGCTCAACGTCCCTTCCCTAACTATCAACTCCTCCTTGTCGAAGCCAGCTGTCATCAGGTAAAAGTTTTCAATCGCCGCCTTGCTGCTTGATACGCCTTGGAGCTGAGGAAACAGGCCCATACCGAGGCCGATGCAACCAATAACGTCAGCAGGAGTATTAGCGACGTGAATGAGTATATGACTGCGGCCAGTAACTGCAGCAACTTCCCACGTCCCTGGTCCAAACCTCGGGGAATCGACACGGATAAGTTGGTAGAAGCCTGTCGGGATGCAACTAATATTCGGTTGATTATCGAGCCAGGGCCTTTCCACCGTGAAAAAATGTGTGCCATTGTAGGTCAACCTCCCAATTGTCCTGTCCTTAAATGATGCAAATCTGACTAATTCCATCATCTCTTGTTATTCCATAGATCAAAAAGTGTACGAACCTTTTCCTTTAGCGTCTCAATCTCTGAGTGCATCTTGGCCAGCACTATGACCAAGGTGATGAAGCCGATTACTACAGGCCAGACCCCATTGATAAATTCTATCGCAGACATCTGGCCCTCGCATAATCAAAAAGGTATATCATCGCCAAAATCATCGTCTGGCGCCTGTTGTGCTGGCTTGGATGATCTAGCACCCTGCTCGCCATTATCCTCAAACAATGACAACCAAATCTCCCCTTTTTCATCAGGAATTGGTATTGACTCCAATTTAACCCTGATTTTTCCACTGTCATTTTCAAATGCTATCCCATGACGAATCCACAGAGCCTTGTCTCGGCCTGGAACGCTTTTTGCTTGTGTTACGTTAAACTTTTTCATTACTTCCCCCTAGTAACGCTTTCGCGTCGTTCATTTTAACAAGAAATTGATTTAAATGCTTGGATAATTCTGTTATATAGCCATCGTCTCGGTCAACCCTGACGATCAGCGGTCTAGCATCAGGGTGGTAGCTCATGAAGTCCCAATGGTCCTGCTCGCATATCCA
>Ga0255752_10002953_pt1 | contig 18159 bp, 23 predicted proteins | sample 011ome_25_FD_179952 | JGI IMG/M metagenome (GOLD analysis project Ga0255752, IMG submission 179952) | Coastal salt marsh microbial communities from the Groves Creek Marsh, Skidaway Island, Georgia - 011512CT metaG (version 2) | ecosystem: Environmental > Aquatic > Marine > Intertidal zone >... | reverse complement strand
GTAAAATAAAATCGCAAGTAGATGTTCCAGCAACTGCTGTTCCAAAATCTATTGTTGAACCAGATACAGTAAAGTTACCTGCTTGAACAACACCATTAATACTAACTAATAATGTATTCGCAGAACTAGGTGTAAAATTACTTCCACCTTTTTGTAATGTGTATGATGAACTACCATCAAAGGTAATGTTATCTAGTACCTCTACATTACTTATCTTATCTGTATCTCTACCGATATAAGCCATTACTCTCCACCTCCATTGTCAATAACAGTTCCACCTTCTGCTATCCATTCTTGAATTGCTTGGTAATCTGTGTTTGCTTCGTCTAATGGTACATAAAAATGTGAACCATCATTCAAAGTAACTTTATAATTTTGAAAAATAGTTCCTGTATCATTATATTGTTTTTCTACTGTATTATAATTCTGCATTTAATCTTGCTCCTCTTACTATATATGATGTTCCTAAACTATAACTTGCACTTACATAAGCATGAACACTATTTTGTGTCATATCTGTACCATTAAAAGAACTAAAACCAGCAAAAGTATCAACTGATAAACTTGGTACTGTTCTCATTTCTGTAGGAAAAACATAAGCCAATGAACGAAAACCACTTTGATATTGAACTACTGGAATATATTTGTCTCCACCTGGAGCTAAAACTTGATAATACCTCTGACATCTTGCTAAATTCACATCAACAGGCAAGAACTCAAAATCAGATGCTGATGTTCCAGCTTCTAATTGTACTCCTGTAATCCAAAAATCATTAGAAGTATTATCAGCAAAATTAACTTGACCTACTGCTACATTTGAAGCTGTGTATGAACCCCAAGATGTTTGTAAAGTACCAGATGTTCTATCTGTTCCAGCACCTAACCAAAAATTTAATTCTAAACTTGAAGTGTTATCATTTCCTAAAGAACCAGTAGTGTCTCCAGCAAAAGTAATAGTTTTCTTTTCCCAAGTTGATGCACTATCTATTGTATAAGATTTTGAAATAAACCTAGATGAATTATCTACATCTTCTATTTGAACAATATAAGTTCCAGTTTTAACTGATTTAACCCAAAAAGATAAAGTTAAACTTTCTGCACTAGCAGTTCCTTTTTTAATATATTGTAAATTTTGACCTTCAAATTTTGTTTGTAAAAATAAATAATCTGCACTTGATGGAGAAGCATCTGCTGTTGTGCAATCTACTTTTAATGATTTTGAAAAACCTTGACCAGTTGGAACATCAGTATCTTGCGACATTGTAAAAGTTCCTAAATTACTGTCTACAAATTTAAATCTATCAACTGTATAATAACCACTTGAAGTAATCCCACTTTCAGAAGTTGCTCTTTGAGCAATACTCATATCACCATTGATGATGATGTTTTTAAATGCTGATTGATTTGGAACAGCACTTGCTCCTAAACTGTCTGCTACTAATTTTGTTATTGCCATTATGCGTTCTCCAATGCTGTTATTCTAGCTTCTAATTCTTGAATTGTTTTAACCAGTAAAGGTACTAATTTAGATTGGTCAATGTTTTGATATTTAGGATTACCATTAGCATCTATCTCATCTTTATTTCCATGTATTGCTTCTGGTACTACAGAAGATACCTCATGTGCAATAAATCCATCAACTGTTGTATCTGCATCAGATATAAAATTAAATCTTTTTGGTTGTAATTGTTTTAGTCTTTCAGTTGCATTAGTTAAATCAACTACATTTTCTTTCAATCTATAATCAGATGAAGTTCCATAAGTTGTTGTAGAACCATTTGTAGTAATACTTCCAACTTGACCACTACCTAAAAATTGAACTAATACACCAGAGTTTGGTCTTTTAATAATAGATGCTTCATGTCCAGAATCTGTAGAGGTTGTTTCAATAAATGCTCCTACTACTGCACCAGTACCAGCAACTACTGATAGTCTATAGCTTGAACTTGGAGAAGTTGTACCAATTCCAACAACACCATCACTAGCGATACGCATTCGTTCTGCATTATTTGTTTCAATAGAAAAAGTATTTGCAGATTGAGAACCAATAGAAACATATCTTGTTGCACCATCATTTGAATTAAAATCAATTAAACCAATATTGTCTGCACTTCTTCCTCTTATATGTATTCCTCTAGCACTACTATCAGATACAATATCTAATTTTGTTGCAGGATTACTTGTACCAATCCCAACATTCTCACTACTATCAATCGTAATAGCTGTGCTTGTAGCATTGTCATCAATTCCTGTAGAACTAAATGTTGTTAGAGGATAATTAATTTTAGAACTATCTACTGAACCATTTGGTGGATTTACTGTTTGAACAGCTTTACCTAAAAACACACAGTACATGTCATCTGATGCAGATGTAGCACTTGTTAAAGTTAAACTTGTACCACTAGCAGTATATGCAGTTGTAGGTTCTTGTCTTACAAAGTTTATAAATAATGCAATTTCATTTTCGTTAGTTACAGGATTATCAAGTGTGTATGAAGTAGTCGCACTTGTAGTGAAGTCTTGCTTAGCAAAACTTGTGTAACTTAATGCTGGTTGGTTTCCAATATAACTCATTTATGTAATCCTTATGTACTAATTGAATCTACTACTGATAAAATGCAGTCCACAGCACTTGCTGTATCTGATAATGCTTCAACACTATCTCCTGATTGTAGAACTACTTTTGAACCACCATCTATAAGTTCTAAAGAACCTCCAGTCGGTATTGGTGCATCTTTTATCAAATAATAACTTGTGCTTGAGTTTTTAACAGTAGCACTAACTAAAACTGCTGATGCTGATTTATTAGCAAATCTCATACCAATAATTGCATCATCACTATTTGCTGCAGCTCTAACTTCTGTAGCCGATGTGCCTATACTTGTTTTTAAAACTCTTTCAAAATCTTGTGCCATTATTTTTTCCTTTTATTAATTACAGGGCGATTGCCATAGCAACTGCAAATCCAGCACTTGCTCCTGGTAAGTTTGTTAAATTACTTCCATCCACAGCTGGAAGTTGAGCTGATCCATTTAATTGAACTACATTGTTTGCACTTGTACCAACAGTTTGTGTTGCAGCAGTTCCTAGTCCTGAAATTTTAGTGTGTGCAATAGAATTAACAGCTAGTGTGATATTTCCACTAGATGTAATAGGTGTATTACCAACAGTAAATTCAGATGCTCCACTATCAGCTACTCCAACAGAGGTTACTGTTCCTGTGTTGCTAGGTGTAATTACAGTATAAGTAATTGAAGTTGAGCCAACCGATCCTGTATTATCGGTAGTACATAAAAATATTTTATTATCGTTTGCAGTTCCTTGATTAACTACAACCATTCCACCAGATAGTTCAGTAATACTGTCATGCTCAGGATCTCTTGATGCAGCACCACTTGATACTGCTAAGTATAATCCATTTTCACTAGCTGTACTTTGATCTTTAACTAAAACTCTATCACCAGCAACAAGGGTAACACCATCAATAGTATCACCAGCTTCTAAACCATTTGATAAATTAACATTTGCAGTTGTAGCACATTCAGCTATTGTTCTAGTTCTAAGTCCAGCAACAGCTTGATCTACATAAGATTTAGTTGCAGCATCTGAATTACTACTAGGTGATCCAAGTCCTGTTACAGCTCCACCAGATATTGAAACATTGTTTGCAGCTTGAGTTGCAATTGAACCTAATCCTAAAGAGGTTCTAGCAGTAGCACCAGACTCTGTTACAAAGTTTGATCCATCACCAACAATAAAATTACTATCAGTTGGTGTTAGTCCAGCAATATCAGTTAATTGTGCATCACTAGCTTGTTTTGCATCTAACTGAGTTTGAATTGCAGATGATACTCCATCAAGATAACCAAGTTCAGTTGTTGTAACATCACTAACTTCAACTTTACCTGAACCATTTGACTGTAATGCTCTTGAAGCTGTAAGGTTTGATGATGCTATAGTTGATGCACCACCAGTTAATGTTGCTTGTTTTGAATCTATTTGTGTTTGTACTGCACTTGTAACTCCATCTAAATATCCTAATTCAGTATCGGTTACATCTGATACTGCAATTTTTTGTGAGCCATTAGATATTACAGCTCTGTTTGCAGTTAAACTTTCAGTATCAATAGTAGAAGCTGATCCTGTAATAGTTGCTTGTTTATCATCTAATTGAGTTTGGATAGCACTTGATACACCATTTAGATATTGAAATTCTGTATCGGATATTGTTCCATCTGCGATTTTAGTTGCAGCAATTCCTGTAGGTATAGAGTCATTCGTTTTAGATAGTGCTGCTACATAAACATTTGTAATAGCTTCACTAGATAAATTTCCACTATCCCAAGTAACATTGACTGTTGTGTTTGTAGAAAATGATGAGCTTGAGATTGTTCCAAAAATTGTGCCAGGTGTTGAAGCTGTTAATTTAATTCTTCTTCCAGCATGATAAACAGAAGTTACATTTGCACCAGCGATTGTGAAAGATGTAGCTGACGCATAAGCAGCAGTAAAAGCACCACTACCATCACCATACTCAATCCATTGTGCATCATTAAACCAATCTCTAGTATTCTTCATTAATGCTCTAATAGCATTGTTTAGATTACTAGGTAACATTCCCTCATTAACATCAATAGAGTTTAATGAAGTGTTACTTGCTTGTGTTGTTGAATAATCTTTAATGTTTGTTGTCATGTTGCTCCTAATTCATAAACCAACTAAAAGCTTTATCGCTTTCAGTATTGTTTTTATTAATTAATGTATTTACAGCTTCTTCTACTTGTCTTTGAAAAAACTCTTGTGTTTCAATTGAATATCTAATGTTATCTATATCAATCTTATCACTCATTATCTTGATCCACCTTGACTTGCAGTTAAATCAATTCCTTGTGCATTAGTCCAAATACTTTCTGCTGGTATTTTTACATTTGCTCTAAAATATCTACCACTTTGTCTTACAGGATTAATGCCTGTGTCATTCATTGAACTTGATGTTGAGGTAGTAACAGTATCTGCTAATTTATCTCTAGTCTTAATAGTTACATTTGCACTTGCATCTACAATTGGTCTTATACCAGTTACATTTGCTCTAAGACCTGGAAACAATTCTTGTTCTTTTGTTTCAAGTTCAGCTTCTAAAGTTTTTCCAGAAAATATTGCTGCTTTAAAATTTTCATCTATTGCACCAAGATACAAATGTCCTGTTGTCCAAAATGCTGTATCTAGTGAAATATTAATATCGTCTAAGTTCTCAGAAATAATATCCATTAACTCAACTGTGTTTGCTACTACGAATTGTTTAAAGATTTGTGATGCTTTAACTTTAGCAACTGACCACTTTTGAGTTACATAGTTGTATATCAGTAGTTTATCGCAAATTCCAGTAGTATTTGGATTATCTTTACTTGGGTATAACCAAATTGCTAAAGTATTAAATGGATCTACTGCTGCTGTAATTCTATCTGTGTATGCTTTGTTTAAATCACCATCAAAAAATCTATTTACTTTCTCAGCTCCTATCGGCAAAATTTGGTCGCCATTGATTTGAAAAAATCCATCTGATGCGTAAAAGAAAACTTGTCTGTTGTCTTGGCAAACTGTTTGTCCATAAACAGCTCCTCTATTAGGCGATATAACTGAAAATCTAAAAACAACATTTCCACCTACAAAGTCCATTCTTATAATCTGATCTTCTCTAAAAACATAACCAACTTCACCAGAAGTTATGGCCACAACCTGACCACCAGAGCCAGGCAAGTCTTGAGTATCTGATGAACTAACACCAGCTTCCCAAGTTGAAATGTCATTTATTCCTGACCATGCAACTCTATTTTTTGCACCCTCTATATTACCAGTTACTAAAAAATCTCTTATAACACCTGATGTTTTAAATTTAGCTGGTACTGTACCTGAACCACTTGAACTAACTAAAGATTGTAATGTTGCAAAGTTAGATGATGTTCCCATTAAATAATACATGGGAGGATTGACACCATTACTTGCAACTACATATTGGCCAAACTGAGTAAATGTAAAATAATCTGTATCACCACCTGATATAGTTAAACTTCCTTTTACACTAGCAAAAGTACCAGATGTTAATTTATAAATATTGTCTTTCGTTCCAACAAAAGTAAATACTGTGTTTGTATTATCTCTAAAACTACCAGCACCTTTAGCATTTTGTGTTACATTAGATGCACCACTATAAGCAACTAAACCTTTAACTGGTTTATAACTTGTTTGTGCATGATACACATTCGTTGCTACAGTTGCACCAGGATTTAAATGATCTGGTTGGTCTGGCAACCATTCACCAAAAGGTATTTGCATAATTTTTTGCCTATTATTATAAAGTTGAAATAAATGGAGAAGCTACTGTACTATCACCTCTAACTTGTAAAGGAGCTCCATTATATTCATCTTCTCTGTCGTTTAATTCTAATCTTTCCATAGCTGTTGCATACATAGATTGCCATGTTTGAACTTGTTGAGGATTAATTCCACCTAAAAAATTAGCTGCATGAAATAAAGATCCATACAAATAAATTGCTGGATGAGATGTTAAAATATAATTTGTTGTATTTGTGTCTGATAAAGCATCAAACTTTTTATAGTAATTTATTTTAGCTGTGTAAGTTCCATCAGGTACTGGAGAAAATCTAAATGTATCTCCTAAAATTGTAAATGTAGTTGGTTTGCCAGTAGTGGATGTTGTTGCTGTTGCATCCATTTGTGATGGTGTTGTATATGTTAGTGGAGTTTTAGTTTGTCCACTTAAAAGGTAAAAATCTCTAACTTGTAAAAATCCTGTAGGCAAAGATTCTGTTTCACTATCTATTGTTAAATCAGCTTGAGCAACCATAGCTCTAACTCTTAATTTAGAGTTAAAATCAGCTTCTGCTAATTTAATAAAGTCATCAGCTATCTCTGTATTTAAATCTGATCTGTTTAACCAATTAGCAAGTGATGCTTTTAATTCTGAGTAATTTGTTAGTGCCATTAAATTTTTCCTGGTGCAGTTCTAAAATATCTATAATCAGAACTATTTAGTTTTTCTCTTAATATTTTGTGTTGAACATCTTTAGGTAAAGAAAACCAATTACCATCTTGACTTTTGTTATATTCTTTTGTCCAAATTTCTAAAATTATTGTAGGAATAGTTGCTACTCTTTTAAAATCTTTTCCTGGAGAATATCCATCATTTCTAGTGTAAAGCTCTTTGTTAGTTTTAATAACTGGAGCTATGTCAGTTGATGTTTTAACTAAAACACCATCTTTGTCATTATCGTAATAAGTATTACTTTTAATACCATCAGATTCTTGTCCAATTTTTCTCATATACGACCTTGTCCTAAATAACGATTTTGATTTCTTTGTCTTTTTTCTGATTTGTTTTGAGATTTTTTATGAACACCTTTTCTTTTTGGTGGTTTATCTCTTGGTAAAAAATGAACAAACTTTTGTTTGGCCACTACGCACCCATTTCAGTTACATAAACATCTGTAGATGATCCATGAAACACAGCAATCTTTTCGCCAGGCGACACTTTTAAAATCTCAACTTCACCAGCTGGTAAAAGAGCTGATGTAGCACTTGCAGTAGGTGCAGCACCTAGTACAAAATGAAAATTAGCTGAACCAACAATTCTAATATAATAAGTTTGATCTCCAAATGCAGCAGATGCAGTTGATGAGTTGTTAGTATTGATTTTTTGACTTGTTCCTGGTCTTAAAGCATAATTATAAGCCATTATTATTTTCCTTTATTTTCTTTTCTTTATTTTAGATTTAATAATCTTCAATTTAAGTTTTTTAGGTAAAGTTTTTTGTTTAGCTGTTAAAACAGCTTTGCCTTTCATTTTACCTTTCATTAGTATTTTCTCATTTTTACTTTTTTGCCCATTTTCTTAGCAGCTTTTTTTGCTGCCATTTTTCCTTTTTTTGTATAAGCAAATTTCTTTTTTCCTACCATTGGCATAATTTATGTCCTTTTATTAATTGGTATTTGTGGGAGAAGTATCGCTAGACAGAGTCCCCCACAAAATTTGTAATTATCTTCTGATAACAAAAGTTATTTCCATTTTAGAAGAATTAGTTGAACCACCATCTGTAATACATTCAATAGTTCCATCTTCTTCTACTCTGTTAGCAGCAGTAGGTTCTGTAGTTGTAACTTTTCCAGCAGAGCTAGTTGCTACATGGTCAAAACCACCATCAGTTACTGCAACACCACCTATTTCAAAAGAGATAGCTGCTGTTCCTGTTGTGGTTGCTTTGTTATGAGTAATAATTTTAATTATTCTTCCACCATCAGGCACACAAACAAAAGTTGATGATGCTGATGATACATTAGGTATATGTGAAGTAATAAAATAATCGTTAAGTGTTCGCATTGTATTTTCCTTTTTTGTATTGCTTCGTTCCGAATTAAATCTTCAAAGACCAAACAAAATGTTAATGAATATTGTGAGGGAGTAAAAAACCCCCTCACAAAAAGTTTTATTATGATGTAGTTAAATCAAATATACCACCTGATGCTTTTTCATTCTTAGAGCATAAAGTGTATTCTACTAATAGAGCTTTCTTGTCAGCATCACCAGTTTTCGCTAGATCAACCATTTGGAAATCTCTTAGGTATGCAGCAGACCACATATCAGGAGATAGAACATAAGCTGATCTACTTCTTGAAAATCTGTTCGCTACAACTTGTAATGCACCGAAATCACTTTCGTAAACATCAATTGCAGAAACTAATCTTTTGTTTTCTGCATCATCCATTCTTGTTGCACCACCAGTAAAACCAGATAGTTTTTGCTTATTGAAAGCACCAACCATAACCATTGATGGATCGCCACCCTCAGTCCAAACTTTTCTAATCATAGATTTAAGTTGAGACTCAGTAAAAGCTCTTTGTGTTCCATCAGTTCTAGCATGAGTACCAGATCCAGTTGGATCAGCACCAGCTCCACCACCTTTGTCTGTATTAGTTTTAATCCAAGACTCTAGTGAAGCCATTCTTCTTGCAGCACCAGCACCTGAATCAACTGGAGCTTGGTTTGCAGTAAGAGTAGTTTCCATATCTCTTTTAAGCTCTTTAGAAGCTTTAGAGATTAAGTATGCTAGTTCGTTATTTCTTCCAGCAAGATCAACTGATTCCATAGTACCAGAAACGATCACAGCTTTTCTTGAAATCTGTGTTTTGTTTCCAATTCTAGTAGTTGCAGTTTGTGCATCAAAAGAAATTTCATCACCCTCTAAATGGTAGTTGTCGGCAGCTGGAGCAGCTAACGCATCTATTTGCCATTCATGGTTGACAGCAGTTGCTTTTGATTTACCAATTGAACTCATAAATGGAGTGTCAGTTGGAGATATGTTGTAGATAATGTCAGATAAATCTTCTCTCTGACCATTTACAGCATATTTAGTAACAGTATTAGTAATTAATGCCATTATTATATCCTTTATTTGTTTGAGTTGTTAATCATGTCCAAGAAAATATTCTGAGCATCTTTAAGACTCCCAGTTTTTCTTAAACGACCAAACTTTTCTCTAGCAGCTTTGGATTGATAATCGCTTTTGTCTTTTTTAATGCCTGACTTAAAGACTCTGCTTGGTTTAGAAATCTTTTTAGCAATATTTGGTTTTGCTTTTTGTAAATTTCCAAATTTCATAGCATCGTTTACCAACATCAAGATACGATGGTCATATACTTGAGCTATTTCTGAGTCGTTAAACCCATATTTAGCTAAATGACTTCTCATATTGTTTTTTAAAGTTGATGCTTTACCAGGATCGGCAAAATCAGGAATATTATTCACCAATTTCGTTTTTTCCATTTGTAAATATCCATCAAATTGTTGTTTCTGTTCAGATTGTGCCTTTTGAAAAGCAGAATTTAATTTTTCTTGCTTCTTTCTAAGTTTATGTTCAATCCTTGCAGCTTGTGTTGGATCTTCTTCGTATAAAGCTTCTAAATCAGCAGATGAAATCTCTGAATTTAGTTGCTCTTGGGCAACAGACATAAGCTCATTAACTTCTTTTAGCTTTTGAGAATAGTCTTGTCTTTGCTTTTCAGACTGAGAATAAAAGTTCTTTCTTTCATTAGAAAGTTCTTCTGTCTTTCGTCTGTAATCAGCATCTCTTGAGTAACCATTTCTCAACTCATCAAGGGTAACTTCAAATTCTTGACCAGCAACTTTCACTTTGTGAAGTGCTTCTTCGGTGGAATCTTGTTTCTCTTGAGTATCAATTTGTTCTTCGTCTTGAGATACATCTTGCTCCGAAACTTCTTCTTCTTCTGATTCAGTTTCTTCGCTTATTTCCTGTTCCTGAGGTTGATCGGTTTCCAATTCCTCATTTTGTGGTTCAGGAGAATTTTGTTGTTGTGTTTCTCCAGTTTCTGTTTCTTCTGGAGTGTTTAATAAACCATTTACAGCCTTTTGAGCTTTTTGCAAATCAGTTTCAGATCCTTGTAGTGGGTTGCCTTGATTGTCTGACATATTTTTCCTTTATAGTTAAGCTCCTCTTATGAGGTTAGCTTATCCCAACTTTTTTTGTTAGAATTTTTGGTTTTTTATTTGGGTTCTAAAATCTTCTAATTGTTTAGAAGCTAGTTTTCCTGTGTCTAAAATTTCTTGTAAGTGCTGCTCAACTTTACCAACTATATTGTAGGCTAACCAAAGTTTTTCTCTAGTGTCTGTTTCGTTAGCACCAGTATTTAATAAACTTGTTGAATATAAATTTTTAAGTTTATCAAAAGATTCTTTTACTAAAGGATTATCAAATAAATCTTTAGCCTTGTTGGACTGGTTTACTTCCTGTTGGAGCTTTGCCTGTTCCTGGTCGTTCATTTAATGACTCAATCTGTTGTTCTAAGTTTTGTTGTGATTGTTGTGCATCCCTAAAATCTTTTGTACTCTCAGCAACTAGCATTTTATTTAAATCTGCTTCTGCCTTAATTTGAGCTGAATCTATTTGAGCATTATATTTAAGCTCAAGTTCTTTCATTTTAATTTCGTTTTCTAAAAGCATCTTAGCATTACTGCCTTTAATTTCTTTTAGTTGTAATTCTAAACTAGCCAGTTTTCGTTTTTCTTCACTTGCTATTCTAGCAAATTCTATTTTCTCAATTGGTGTAGGTGGTGGTGGAGCTTTCGGCTGAACCATACCTTTACCTTGATCTGGATTGATAAAGTAATTTTCAACATTTTTAAGACCAGCATTTTCAATAATTTTAGATAAACTATTATAAATATTTTTAAGGCTGACCATTGGATATTCTTGACCACCCTGTAATTGAAATGCTTGTAACTGTCTTTCTAAGATATTATTCAACATACCTATTTGTTGTTCTGAGCTGCCTGTACCCAAACCAACTGTTATAGAAATATTATATCTGTTTCTCCACTCAGTAGGTTTAACTGGAATGAATTGATTATTTAATTCTACAACTCTTTCCTTATCTTGATACTTGCAAGTAAGTTCAAATATTCTTTTAAATAAATCTTTAACACCAGTTTCAGCAAACACTCTAGCGATCAATTCCATTCTCATTTGAGATTGGCTCATCAAAGCATTAACACCAGTTGCAGTTTTATTTAAAGCATCTGCATCCATACCTTGATTGTATCTTGTAACACCAGTTCTAGATTCTCTTACTGTGTCTAAGTATTCTAATAATGGAAATGCTTGTTGCGAAATCGTTTGAGATTGCATCGGCATCATTACTTGGCTTGGTGGTTGTTTAGTTCTAACAACACCACCTGGTCTTGATGTAAGTAGGTCATCCAGATTAACCATACCATCCATTATGGCCACTCTGTTATTATTTGTTAAATACATATTATCTAACAACTGACGCATAACTGTAGATTTAACTAACTGAACATCTTCTACTAACTCAGAAACTGATCTACCATAAAATCTGTGTGGCATCGGAATTGGAGTTAGAGAACAGAAAGGAATAAAATCGCATGGCATATTATCTAAAATAACAAAACCAGTTCCAGCACAAATTATTTTTCTAAGTTCGGCAACACCATCGCCATCCATATCTACTTTTACATAACACTCATAAACTTCTATTTCTTGAGTGCTATCATCAGGAGCATCATCAAATGGACTTTCATCAATATCAGAAACTCTTTGTAATCTTTCATCGTCTAATAAAATACCATTAGTCGTTGGTAGATCATCTATAATATCTTGGTCATATCCCATCTCTATAAGATCGGATCTAGTTTTCATAACTCTGTGAGCTACAAAGTTTGCATCTTCAATACTCTTTGCTGATCTTTCAATTAAAAATTCTTCTGGTGGTATATTTTCTATTTTTACTTTACCAGCATTTCTAGTTCTTTTGATAATACAATTGTGCAGCATGGGTGTTTTTTCTTCTTCAACTTCCATACCTTGTGCTATAGCTTCTGCTGCCATAACATCCATAGCATCTTTCATCTTTGTATCTACAAAAGACTCCTCTTGAACAACCTCAACATCTTCATCATAAATTAATAATTCGTATTCTTGGTCGTTTAAATTTTCGTATGTTTCTTGTTCAATTTTTTGAGCATCATCCCAATAAACTTTTACAATTCCATTTTTTTCTAAAAGAGCATCTTTAAACCAGGTATATAAAATTGAAAATCCATTATTATCTTTGTTAAAAATATAGTTAATATAATTTGTAACTTGATCTGCTAATAGAACATCTTCTGCTTTAACTGGCTCACATCTAACTACTTGATCGGATGATGTAAAAACTCTTAATAGGTTTGGCAAGATAGTTTCAATTGTGTCAGATACATCTGTACTAACCACTTGTGATCTACCCTCTATCTCAGTACCAAGTTGCTCCCCCATGTAATATTCTAGGGATTTTTTTCTGGAATCTGATAATGCACCACCCATAAATCCAATTGAGTTATTTATCTCAGATGAAACTATGTATTTTAATTCTGTTTCTGTAACCTTTTTTGCCATGTAATTTTAAACTATATAATTTGTGTTAATAGGAACTTCTTTTTTCCAATTTGAAAGTTCTATTCCTTGCCCAACTATTCCAGTTCTAAAAGCATCAGCACAATGACTTGCGTAAGAGTGCATCGGTTTAGATTTAAAAACTTGAGCCTTATCATCCCATTTTTTTGAATAGGCTTTTAAATATTCTATGCCAGTTGCACACTTGTCCTGGTCAAACCAACAATTTATTAAATTTTTTCTGACAGCTTCTATGCCATCTTCAATACTAATCTTAGGAGCTATTTCACCAACTATGCCAAACTCTAAAAGACTATCTATTCTTGTTTTACCATAATTGCCAAGCTCCCTCACTTTTGCGTCATGTGGTAAAATATGATTGTTATATTCGTAACCTTTATTTTTTAAAACATCAGCATAATGGTCAAGTCCAAACCCACTATTCTCATAGTAATCAATTAACCTAATCTCATCTTTATGCTTTTGCACAAACCAAATAGCTGTCTGGTCATTCATGCCAAGATCCCACCAGGTTTCTACATCTAAATCTTCATCAAATAGATTAGACTCCATTCTTTTTTCTTTAACCAAATCTTCTATGATAGTTCCATAATAAGATCCTGTTATTGCAGCTTGAAACGAACATTCAAATTCTTGTTCGTATAAATCTTTGGACATTACATCTTTAGCAGCCTGTAATTCCTCATCATCTAAAATTCCTGTTTCACTTGCCTTGTAAGTACAAGCATACCAACCTTTATTTCTAACAGCCTGTTCATAAAGCTGAAAAAAGTTATTTCTACCTTTTGGTGTACCTATAAAAATGCACCAACCTTTTCGGTCTGCCAAAGCTGGTCTTATGACCTCTGGAAATATGGTAGGCTTAATAGATTGTGTTTCATCAAATACACATCCATCTAAACTAATACCTCTTATGGCCTGATCGTTCTCAGCACCTAAGATAGTTATTCTAGCACCATTTGGTAAATCGCATCTAAGCTCACTCTCATTAAATTTAGTGCCAGGTATTTTTCCAGCATACTGTTTAATGTAATCCCATGCTGTTGCCTTTCCTTGTAGCCTGTATGGGCTTATAAAGGCATATCTAGGGTTAGGTAGCTTGTTAGTTAAACTTGCTTTTAACATATGGTTTATGGCCATGACTGTTTTCCCAGCTCTCCTGTGGAGTACAATCACACTAAACCTATGTTTATCTATTTCCTTATGTAATACTTTCTGCAAAGCTCTAGGCTTATAAGGTATAACTATATTCGGCATTTTTTAAAAAAATTAATGTAAAGTCTGATTTTGACTGCTGAACAAAGTTTCAATACCAAGATCATCCATGATCTGATGAGAAAAGTTATTACATTCCTTTAAATTGTTAAAACCATCAAAATGGACAATCACACTATTAGTGGATTCCATTACATATACGATAGCTGTATAACCTAATTTTTTATCATCAAATTCAAACATTGAGATTATCTAGGTATTAATTTTTTAAGCATTTTTAATTCTTCTTCTGACACAGCACCACCAGTTCTCTCAGCTATAAATTTTGCGTCTATCTCAGCTTTAGGAATTTCCATTAAAAGATTTTTTTCTTTTTGAGAAGCAGCTCCTGTCATGTCATTAAATTTTGCTTTTTGTTTTTCTAGTAATTTTTTATATTCTTCTGGTGTCATAATATTTTCCTATTAGTAGTTTGTTGCTTTAGTTGTGTGTAACTTCCCTAATTTTATTTTTAAATTCTATATGAGTTTTGGGGTTCGCTTTTTTTTTACCCCCATGACTTTTGTGGTCAGAACTGAGTAAAATGATTGTTAATCATTTGATCTGGCTAAATAACTTAATAAATTAGCCATTTATTTATAAAAATATAAATAAAATATAGTTTACTTACATATTTTTTTGTAGTTTAGAATGATTCTAATAAAAATGTTGCAAAAATACAACAAATCAACTCTATAAATGACTCTGTGCTAGATTTATCTCAGACTCTGGTGAATCTAACAATAAACCAAGCTAATCAACAGTTTACTTATCCCACTTAATAACAAGTGGAGATGAATCATCACCCAAAAGACTTAAACTATCCTTTTTAGCATAGTATTTAGGCTGAATTCTTTCAGCTTTCCATTTACTCATATCTACAAAGGATTTTATTAAATGTGTTTTACCTAAGTCTGTCTTTTCTTGTAACCTACTCTCAGCTAAAGAATTTACTAACAATTCACTAGCTTCACTCATAACAAATTCCATGCTATCAGCTTTAGCTGTTTCGTAATCTTTTCTAAGTTCAATATCTTTTTTCATCCAGGTTCTAAATGTTTCCCAACATGGTCGTTCTGGATCTTTATTTTGTGGAGATAATACAGCTCTCAAAGATTTACCTTGAGCTAATTCCTCAAGCATTTCTCTGATAACTTTATCTGATTTTTTAGTTTTATTAGCCATTTTATTGTTAAATTAAGGGTTGTAATCTAGTTATCACTCATGTTAAATGACTTAGATTCGTTATTAACCGAATCAGAGAGGAATATTATGCTAAAAAACAGTAAAACATTAACCAATCCAATTAGTATGTTTAAAATTGATATTGTTAAAGTTTTTAAAAACAAAGAAACTTTAAAAGACATTTTTAAATGTAAGAAACTTCAAAAGAAGCACAAATTACAAGACTTTAAATCAATTTAGATAAATTTTAGTATTTAGGCAGATAGTTATTTTGAGAGAGAGAAAGAAAGAAAAAAAGCTGATCTGCCTAAAAAAAAACTACATAAAGTAGGAAATGATAAAACCTAAATAGATGTAGTGTATTTTTTTTGTCTTACTTATTTGTCAACTTGTCAAATATTTTTTTAAATTTTTATTAGCAATCTTACAGACATTAATTAACGATCTATTGTACTCATAACCTATCTTGGTATGGCTCCAATCTAAATACATTCTTTTCATCTGTCTTAGACTTTTTCTTTGTGGAAAGTTGCGTAAGTACAAAAGTTCTCTGTCCTTAGCTGCAACATCTAACATTAATATTAGAATAAAATCGTAAATTGATAATTGTCTTGAAGTTAATGTAATTTTAAGTCTAGCAAGATGCTTGTCCGAATATTTAATGCTATCTGCATCATCTCCAATACCAATACTATTTTCAAACACTTTATACATGGTAGGTAATGTCTTAGCTTTTACTTTAGGCATTTTACTATCACAAAAACTACTAATTTGTAGAAATCTATCTAATTCGTCTATCGTAAGGTTAGTTGTCAACATCAGCTTTATATAACTCCTCTAAGTAAGTATTAAATCTGTCTTTTGATAATGATTTTTGTAGTGTTTTGGTTTCTTTATTTTGATAATATTGTTTGCGATTTTTTTTAATCTTTTCTACAGCTTTAGAATAATGAAAGTTTGATGATTTAGTTACCCTTGCCAATGCTTTGGCAACTAACTTTGGATCTACATATTTAGTCAATTTAAATCCTTATATGTATATATATAGGTATAGATAATAGGTCTAGATTGACTATCCTTTTTGCTACACCCAAATGATGTTTTTGCTACACCCAATTATCTCTCCTTTTTAACCATGTGAATAACATTGGTATTTTGTTGATTAATCTGTGGATTACTTTTCTTCTTACTTAATGATATTTTTCTTCTCTTATTTTGATTGTGTTGGATGTATTTCTGCATGGTTTCTTTATCAAAAACATAATGACAAGTGCTGTTATCAATCTGCTTTCTAGCCAACATTCCAAACAAAGTGAGTCGGTCAAGAGCTTTAATTAATGATTTTCTAGTTTTAATGCCTGTCCTGGCCATCAAATATTGGTGGGATATTCTACACCCTCTAGGAGCTGTAGCAAAACTCTTACAAATAACATAAATGACTTTTTCGTTAGCTGTAAGCACATGGTTGTTCAAAAGCTCAGAATAAAATTTTTCAAAAGTTTTCATTCAAACAATCCAAATTCTTTATTAATTCTAGCTTTAGCAATTTCTATGTATTCAGGATTAAGCTCACTAAGGATAGATCTTCTGTTTAATAATTTTGCTACAATTCCAGTAGTTCCAGAGCCACCAAAAGGATCAAAAACTACACCACCCTCTGGACAACCAGCTTTAATACATGGCTCAATCAAATCTTTAGGAAAAGTTGCAAAATGAGCTTCCTTGCAAGGTTTAGTAGTAACTGTCCAAACATTTCTTTTATTCCTACCAATAGGATTATTTTTAATTTCATCTAAATGAGTTTCAATATATGTAAGACCATAATCAATATTATTAAATTCATCTGTCCAATCATTAATTAAATCTTTAATTTTATTCCAATCTTCAACAGATGGAAAAGCAAATCCAACCTCATCATTTCTAAACCAATGCTCAATAGTTGTTTTTTTAATATCAGTATTTTCAACTAAATCTTTTAATGTAGTTTTATTTCTTAAATAATTAACAAATTCTTTTTGGTTAGGTAGTTTTGGTCTAGTTTCTACTAATTTTGATCCTCTAGTTTTAGACATTCCTTGCCTATGTTTTTTTTCATTTTCATCAGTTTGATATTTACCAAAAACAGCTTTCATGTTGCCATTTGACTTCATTCCACCATTTCCTCTAGTGCTACCTTTTTGATTTTTAATATCTTGATTTAATCTTGTTAATGAAGTTGATGCTAAAGGCTCTCTTATTGCATCTGCATCATAATAATATTTTTTAGACTTAGTTATAAGCCATATCTTTTCATGTGCTGAAGTTGGTCTATCTTTTGTACTCTCAGGCATTGGATTGGGTTTGTGCCAAATAATCTCTGATCTAATCCACCAACCATCATCTTGTAAAGCTATGGCAATTCTATTTGGTATCATTACCAAGTCTTTAGGTTTTAATGATCCTTGAATAGTAGAAAATGGTTTATCTATAAATCCTCTATCATCATAAACACCATTTGTTTTACCTTTATTTTCTATTCTATTTTTTTGTAAATTCTTTTTCATATCTTTAACTTTTGTGCCATTAACTGTTGCAGCATAACTATCACCATAATTTAACCAAATCGTAGCTGAGTCTTTTAACTTCGGTTTCATGGCTCTAAAAAGCTCTACAATATTTTGAATATGCTCTTGATAAGTTGGCTCTAAACCTAACTGCTTATCAATTCTTTTAGCACCAC
>Ga0255752_10002951_pt1 | contig 18166 bp, 16 predicted proteins | sample 011ome_25_FD_179952 | JGI IMG/M metagenome (GOLD analysis project Ga0255752, IMG submission 179952) | Coastal salt marsh microbial communities from the Groves Creek Marsh, Skidaway Island, Georgia - 011512CT metaG (version 2) | ecosystem: Environmental > Aquatic > Marine > Intertidal zone >... | reverse complement strand
CTCGTTCAGAAGAAATTACTAAATGTTTTAATTTGTTCGCAGAAGATACAAATTCCACTTGTGGTAAAGATGGTTGCATAATATAATATTGCGCCAACATTCCTTGAATTGTTTTCATCCGTGAAGCTATTGTAGATATTTGATTTTCCATTATTACATGTGTAATGTTATGAACATTGCGTAAATTATCCAAACACGTTTTCATATTTCGACCGATAGTGATTAAATCTACTTCACCTGCTGTTTTTTTCTTTCTAAAGATTATCGGATTTATACCAATCGCATCCAGATGTTCCAAGATAGCATCACAATAACCCTTTTTGGTTGAAAATGTAGGTGTATCCTTCCATACTTTGTATGTATTCCCACAATCAATCAACTCGTCTTTCTTCATTTTTTTTATGGTCGCTGGAGAATTCGATTTATTTCTCAATCTCCAGTTTTTCAACTTCATATCTTTTTTCATGTGTGTTTCGCAATAATATTGTCCGTCCTTCACATATTTTGCCTTACTGTTACAATTACTATCTGCGTTTTTCTTGGCGAGTTTGCAAGTGCATTTTTGAGGTAATTCACATTCGTCCATTAAATTTAAAACGCCCCAGTCTTGGACTTTGACTGTGTCGCCATCAACAATAAAAATACAATACGCCATATTTTTGATTCCAATATCAAAGCTGATTAATTTCATGTGTAATAATAGTTGATAACCAATTAGTTCTAAATGGGTGTTTAAAGAAGAAATAAATGAAATATTACATGTTTGCTCCTTCACATGCTAATCGGTCTGCTTCTCGATTCCCAATAGAATGTGTATCCGTTAACTTAGTATGTGCTTTTACATGAATAAATTTGAGTGTAGACATTTGCGAATATAGTTCGTATAATTCACGAACCAAACCCTTATTTGGAATATCGTCTTTCCACTGTTTTTTAGCACATTTTTCGCCGTATGTGGTGGCGCATCGTATTGAATATTCTGAATCGGTCACAATAGCTACACATTTACCGTTTCGAACATCATTTTCGACTAATTGTATTGATTTTACAATCGCAGTCAATTCTGCAGCATTATTCGTTTGTTTACCGGAAAGTCGCATTGATACATTACGTGAATCATTTGGGCTAAAATATATTCCGATGCCGGCAGACGCATGACTTGTACCATTTTTACTGCATGCACCATCTGTATATACATAATAATCTGGTTGAGAGTCATTGTTTATAGATGGTGTTGTATGTTCATCTATAAATTGGTTCGCGTCTTCTAGTGTAGTAAACTTTTTGAAGATAGCATTACTATATCCTTGGACAGATTGTTTACAGTCTGTCCAATTATCAAAAACCCCTTTTGTATTGCCCCTTGCTACTGCGTAATACATTTATTATACTATTAGTCATATTTTCACCATACAATTACACAATCAATTTTTTATACATCTCTCTAAGAGTTTTAATTTTGGAATCTAAATAATTGGAAGTTAAAAATAAGAATGCTGTTAATGAACCAACCTCTTGCAATTCCTTCAGTCGAATATGTTGAAATCCGCCAATTCCGTTAAATGGACTCGGTATATGTTTAATAGTTAAACGAGCAAAATAAGAAACAATAGCGAATATAGATATAATTAGAATCGCAATTAACAGATGTTTGACGAAATTAGAATAAGTATATACTATTTTTATATTATCCTCTTCTATATGACCAATGCGTTCTAGCACACCATCTATAATAACATTCAATAGAATTGCGACTACAAATTGAATCGCTACAACATACATAATATCCAATGATTTCACTAAGCGAAACGGTATCATTATATATATATTACGTTTATTTTTTAGACATATAGGAGAATAATTGTTCCTGCGTTAATGTCTGAGGTTCATGTCTGTTAGACAATTCTTCGCGGCTTAAATATAACTTTTTCAAATCGCTTTGTTCGGTTTGGATAATACTGGGATCTTTATAACCTGCTCCTGTATTTGAGAGAACATTACCGCTGCCTCTTTCGTTTTTACGAAATCGGTCAAAATATCCACAATCATTACAAGACTCTTTAAAATTGGATTCAGCTATTTCTTTGGAATGTTCGACTAAATATTTTCTGTATTCCCAGTTGGATTTTACACCGCTCTGTTTTATTAAATTATCATTTAATATAGCCTCGGGTTGATGCGACGCGATTAACGAACGACCATCACCCATATTTGCGGGGAATGATGGATATACATTATTTGTCGCATATCCAAGAGTGGAAACGCGTGTTTCACACTGTCCACAAGAATATGCAGATGCTATGGGTTCGGGTTGAGGATATGAGAACATTATATATTATTCAACATATAATGTTTTCAAATAAATATTTTAAATCTATGCGATATCGCGGGATTCAATTAACTTGATTATTTGTGCTTTTTTCATTTTAGATGCATCTTCAATCCATCCCTTTTCTGTTATGTATGACCTTAAATCGCCTAAATTCATTTTTAGAAAATCGGGAACATTTTCTGATATATCCTGTGTTACATCAACCGGAACTTCGTCAGTTACTAATTCTGTATTTGCGGTTTCCTCATTTGCGATTTCATATTCTTCGCTCACCAAGTCAACACTTATATCATCTTCATCGACATCAGACACGATAATTTTTTCGTCATCACTATCTTCGTCATCACTATCTTCGTCATCACTATCATATTCAGACTCGCTATTATCTTCACCCTCCTCAATTTTCCCCCCTTCCATAATCACACTATCGACTGGTACATTGGGTCTAATTACCATATTGTGGGGAAACGGTGTAGATGGGCGGTTATTGTGTACAATGACCGATTTCACGTTAGATAATTCTTGTGCTAGATTGTTAATTATTTCAAACATAGTATCTAATTTACCTTCTGCGACACTTAGACGCTGTTTAAAGTGATATACCAACAATAAAATTAGAACAAAGGATATTCCTAAACTAATAAAGAATGATGTCTCCATAAAACCAAAAGCAGACATTTTATACTATTTGAACATATAAACAACGACAATTAAACGAACATGTGTTTCGTAATATTGTGTATATATATTATATAATTATGGATAATCTTTCTAATGATACAGATGTAAAGGAAATAAGTAATCCTATAGAGAAAAGTAGTCCTTCGAACACTTCTATGAAATTTTCCAAGAATATGATTATTGTTGTTCTCGCGTCTCTTCTATTTTTTTCGTTTTTAGGAGTAAATATTTTTCACAATATTGCGAACATAGTTTATGGATTTATTGCTCGAATATTGAGTGTTCTTGGTTTCTACACAGGTGCAGTAATTAATACAGCTGCGGATGTGGCGGGTGATACAGCAAAGGGCGGTGTTGATATTGCAGAAGGAACTATTCATTCTGTTGGTAATTTGTTGCAAAATGAGGATAATATTAATGGCGACACATCTATACAACAACAATGGAATCTATCCATGTTTAATTTAAATCCTGCTCCCAAGTCGGCACCCAAACCCGATGTTCCCATCCCCCAAGTTGTTCAAACGTCAAAGAAAGATTTAGACGAAGAATTAAATAATGGTTTGAAACAGAATACTAAATTCTCTCCTTCTACGTCTGCGTTGAGTGGTAAAAAATGGTGTCCAGTTGGATATTCTAATGGAAGTGGAAAGTGTATACAAATTGACGAGACGGACAAATGTATGTTTGGTAAAGTATTTGATACAGAGGAACTGTGCGAAGATGAGGTTGATTCGCCGCCATTTACAGGTTATGCTTCCCAAGAAAGGGAGATAAACTGGGGTAGACCTCCTCCGCCACCACCTCCTGGTGCACTAACGCCTCCGTATCAACCACAAATGTTTAATGATTTACCCGGACAATCGTGTATTCGAATGCCCAGTTGTTCAAATTTGAATACATCAACTCTTCCTATTATAAACAAGCCCGTTCATTACGCAAAACCTATGTATCAAAGCCCTTTCACACAGAACAATTCAATGAATACATCACAAACTCCCCCTTATAGACCTGAATCTAATTATTCTAGTCAATCTTTACCAATTAATTCAAATCAAAACACATCTAGTAATTCATCTGGTAATCCGTCAAACAACAATACATCTCCGGGTATAACCCCACCTTCCAATAATACTTCTAACTTTAATAATACTGCTAATTTTAATAATACTGCTAACTTTAATAATAACAACTATACGCCGTTAGCGAATTCACCGGGTTCTGCGTCATTGACTAATTCACCGGGTTCTGCATCATTGAGTAATTCACCGGGTTCTGCATCATTTTCACCCTCAACATCAAATTTAAATTCAGCCAAATTAACCACTTCGATAAATACATTATCAGAAAGCGTTGATGAATTATCTGATGTATTAACCTCTAAACATGGTTCTTCTTATTCTCCATCAGCACCTGTTGCTGCTCCTATTACTCCTGCTGCTACTCCTCCTGCTGCTCCTGTCGTCACTGCAGCTACTGTTGCTGCTGCTCCTGCTGCTCCTGTTGTTACTCCTACTGCTGCTCCTGTTGTTACTCCTGCTGCTCCTGTAGTTACTCCTTCTGCTGCTCCTGTAGTTACTCCTGCTGCTTCTGTTGCTCCAAATATCGTTCCGATTAATATGATGGGTGGTAACAAAGATGCATGTGGAAGAAGTAGCGGAACTCGTGATTACGGCATGCCTTGTGTCGCTGCTCTTGCTACTACCTGATCTACTCCTGTGCCTCAGGCTGAGGTGGAAGCACAGGCCCAGGCTCAAAGATGGAGGCCATTTTAATTTCTAGTTTGAACAATAATCATGTAGTATTTTTTGCCCTTCAGTAATAAGTCGATTACATGCTTTAAATGTGGGGTCTTCGGGATTCATAATTTCTCCAATAACCTCGTATCTTGGTTCCCCACCTATATTAGATGCAAAATGATTGATTTGATAAAAATATTTCGAATAATAAACCTTAGTCATCCAATCATCACAAAACCAGTTTTTTATTTCTTCGGGGAAATAAAATCCAAATATTTCCATATGCTTTCTCGAGACGAATGATTGCGTTTGAATAAATCTCTCACCACCTGGTTGGGAATCTTTCGAACCAAAATGCATACGTCTATAATCAAGTGGACCGGTTAATCCGATGTCTTGATGACGTTTTAATTCTTTAATAGAGTCAGTAACCCAGCCACTAGACCGAAATTCTATATCATCACCTGACTGAAAAAAATAATCACAGCCATCATTGTATGCTTGTTTAAATGCGCGATTCCACATATGTGTAACCCACCCTTTTTCAATACCATTTGCTGATATAAATTGAATGGTAGAATTATTCATAATTGATACATATTTCTCCAATTGTTCTTGGGTATTTGGCTGTGTTAATATTGGGTCATCATCATCAATCACTAAGTAAATCGTATATTTGAATTTATTACAGTATGTAGAAAAAAAAGAAGGGATAAATATGGAAAACAATGTGGTTTCCTCAAGTGTTTTCCATGGACGATTCCTGGTAGTGCTTGGAATTAATACTCCAATATGATTAGACATGTTATTGGTTTATATATATAGATATACATTTATATGGATATTTTTCATATGAATTTATTTTAAAATATTTTGTAATACAAATGATATATAGTAATATATATATTTATAACTATAATGGACAATCTCGACGATAAAATAGTAGACGTATCAGTTGAACTAGATTCAGATAGTGCAGAAATAATAGGAACTACAGAATCAATTACAATATCTACCGGAAAAACTGAAACCTCTGCATCATCGCAGCTAGATGAAATCATGAACAATGGTTTTGTAGCAAATGCGGTGGTTGTGAATAATCTGGAAGAAAAATCGGATGATGACGACGATTTGGATGATGAATATTTCAAACAATTTGAATGGATGGATGATGGTGCACGCAATATATTAGATGATCCCAATGATATTATTGTTGATATGCATTCAGTTCCCCAAGAAGAACGTTTAAATTTGTTTTTAGATTGTTGTAAATTGATAGAAAGTCAAAATTTAGCTATCATGAATGAAACTGAGTATGAAGATGAAGATGAAGAGGATTTAGAATCAGCACCATTATATATGTATTATGTTTCTCTTGAAAATGATAAAATGTTATTGCATGTCGATTTTAAAAAAGAGATTGATGTAGTATTAGCCAATTGCGCAAAATTATACGAGTTTGCTAGAGCAAACCCCCCAATAAAGGTCGTATATACGACTGAAGTAAAAGACTTATATGATGTAGACAAGGACGTAAAACTTTTTATGAACATGTTTGGTGTTGAAAATACACGCGGTGGTTCATATACGGATGTCGAATTACCCGATTTTTTAATGAAAACGATATTACATGAAAAAATGATTACGGATGTTCACTTTTATATAAATAGAAAGATTTAGGGGTTAAGTATTAATAAGGTTCTTATTATATCATAATAAGCTATATTATTCATATTATGATTATTAAATTATTTACCATGGTAAAAGATGAAATAGATATAGTAGAAGATTGGTTAAAATATCATGGAACTCTATTTGGCTATCAAAATTTATATGTTATTGATAATATGAGTGAAGACGGCACATTCGAAAAAATACAAGAGTATCAATCAAAAGGAGTATTTTTAATTCAAAAGGACGATTATAAGTTGAAAGGTGATTATATGAATGAATTAATTAATGACCCAACACGCGGTCAATATGATATTGCCTATCCCATTGATATTGACGAATTTATAGTATATTACGATAAAGAATCCAACAATGTATTACCATTTCGCACAACAAATTATTTCAATACTTTACCGGATTCAGAAACTGTATTTAAAACGAATTATATAAATTCACAAATTACTAATGGTAATAATACTGGTTATACACGCGCAACGATTGAAACTGAATTTGGTTTGTATCAAGATTATCACGATATGGCGAAAAGTTTTTTTAACAAACGCAATTGGACGGGAGAGCTTGACCACGGTAATCATTACAATACGCACGACTATTTTTTAACTGATTTATGTCTGGTTCATTATCACTGTCGCAACTTGGAACAAATGAAAAAGAAGGTGATAAATAATGTGAAAGGATTAGGGTATGATACAACAAATATAGTTCATTTACAAGAAAATACAGAGGGTATTGGTTATCATCATGTAAGACATATGATAGAGATATTAAAAGGCGATTTCACTATTAATACAAATAGTAAAAAGAACGGACAAAATATGGTGTCTTTAAAACCACTCGCTGACTTTATTGGTGGTTTATAGTAGATAATAATTTGATTACAACTTATTATCATAATTAACCGGTAGCTGTTTCTGATATATCAAATGGAATATATTTAATATCATTTGGGTTTACTGTCTTAAACGTCGCATTACCCAATGAATCTACAACCGGATTTCCCTCGGCGTCTACAATTGCTTGATACATAGTCATTAAACTATTAGAAATACTATTATCGGGTGATTCAATATTTGCAATTGCACCGTATTTAACATCAATTAGCGATGTAGCATCTTTGGGATAACTATTTGTGATATCACCTCCATTTATATTACTACGATAAGCTTCACCCGGTGGACGAGGCATATCAAGCGAATATTCAGAATATCCTATATTAATAGTGATTTTACATCTATACACATATTGTGTAACTGTTTGAAGATTAATGGGTGGTATGTAAATAGTTCCCAAATATTGCTCTAAATGTATGGGTCCAACACTAGAATTTTGAACATCTAATGTGAGATTCGCTGCAGATATAATTAAGTCCTTTGATATTAATGGTTGTTCATTATATAATGCATCTACCTCCGCTACCAACGAATCACTATAAAAAATGTCTAATTTCGCCTTTTGAATAAATAATTGTGCATAATTAATAGCAAAAGAAGATACTGTTCGAAAGGTAGCACTGTATGTGATTGAAACGGGAATAGTGAACCCAAACGCGAAAGAATTATTGTTGGGATTAAGAATAACAATATCGGTTATAATAGCACTTTTCCCATTCGCTGCATTAATATTTGCAATAGGATATATATCATATAAACGTTTATAGTTATCATATGGAATCTCATCGTAACTACTTGTATCCAACGGCTTGAAATTATATAGTGGAACATTTGGATTGTTAGATAGCAACATTGGTTTACCAGGTACGTCTGATGACGTGTTTGGTGTTAATTTATATATTGTAGGACATGCGCGCGCTGTATTTGTCGAACTCGCAAGATAAGCCCATTTTCTTTTCCCCGAATAGTTATTGGTCGTATTCTGATGTTTCAGAATCTCCGCTTTTCGGCGCATATCTAACTCTTTGGGGGTGTATATTAAACGTCCACTAGCATCATAAGTATACGGAGACACAACCGTGTATCGAGTCTCAGCTCCGGCTTGATGTAAAAAGAATTGTTGTCGTTGTTTCCGTTGATTTGTGCATGTTAATAAAAAATTAGCCGAAATATCGGTCATCAAATATTACTTTATATAGATAGTTAATATTTGATTATTTTACATGGAGGCTTATATGTTTGACGAATACCACAGATTTGATAAATAGTATGGGAAACCGGTCGCATCTGCGGTCCCTGAGGCATTTGCTGCACTTGTATTACGCCCCCAAGATACGATATTATTTAATTGGAAAATACTAAGTGCCTTGTCGAAATATTGTAAATCGGCTATGTTACCATTGAATCCGCCGTTTTTACAAATGTTTACATTCTGATAATTTTGCTTTGGAACATCTTGCAATATGTTTCTAGATACGATGGAACCGTTGACATACACGTCCAATGCAGTATTTTCAATGCGAATTGCACAATGAAACCATTTGCGAAGCGGGACGTCTTTAATGGTAATCGACTCTTCAGGGTTTGAACTAGCAACCGTATTCATAACTATTTCGAGATTATTACCCGAATTATCCAAATATAGTCCTGGTCCATTATTAACAGTTGCTTGACCATTATCTCCATAACTAGCATTTCCCTTATTAAAAATCACTGAATATTGGGGAGTAGCTGCGGTATCATTAATATATATCCATAAACACCAGGTAAACTCAATACCCATGTTTTGATTATTTGACCGTAATATAGGTATTGAATCTGCATTTTTTGGGTCTTGGTAAATAATAACTTCATTCGCAGCATTCATAGTGCCTGATATCAAAAAGGGGCTTCCCTTTGGTTTCATGAAATAACCAATAATCTTAACTCCTAAATTAACCAGGATCATAAAACCGATTAGAACCAATAAGATAAAACAAAATTTTGCTACTAATGTATTGGAATTTAAAAAGTCTGTGCTGGTTCCGACTACATCTGCATCTCCAAAGGAGGATACTGAGTCTTCGACGTAAGTGGAAGCATTTGCTATACTATCCGACATATTTGATGCAGCTGACGAGACTCTTTCTGATGTATTGTCGATTGCTTCTGCAACTGCGACGGGAATCTTAGGATCAACACTTGTTGATGCGGATGGTGGTGGTAGTGCATTCATTGTTATAAGAATATACTTGTTATATATTTATAACATCTTTTTTTGCTCTATATATCAATTATTTATAAATCAACGGTATATGATGATTGCTGCACATTATCCTTCATTATACCTAGATTAAAAGAGTAACTTCCAAAGAATTGAGACATCGCATTACCGTTTCCGGATAAATAATTGTCCCATGCTTCCTGAGGACCAATTGGATTGCTCCAATTTTGAAATCCGGCTACATAACAATCCCAACCGGAACCATATATTATAGGGACCTCCTTAGCACTTCCGGGTTGATTGGGAGACGAGGGTAATTTTGTTGAATTTACCAGTTTACCATCAATATATGCATCAACAACAGTATTATCAGAGCTGATTACAATATAAACCCACTTTTGAACTGCGAAATTATCTGTAATCAATAGATTTTGATTTTCTAATGAGGAACCGTCACTACCAACACATGTAATTGTGCAATATAACGAGGGCTTATTTGCCGCTAAATATAGTCGAATGTTATTATCTCGCGAAAAAATAGTTTTCTCACGTGTAGAATCCCATGTATTTACATACGTCCATATACCATAAGCATAGCGTGTTGATTGTCCACTATTGATTGTTGTAATCGGTGAATTACCACCTTCTTTCAAACTTGCGGATTTACTTATCACAGATGACCCACTAACAAAATATGCATATAACACATACACTAAGACAATTACAATTATAGCTAAAACAATAGTTGTAGTTTCCATGATTATATAAAATGACGATATAAAATAGTTCGTTCTATCTCAACAAATATATTACGATGAAGATGATTTATCGGCGATTGATGCTACGGGAGGATTTGCACTCATTTTGGAATTATAAGAAAGTGCTATTTGTTCTTTTGTTAGAGGGTGTTTATAATACACCACGTTACATATGCCTCCTTTTATTCCAACGTCATCACCAACTGTTATTGTATCAAGGTCATTGTATATCGGCATATTATTCGTCATTGTAAAGGAACGTTCTAAAACACCGTTTACGAAAATATCAACAATATTACGATTATAATTCAACACTATTTGATTCCACTTTTGGTTCGTCAATGTTACGTCATAAAAAGGATGTTCACCTGGGTTTTGTGCATTATCGGGACATATATGACCACCTTTTTCCTTGCAATATTTCGAAAAATAAAAAATCATTTTATTTCGCTCCATCACCTGGTCATTGTCCCCTCCTCCGTAATATCGAATCATCGGTTTTACGTGTTGAACTCCTTCACTATCTTCGTGTCCATAACTGAATATTTCTGTTTCATTTTTATATGCTATATCGTTCGGGCTATGGGGATTCACATATACCCACATAGATACAGCATAGTTTGTTCGATAATTACCCTGTAAATCCACATTAGAATCGGACTGCGAGCTTTTGGGAACTTTTAACTCGTCGCTATTGATAACCACTTTTTTTCCTCCATCTAAAAACATTACATTATCCACCCCTTGAATCGCATCGTCCATACCCGTGACTTTATTTGATATTTCAGGTAAATAAGCATACAATGTAATTAGTAATATCTCTAATACTATAAATAAATAGATGGAATAAGGAGTTAACTGAAATTGAGCTACAATATATTCCCATGCATCTAATATCACACAGGGAACATAAAATAGCAATTGTGCAATAAATCCAGGCCAACCCTTTAAACGAACCATATAATCAATTAAAATTTGGTAAGTAATCGCTAGACCTATTATTGTAATCAACATCATGAATAAAAAATTAGACAAGAGAGAGAAATTCAAGATTGAATCACTTGTTGTAGCATAATAATATACACCGCAAGTAATTAGTATGATTATTCCTACTATTTTCATAAACATCTTACCCGTGTCTTCGTTCTGTCCAATGTTTAATATTAGTCCAAATAACAAAATAATTGGAAGAGTATAGACAAAAAAATATTTTTGTATATTGTAATCAGCCGTACCGGGTGAAAGAATAATTCGTAATACGGTTATGCATGAAAATAATAGAATGCCGCTCAATATTACCAATTTCAATAATGATTTTCTCGTATCTATACCTTCTTGACCACTTTTCGTTAACTTTCTTATCCAGTCACCCATTAGACCATAGGATAGACTCGATTTTGTATTTTTATTCATAATAGTATATATTATTATTATAAATTACTATGGAAGTGTGAATCAATATATAGCAAGGGTTGAAAGAGTGGTATTTAAATTTGTTAATAATTGGATTTTTTCGTAATTATATGGGCGAATTGACTTTATACACTCGTCATACGTTTTCCATTCTAATTTACTTACTTCCGATTCTTCATATGGATATTGCACTAAACTATCTTTATACCTCATAAACATAATATAATATTTGTGCTTGTATGACTTGTAATTCGACCCCGTGAAAATCTCTTCATAGGGTATTAAGTTTTGTATATTGTGTAATATTTTATCCGAATACCCGGTTTCTTCGTAAAATTCTCGTATCGCACAATCATAATCAGATTCTTGATGGTTCCGACGACCCTTGGGAAACCCCCACTCCGGTTCATTCCATTTTTCATTTTCATTGCTTTGTTTTATCAAATCGTCCAATGTATAATTATCGTTGTTTATTGTTATTCCGGACCGTAACATAGAGAATTTTTCAAATGAACTACTTTCTTCATTCTTGTATTGCACGGACAATGTATTTTCACCCCATACTGTATTCCATAATGTTTCAAATTTCTCTGTAGCTAGCCTTGACTTTTCATCTATAGTCATCTGATTTAGCATATTTATTATATATTGGCGATTCATTACCGAATACTTACCTCTCATAAAATCTATGTGTCCCAGTGTATCTTTACGTCTTATTAATAAATACTCTATTATGTTATCATTATTTATTCGAAATGCGATTATACCATTACTAGTTATTGGCAGTTTACAATGATGGTATAAATGTCCAGATTTTCCGCAATTATTGCAATAATAATCATTTTTCTGCATTTCTACGCTTATTCTATGTTATTATATTCGCAATTGTTTATATACTTTATTAGATTCGTATGGAAGAACAACATGCGGATTATATCAAACGCACAGCGATACCAGCGACTTTTACCATGTTAGATTCTGAAAAGTTCGCACCTGAGGTTTGGGGTCCACATTATTGGTTTTTTTTACAAACGATTGCTCATACATATCCATTGACCCCGAATGCTGTAACCAAACGTAAATATTACGACCTTATTCAAAACTTCCCTCTGTTTATTCCAAATCCTGAGATTGGAGACAACTTTATCGCTTTGCTTGACCGATATCCAATTACTCCGTATTTAGATAATCGCGATTCCTTTATACGCTGGATACATTTTATTCACAATCGTATTAATCGAATTCTTGGAAAGGAGGAGATAACCCTGTTTGAAGCACTCGATGACTATAAAGCATTGTATAGACCAAAACAGGTGAAATTATCTGAACGCTTTCATTTACGTAAAGAATACGTTATCGCCTTTTTTACAGTATTATGTTTCATTTTTATAATACTTATTTATTAAAAATATTTGTATCATGTTATTTTATACCATTTATATAAAATACCATGCGTATAGAATTATGGCTAATTGTAATCACAGGCGCTATTTTATTTCATATGCATACTGATGGAAAATACACCAAAAATATTATGATGTATAAAAAACAATTTCAAATGGGCGGAGTAGTATTCGGCGCATTTATTTTGTATATTCTACTAAAAAAAAATCCGGCAAACGCACAAAATATATTAGTTACATCAAACGAATATTTAAAATACTTGCCGGTTGATAAAAATACAAGCTCTATTTTGTCTCCTATACTCGACTTTACATCAAAAAATTCCTTTCGTAATGGAGGTGGGGAACGTGAAGTTGTTCAAGTTCCCAATCAACAAACAAGATATGCCGAGCGCATGATGCATTCTGGTAAAAAAGGGACAAAACGGTCGGTCAGTGAAACAAAAAAGAAGTTTGTCGCATCGCGACAAAATTGGAAGTGTGGAGAATGCAATGACCAACTAAATGCATGGTTTGAAGTTGATCATAAAATACGTTTAGAATATGGCGGAAGTAATCATGTAGATAATTTAGTCGCTTTATGTCGCGAATGTCACGGTAAAAAAACCACCATTGAGAATTTATAAAAACATTTAATAAAAGTGCACGTGGTAGAATAAATGAATCGAAATATACACGTAATGTATATACGTATATATTTTATATGAGTCAATTAAATACAGTTTCTTCAGATAACGATAGAAAAATTATTAAAATTCGTAAACCTTCTGCAAATAAACCCTTTATTGAAACTGCAAAAAGTCCCGATATTCCTTTAGAAAATACGCTTGAATCTCAAGATAAACCTAGTTTGAATGATGATATTACAGTGAAAACGGAACCTAGCACTAATACAAATGAACATCGTCGCAAAATGGAACATATTGAATTTAAAGGTGAACACGGCGTAGACCACGACTTTTTATATCCCACATTAAATGACCCTACGTTCTCCGCAAAAATTGCGAGTCACACTGAATTTAATGATACACAATATGACGGCGAAATTAGAGATATTCAAATCTATGCCGATAAAATGTGTAAGGCCGAATTCGAACTTTTACCACATCAATTGTTTGTTAAGAACTTTTTATCATTTCAAACACCATACAACAGTCTTTTATTGTATCATGGGTTAGGTAGTGGTAAAACATGTAGTTCAATCGGTATTGCCGAAGAAATGCGTTCTTATATGAAACAGGTTGGGGTGAAACAGCGTATTATTGTTGTTGCTGCACCGAATGTTCAAAATAATTTTAAACTGCAACTGTTTGATGAACGCAGATTAACGGAAGTTGACGGTATTTGGAATATTGATTCATGTATTGGTAATTCATTAGTAAAAGAAGTAAATCCTACTAGTTTAAAGGGGGTTTCAAAAGAAAAGGTTATTTCACAAATAAAAACGATTATAAATCAATACTATGTTTTTATGGGTTATGTCGAACTTGCGAATTTTATACGTAAAAAAATCGCTGTCCCTTCCGGTTCGGATTTTTCTCCCGAAGAAACACGTAAACAAGAAATAGCAAGTATGCGCAAATTTTTTAACAATCGTATGATTATTATTGACGAAGTTCATAATATTCGGATGACGAAAGATAATACCGACGGCAAAACTGCTCAATATCTTTTAAAATTAGCAAAAAGTTGCAATAACATGCGCCTGTTATTATTATCTGCAACCCCTATGTATAACTCCTATTCCGAAATCATTTGGTTAGTGAATTTAATGAATGCAAACGATAAACGTGGGCTTATTTCTTCCGAAGAAATTTTTACATCGGATGGGACATTCAAAGAGCAAAAGGTAGATTCCGATGGTAATATTACAGAAGAGGGGGGTCGCGAATTATTACATCGTAAATTAATCGGATATGTTTCGTATGTTCGGGGTGAAAATCCGTATACATTTCCATATCGTATTTATCCTGATACATTTGCGAAAGAACGGACTTTCAGAGATACACCCGATGCTATCGGTAGCCTCGTAAATGCAGGTAAAGCACTCGCCGGAAATAGCGTAAAACAGGTTGCCTTACCAACTATCCAGCTAAATGGGCGCAAGATAGACAAACCAATGAAACACCTGCCTGTTTATATTAATGAATTAGAAGATTACCAAGAACGAGCATATAAGTTGATTATTAACGGTATTCGTAAGGATATTGAAATGAAGCAACACAGTATATCATTTGATGAATTGGATAAATTCGGATTTAGAAAATTACAAACTCCGATTGAAGCGCTCAATATGGTGTATCCTAGTCCAAATCTAGATATACATATCGAAAATGGGGAAATTCAGATAGACAACTCTTCTGTTAGCATTGAAGATGTTGAAAATAAAGACCCACGTGCGACCATGGTTGGTAAACGTGGAATGAATTCGACAATGACTTTTAAAGATGAGTCTACTAGTAAAATTCCTATGAAATCAAATTTTGATTATCGACCTGAAATTTTATCAAAATATGGTCGGATATTCAGCCCCTCTGAAATTTCAAAATATAGTGCGAAAATAGCTCGTATTTGTGAAATTATTCGTCATTCAACCGGAATCGTTATGATATATTCACAATATATTGACGGGGGTATTGTCCCCATGTCTCTCGCATTGGAAGAAATGGGATTTGCACGACAAGGGAGTTCACCAAATACGAAATCTTTATTCGGTCAATCCCCAGCAGTTCCCTTGGACGCTACTACCATGAAACCACGTAACGAGGTCACCAGCAACTTCCAGCAGGCAAAATATATTATGATTACCGGCGATAAAGCATATTCCCCAAATAACGCTAATGATATGAAAATAATCACAAACTCAAACAATAAAAATGGAGAGAAGGTAAAAGTTGTATTAATTTCCAAGGCTGGTTCGGAAGGACTCGATTTTAAATGCATTCGACAACTTCATATATTAGAGCCTTGGTATAATATGAATCGTATTGAACAAGTTATCGGCAGAGGTGTTCGAAATTTAAGTCATTGTTTATTACCCTTCCAATTAAGAAATGTGGAAATATACATGCATGGAACTATTATGAAAAAAACTCCGGATGAAGAACCCGTTGATATTTACGTTTATCGTTTAGCACAGAAAAAGGCTGAATTAATTGGACAAGTTACGCGAATTATGAAAGAAACCGCCGTAGATTGTGTCCTTAATCTAAAACAAAATAACTTCACTGTTGATAAATTGGTAGCAAATGCCGCGAATAAAGATATCACACTTCAACTTTCAACCGACAAACGTGAAATTGAGTATCGCATTGGAGACCGGCCATATACGGACATATGTGACTATATGGAGGATTGTTCATTCAAATGTAATGTTGGTAAAGAAATAAAACGCGATATTGTCCAAGATTCGTATTCAATTCATTTCGCACAATCAAATAACGACCGAATTATGCGACGTATTCGACAATTATATCGCGATAATGCAAAGGGCGAACCCTTTTATACATTGAAAGAATTAATTGATAAAATTAATGTTACCAAACAATATCCGGTTACACATATTTATTCAGCCTTGTCTTCTTTTGTAAACAATAAAACAGAATATTTATTCGATAGATATGGACGCCGTGGAAATATGGTAAACAAAAAGGAGATTTATGCATTTCAACCGGTGGAAATAAATGATGAACATATTACCGTGTTTGAACGCAGCACTCCCGTCGATTATAAAAACAGCAAGGTTTCTTTGAGTATTCCTACCGAATTTGAACCAAACAATACGTCTGTAATTGAGAACACCCCAGCTGTTACAGGTGTGAAGTCTACATCTCGAGATATTATTGATACTATTGTCCGCAATGTTAGCGACGCATCTAAAGTGGTAAAAATAACACAAGGAGAACAAAATTGGTATAAGCATGCTAGTCGCGTAGTAAATCATCTACAAACATTGCATAATATTGGATTTGGTGAATATATTGATTTTATTATTCAACATAATATTGATATGCTTATGCCTGAAGATAAGTTGACCCTGATTTCTCATTTTTACTCTAAAATACGCAATGACTCTGAACTATCCGAAACCGAACAAGCTATTAAACGATATCTAGATTCAAAAATGGTTTCTCATCGTAATAAAACGCTTTTTTTACTTGCCGATAAAACTACATGGAATTTATATAAACAATCGGATGAAGACAAAAATCAATGGATTGATGCTGAACCCGAAGATGTTCGTATTTTCAAAGAAGCAGGAGTTTTATCTCAACAATTTCAAATAAATTCTTCCGAATATTCCAAGAATGTTGGGTTTATAGACATGTTCCGTAATGGTAAAGAAATGGTGTTTCGTATTAAAGATATTACCCGAATGCAAAACAGCACAGGCACGAGATTGGCCGCACATACCCCCACAAAGGGGGATATTGTTAAACATCTCAATGGAATTGTAGGAAACTCCATGTATAATTCATCAAATACCAAGGAAATTATGCAACTTGGACTTTGCGTTATTGTAGAAATGATATTACGTCATCGAACATTGACCAAGATGGAAGGAAAAACTTGGTTTTTTAATCCCGAAGAAGCTGAATATAATAATGTCGCCAAATTTCGTAAAATATAAATTTTTGGTGTTTTTAAAATTGTGTTAATAATACATATTAAGATGAATATCCAAATATTGCTTGAAGAATTCGGTTATAATCACGAATTTATTCAATTGTTATCTGCTATTGAGAAGAGCGGTATTGAAATTGAACACTTAGTAGACCGTATCGCATTTGATAATAATAATGGACAAATGGAAGACGAGACGCAAAATACTTCAGGTGACGACCAGAAAAAACTTGATGTATTAACCAATGATATTATGGTTGATAATTTGACCCAATCATGCGCATGTTCAATACTATTATCCGAAGAAGAGGATGAAGAGTCTATTGTTGACGCAAGTCATAGTGGTAATTATATTGTCGCATTCGACCCTCTAGACGGTTCTTCCAATATAGATTGCAATTGCGGTGTTGGAACCATTTTTTCGATTACCTT
>Ga0255752_10002949_pt1 | contig 18170 bp, 9 predicted proteins | sample 011ome_25_FD_179952 | JGI IMG/M metagenome (GOLD analysis project Ga0255752, IMG submission 179952) | Coastal salt marsh microbial communities from the Groves Creek Marsh, Skidaway Island, Georgia - 011512CT metaG (version 2) | ecosystem: Environmental > Aquatic > Marine > Intertidal zone > Salt... | reverse complement strand
CGAAGAGGTGGAACGCATGCACAAGTGGGATGTGCTTCGTCTCAAGGAAGATGAACTTTGGGGAATCATCGAAAGTGAAGATGAAGAGAACATTCGAATTGTCCTGAAAGGTGAAAAATCACCCACGGCAGTTCCGCGATCTAGCGTATTGGAAATTAGCCGAAAAGGTCGACCCGTTCTGATCGGAACCGTCAGCATCGAGAAAAGTGAACGTCTCTCCACTCTTTTGGAACGTCGTGGCATCAAGCATGACGTGCTTAACGCCAAGCAACATGGCCGCGAGGCAGACATTGTCGCACAAGCCGGCCGGCTAGGCGCTGTGACGATCGCAACGAACATGGCTGGCCGCGGTACCGACATCATCCTCGGTGGCAACCCAGAGACGATGGCGTGGGCCCAACTGCAACACAAGTACCCAACTCGGCTCGAAGTTCCTGATGATGAATGGAACCAATTGGTCGACGAAATTGATCAACGGGAGGGAATGAAAACCGAAGGCGAACTCGTTCGATCCATTGGCGGGCTTGCGGTGCTCGGCACCGAACGCCACGAGTCTCGACGTATTGACCTGCAGCTACGCGGACGATGCGGACGACAAGGCGACCCCGGATCTAGTCGTTTCTTCTTATCTCTCGAAGATGACTTGATGAGGATCTTTGCCGGCGATTTCGTCAAGAGCATGATGGAACGACTTGGGATGAAAGAGGGAGAAGCGATCGAGTCTCGCGTGGTGACCGGACGTATTGCGAGCGCGCAAAAGAAAGTCGAAGAACGCAACTACGAAATCCGCAAAAGTCTCCTCGACTACGACGAGGTGATGGACGAACAACGCAAGCGTGTTTATCGCTACCGTCAAAATCTTCTCGATGGGCACAGCTCGAGAACCATGATCCTTGACCTAATTCGCGGTCAGATCGAAAAGTATGTCGAAACATTCCTCGACCCCAAATACGGAGTCGATTCGTTTGCTGCCTATGCAGGTGGAGCACTTGATTGCCAACTTGAGCCACGTGATTTCCTCAACATGGACTTTGAGATGGCGAGCACCTACGCTCACGATCAAGCCGAGCGGCAAGTGGAAGTAACAGTTGCCGAGATCGTTGAAGAAAATCTTCCCGAGGGCATGGAGGAAGAGTGGAACTGGAAAGCGTTGGTGAACTGGTCCAATACTCGCCAGGGAAGTAATTTCCAAGAACACCAACTTAAACGCCTTGAACGCGATGAGTTGATTGACGAACTGACCAAAGTCGCCCAGACACGGATTGGAAAAATCGATCTGAGCGAAGGCTCTGTGATGCTTGATGCAGACTTTGGCCTGAAAACGCTCAGTGCTTGGATGCGACATAAATTCAACATTGAAACCAAACCCGAAGAATTCAAAGATGTCGAGGACAGACGCAGAGTCACCGTCGCTCTAACAAAGCAAGCTGAGGAAGCTTATAGCCTCAAAGAAGCTGAGTATCCAATTCTCACTGGTCTTTCTCGTTTCACCACGCAGCAGGGAGCACAAGCTTCGCTTGATCGAGAAGGTTTGGTTGATTGGGTTGCTCGAAGATTCGACGTCACACTTGGCGTTGAAGACGTCAAGATGAATCGCGATGAGTTAAAGGGTCAACTCATCGAGTTCAGTCGCAGTGCGAACCAAGCAGCGCAAAGTGAATATGAGGCTGCTCGAGCAAAAGTTGATGCGCTCTTTGGCGACGCCGGCGAAGAGACCACCGTAGCAGTGGCTTCGAACGAAAAAAGTCTCGACGAGCTCATCACTTGGCTAGATGATTCACTCTCTCACAAAATTGCAAAAGAAGATCTTTTGAGAATGAGTCGCGAGCAACTTTCGCTCGCAGTTGACGGTGCCGTTGACGATCGGTTTTATCCAGAAATGCGTCGCATGGAACGACAAGTTCTGTTGCAAATTGTTGATGATGCATGGAAGAACCATCTGCTAACCATGGATCACCTGCGTAGTAGCGTTGGCCTGAAAGGCTATGCACAGATGGATCCCAAGGTGGAGTACAAACGCGAAGGGATGCGTCTATTTGAGAAAATCTGGGAAGCGATTGGCGAGCGAGTCACCGACCTCATTTTCCGGATGGAATCATCTCTCAACGAAGCGTTCATCCGTAGCACTTGGGTGCAAGGTCAAGCGAGACACGATGAGGTTGCGCCAGCGTCGACATCCTCAACCGCCACTAACAACATGTCGCAGGGAACTGCGAATCGCAATACCCAAAATACGTCGAACCAATCCGGGGAAGCTCAAAAACCCGCGACGGTTCGAAATCGTGGACCAAGGGTCGGTCGCAATGATCCGTGCCCCTGTGGAAGCGGCAAGAAATACAAATCCTGCCACATGCGAATCAACGGTTAAATGACCGCATTGGTTGCGATGTGTTCAAACGGTTCCAAGGATTCGGCCAATCACGTGGATGCCTCACCACAATGCTTGCCTGTGACAATGGCAAGCTTAGAGATTGAGCAGGAAAGGATGCGCAACCCATGCTCGCCAACGTTGTCTATCTTCTATTGATCGTGGCGGTTAGTCCTTTCCTAATCTTGCGATCCGTTCGCGGCGGAAGGTACCGTCGCGGATTGAGCAACAAATTGCTTGGACTCTCTGCGAAAAAATCAAAAAGCTACCGCGATATAGCCGCCGCCAAGAGCCATCTACGTTGGTTCCATGCGGTGAGTGTCGGTGAGGTGAATCTGCTCGCTGGGCTAATTGGAAGTCTGCAGCCAGATCAGGCCAAACCCTACGTCATTAGCACCTCCACCGATACGGGCTATGACCTAGCCATCAAACTCTTTGGTAACGATCGCGTTTTTTTTTGTCCCCTCGACTTCACCTGGGCAGTCCAACGGACATTCAAAAATCTTCGGCCCTCTGAATTAATTCTGATGGAATTGGAATTATGGCCCAACCTCATTCGAGCAGCGAAAAATAACGGATGCAACATTTATGTCGTGAATGCAAGACTAAGTGAGAGGAGCGCAAAACGTTACCAGAAGTTTTCTCGATTCACTCGACCGATCTTTGCTTCGCTGAACTGGGTCGGATGCCAAGACACCGAAGTTCTCGAACATTTTCGCTCGTGTGGTACCGCTCCAGAAAATCTCGAAGTCACTGGATCACTCAAATTCGATAACGCCCCCTCAACCCGTGATACCCCCGCTGTCTTGGAATGCAAAACATGGGCAGGACAGTCCGATGAACATCTGGTTTGGTTGGTCGGTAGCACTCAACCAGACGAGGAAAAAATGGCTTTGTCGATTTTCAACCGGTTGGTGCACCGTCACCCCAACCTGAGACTAATTCTCGTTCCGCGTCACCCACAGCGATTCGACGAAGTCGACCAGCTCATTGGTGCCTTTCAGAACACTCCTCTTCGAAGGTCATCCACTAAAAAGTCTCAAACCGAATGGCCCCAAGATCGTATCCTTTTAATTGATACGATCGGGGAACTAATGCATTGGTGGGGTACGGCACATTTAGCTACCGTTGGCGGGAGTTTTGGATCGCGAGGAGGCCAAAATATGCTCGAACCGGCTGGCTACGGATGCGCTGTCTCGTTCGGTCCTGATACTCGCAATTTTAAGCAGATAGCCCAAACACTACTTCAAAATGAGGCGGCTGTTCGAGTCAAGGATGAACTCGAACTCCAGCATTTCATTGGGCGTTGTCTCGAAGATCCTGCCTATCGAATTCGACTCGGCAAGCAAGCCGCAGACACGGTGAACCGTCATCGTGGAGCGGTGGAACGCACCTGCAAAGCTCTGGACCAGCGATCGAGTGAAGTCAAGCTATCGACCGATCGTTAGCGGCTGGCAACGCTCTTGAGTTGCCAGCTAAAAGACAAATTGAGTTAAAAAAACGGGGCAGAGCCTTATAAAAGACTCTACCCCTGAGCAGAGCGGCGGAGCGCTTCGCCGCAATCCACTGTAATGGTGAACACTCGAATCGTCACAACGCTTCGATGTTACTCTGGCTGTGGGCGATTACCGCCTCGTCGACCCCCGTTAGCACCGCCGGGCCCACCTTGGCCGCCGAAACCACCCCGACCGCCACGACCAGCGTTTTCAGGCATCTCGAACTTCTCGCCCTTCATCTCTTCGAACTTTGATTGCTGGGTGCTGGTGAGAACGCTGAGGATCTCTTTTTCCATTTCCTCTCGCATCTTGCCCATTGCCTCGCGGATGTCGCCACCAGGCCCACCTGCACCACCGCCTTGGAACATTTCACGCATCCGCTCACGCATTTTCTCACCTTGAGCTTGGCGAGCTTCCGCTAACTTGGTCTTTTGGTCTTCGGACAATCCAAGCTTGTCAGCAACTTCAGGATCGTCCAACGCTTGAACGCCTCGGATTTGAAGGCTGATTTGCTCGAGTCGCTCAAGTTGCTGAGGCAGCAAAACTTCCTCGAGTTGCAGCTTCATTTCTTCTGCTCGCTCTTCAGCTTGCTTTCGCATCTTTTCGAACGCTTGCTGACGCTCCTCTTCACTCATCTCACGGAAATTACCAAAGTCAGGTCGCTCACCACGGCCTTGCTCGGCTAACTTTTCAATCGCTTCTTTTTGTGCCGGGCTAATTTCCAGCTCAGTCTGGACTTCTTCGATTCTCAAAAGAGACATGGAGTTTCCACCACCGCCACCGGGGAAACCACCACCGAAACCACCCCGGAAACCACCTTGACCACCACGAAAACCACCGGGGCCTCCGGGTCCACCTGGTCGCCCTTGGGCTTGAAGACTACCGACAAGCAATGTTGCCAAACCTGCTGCCAGCACACCGGCCATCAAACGATTCAATTTCATTGATAGAAAATCCAAAAAGAGATTCGATAAGACTTTTTTCTCGTAAATCCAGCAGAATAGCTGGCTGCATTGACGCGTCGCTAACCTAGTAACTCGCGCGGAGCGATCGAGTTTCGGGGTCTGCCGCGAAACATGAAAAATTATTGCAAGTTTTTTCCTTGCCATGTCTCTACAGTCCTGCAAATCGAAAATGAGTCCAAGACTTTTTGGCGATCAACCCCCCTCACAACGGACACAGGAGTCCAACCCATGCGTAAAACTCTCCTCGCCCTCGCTGCAATGATGCTGCTTCCAAGTCTCGCGATGGCAGAAGAAGCAAAGAAAATGACCATTGTTGAAACTGCAGTCGCTGCAAAATTCAACACCCTCGTTGCAGCCGTCAAAGCTGCTGGCTTGGTCGATGCCCTCAGTGGAGACGGTCCTCTAACCGTTTTCGCTCCGACAGACGAAGCGTTCGCCAAATTGCCGGCCGGTACCGTCGAAAACCTACTCAAGCCAGAGAATAAGGATCAGCTTGTCGCCGTTTTGACCTACCACGTTGTCAAAGGCAATATGACCGCTGGCAAAGTCCTTAAGAAAAAGTCGCTTGAGACCCTGCAGGGTGGATCGATCGCGGTTAGCACCGACGACAAAGGTGCTAAGGTAAACGACTCACGCATCTTGAAGACCGACATCAGTTGCAGCAACGGCGTCGTGCATGTCATCGATACCGTTCTGTTGCCAAAGAAATAGGGCTGAAGTCCTAAGATGAGTATTCTCGGTTAGACTCCGAAAGAATCTCGAGTCAGATCGAAGAAGGGCCGGCATTCGCGGTTGCGAACGCAGGCCCTTTTTTTATTATTCGATGTGGCTTTCGCACAACCATTCGATGCGGAATAGGGTCGGGCACTGGAAAAATTTATCGCGCAACAAAAAGGCTGGTGACTTTTTCAATCAACCAGCCTTTTGTGATTGCGGAAACTTGTGACTGCCCGAAAGCTTGCACTATCGATCAATGCAAGTTTCTAGGAAGCGAGCCAAACGATGGAAGTCGCTATCAGGCTCAATGAATCGAACCTTCGTGACCAAGGTTTGAGGATCGACAAGCTCTTCAAACGGAACATACTTCAAAGAGAGTTGTCCGTGAACGGAAACCATCACACCGTTGAGCTTTTCCTCGACCAGTGCTCGGTATGCTCCCACACCAAGCTGTGCTCCAAGCATCACGTCGTAGGCCTGAGGCGCAGCGCATCTGGATTCGTAGCCTAGTTGCAAACCATTGATCTTTTTCGATTTGCCGGTTCGCTCTTTGTAACGGTCAGCCAACAACCCAGATACCATCGATGCAAGATTGATGGCCGAGATGTTGATATGTCCATGATCATCACGACTGATACCTTCTAAGAATCTCGAAGGTAAGAACTCTGCCATGCCTTCTGCAATCACGATCGTCCCGTAAGGTCGACCCTCACGCTCGCGGGCAAGCATCATGTCGACCATTCGATCAATGACGCGTTCAAGAGCCATCACCTTGCGTGGCTCACCTGTCTCGGCATTGGTCTCGGTGTCTGCTAAGTCACCTCGAATGTCTTCGACGCTCAAAACCATGCTCGCCTCACCGGCAATGGCGGCACCGTACGCGAGCCAACCCGCACTGCGTCCCATCGCCTCACACAAGAAATAAGCGCGACCGGCGGCAGCGTCAAAATTCAAGTTGCGAATTTCTTCGGCTAGCGTCTCTGCTGCGGTGAAAAAGCCAAAAGTGAAATCGATGCCGGAGTAATCGTTATCGATGGTCTTGGGAAGGTGAATGACGGGGAATCGACGCGCACCCTCGGGAAGTCGGTCTTGAAACAACTTGAGTTTATTAGCGGTCTTGAGCGTGTCATCGCCGCCAATCGAAATCAACGCGTCGACTTCAAGCGAACAAAGCCCCTCGTAAACACGACGCAGTGGAGCAACGAGTTCTTCATCATCCAAATGCTCGGGAGCACTCACGTGCTTACCAGGGTTGGTCCTCGCCGTGCCGATCATGATTCCGCGGCTAGTACGAGCGTTCGTCAACGTCTCGTGCGTGAAAGTGATGTAATCTTCACCTTCTTGCATAGGACTCGCAGCGGAGTAATCGGCCAAACGACTGTAGCCATGCTTGATGCCGAAAACCTGAGCACCTTCTTCGAGAAAGGTAAAAGCTGCCGTGGAAATCACAGCGTTTGCCCCGGGTGCGGGACCACCCGCAAACAAAATTGCAACACGTTTAATATCAAGCGAATGATGATCTGGCATGGTCACTGTTAATGTGTGGGTTCGAATTCAAATTTCGTGTCCCCTATTCTAGAGATCGCCGCGCTAACGCCAAGTGACCCCTGTTTGGAACGCCATTATCCGGCAACAAGGCAAGACTATACGCCATTAGGGACTTCCGCGGCCATTAGAACTGCCTGTGAGTTGGGTTAGCTGAGTGTGAATACGCGTCCCCCATCACTCTTTGTCACCTTCGATGCGGACGCCATCTTGATCGTTGACGACGAAGGTCGTGCCATCGGCAATTAGAAATGAAAATGTCTGTTCGTTCGAATCACAAACGACCTGAATGCGTTGCTGAGCCCCCGGCAGAATTTGATCCGAAGCGGCAACCGACATGAACGCGCCCCGCTGCAACACGAGCGGCCGCACCCCCATCGATTGCGCCACTTCCGCACTCATCGCCTCGCAGCGATCGTCACTATGGGTGGCACCCAGTTCGCCGCGATCATCTGTCACTCCATTGCCATTGTCATCCACGCCCGCAACACCGGGCTGCAAATCTTTACCCGGTAGAATGGCAACCACCGCTCGAGGATCAAATTGCTGTAGTGAAACTCGAACGGTTACTCGAGGTTGTGATTCGATTTCCACGACAAAAGTTTGCTGCCTGAATAACCAAGCATCGATATCACGCATCGTCGCTTGTTCGATGCGGTCCTTGATTGCGTCAACCAAAGCATCCGAGGAGCGATCCGATGGGTTCACGCGAGAGATTTCCGGCGGCAACCAACTTTTGATGATTGCGACAAACAGAATCGCGAGCATGACATGGAGCAACGATCGATGCATCTTTCGGAGTCGTTATCCTCTTGAAAAATTCCCGTCATTATCGAGTGGCATCACTAATGACATTCCCAGTGATACCGCTACTGACACCAACCGCAAACGTGATGGCCGAGACCCAAGCAAGGAAACCATCACGGACTGGCATATTCGACGGAGGCTTGACGAACCAATCGATTCTTAGCGTTCTCTAATCGAACCGAGACGCGAATCGAATCGACTTCACCGGGGAACGGAGGCAAGGTTTCGCGTTCACCAATATCATCCGCACCAAACTGCGCATCGTCGTCTAAACCATTCGCACCGAGGTCAGGGGTTCGAGGCGGATTTACTGCATACCAACGGCCCGAAATCTGGCAAAAACCATCCCGCTCATAGTGAGACGTGAAAGTATCAAACGTGGGTTGAAAAACAGCAAGCGAGTTACCATTTGCATACAAGCGACCAGACCGATACAGGTTGTCGGTATACGAATCGATCGCAGTTCCAAACGCTTTCACACCCGAGTACCTGGATGTAAACAAAGTCAAGTTGTTTGCATTACTGCTGAAGTCGACTCCAGCTTGTCCGCGTGAGTCACGGGCGATAGCCTGCCAACCTCTCACTGAACCGCCCGAGAGCACCGGATAGCACAAGTCGACATAACCACCTCGCGTTTGCCGCAGAGATGCCGCATTAACCAACGCATCACGATATCCAGCATCGGTGGGTCCAACGGTTTCATTTTCGGTAAACAGTCGCACCTCAGGATCATAAATCTGAACATCAAATCCGACGGCATAGTCAGAAAAGATATCTTCGCCTTGGCGGGTCCCGCCTAATACAAACTCCGGCCGTAAAAAACCATTCAAATCAGTGATCGTCGGCACCGCTGCCGTGATCGGAGACACATTCCCCGTTTTTGTCAAAACGGTCGCCGGTGCCCCCAAGGCTAAAATTGGCATCGAAGTATAATTGCCGTAATCGATCCTAAAATGAGCAAATCGATTGTGCGGCTTGCTGAGATCTGCCAGCGAATTCGCTGCGACACGAACGGTTGGCTTGCCCGTGCTATCGAGCACTCGCCGCACGGAAAGGTCACATCGTTGATGGACGGTGGTTGCAAGACCCAGCTTAGCATTCGTTCCGCCAATCATCCCGGTGCCAAGTTCAAGTTGACCATCGGTGCCAGCGATGTTCAGGTCAGGGCGAATCAGTAAAACGCGTCGATGTATCCTCAAACGATCCGGGTACCCGTTTCCTACTTCCGTGCCATCGACCGCTCCACTGCTATCCACATCAATCAACCCGTCGTTGTCGACATAGGTTGGCCACGGGGTTGATGTTGAATCGGCATAGTATTCAGGGCTGGCAAAGTAGACGATCTCGGCGTATTTGGATTCAATCACCACTAAGTCTTGGTAAGCGGGATCATTTGGATCCGTTGGGTCCGTTGGAAAGATCGAATTGGGATAACTGGTAGCGTCTTTCTGCGCTAGTAAAAACCGAGGGACTTTTCCGCGAAACCACTGACCGGGCTTGGCGACCGCCGTGAATGCAAGATAGTCGTCGCAATCACCGTAGCGAGAATCGGGAAGAACAGGTTTCCCAGAAGAATCATCCACTCGAAAAAGCGAAGAGGTCGCATCGGTCAAAGGTCCCTCGTAATAGAGGAAGTATCCATTTTGATCGGGCTCCAAACCACGATTAGCCGATAGGTTCACGGTAGATTGCTTAAGATCACGATGGATTCGCGACGTGACGTCACGCAATTCCGAGGTCAGCTGAGTGACCGCGCGGCTTTCCTGAACCTGCCGACCCACGTATGCAAAGGCTCGCGCAAGGGCGACCATCATCAAGAGCGTCACCGCCATCGCTACCAACATCTCAACGAGCGTGAAGGCAACGCGGTGACGCGAATCGGTCTGGTAAGTCCAAGCTTGCATATTGATTGCGCCGACCTGTCTCATTGTCCGTAGCTTTCAAAAATCACAACATCACGAGCGTTCAAATCCTTACCCGGCTCGAAACCAACAGGTATCGATCGATCGACCACGAAGGTTGCTTGATAACGTTCACTCATCCCAGCATCCGCGTTGTACTCGCGTCCCAACTCGCCGGTCGCCGCATCCACCTCAAAGAATCCAAGCGTCATTCGCATCAGAAAGACTTGAGAATTATTCGAAGCAAGGTTGGGCATCCGCATCAGGGTTTGATATCTCATGTGCGAATTAGCAAGTCGATTGCTTTCTGGATTCGGATTGGCCGCAGTCACCACAGGATTCTGTGTTGCAGCACGCACAAAGAGTGGCTGCTGTGCAGGAACCGTTGCCTCGACTGAAGCATCATCACGCAGCAGAGTTCCATTGACCCCTGATCGCTCGAGACCGGCAACCAATCCATACTTCGACGTTAGCGATGACCGAAATACACCTGCAAACTGTGTTGGATATTTTGCGTTCAATTTCTTGTCGTAGTTATAAGAGCCTGGGCTTGCTCCAGTGTCGGTCAATCGCACCACGGGATTGTTACCGGCGAATCCTCTTCGATTCGCTCGAAATTGGTTGTAACCCAACGATTCGGTGGTTCTGGCGTTGGTGAACTCACCGGCATTCAGATGTCCCTGCATCAATCCCGCCCAGACAGGAAAACTCGAGACACTGTTTAGATTCACCATACCCTGGCGCTGATTGTCGTACAAAATGTTAAATGGAGGCTTCAAGAGGCTCTGCGTGGCAACCGGCAACGCTTGCAACCTAGACGGAACCAAGTACTCCACCTCACCTCGAAAACGGGGAGGTGTGTGAATGAATTCGAATAGCCGAACCAACTCAGGACTTCCAAGGTTCCCCGCCCCCGAAACGGTACCGGGAAATTCACTGTGAAAGAAATTCAAGAGATGCCGGTAAGGCGACTGAGTGATCGCCAAGCCTGCAGCTGTCGTATCGGGGTAGACTGACGGATTGACCTCAGCAACGGTGAACTCGTCAAACAATCGACCCGCCGAGCAGGCAGGCACCATCATCAGTTCATACGGTGTCGCGAAAGGTCGATTCAACCAAGGATGCAACGCGTAGGGAGTCTGCGGAAGATTAGCATCCATCCCAGTGACCGACGCCCCCAGTGGTAATCCAAATCCTCGGAATCCATCACCGAGCACATTCTCGCCGGGGTTAGCGACGGGATGCTCACAATTTAGAAAGCTCAGCGAAGTGTGTAACTTTCCGTCGTCCCCAGCAAATGCTCGCTCAAACTTGAAATAGTGCCCCGAAGTTCCAGCCGTGAAACCAGCTGAATCGAGATTTCGGTTCCCAGCATCGCTTTGTGATTCGTAGGAATAGAGAGCGTTGGCCTGCACCGGATTAGCGAGATTGCTTGGCTGCCGAACCTCTCCATTACGCTGTCGGCTTCGTCGTGCGTAGCTGGAGTTCTGTCCCTCCATCACAAAGTCTTCGCGTTCTTCACCACTGAAGACAGTGAGATCCAGCTGAAACCAATCAACCGTGCGGTATGGATTGGTGACAGGGTTATAGGCGAGTGTGGGGTCAGCAAGCCGCTGAAGGAAAGCGGAACGATAGTTGTCAATCGTGCCTAGAACCGGTTCGTCAGCGAGCGTTGGAATAAAATCAAAGTTTCCGTCTGCTGGCAAATTCAGCGCGGTATCGTTTGTATCTTGATAGTCGAGGTAGGCATCGGTCAAAGCATAGGTGCCTCCATCGGGAAACGGTTGATTCCCAAAGTATCTCAGTGTTGGCTGTGAATAGAATGTTGCACTGCGCGGAAGCGGTTCCGAGATATTCAAACCGACTGCCCCAGTCTCATAAACAGTCGCCGCCCAACCGGTACGCCGCGGCGCTGCGATGACCAATGGAAGTGCTCGTGCCCCATAGGCTGCACCCTGACCGCCAACTGAGAGTATCGGAGTCGCTCGATCACCAACATTGTCGTTATTGCTATTCTCGATACCGAAATGCCCCAGTTGCTGAAAGCCGTTCAAGTTTTCAATCCGGATCATCTGATCCGATGGACCAGCAGGGGTGAGTCGATTCTGCAGACCAAACGCATTCCCTCTTCCATTGCCGCCAGCATTGCTGTTGGGATTACCAAAATCAAAACTTGAACCCAGATAAGTCGTCAGTCTCGGTGCTAATACCAAGAACTGCCCTGGCTCTAACAAACGATCGGAATTGATCGATGCATCGTTAGCAAAACTGGGTGCCAGGAATACACGCTCTGGCGACATATCGGCAATCTGATTCCCAGTGATCAAATTGTTAATCTGCGTGAATGCTGCGTCTGGATTGGTGTCAATCTCTTGAGCATTGGTGAAAACGATAAACCTTTCCAATTCAAGATTGTCCACGCCACCGCGAGGTCCAAGTTCATCCGGCTGATCAACCTCAAAGGAGGCAGAATCGGGGAGAGTGCTGCGTTGTGCCGCGGGTGCGAGATCCCGCTTAGCTTGTGCAACTTGCGCGTCATGACGCTCCGAAATCGCGATCCTCCAAACCGGAGCGCCGTAGGGAGCCGTTGCATTGAGCTTGGGAGCCGTGGCGGAAAGATTCAACTGGGGTCCGGTCGGCGATTGCTGATACAACTCCATCGGAAAACCAGGCTTGGTCGCGTCGTCATTGTTGATAGCCGGATGAGGGCAATACAGTTCGAGAAACAAAGAACCTTGGGGAATGCGAACCTGATCCGTTGTATCGTCAGCCGGATTATTAGCATCTTCTTTCTTGAATTCACCAGTCGAATCGCGATCCGTGTCTCGAACTCGCACATCATGTAGTGCCAATCCCTCCGAGAACATCAATTGCGGTTCTTCAACTCCCCACACAACAAATCTGGCATCCTGCGGCGTCGCAAGATCATCATTCACAGACCATCCATTAGCATCGAACGGCTGTGGATCGAATGCAAACCGAGTCATGATCGAATCAGGGTCTCGGTAATCAACGACGTTCACAGCCCACTGAGCTAATCTTCTGGCCGTGTACTGTTCCCTTTCGGCTTGGGTGTAAGCATTGTTTACCGTAGCAAACTGAGCTGCATCGAAAGGTGTGTTAAGTTCATGACGAACGAGCATCGCTAGCACATAGAGGTGGCGAGCGAGTAACTGTCGGCCGGTTACCGGGATTTGATTACCCACCGGCGCCGGATTATCCCAGGTGTACGACGGAGCAAAGCCAGTGAACCCGTTGGGAACTGATCCATTCGCATTCTTCGCAAGTCGAAACGCCTCCGTCTCAACTGCGACTTCGCTTGGTTCATCAATGACCAAGTTGTTGTTGTCATCAAAGTTGTTGCCGATGGCACGATTCACATCAAGCTTACGGCCAAGTCGCAATTCTGGCGGGAACAATTTTTCGTACCACGGCTGGACAATGTTGTGGTATCGACGCAAGTCTGCCTCTTGCGGATTATCAATCACTCCGTCCGAATCGTTGTCATTACCATCACCCACCAAAGCTGCATTACGAAGCACCACGTTAGCGAGGTAACCGACATTCAGAACCGAAGTCGACGGGGCGTCATCCGATGTACTCTTGGTAGTAAACGCGTGGCGATAATCTTGATGATCACGAACGAGTGCAATGAGTCGTTGACGCAAATCCGCTGGCAACAATTCGGAATCAAAATCATCCGCTCTGAGAATCGCTTCCAAATCATTGATGGTGAATAAAGCATCGCCAGACAACTTGCCACTCGGATCGACCTCATAGGGATGATTCACATCCTCGCGAGGAGGATTCGTCACATTCTGTGGCGCAGAAAGAATGTGGCCGCTACGACCAATCGCGGTTGCTGCTCGACCGAATGGGTCCGTTGTCCCGCCAAAACCAGATGTCCCCGAGTGAAACGGTGGCCGAAAACCAGAGTTCAATACATCAAGCGGATCTCGCCCGGCAACTCCGGGATCGGTCGTCGTGCGCAGTCCGCGATTCACGGCGTAACGCCGTTCAATCAAATCACTCAGTAGGGCACCGTCGGCGGCATCGGCACCAGCGGTTTGAGGCAGATTGATTTCTGCAGGTCCCCAGCCTAACCCTCGGTAAAGTGACTTTGGCACATTGGATTGTCCCGCCCACGCGACCTGCGTATTGCGCTGAATTCCAGCCGTTGCCACCAAGCCCTTGATCTCACTATTTCCATGCGCGTTCAAACTCAGTCGACCACCTAAGTCCTCAATCATTGGAGCGACAAGTGGCTGAATGATTTTTCCTTCCGCCGTCACAAAAGTTGGCAATCCAAGATTCACCCAGACGCTGTCAGCCTGTCCATCGGAGTCATTATCAACATCCCATTGGCCATTAACGAGTGCTTCAGCCAGCTGATTCAGTCTTGCAAGATTGTTACTCGGAACGGGCGTGCGTAACGCGTAGCTCGAATTCCCGCCGGTAAAGCTACCGTTAATCGGAGCTGTATTGGTTCCCAGTGCTCCCGTTGCCAGTGGTAGCGGACGGAAGGTACCACGGCGCAGACTCGACAGGAGATCGGGAAACGGCTGTGTCGGGTCAAGCCCAGGTTTCTGGTTCAGGATGTAATTGATCACCGAGGGACGATGAAACGAAGGGATCACAGACCCATCATCATTTCGATGACTGAGAAACCAATTGTTGAAATCCGCTGCATCATAATCCTCATCCACATCACCGACAGCTAAAGACTTGTCGTACCGCAAGGTCCCGCGATTAAGATGATTCGGCTGAAGGACAGCAGGCAGACCGGCTAGCCCAGCATAGGAATCACTGGAAACGGGATCGAAAGTTGTCCCGTTGAAGCCACGTCCAACTGAACTACGTGACTTCCCATTGAGTCGCACTTCATAGCCGCCGGTAACAGCTGTTGCACTGGTTGACGCAAACCAGTCCCGCGGAGAATTTGCAACGACTGGCTCGGTACCGTCCAATTCAAACACAACCATGTCATGCGGAACCGGTGTTGCAGCATATTCAGATCTTAAAATTCGATAGGTACGATTTTGAAGCGGACCACTCTTAAAGGTGATTAAACTTCCTGCGTAAATATCATCCACCGCCGACAAAGAACTAGGTCGTCTTAACTGCGTGGTTGCTCCCACAGTCCCGGTCAATCCGAGACGCACAAATCCACTTGCAGTGGAGGGAACCTGAGCCAAAGAGACTCTTAGGTTCAAACCATCGCGCAGACCGTAATAGTCACTCAGCAAATCCTCGCCATAAAAAGGATTGGATGAATCCTCGGTACCTCGAACAAGCGTCATTAAGGCTTCGTTCATCATCCAGTCGACGTCAGGATCGCGAATCTCGCGCTGACTCTGTGCAAAGGAAGCATCCCGAGATTCGTTACTGAACACCAAGTAGGCGGCAACCAAAATGCTGAAGAATGTCAACGATCCGAGAACCACCAGAAGGATGACCCCCTGACGATCGGACGATCTTCGATATGCATGAAGATTCATGTGTCGCTGCCCGGTGCATGAGTGGTGCGTTAGCACCTAACCAAGAAAAGAACGAATGATTAGATTTCAGAAAGCTTTAGTACTGTCTCGGTAACACACACGACTCCCGAGACCAACGTTGCGTAGGTGTTATCCACCAAGGTTGAATCAGCGGTACCGTCCACGTTGTATCCAAAACTCCAATCGGGACCATCTAGCAGCACGCGATGCTTCCAAAGCGTCCCTGTCACTTCTGGATCGCCATCAAGCCCAACGACGCGATACCAATGATGGACCGGTCCCGTTAATGTATTGCGAGAAAGCATGAGCCAGTCGCCTGGTACCAATTTCGATTCGACAGCCGTATTGGCTTCAAGGTGCACGATGCCTCCCGCACCACCGCGAAATCCCTGAGCGTAAGTAACCCCTGCAAGTCGCTCACCGACGTTGTTTTTTGCAGGGGGAAACTCAACCTCTAAAGTTCGGTTTCTCATCACGACCACTGCAACCGATGCATAAACACCGCCGGGAAGCGGATTGACGGTCACTAACCAACTAAACTCCCCGCTCGGAATTCGTTTGCCATATTCAAGGCCATCAGTGATTGGCTGAATCTCGCCATCGGTTAGCCTCACTGGCAAGGATCGATCGTCTGGCCGAGTATTGATTAGGTCGTCACGGTTCTCGGAAAACACTCGTGCGACCGTTCCTGGCACTACCCCCAACGCATCCTTAAGCCCAACCCGATACATCCGAGGCTGCGCCGGTGCAGTTGTGGTGGGTTGCACCGTCAGCGGATCAACTGCCGGATTGTGCTTTGCATCGAAAAACGGAAAGTTACCTGCGAAGTAACCAACGTTGGTGGTCACGGCGGGGCGATCTGTGATTGGACTAGAAACAAAAATTGGATCAAGGCAGAACGGCAGCGGATTATCCAACGTGATGTCGATCCCGTTGTTCAACGATTCAAGGGAATTGCGAGACAAAAACTTATTCGACTTTAATTCTGCTAAGACGCGATTCGCGATTTGCGGCCCCGTGCTGAGGCTAACCGAATCCTGTGACCGCTTTCCCGCTAATGGCAAGATCGAAAGCAACCCAAGCAATCCAATCAAAATCACACCGATCGCAAAGATCACCTCAACGAGTGTGACCGCGCGGCGAATTCGCTGCTGCATGGATGGGCTTATCATTCTGGGTCAACTGAGTCAGAGAGAGTAGCAAAGTAACGAGAGCGTGCGATCGCATCGGCAAGTGCAGTTGCCTCGCCAGTGGATGGATCGGGATTGGGTGTCTGTAAAACACTGTTCGCATTCAGGCCCGCATTGGCAAGCACGATTCCCAAGTCAACCGGCGCGACGGACGAAGCATTACAGCGTCCGGTGTAGGGGTTGATGGAAACCCAAATCGATTCAAGATTCAACAGATTCGAAAACGCTTTCTTATCCTGAGAAAACAGGTTATTGGGAACTAATCCATCGGCATCACCTATGCAAAGATAGATTGCACCAAGTGGAGCTACCTGCGTTTCATCCCAATCAGCCACGCCCGTTCCAGAAACCCAAAACCATCCGTTAGTCACTCGCAGGACACTTCCATCGGCTCCAAAAATAATCTCGATGTCCTTGTCATCAGATAGCGATGCGAATTGATTGCCTGCAACGCCGACGCCCGAGTAATTCAAATCCGTCACAACCCCTCGAGGCATCGAGAATGGCGTCACCGATGACACAACCGGTCGACGATGGATTCGATACTTGACACGCGAACCACTGAGAGTCCGAGAACCTTCGGGATAAAACTTGGTGAGCGAAAACCAAACACGCACGGTAAGCTCACCATCGGACCCTTCAAGTGTCGCGCGAGAGGTTGCGCCACCACTTTGGGCGATTGAACCATCAGGCAAAACTTCACCAGCCGCGATGGTGTAAGGCATGAAAGTGATCGGCACCATTCTTCCACCCGGCAATTCCAAGTAATCGCCATTTCGAATCGGAGCCGATTCGTGCTGCTGCTGAGGGGTTAGATTGGCGTCAGAGTAAATATTGCGGCTGAGACTCAACAGTTGATTATCTTTGACCGTGAACTCTGCAATCTCAACGTTTGGAAACTGCGGGTCATCTCTGAGTGTTGCATAGGCATTCGAGGCATCGCCCGTGTAAGGCGGTACACCTGCAATCTGCCTGAGACGAATGGACTGGCTAAGACCAATGACATTGCCCGTATCATCGACACCTACACCACGCTCGATCAAGACACCAAACGGTTTCTCTTCTGCAATTGCACGGCTTCGAGCCTTCGCGATGAACGCTGTCATGTTCTGCGCTGCCCGACTAACCTTCTGATTAGAAAGCAGTTCTTTGACCGTCGGCAGAGCAATCGCCGCCAACAGCATCAGAACAAACAACACCACCAAGATTTCCACCAAGGTGTAGCCACTCCGATCACAATGCTTCGCTGATCGATTACGAGTATGAATCACAGGAGAAATCATGGCGTCACCTGCAATTGGTAGTTCGTGATATTGTCTGTCGCCTGGGCGGCTGATTGATTCCATTCCACCAGATTCGAACCGAGTAATTCACCGGGTAAACGACCGCTGGGATTTTCTTCAATGAAACGTCGAAGATAAGGATCCACGTAAGGGAAGTCGTTACTGCCTCTACCTGCAGCCTCCACACCAAAGTGGGCGACATCAATCGGCCACTTCCACAGCGAAGACGTATAGCTGAAGGCAAAATTGGGCAGTCCAGGCTGATCCCCCGGATTAGCCGCTATACCACTCTCTTCATCTTCTCCCATCGAAAATACCATCGGCTTCATCAACCATGGGCGGTGCTTGGTGTTTTGGTTCTTCACATCGCTAGCCCAAGCTGGTCCTTCGGCTGCCACGT
>Ga0255752_10002938_pt1 | contig 18204 bp, 20 predicted proteins | sample 011ome_25_FD_179952 | JGI IMG/M metagenome (GOLD analysis project Ga0255752, IMG submission 179952) | Coastal salt marsh microbial communities from the Groves Creek Marsh, Skidaway Island, Georgia - 011512CT metaG (version 2) | ecosystem: Environmental > Aquatic > Marine > Intertidal zone >... | reverse complement strand
GTCACCGTAATAGGAGATAAATTATGGCAATAACATCGGCAATATGTTCAAGTTTTAAACAAGAATTATTAGAAGGAAAGCATGACTTTCAAACTTCTGGTAATGGTGGTCATACTTTTAAAATAGCATTATTTACAAGTTCAGCATCTTTAGGTGCAGCAACAACTGACTATTCAACTTCAAACGAAATTACAAATACATCTGGATCAGCATACTCTGCTGGTGGTAAAGCATTAACAAACACAGGAGTTGGTTTAACTTCAACAACTGCGTTTACAGATTTTTCTGATATCTCATGGACATCAGCTTCATTCACTGCAAATGGTGCAATGATTTATAATACTACAACAGATGGTGGTTCAGGTACAACTGATGCTGTTTGTATTATCGCTTTTGGTTCTGATAAAACTGCAACTAACGGAACTTTCGAAATACAGTTTCCTGCAAACGATTCATCGAACGCAATCATAAGATTAGCATAGGAGTAGCCCATGTCTGGATGGGGACGATTCACCTGGGGCCAAGCCGAGTGGGGTGAGGACGAATTATTAGCTACAGGTTGGGGTGCAAAAGCCTGGGGTGCTGGAGAGTGGGGAGATCTTTCTGGTGAAGTAGTTCAGCCTACTGGTTTATCAATTACATCTACATTAAACGATTCAGTAACTATTTCAGGAAATGCAGTAGTTGCAATTTCTGGTCAACAGTTTTCATCTACGTTAGGAACAATTTCAAATGTTATAAGTGTAACTGTTGAACCTAATGGTTTAGAAATGAATGACTTGCAAGGTACAGCTCAAGCAAGTATTTCAGTTACACCATCTATTACAGGTTTGTCAGCTACAGCAGCTATTGGTGTAATAGATCCAAATGATCAAACAGTTGGATTATCTAGTTTTGAAATTACATCTACACAAGGAACAGCAGTTGCACCTAATGAAGATGTATCAGTAACAGGTCAATCAATTACTTCTACACTTGGAACACCTACAACTGTCAATGCAGTATTTATAACACCTACTGGATTTGAAATGTCAACTGCGCAAGGATCCGTGGTTGTTCCAAACGATGCAGTAGCACCAACTGGATTACAAATAGAATCTGCAATAGGTTTCGTGGTCGGTGCTGGGTCAGTCAGTATCCCTGTTACAGGTATATCTATGAGTGCTTCTATAGGTACAATTGTAGATGTTCCTGATCAAGTTATGGGATTAACAGGAGTCTCATTTAGCGCTGCTATTGGTAGTGTAGATCCTAAAGATCAAGTAGTTGGATTACCAACATTTACATTAACCGCAACTGTTGGAGAACCATTTATCATACATTATCAAGATGTTGACACTGGTTCAAATACCACTTATAACGGTGTTTCAACAGGTTCGAATACGAATTATTCTAATGTTGCAACTGGATCTAATACAAGTTATAGTGACGCTGCATAGGAGATAAAAATTTATGGCATCAACATATACACCTCTCGGTATAGAAAAAATGGCTACTGGCGAAAATGCTGGTACATGGGGAACAAAAACAAATGCAAACCTTGACCTTATCGAACAGATAACAGGTGGATTTAAACAAGTTTCAATTGCTGGTGGTGCACAAACAACTGCTTTAACAGTTGCAGATGGTGCATTAACTGGAACAGCTCAAGCAAGAATGATTGAGTTCACTGGTACTATTACAGGAAATCAAATAGTCACAATACCTTTAGATGTAGAAACTTTTTATATTTTAAAAAATGCAACAACAGGTTCTTTTACAGTAGAATTTAAATATGTATCAGGAAGTGGTAGCTCTTTTACTTTTGCAGCAACAAATAAAAAAACTTCAATTGTTTTTGCAACTGCAAATGATGGAACTAATCCAGATGTTATAGAAGTTCAAACAGGTGGAGACGTTGTTGATGATACATCACCTCAACTTGGTGGTAATTTAGATGTCAATGGTTTTGATATTGTATCTACTTCAAATGCTAATATTGATATAGTTCCTAATGGAACTGGAGATGTAACACTTCAAGCAGATACTGTACAAGTTGGAGATAGTAATGCTGATGCAACTATTACTACAAATGGAACTGGAAATTTAACATTAAATACAAATGGTGGCACTGATTCTGGAACAATTACAATCGTAGATGCTGCTAATGGTAACATTACTATTACACCAGATGGTTCAGGAAACATTGTTCTTGATGGATTAACTTTTCCAAATGCTGATGGATCAGCGGACACGTTCTTAAAAACAAACGGATCAGGTACTTTATCATTTGCTGAAGTATCAGGTGGTACATCTTGGCAAGCAGTTAAAACTTCTGGTTTTACAGCAGTAGCTGGTGAAGGATATTTTTGTAACACAACAAGTGCAGCTTTTACAGTAACGCTACCTGCATCACCAACAATTGGTGACGAAGTAGCAATAGTAGATTACGCAGGAACTTTTGATACGAATAATTTAACAGTCGGCAGAAATTCAGAAAATATTCAAGGTTCAGCAGCAGATTTAACCGTAGCAACAGAAAGAGCTGGCTTCACATTGGTCTATACTGATGGAACTCAAGGTTGGCTCCTAAAGAATAATTAGGAAGGTTGAATGACAACCTACAAAGAAATAAAAGGCCAGCTAATCAGATCGGTCAGCAGTGACCCAGCAAATCCACAGATAGGTGAAATTTGGTATAATAATACTATTGGTGTTTTGAAAGGGTATTTAAATTTAGGTGGTGCTTGGCAAAGTGGTGGTAATTTAAGTTCTGCTACAAGATCAGCAGGAGGTGCTGGAACAAAAACAGCTGGACTAATTTTTGGTGGACTTATAACAGGAACAACATCTACAGGTACAACACAAGAATATGACGGTTTAAGTTGGAATACAAGTAATCCAATGTCCTCTGGAAGACGTAATATAGCAGGTTTTGGAATTCAAACAGCGGCTGTAGCAGCAGGAGGTATTATATCTCCTGGTTCAAGATTTTCTAATGCAACTGAAGAATATGGAGGTACATCTTGGACTTCGGGCGGTAATCTAGGAAATGGAAGAGATATCTTAACTGGAGCGGGAACTCTAACAGCAGGTTTAGCTTTTGGTGGATTTGGACCACCACCTGGATCTGGTGAAGACAAAGCTTTTACAGAAGAATACAATGGAACTTCTTGGACTGGAGGTGGAGCATTAAATACAGCAGTACGTTCTAACGGTAGAGCAGGAACTCAAACGGCTGCTTTAAGTTTTGGTGGAGATAATCCTAATCCAGGAGTACAAACTCAAACAGAAGAATACGATGGTTCTACTTGGACAACAGGAGGAAATTTACCAGTTGGAAAAGAAGGTATGGCAGGTGGAGGTACTCAAACATCAGCTTTAAGTTCAGGCGGTCTTGATGCAAGTCCTACTAATTTAGCATCCACTGAACAATATAACGGAACAACTTGGACAGCAACTGGAAATTTAGCAGTTGCTAGATGGGGTTTAGCTGGAGATGGAGTCGATAACACATCAGGATTAGTGTTTGGAGGAGCAACACCTTCTTTAACTGCATCAACAGAAGAATTTACAGATCCATTAATTATAACACAAACTTTAACAACAAGCTAAAATTATGACAGACTATAAAAATATATTTGGAAAACCCGTAAAGTTTCTGGCAACAGATCCAGACAACGCGGAAGCTGAAGGACAGATTTGGTATAACAGTACCGATGGTGCTTTTAAGGATTTAATTGTTAGTGAAGCATGGTCGGCTGGTGGGAATTTATCAGTAGCAAGAAGATATTTAGCTGGTGCTGGAACTCAAACAGCAGCGTTTGGAGCGGGAGGTACATCTCCAGGTCCAACCAGAGAAAACAGGACAGAAGAGTATAATGGTTCTGGTTGGAGTAATGGTGGAAATTTAGGAACAGCAACAAATAATAAAATTGGTGCTGGAACTCAAACTGCAGGTTTAGCTTTTGGTGGATCTACAGCTTCTCCTGGACCTGCTAATCTTACGGCTGTTACAGAAGAATACGATGGATCTTCTTGGACAACAGGAGGTGCTATGGGCACTGCTAGAATTAATCACGCAGGTTGTGGTATTCAAACTGCAGGTTTAGGTTTTGGTGGATATACAACAACTAATATTGCTAACACTGAAGAATATAATGGATCATCTTGGACAGCAGGTGGAGCTTTAATTACAGCGAGACGTGGTCTTGCGGGTGCTGGTACTCAAACAGTAGGTTTAGCTTTTGGTGGATATACAACAACATATACAACATTAACTGAAGAATATGGTGGAACATCTTGGACATCGGGTGGCGTTATGAATACTGCAAGAAGTTCATTAAGTGGTTCTGGAATTCAAACATCTGCTTTAGCATTTGGTGGAAATACACCACCATTTTCTACAGTTACAGAAAAATATGATGGGTCATCTTGGACTATTACTAGTAATATGGGAACTGCTAGACAAAACCTTAGTGGAGCAGGAACTCAATCTGCAGCAATAGGTTTTGGAGGAGAATCAACAGTTAACCTTAGCAGCACAGAAGAATTTAATAGATCAGTAAACGTCATTACAGGTGCAGCTTGGGCTAGTGGTGGGAATTTTATTGATAGCAGAGCAGATTTAGATTGCGCAGGAACTCAAAATGCATCAGTAGGTGCTGGTGGATATAGCCCACCAGCAACAATGCCACTTCCTTCTGCAGAATATGATGGAGCAAGTTGGACTAGCGGACCAAACATAAATACTGGGAGATATTCTGTTGGAACTTTTGGAACTCAAACAGCTGCTGTAATGACAGGTGGTAGCGCACTTCCAACAGGAGCTAGACAAAGTGCAGTTGAAGAATATAATGGTTCGTCTTGGACTTCTGTTACTTCATTACCTGCGGCAAGAGTTGGTCACGCAAGAGGAGGTGTTGAAACTGCGGGAGCAATATTTGGAGGGAGTGAGGCTCCAGGAATTGTAGGTACTACATCAGAGTATGATGGTTCATCGTGGACATCAGGTGGAACAATGAATACTGCTAGGCAAACTTTGGCTGGAGATGGTACTTCTCAATCTAATATATTTGCTGCTGGTGGTGATACTGGTCCTAGAAATGTTGATTACGAAGAATATAATGGATCTAGTTGGACTAGTGGACCAAATATAGTTATTGCTACAAATGAAACAAAAGGATCTGGAACAACGGCAAGTTCAGTAATAATAGGTGGATCTAATCCAAACGATGCTAATAGTAATCCATTATGTCAAGCTTATGATGGTAGCTCATGGGTAACTACTGCTTCTTTAGCAACAGGTAGAAAAAACATGGGAGCTTCAGGTGGTGCAACAACTGCTTTAGCAACTGCAGGAAGAAATACTGCACCTAGTGTAACAAATGCAACAGAAGAATTTACAGGTGAAACATCAGCATTAAATATTAAAACAATAACAACTAGTTGATAATGAATACAATTAAGTATATAACAATAAATAAGGAGTAAATACTATGGCACTATTTATATATGGTACTGTTACAAACACTGGAAAAGGATTCTTTACTGCAGAAGACAGAAGAGCATTCTTTCTTAGAGGTTTTCCTGCAGACGTTTGGGTCGTTGGTAACAACGAAAAAGGCGCTTTGTGGTTAGCTGAAAAGAACGGTGTTGAAAAGACTAAAGCAGAAGCTCAGGCTCTTGTAGATGCAGAAATAACTGCTGCACAAGCTGCATGGGACGCTTTACCTGAAGCAGAAAAAACCGATATGAATCCGAGACCAACTGATATTACTCTCCCATAAAGGAATTTTATAAATGTCTGACTACGAGAGTATACGAGGTACACGGGTAAAATATTTAACTTCGGATCCGACGTTAAATTCGTCAACCGAAGGACAGGTGTGGTATAACTCGACTACAGGCACAAACAAAGCATTAGTACAGATTAAAGCAACATCTGCTTCTGGAAATTTATCTACAGCAAGACGTACTTTAGGTGGAGCAGGAACTCAAACAGCTGCATTAGCTTTTGGTGGATTTGTAACAGCTTCTTCAAATGCAACAGAAGAATATAATGGATTTAATTGGTCGACTGGTGGAAATTTAAATCAAGCTAGACAAATAGGAAATGCTTCAACAGGAACTCAAACAGCAGGATTAGGTGTTGGTGGTTATAATCCACCAGGCGCAACTAATAATGTTGAAGAATATGATGGATCTAGTTGGACTTCAGTAACAGCTTTTCCAGTTAATATATATGCTCAAGCAGGAGCGGGAATTCAAACAGCGTCTATATTATTTGGTGGTTCTGTAACACCGCCTTTTGCTAAAACAGCTGTTACACAAGAATACGATGGTTCAGCTTGGACGGCTGGAGGAAGTTTATCTTTAGCTAGAGATAATTTAGCAGGTTCTGGAACTTTAACAGCAGGTCTTGCTATCGGAGGACGTGACCCTGGAAGTGCAGTTACAGATTCTACAGAAGAATATAATGGTACATCTTGGACAGCTGGAGGAAATTTACCAGCAGCTAAAAAAGAACTAGCAACAGCTGGCACTCAAACTTTAACAGCAGCTTTTGGTGGAGAAAATCCAGGAACAACTTATTTGGACACAATAGAAGAATATGACGGTAATTCTTGGACAGCTTCTAGTGCAACTTTAGCAACCGCTAGATTGGGTATGGGATCAGGTGGTTCTACAGGAAGTGCATCTGTAATATTTGGAGGAACTACAGGAAGTAACACAGCAGCAACCGAAGAATACAACTCGAACATTAATGCATTAAACCCTGACGTATGGGCAAGTGGTGGGAATTTAGGAACAGGTAGATATGGTCACGCAGGAGCTGGAACACAAGACGCAGGCTTAGCTTTTGGTGGTGAAACACCATCAACTACAAATTTAACTGAAGAATATAATGGATCAAGTTGGACAGCTGGAGGAAATTTACCTTATGCAAAACAAAAACACGGTGGCAGTGGACTTCAAACGGCTGCGTTGTCTATTGGTGGGACACCTCTACCTCCTACAAATAATGTAGAGGAATACAATGGTTCAGCTTGGACTGCTGGAGGAAATTTAGGAACCGCTAGATACGATATAGCAGGAACTGGAATACAAAATGCTACTGTTGCTTTTGGTGGTTTACAAGATCCAGATGCTACTGAAGAATATAATGGAACAAGTTGGACTGCTGGTGGAAATATGAATACAGGAGCACGAGATCGTGGAAGAGCTGGTACACAAACAGCTGCTTTAGGTTTTAGTGGATATATCTGGCCACCTCCAGGTGGTTTTTCAAATCAAACAGAGAATTATGATGGATCAACTTGGACGATTGCTCCCGCTACTTTAAATACTGGCAGACGAGGAGGTTCTGATGGAGCAAGTGATTCAGCTGCAATTTTATTTGGAGGAGATAATGTGCCTAGTGCAACTGAACAATACAATGGTACTGTTTGGTCATCTACAGCTGCTTTAGGAGTACCTAGACAAGAATTAAAAGGTGTTGGCACAACATCTTTAGCACTTGCTTTTGGAGGAAGTAGTCCAACAACAGCTACAGAAGAATTCACTGAAGGTGTAGGTCCAATTACTACTGCTTCAACCTTGACTACTTCATAGAATAGTATATACAGTCATTAACCGAAAGGACTAAATAATGTCAGAAGAAAAAAGAAATATACATGCGTTAATAGAAAAAGAAGCACCTAGTTTAAATAATTTACTTGACCCAAATGATGTCAAGGAATTTAAAGAAATGACGGAAGAGCTTAGAGATACTTGGACCAAGAAACAAGTATTTAGAACAGAGACAGAAATGAGAATGTCTGTGTTGCAAGATGCAAAATACCCAACTAAAGCTGCAAAATATTGGCAGTGTGTTAGAGAACAAAACGTATTTTTAGAAAACTTAATGAGTCTATCATTTGATGCTAGACGTAATGAAGTTAAATTAAAAAGACTACAAGAAAAATTAAAGACAGAAGAAGATCCTTTAAAAAGAGAACTACTTCAAATAGATATTGATGAAAAGACTTATTCTGTAGCTAACATGCAACTTGTTGCTAGAGATAGAATGAGAGAAATTAAACTATGGTCAACTCTTAAAAAAGAATTTGACGATGGGTCGTTTGATACTCAAGATGTTAACAGACATCAATTAGATTCTTATCATTTAGTTATGAAAAATAAAGCAGAGACATTAACATCAGGTTCATCACAGCCTGAAGTATTTAATGTACTAGGTCAATTACAAACTATAGAAAGAGTAAAGAAATCAGGTGAAATGATTTACAATAAGAAAGAGCAGATAACTAGTGACCTTGGAGCAAAAGAAAAATAAACAACTTTTATTTTTAGTAGCACAACCTAGATCGGGTAATACTTTATTCGCAAGTATTATGAATCAAAATCCTGAGATAGCGGCTACACCTAACTCTATAACATTAGAGATAATGAAAGATTTGTTCTTATTAAAGAATACGGATGTATTTTTAAATTACCCAGATCATAAATCTTTAGATAATGTATTAGATTCTGTGTACGATGTTTATTATAAAGATTGGCCACAACGTATTATTATTGATCGTGGTCCTGTTATGACACCTGGTAATTTTCAATTGATGCAAAAACATTACAAACGACCATTTAAGTGTGTTGTATTACTTAGAGATTTAATGGATGTATTAGCTTCTTATATGCAATGGTATACAGAAAATCCTGATGCTTTTCCTAACAGATATAATCTTAAAAACGATGATGAAAAATTAGCAATGATTATGAATAAAGATGGTGCAGTTGCAAAAGATTTAGAAGCTATAAAAAATTCATATAATTATAAAGATATCTGTCATTATGTAAAGTACGATGACATGGTTACAAATCCAGAACAAGAGTTTAGAAAAATATATGAGTTTATGGGCGAACCTTATTTCAACCATAGATTCGATAATGTAGATCAAGTCAATGTAAATGGTTTATCTTATGATGATAAAATAGTTGGTAGTAATATGCATAAATTATTTGATGGACCTGTTAGAAAAGTATACAACCCTTACATAGAAAAAATTCCAGAAAGGATAAGACAGAAATATGGACACATCAGATTTTAGTTTTGTATTTTTAGGTCAATCAGTATTAAAGTATCAAGTACCTCTTGATGTATATAATATAATTAATCATATCTATGAAACAAAATATCCTGAATTAAAACCTGCTAATAAACAATTAGTTGGTAAGATTGAAAAAGAACATAGTCTATTTTATAATGGTGAAGATAGTTCAAAGATGACTAAACATAATCATTTACCACAAAACGTATTACAATGGTTTGAACAAAAGTTTAGACACTATCTAGAATGGAATAAGATAAAACAATATGATTTACACTTTAATTCTATTTGGGTTAACACAATGTTTCAACATGAATACAATCCAGTGCACGTGCACCAAGGATCATTGTTTACAGGTTTATCTTCTGTTATGGTTTTAAAATTACCTGAGTCTTATGGTGTAGAATATTCTGCAGCGGATCAACCACAGAATGGTAAACTACAAATACTAGGTTCATCTAATGGTCATTTTGCTAGTATAGATTATCAACCAAACATTAAAGAAAGAGACTTTTACATATTTCCATATGACATGAGACATTGTGTTTATCCTTTTAATGGCCCAGGTATGAGACGAACACTTGCTGCAAATATGGATGTGCAGTATGACCCAATTAGAAATAGAGGAGTAAGTTAATGTACGAAAATAGACACATCACAGAACCCAAATGGAAAAGTTGGATAGTTCAAACAACGACACCATTGTTTACACCAGACCAATGTAGACAGATTATAGAATGTGGTAGACGTCAAAAACCACAACAAGCACAAGTTGGTATGGGTAAACCAGGCGGTGGCACAGATACTAAAAAAAGAGTTACAACAATTTCTTGGATACCATTTAAAGAAATGGAACCCATGTATCGTGATCTTAATAACTTTATACAAAAAGCAAATGAAAATCATTTTGGTTTTGGAGATATACAGGTAACAGAGAATGCACAGTTTACAGAATACCCAGAAGGAGGATTCTATGATTGGCATATGGATTGTGATGTGAACATGCAACATGAACCACCTGTAAGAAAAATATCCATGACATTATTATTGAATGATCCATCAGAGTTTGAAGGAGGGGACCTTGAACTAATGGCACCAGGTAAATTTGCAGAACTTAAACAAGGTCATGCAATTATATTTGCATCATTTTTAAATCACAGAGTTAATCCAGTAACTAAAGGAATGAGACAATCTTTAGTTTGTTGGTTTGGAGGTAAACCATTTAGATGATTAAGGAACAATTTTTTCCAACAACTGTATACGGTAAAGATATAAAACTCAATAACCAAGAGCTAGCGAATCATATTGTTAATTGGAGTAAACAAGATCAAGGTGTAAAAAAAACAAATATGAATGGTTGGCACTCAACAACCGATATGCATTTAAAACCTGAGTATCAATCTTTGGTTCAAGAATTATATAGAATGCAAGAAGAAGTATATCAAGAAGAGTGGTTAGATCGTAGACCAAAGTTGGGTAATATGTGGGCTAACATAAATTATCCTGGTGGATATAATAGACCTCATATACATCCCAATTGCTTATTTAGTGGTGTGTATTATGTAAAAGGTAATAAAGAATCAGGAACTCTTGCGATCAATGATCCAAGACCAGGTATTCAAACGATGATGCCTTCAAGAAAACCAGGACAACCACCAAAACATTTATGGAGAGAAGCACATTTAGAACCAGTACCAGGAAGAATTATAATGTTTCCTGCTTGGTTATGGCATTGTGTTGAACCAAACAAAACAAATGATATAAGAATATCAGTGAGTTTTAATTTTATACAAGATGGCTTTCAATAAATATCAAGTAATTAAAAAAGCAGTTAACTACGAATTAGCTAATTTTATTTTTAATTATTTCTTACTTAAACGTGATGCCGTATCTTGGATGTATCAAAACAATATTACTTACGACACAGGTTTATTGGGGACATGGACAGATCAACAGATTCCAAACACTTATTCTCATTATGCTGATCCTGTGATGGAGACTTTGTTAGTGAAAGTATTACCAGTAATGCAACAAGAAACAGGCTTAGATTTAATTCCAACTTATTCATATGCTAGACTATATAAGCATGGAGATGAATTAAAAAGACATAAAGATAGACCTAGTTGTGAGATATCCACCACCATCAATCTAGGAGGCGATCCTTGGCCTATTTTTATAGATGGTACAGGTGCAGATAGTGTTATTGATGAATACAAGAATATACATAAACCAAACGCTCCAGAGGGTACTAAAGTCTTGCTTGAAGTAGGTGATATGTTAGTATATAGTGGTTGCGAACTCGAACATTGGCGAGAGCCATTTGAAGGTCAGGTTTGTGGTCAAGTATTTTTACATTATAACCACAGAAATGGTCCGTTCGCTGAAAAAAATAAGTTTGATAAACGACCATTATTAGGTGTTCCACCAATAAGGAATATGTAATACAATGAGGTTATATGCTACAAAAAATAGGTTTTCAACCAGGATTCAATAAACAGATTACAGAAACCACAGCTGAAGGACAATGGGTTGATGGGGATAATGTGCGTTTTAGATATGGTACACCTGAAAAGATAGGTGGTTGGGCACAGTTAGGTGAGTCTAAACTTACAGGAGCTGCAAGAGCTTTACATCATTTAGTCAATAAATCAGGCAACAAGTTTGCAATCATAGGTACAAACAGAATTTTATATGCTTACACAGGTGGTGTATTTTATGACATTCATCCTATTAAAACTACAACAACATTAACAAATGCATTTAGTACAACGAATGGTTCACCAACGGTTACTTTAACATTCAGCACGGATCATGGAATACAAGAAAATGATATTATTCTTTTAGATAATTTTACAGCAATTACAGGATCTGATTACACAGCCGCAGATTTTGATGATAAAAAATTTATGGTAACATCAGTTCCTACATCTACTACTTTAACTATTACAATGCCTTCTAATGAAACAGGATCAGGTGCAACTTTATCTGGTGGCATTAGGGTTCAGCATTATTATCCAGTAGGACCTGCAGAACAATTACCTGGTTTTGGTTGGGGACTAGCTTCTTGGGGTGGAACTGTAACAGGTGAAGCAACAACTACTTTAAATGGTGCTATCAATGATGTTACAACAACCATTATATTAACAGACGCATCTTTGTTTCCAACTTCAGGTACAAACTTTGTACAGATAGGTTCAGAAGAAATTTCATACACAGGTATATCAGGTAATACTTTAACAGGAGTTACAAGAGGTGTTAGAAACACAACAGCAGCTTCTCATTCAAATGGTGCAACAGTAACTAATAGTTCAGATTATATTGCATGGGGTGAAGCAGCATCTGGTGACTTAGTTGTTGATCCAGGTTTATGGTCTATTGATAACTTTGGTGATAAAGTAATTGCACTAATTCATAATGCACAATGTTTTGAATGGGACTCTAATGCAACAAACGCTGTAACCAATAGAGCAACTATTATTGTAGGTGCACCGACAGCATCACGAGATATGTTAGTATCAACACCTGATAGACACTTAGTATTTTTTGGAACAGAATTAACTATTGGTGATCCAACTACACAAGATGAAATGTTTATTAGATTTTCAAACCAAGAAGATATTAATACTTATCAACCAACAGCGGTTAACACAGCAGGTACACAAAGACTTGCAGATGGATCTAAAATTGTAGGTGCGGTTAGAGGTAGAGATGCAATTTACGTTTGGACCGATACGTCTTTATTTACTATGAGATTTATTGGTCAACCATTTACATTTGGTTTTCAACAAGTAGGAACAAACTGTGGTTTGATTGGACAGAACGCTGCATTAGAAGTTGATGGTGCTGCGTATTGGTTTTCAGAAAACGGTTTCTTTAAATACTCTGGTAATCTTGAGACCATGATTTGTTTAGTAGAAGACTTTGTTTACGATGATTTAAATACAACAGCTAATCAATTAATTAATGTTGGATTAAATAATTTGTTTGGTGAGATTACTTGGTTCTATTGTACAGAAAGTTCAACTGTAATTAATAGATGTGTAACTTACAATTACATGGACTCAACACCACAAAGACCGGTATGGACAACAGGAACCTTGGCCCGTGGAACATGGCAAGATTCTTCTGTGTTTGGTTTACCACATGCAACATATTTTAATGCAGACGATGATACATCATTTGATGTAGTTGGTAATACTGAAGGTAGTACAATATACTTTGAACACGAAAAAGGAACCGATGAGGCATTAGCAAGTGGTGTAAATGCAATTACATCTAACATTGAATCAGGAGACTTTGATATAACACAATCAAGATCATCTACTGGACAACAAACAGGTGTTGCAACATTTAGAGGAGATGGTGAATTTATTATGAAGATTAGAAGATTTATACCTGACTTCTTATCTCAAACAGGAAATACACAAGTAACTCTACAACTTAGAAATTACCCAAACAGCTCTCAAGCAAGTTCACCTCTTGGTCCATTTACAATAACAAGTTCTACTGAGAAAGTAGACACTCGTGCGAGAGCAAGAGCTATGTCTTTGAAGATAGCTAATACAGCAGCTAATCAAAGTTGGAAACTTGGTACATTTAGATTAGACACACAACCGGATGGACGTAGATAATGGCTAAAGTAACAGTAGTATTTACAAGACCAGGAAAAGAATATAAACAACAAGATGCTGATTCTTTAGTTAGAGATTTAGACGGATTGATTGAAAAATTAAACTCTACATTTCAACAAGATTTAAGAGATGAATCACAAAGATTTACTTGGTATATGAGTAATGGAGATGGAGCATAATGGCTAATAGATATAAAAATGCACAGTTTGATTTAACTACAACGGATGCTACAGATATTTATACTGTACCCTCTGAGTCTAGAGCAATTGTTCAAAATATACACATGGCAAATATAGGTGCAGGTAACGTTGTAGTTCATGCACATATTTATGATAGTTCTGCAACTAAACAATTTACATTTGCAAAACATACTATTGCTGCAAATGAATCACAGTCTATGGCTGATGGTACAGTTATATTAGAAGAAAATGATGTATTAAGAGTACAAGCTGCTAGCGCTGATGAAATAGAAGGCACAGCATCAATACTAGAATTTGACAGAACATAGGAGGAAAATGCAAGTCATAAAACCAGAGAAAATAATAGAAACAATTAGTAACTTAAAGACAGGTAAGGTGTACAAAAACGATGAAGAATGGAAGGCTGAAGGGGTGCCTGAAGAAGACATCAGAAGAGATGTAAAAGTCATCATGCCTAGTCTTGATTTATTTGGAGAAACAAAATAAGATAGGAGATTATGCCAATATCTAGAGGACAAATGGAACGACAGTTAAGAATGGGAGGTGGAATTATGCAAGTTGCACCTAGACAAGGAGCACTATTAGGTGGTCTTAAAAAAGCTGTTAAAGGTGTTGCTAAAGGTATTGGTAGTTTTTTAAAATCAGATTTTGGTAAAGCTGCATTATTAGGTGTGGGAGCTTTTGGATTACCAAAGATAGGAACTCTTTTTCAAGGTATGCCGGGTTTATTAACTGGTAATGTTCCACAATTAGGACTTAAAGAATTATTAACTAAAAAAGCAGCTGATGTAACTCTTGGAGATACATTAAAAGTTGGTGCTATGGGAACAATTTTAGGTGGAGTGTTGTCAACATTAGACCCACAAGAGGAAGAAGAAATTGTACAAAAAAGAAATTTAGGAGCTTTAAAAAGTAAATTAACTAAAGCTTATCAAGACTTAAATTACGATCCAGCAGAGATACCAGCCCTTGTAGCTAATGACATGTCTGAATATACAACAGGAGCTGGTGGTTATGCAGAAGGTGGTAGAATAGGTTATGCTATGGGAGACACTGCAGAACAGAACGCGATGCAGGCATCAGGCATCATGGATCTACCATTGAACGAAAACCCTGCAGGTATTACAGAGCTAGATTTACGAGAAAGTGGTGGATTTATTCCTCCAGTTGGTGTAAAAGAAAAGGCTGACGACATCCCTGCGATGCTTTCAAATAACGAATTTGTATTTACAGCTGATGCTGTAAGAGGAATGGGTGACGGTAATGTCAACTTAGGTGCACAACGTATGTATGACATGATGAAAAAATTAGAAAACGGAGGAAGAGTCTAATGGCTACAGAAACAATCACACAGATACAACAACCACCAGAATTTATAGAAGCGGCCGCAAAGCCATATATTACAGAATTACAACAAGCTGTAGGTGGTTTTAAAGGTGCTGATTTATCTAAAATTTATGGACCACAATTTGTAGCTAAACAGGATCCTCTTCAATCTCAAGCAATTTCTGTTGCAACAGCACAAGATGGATTAGGATCTTTTAGACCTTTTTTACAAACAGCAGCAACAGAAGCTCAACAAGCAGGTCAGTTTGTTGGACCACAAGCTTATCAACAATTTATGTCTCCATTTCAAAAAGATGTTATTGGAGCTACATTATCTGAATTTGATAGACAAGCACAAAGAGGATTAACTAGTATTGCAGATCAAGCATTAGCTGCTGGAGCTTTTGGTGGTGGTAGAGAAGGTGTACAAAGAGCCGAGTATCAAGCGGCATCAGATAGAAACAGAGCTGCACTACAAGCACAATTATTACAACAAGGTTTTGGTCAAGCACAACAATTAGCAGGACAAGCTTTTGGTCAACAACAAGCTTTATCTCAACAACAACAAGCTTTAGCCGGACTATCACCAGCTTTAGTAGGTCAACAAGTTGCTGGATTACAAACTTTAGGTGGAGGATTACAAGCACAAAGACAAGCTGAACTAGGTGCACAACAACAACTAGCTCAACAACAATTATCACAACCATTAACTGCGGCACAGACTTTAGGATCAGGCATCATGGGTCTAATCTCAGGATACCCTGGAGGAACACAAGTAACACAACAACCTGCACCAAGTGCTTTACAATCTGCATTAGGTTTAGGTGCAACACTTGCAGGTATCTATAGCGGAACTAGGCCACGAGGAGCGTAATGAGAACTCTAAGAAGACCAATGTTTAGAAAAGGCGGTGAAGTTGGTGGTGGTATCATGACCGGTGTCATGAGAGAAAACTATGATGACGGAACACCTAGACCTTCTGAAAGAATTACAAAAGTTCTTGAACAATTTTCTGAACCTGCTTTCGATCCAATATCACAATTACTAATACAAGGTGGTCTAAATACAATGTCACAAACTGGTGGCGGTGGATTACTAGGTAATGTAGCAAAAGCTTTTCAAGAACCTACAGGTCAATTTTTTAAAGACATGAGTAAAAGAAAAGCTGCTCAAAGAGACATAGCACTTGAAGGTGTAATTGCAGATATAGGTCAAGAACAAAAAGATGCAGAAAATATATTAAAAAGAGAGATAGCTGATTTAGAAATACAATTCAAAACATCTGAAGGTGACAAAGATAGACAAAATAAAATTAATATTGAACTAGAAAAAAGAAAAACAAAATTAGCTGAATTACAGTTTAAAAAGGATAATCCAGAAGTATCTGATCTTAGAACAGATCAAGTAAGACCTGCATTTGAAAACGTAGTAAATACATTAACAACAACATACGTAGATAGTAAAAACCCTGCAGTAAAAGCAAATCCAAACCAAACAGCTTTTAACGTAACTAAATTTAGAAGAGAAGCAAAACCTGAAGTTTTATCTAAATACAAAGGATTTAAACCATACACATTTGATAACAAAGGTAATATCATACCTTTACCTACAGATAGATATCAACCGGGTGATATTATATATGACCCACTATCTTCAGACTTTTTAATTTTTGATAATGCAGGTGGCACATACAAACTAAATCCATTGACGTTTGAAATAGAGGAGGATTAAACTATGGCTACTTTAAGCCTAGACGATCCAAGATTTCAACCCTTAACTCCTGAAGAAGAGGAGAAAAGAAAGAAACAAAAAAAGATCACAGAAGAAAATAAACAAGACCTTGTCAAAGCAGGCACAGATGAGACTGATATTGAATTACCTGCAGAAGATAATAGTGAAGTAAGTGGACTTACATCTTTTGCAGCTGGAGTTGTATCAGGTGCAATAAAAATACCAGAAGGTGTAGTATCCATAACAGCAGAGCTAATGGATTTAGGCGCTGGTCAATTATTGGGTTTACCTTCTACAAAAGATTCATCCATCAGTGCAGTTGCAGAAGTAGAACAATTCTTTGACAAAATAAATCCATTTGAAGAATTAGCAGAACAAAGAGCTGCTGGTAAAATATCAGAAGCATTAACTCAATTAGTAGGTTTTGGTACGGCGGGTGGTAAACTTGCTATAAAGGGAGTAGAAAGTGCAGCTCAAAGATTAGCAAAAAAAGCAGTAAATGCAAAGAAAGCCGGTAAATACGTTAATCCAAAAAATCCTAATTTAAAAAAAGGTATGAAGAAAGCAGACTCATTAAACAAACTAACAGGTGCAAAAAGATTTGGTGTTATGTCTGTTGGTGGTGGTCTTGGTGAAGTGTTTGTGGTTGACAATGAAAAGATAGGAACATTTGGAGATTTATTTGAAGCGGGACCTACAGAGTTAGATAGAGAACAATCCACTGACGTAGCAGAGGACGCATCAAGAAGATTATTAAACAGAGTTAGATTTGGATCAGAGTCTGTACTGCTTGCACCTTTTGTATATGGTGTAGGTGCAAGTGCAAAAGCATTAGCAAAAAGAGGAAAAGAATTAGCATATAGTAGTTCTAGATTAGAACGAGCTTTAGATAAACTTGCATCTATTTTTAGATTTAGAGGTACTAAACCAGAGGAGATTGCAACAGCAAAGCAACAACAAAAAGCAAGATCGATGAGAGATACTAACTTTGCAGAAGAAAAAGTAGCATTGATAGACAGAGAGATAGATAAAGTATTTCCTGAATATAGAAAGTTTTTTAATGCTTCTTCTAATGAAGAAAGAAAACAATTTTTAAAATTATTAGACGACACATTGTTTGAAGGTGATTTAACAAAACCTTTAGATACAAAATTAAAAAAAGATGTTTTAACAACTGTTATAAAAAGAATGGGTAAACAAGAAGGTGCAATAACAGGTAACAAAATTTTAGAT
>Ga0255752_10002936_pt1 | contig 18208 bp, 18 predicted proteins | sample 011ome_25_FD_179952 | JGI IMG/M metagenome (GOLD analysis project Ga0255752, IMG submission 179952) | Coastal salt marsh microbial communities from the Groves Creek Marsh, Skidaway Island, Georgia - 011512CT metaG (version 2) | ecosystem: Environmental > Aquatic > Marine > Intertidal zone >... | reverse complement strand
CTCAGGAGGAATGACTGTGACCGCTGGTCCAGTTACATTAACACCATAATGACATACGCAGAATTAGTACAAAAAATTAGAGATTACACAGAAGTAGATTCAAATGTTTTAACATCTACTATCGTTGATGGAATTATTAACGATGCAGAATTTAGGATATTTAGAGATGTAGATTCTGATAATAACAGAAGATATGCAACAGCAAATTTAATTACATCACAAAGATATATTAATACACCCGCTGATTTATTAATTATTAGATCAGCTCAAATAGTAGACTCTGATGGAAGTGCTCAACCAGATAATAGAGAATTTTTAGAGTATAGAGACACAAGTTTTATATCAGAGTTTAATCCTACAGGAGCTACAGGAGTGCCAAAATATTACAGCCTGTGGGACAAAGATACTATTGTAATAGCCCCTACACCAGATGCTACTTATGAAATTCAGTTAAACTATATCTTGAAGGATCCTGGTTTATCTGCTACAAATACTACTACATACATAAGTCAAAATTTTCCCAATGGTTTATTGTATGCTTGCTTAGTTGAAGCATTTTCTTTTTTAAAGGGGCCAAATGATCTCTTGCAATTATACGAAGGAAAGTATAAACAAGTGGTTGAAGGCTTCTCTATAGAACAAATGGGAAGACGAAGACGAGATGAATATCAATCAGGTGTTCCTCGAGTCGGAGGAAAATAAGGAGATAAATTATGGCTATAACACAAGCAATTGCAAATGCGTTTAAAGAACAATTACTAGAAGGAGATCAAAACTTTTCAAGTTCTGGTGGTGATGTTTTTAAACTAGCTCTTTATACTTCTTCAGCAACTCTAAACTCAACAACGACTGCTTACAGTGCAACTAATGAAGTTGCAAACTCAGGACAGTATACAGCAGGCGGAGGTACGTTAACAGGTCAAAGTACAAACATCGGAACTGGAACAGGTAAAGGTGTTGCATTCGTTGACTTCGCTGATTTATCTTTCACTGGTGTAACGTTGACAGCTAGAGGTGCATTAATTTACAACACATCTTCTGCAGTTACTAATGCAGCAGTTGCAGTTTTAGATTTTGGAGGAGACAAAACAGCTACATCAGGAACTTTCACAGTGCAGTTTCCAGCAGCAACTACTTCAGCAGCTATATTAAGAATCTCTGGTTAACAGGAGGTCTAAATGGCATTGGTTGTCAATGATAGGGTTAAAGAAACCTCTACCACTACAGGTACAGGTACTTTTACTCTTGCAGGAGCAGTATTAGGTTTTGAAACGTTTTCAACAGCAATTGGAAATACAAATACAACTTACTATTCAATCGTAAATGAAAATGGTGAGTTTGAAGTAGGACTAGGTACAGTTGGTGCTGGAACGTTAGCTCGAACTACTATTTTATCATCATCGAATAGTGATTCTGCAGTAAATTTTTCTGCAGGTACTAAAGATGTTTTCTGTACCCTTCCTGCATCCAAAGCAGTCATACTAGATTCAAGCGGAGACATTGTTGCAAACAATGGATCTAACTTAACAAATTTAAATGCAGATAATTTAGCTTCTGGTACAGTTCCAGATGCAAGGTTTCCTGCAACACTTCCAGCAGCAGATGGTTCTAATTTAACAGATCTTAATGCAACGGAATTAACTTCTGGTACAGTCCCTGATGCAAGGTTTCCTGCAACACTTCCAGCAGTTAGTGGAGCAAACTTAACATCTTTAAATGCTACAAACATTGCTTCAGGAACTTTATCATCAGATAGATTACCAACAGTACCAACAACAAAAGGTGGTACAGGGTTAACTTCAATTGGATCTGCAAACCAAGTCCTTGCAGTAAATTCTGGTGGAACGGCTTTAGAATATCAAACTCCAACTACTGGAGATATTACAGGAGTTACAGCAGGATCTGGTTTAACAGGTGGTGGATCATCAGGTGATGTTACTTTAAATGTTGGAGCCGGAACCGGTGTTACAGTCAACGCTGACGACATAGCTATTGGCCAAGACGTAGCTACTTCAGCTAGTCCTACTTTCGCAGGATTAACAACTACTGCTGATATTAATTTTGGAGATAATGACAAAGCAGTTTTTGGTGCTGGTTCAGATTTAAAAATATATCACGATGGTTCTAATAGTTTTATTCAAGAAGCAGGTGTAGGAAACTTTTATATACAAGGTCAAACTTCAATATTTCTTAGAAATAGTGCTAATACAGAAACTTATGCTGCTTTTAATGTTAATGGTGCTTCTGAACTTTACTACGACAACTCTAAAAAATTAGAAACTGTAACCGGTGGTGCAACCGTAACAGGAACAATGACAGCTACTACATTCTCTGGTAGTGGCGCATCATTAACAAGTATTCCAAACGGAGCTTTAGACAACAGCGCAATCACAATCAATGGAACGTCTACATCGTTAGGTGGTTCTATTAACGTTGGTGATATTACAGGAGTAACTGCTGGAACTCTACTAGATGGTGGAGGAACTACAGGCACTGTTACATTAAATGTTGATTTATCAGAATTATCTACTTCAACTACAAACGGAGATGGAGATTATTTTGTAGTTGTTGATACATCAAATGCTCAAAGAAAATTAACGAAAGGTAATATCGATATTTCAGGATTTAATAATGATGCTGGTTATACATCTAATACTGGAGACATAACTGGAGTTACCGCAGGTACAAACTTAACAGGTGGTGGAACTTCTGGAACAGTTACAATTAACATGGACACAGGTGGTGTTGGTGCTGGTACTTATGGAAGTACATCTGATGGAACTAAAATTGATACAATTACTGTAGATGCTTATGGTAGAGTCACTGCAGTTGCAACTGGAGCAACAGGTGACATTTTAGGTGTTACAGCAGGTACATTACTAGATGGTGGTGGAACTTCAGGAACTGTTACATTAAATGTAGATTTATCAGAATTATCTACTTCAACTACAAACGGAGATGGAGATTATTTTGTAGTTGTTGATACATCAAATGCTCAAAGAAAATTAACGAAAGGTAATATCAATATTTCAGGATTTAATAATGATGCAGGTTATACATCTAACACTGGAGACATTACAGGAGTTACTGCTGGTAATGGTTTAACAGGTGGTGGTTCATCTGGTTCTGTTACACTTAACGTTGGTGCTGGTACAGGTATTGATGTAGCAGCAGACACAGTCTCTGTTGATGTATCAGACTTCATGTCTAATGGCGCTGACAACAGAGTTGTAACTGCAACTGGTACAGATGCCATGAACGCTGAAAGTGGATTAACTTATAATGGTTCTACACTTAGCGTAAGTGGAAATATAGATACTGTAACAGATATATATTTAGCAGATCAAATATTTCATTCTGGTGATACAGATACATATATGCAATTCCATGCAGCAAACCAGTGGAGAGTAGTTACTGGTGGAACTGAAATGTTAGAAGTTAATGATTCTGATGTTAAAATAACAAACGGTGATTTAATTCCTGGAGGAAATGATACACAAGATTTAGGAGCTTCAGGATCTGTTTGGAGAAACTTATACACTGGAGACTTACATTTATCTAACGAAGCAAAATCAGAAGGTAACGCAGTTGATGGTACAAAAGGTAACTGGACTATACAAGAGGGTGAAAATGATTTATATATCTTAAATAATAAATCAGGAAAGAAATACAAATTTAAATTAGAGGAAATGTAATGAAAATTATTTTTGATAAAAAAGAATACGACACAGAAGAATTATCGAACGAAGGTAAAGTTTATGGTAACAAGTTACATGAAATTGTAGTTAAGAAACAACAATTAAATATTCAATATACAGATTTAGAAGTTTTACAAAAACATTATTCTGAATTACTTAGAAAAGAATTACCTAAAAAAGAAAAGAAAAAAACAAAAACAGGAGCCTAGACAATGGCTTTTGGAATAACCACATTTGCAGAAAGTCCTTTTGCGGCTACAGGGTCACAAAGTATTAATGTTGCATTAACGGGTTTTGATTTAACTGTTCAAGAAAATACACCTAATATTGTTGGACATGCAAACGTTCCTGTTACAGGTCAAGCTTTAAACACTACATTAAATAATGATGGAATTAATATATTTGTAGGAATAAAAGAAATTCCTGTAGGAATTGGTTTCAATGCAAACCTAGGTTCAGTCACTACAGTTGGACATGCAAATGTTTCTTTAACAGGGTTATCTATTACTAACTCACTTGGAACTGTACTTGCTAAATCTCAAATAGATGTAGATGTAACAGGTCAAAGTTTAACTTCAAATTTAGGATCTGTTAATGCAACTGCAAACTCAGACGCAGCTGTAACTGGTTTTGATTTAACATCTAATTTAGATTCTGTTTCAACCACTGGAACAGGTAATGTTTCACTTACTGGAGAGTTATTAACTGCAACAGAAGGAACTTTAACTTTAGACGCAAATACATTTGCTTCAGTTACCGGTGAAGCAATGACCGCAGAAGAAGGAATAGTAGATCCTTCTCCAGACGCTTCCGTTGTTGGTATTGGAATGTCTGCAGCGTTGGGTCTTGGAACAGTTACTGCAGGAGCTGATATAGCTGTCACTGGTCAAGAAATGACTATGGATGCAGGAACGTTAGCTGCAACTGGAACTGCTGAAGTATCTTTAACTGGAGAACTATTAAGTATTGCAGAAGGTAATATTAATGTAGCTGCTAATGCAGACGTAGTGGTCACTGGTCAAGAATTGACTATGCAAGAAAATTCTCCAACAGTTACTGCAGATGCAAATGTCTCTTTAACTGGAATAGGATTTACAGCAAATCTTGGAAACGCAACTGCTAAATTAGATAAATTTGTAGATGTTACTGGTCAGGAAATGACCATGCAGGAAGGTCAAGCAGATGCTACAGATTCTATAGCTAGACTAACTGGAATTGAAATGACCATAGCTTTGGGAGACGAAAAAACCATAGTTTGGACTCAAGTAGACACAGGATCTACATCGACATGGACTGAAGTAAATTCAGGAAGTACTAAAACTTGGACAGAAGTTGACACTGCGGCTTAGGTAAATTATTATGTATAAAAGAAGAGGAAATTTATAATGGGAATTATTTCATGTGGAACAACACTGATAGATCAAGGTTTATACCAAGGACTTACATCAGTTGATTGGGACACCACTCCTAAGACAGCAACATTTACAGGAGTAGCTGGTAATGGTTATTTTTGTAATACATCATCAGGAACTTTTACTTTAAATTTACCTGCAGGCTCGGTAGGAGATATTATAGCAGTTTCAGATTACGCTTCGACTTTTAATGTAGCAGAAATACCTGCTGTATATTCTGATCCAGAATCTAGTTTAGGTACTCCGGACTTAACTGTAAGTTCAGTTAGTAATTTTTCTGGTCTTTCTGCAACAATAAGAGGCCAAGATTTATATTCTGCAGTTGATGTAGGAAGTTTTACTTCAAGCGATTACGGTGTAATATGGGAATTAGGTGGAACAGTACGAGGATTTGCTGCCTCTTTAGAAGCTGGCGGTCAATTATGGGTAGCTGCATATGTTAGTAGTTCTTGGCAAGCAACTAATCAAGCTTATTTAAAAGTAGACGTAAGTTCTTACTATAACACGCCAGGCACTTTTTATACTACGATAGATCAAACTGCTAAACAGTTTAATCTTTACTTTCAACCAGGTGGACCTACTAGTGGTAATCAAGCTATTTCTCTAGGAACAAGTACAGCTGGAAGTGGTGAATGGTCTGGAAGTGCTGCAGGCGCTTTAGGTCAAGTGAATAGTAATATGGTAAATTTTGGTTTTACTAATTATGATCAACCTTTTACAGGAGATGCACAAGAACTTAGATGGTACTACAACACAGCAGAACCTTCTCCTTTTCAATCTATTACTACTCCTGCTGTCCCAGCAACACCTCTTACAATTTCTCCAAACGGAACAGATAAAATTAATGGAACAAATGAGGATTATAATGCAACTACAAAAGGAGTTTCATTAGTATTATTATATATAGATTCTACAAGAGGTTGGAAAGTAATAGGTGGAGGGGAAATAGATGCTACAGGTGGAGATTATATAACTGCAACAGGTGGAACCATTACAACAGATGGTAATTTTAAAATTCATACTTTTACAGGGCCTGGAACTTTTACAGTTTGTCAAACAGCTGGTTCACCAACCAATAATGTAGTAGATTATTTAGTTATCGCTGGAGGTGGTGGAGGAAAACACGGCGGTGGAGCTGAAGGTGGAGGAGGTGGAGGAGCCGGTGGTTATCGAGAATCTTCTGGATGTTCTACTTGTTTTTCAGCATCACCATCTGGATCTTGTGTTGCAGCTTTACCTGTATCAGTCACAGGTTACCCAATCACTGTAGGTTCAGGGGGTGCCATAGGAGTAAATGGTTCTAATTCAATTTTTTCAACTATAACATCTGCGGGTGGTGGACATGCAACACTACCAGATACAAACAATTGTGCAGGTAATCCTGGAGGTTCTGGCGGTGGAGCAAGAGCTGGTAGCCAACCAAGAGTTGGTGGAACAGGTAATACTCCGCCCGTTACTCCTCCTCAAGGAAATGATGGTGCAAATGCTGTTCACGAATCGGGAGGTTCTGGAGGTGGCGGCGCTGGAGCTGTAGGTTATTCTACTAATACTTGTACAAGATTTCCAGGCATTCCAAGCCCGAATTCTTCTGGGCCAGGGGGAAATGGCGGTTGTGGACAAACAAGTTCAATAAATGGTTCACCTGTTGGAAGAGCTGGTGGAGGTGGAGGTGGATCAAAAAATTCTCCAGCACCTAGTATTGGATTTGGTAAAGATGGTGGAGGAAATGGTGGAGGTCCTACTGGATGTGTTTCTTCTACAGCTGGAACTGCAAACACTGGTGGAGGTGGAGGTGGTGGTAATACATCTGGTACTCCTCCTGCTACAGTAGGTAATGGATCTGCTGGTGGTAGTGGTATAGTAATTATAAGGTATAGGTATCAATAGGAGAATATTATGGGCGTAAATTCGTGTGGAACAACAATGTTAGATCAAGGAGCTTTTGTAGGGCTTGCTTCAATAGATTGGGACACCACTCCTAAAACAGCAAATTTCACTGCCGTAAGTGGAAATGGTTATTTTGTAAACACAACATCAGGAGCAGTAACATTAACATTACCTGCAGGTTCTGCAGGAGATATTATAGCAGTTTCAGATTACGCTTCGACTTTTGATGCACCAGCGATACCTGCTGTATATTCTAATCCAGAGTCTGGTTTAAGTACTCCGGACTTAACTGTAAGTTCAGTTAGTAATTTTTCTGGTCTTTCTGCAACAGTAAGAGCACAAGATTTATATTCTGCAGTTGATGTAGGAGATTTTGATTCAACCGATTACGGTGTAATATGGGAAGTAGGTGGAACAGGAGACGGATTTGCTGCCTCTTTAGAAGCTGGAGGTCAATTATGGGTAGCTGCATACATTGGAAGTTCTTGGCAAGCTTCTGGTCAAGCTTATTTAAAAGTAGACGTAAGTTCTTACTATAACACGCCAGGTACTTTTTATACTACTATAGATCACTCTGCTAAACAGTTTGAGCTTTATTTTCAACCAGGTGGACCTACTGGTGGTAATCAAGCTATTTCTCTAGGTACAAGTACAGCTGGAACATCATCTCAGTGGTCTGGAGATAATGGTGGTGCTTTGGGTCAAATAAATGATTCTTTAGTTAATTTTGGTTTTACTAATTATAATCAACCTTTTACAGGAGATGCACAAGAACTTAGATGGTACTACAACACAGCAGAACCTTCTCCTTTTCAATCTATTACTACTCCTGCTGTCCCAGCAACACCTCTTACAATTTCTCCAAACGGAACAGATAAAATTAATGGAATAAATGATGACTCTGTTATTAGTACAAAAGGAATTTGTTTTACATTAATTTATGTTGACTCAACTCAAGGTTGGAAATCTATTGAATCTAATAGTGTAAACCCAGGAGGAAATTTTATAACTGCAACCGGTGGAACCATTACAACAGATGGAGATTTTAAAGTTCATACTTTTACAGGGTCTGGAACTTTTACAGTTTGTGAAACAGCTAGTTCACCAACCAATAATGTAGTAGATTATTTAGCTATAGCCGGTGGTGGCGGTGGAGGAGTTACTGAAGCAGGTGGAGGAGGAGCAGGTGGTTATAGAGAATCATTTTCAAATCCAGGAGCAGGAGCACTTCCAGTTTCAGTAACATCATATCCAATTACAATAGGAGCAGGTGGAGTAGGAGCTACTCCATCAGCTCAGACCGGAACTCCAGGTTCAAATTCTATATTTTCATCAATAACTTCTGCAGGTGGAGGAAGAGGTGGAGGTCCTACTTCAGGTGACCCAGGAGGATCAGGTGGTGGATCATATAGAGGAGTATCAGCAGTTGGAACAGGAAATACTCCACCCGTTACTCCTCCTCAAGGAAATGACGGAGGACAAGGTGCAATCCCCAGTAGTGCCGATTTTGGTGGTGGTGGCGGTGGAGGAGCAAGTGCAGCAGGATCTCCTGGAACATGTTCAGCAGGTGGAGATGGTGGAGATGGAACAGCTTCTTCAATAACTGGTTCTTCAGTAACAAGAGCAGGTGGTGGTGGCGGTGGAAAAGGTGCAACGGGAGGAGGATCAGGAGGAACAGGCGGAGCCGGAGGTGGTGGAAACGGTGGAGCAGGTTTACCTCAAACAAATCCAACTGGTATGACCTCAGGAACAGCTAACACAGGAGGTGGTGGAGGTGGTGCAGGTGGAGATTCTGGAGTAGCAGTAGCAACAGGTGGAGATGGTGGCTCAGGTATAGTTATAATAAGGTATAAATTTAGGTAGGAGAATATTATGGGAATAAATTCATGTGGACAACTTTTAATTGACCAAGGAAATTTTTTTAACACAGGTCTTTTAAATTGGGATACTACAGCTAAAACAGCAAATTTTACTGCTGTAAATGGTAATGGATATTTTGTAAACACAACATCAGCAGCAATTACAGTAACATTACCTGCAGGTTCTGCAGGAGACTTTATAGGTGTATCTGATTACGCTTCAACATCTGAAACAAATGTTATTACAATTTCTCCAAACGGAACAGATAAAATTAATGGAACAAATGAGAATTATACAATAGTTACAAAGGGTATCGCTGTTTCTTTATTATATGTTGATTCAACTAGAGGATGGAAAGCTGTTGCATCAAATTCTAAAAATATAACTGGAGCAGCTTTTATAACTGCAACCGGTGGAACTGTCACCACTTGTGGGGATTATAAGACACATGTTTTTACAGGTCCAGGTACATTTTGTGTTACAGCAGGATCAGGAGACATTGCAGTAGCAGAATATTTAGTTGTTGCTGGCGGTGGCGGCGGTGGAGATGGTGCTGGTCCACCATATCAATTTAAACAAAACGGCGGAGGTGGAGCTGGAGGTTTTAGAACTTTTTATTCTTGTGGAACTGCTAATCCTTTATCTGGACCTGCTGCTATACCTATTTCAGTACAAGCTTATCCTATCACTGTTGGTAGTGGCGGTGCAGGTGCACCTACAACTGGAGTTGGAACAGATGGTTCTAATTCAATTTTTTCAACTATAACTTCTACAGGCGGTGGAGCTGGACAAACTGATACAACAGTTGGTAATGATGGTGGTTCTGGTGCAGGAGGTGGTGGAAGTGATGGAAATCGACTTGGAGGATCCGGAAATACTCCTCCTGTAAGTCCTTCACAAGGAAATGATGGTGGTGGTGGTTCTGGAAGCCCTGGTGCATCAGATAATGGTGGTGGAGGCGGTGGAGGCGCAGGTACTATTGGAGGTGGAGGCGGTCCCGTTTCTGGATGTTCAGCACTAGGTGGAGTAGGTGGTGATGGTAGTTATGTTTCTAATGATTTTTTTGGTCCCCCAGCTCCGAGTTATGGTGAATGTGGACCTGTAAGTTCAACAAGATATTTTGCTGGTGGAGCTGGAGGGGGTAATCATACTTTATATGGACCTCAAGCAGTTAGACCAGGCGGTGTAGGAGGTGGTGGAAATGGCGGACCTTCAACTACAGCCGGATCAACCAACATGGGAGGTGGTGGCGGTGGTGGAAAAGCTGGTGGTTCAGGTATAGTAGTAATAAGGTATAAATTTCAGTAATTGATAAAATATTAAAATTAATATATAAGGAGATAATTATGGCACATTTTGCAAAATTAGGAGCGAACGGTAAAGTTATTCAAGTATTAACACTTGATAACAAAGATATGTTAAATGCTGATGGAGTCGAAGACGAAGCAGTAGGTCAACAATATTTAGAACTACATAATAATTGGCCTGCACAAATGTGGATTCAAACATCTTACAATACAGCAGGTAATCAACATACAAACGGTGGAACTCCGCTTAGAGGAAATTATGCAGGTATAGGTTACACTTGGGACGAAGACGATCAAATTTTTTGGCCTAAAAAACCATATGCTTCATGGGTAAAACATAACGAGTCAGCTTCTTGGAAATCACCAATCGGTGATGCTCCAGAACTAACTGCAGAACAAACTTCACAAAATGAAGCAAAGACTCACGCTTGGAGTTATGTTTGGAATGAAGACAATACAACTTGGGATTTGACAAATTTACTAGCATAATATAAATATAGTGGTGGTATGAAAAAGAAAGTACTGAGTGAACAATCTTTGTATTATGGTGATATTGATATGCCGAAAGGTTTTGAGATAGACCAAGAAAAACTTACTAACGATATTTTACAATCATCTTTTACTAACAAAGAATTTCCATTTTCAAGAACTTGGGATATGTTAAATACTTATATGAGAGACTTTATTGGTCTTGATTATAATATCAATCTTGTTAATAAAAATTCTTGGGGTGATATTTATAAACCAAATCAAACATCAAAACCACTGTTAAATGTAGATCCAGTTGATCTTAGAAACTCACCAGACTTTACAATGCTTTATGGAGTTAAAGTTGATAAGTGTTGGGTAAAAATATATTTTGATGATAATAGACGAAAAGGAAGAAGTTGGGATATAGAACTTAAAAATAATATGTTTATTATGTTTCCATCAACTAATACATATATTATATCAAATGACCAGAAAGAAAGTTTGAATTTTATACAGACAATAACTTATGAATATATCTAATTATTATTGGTATTTTACATCTGCAATACCACCTAAAATTTGTGATGATATTATTAGATATGGCTTATCTAAATCTGAATCTATGGCAAGAACCGGTGGTTATGGTGATAAAGAACTTACTAAAAATGAAATTAAAGACATGAAACGTAAGAGAAATTCTGACTTAGTTTGGTTAAATGATACTTGGATTTATAAAGAATTACATCCATACATACATCAAGCAAATAGAGATGCTGGTTGGAATTTTGAATGGGATAGATCAGAGTCTATGCAATTTACAAAATATAAACTAAACCAATATTATGATTGGCATTGTGATGGTTGGGATAAAATTAGAAAACTATCAATGACTTGTCAGTTAACGGATGGATCTGAATATGAAGGTGGGGAACTAGAATTTGATTTTAGAAACTATGATCCACACATGAGGGAAGAAACTAAACATTTAAGAAAAGCAAAAGAGATTTTACCTAAAGGATCTATTATTGTATTTCCATCATTTGTATGGCATAGAGTTAAACCAGTAACGAAAGGAGTAAGATATTCATTGGTAATGTGGAACCTTGGATATCCATTTAAATAACATGTTTATAAATAATTATTTCAATACAACTATTTGGACTGAACAAAAACCAGAGTTTTTAAAATCTTTAAATAAAGCCACTAATAAATATATTAAAGACGCTAGAAGTTTTCCTGAAGCTAAGGCACATATAAAAAAATTTGGAGACTTTGGAAGATCTTACCATTCAACACCTTTAACAATGGATAATGATTTTTTAGATTTTAGAAATTATATTGGACAAAAATCTTGGGAGTATTTAGACCATCAAGGTTTTGATATGCAGCAATACACAACTATGTTTAGTGAGTTATGGGTACAAGAGTTTGCTAAAAAAGGTGGTGGTCATCACAGTGCGCACATACATTGGAATCAACATGTATCAGGTTTTTATTTTTTAAAATGTTCAGATAAAACATCTTATCCAATATTTCACGAACCACGTACTGGAGCAAGGGCTACAAAATTAAAAATGAAACCCAATTTAAATAATATAACTGGTGGCTCAGAATTAGTTCACTTTAAACCAAAACCGGGGACACTTATAATATTTCCAGGTTTTTTAGAACATGAATATGCGGTTGATTATGGAATAGAACCTTTTAGATTCATACATTGGAATATACAAGCAGTACCAAAAGAGATGGCTAAAGATGTTTAAAAATAAAAAGTATACAGTTATCCGTAAAGCAATATCAAAAGACTTAGCAGTTTTCGTTGCAAATTATTTTAGTATGCAAAAACAAGTTTATGATACTTGCAGAGAAGCTAGATACATTTCACCATTTGAAAATATTATAGGTCACTATGAGGGCAGCGATGAACAGATACCAAATACATATAGTCAGTATTCTAATATTGCCATGGAAACTTTAATGTTAAAATGCCAACCTAAAATGGAAGAAGTAACAGGTCTTAAATTATATCCTGCATATACATATGCAAGAATTTATAAAAAAGGAGATGTTCTTAAAAGACATAAAGATAGATTTAGTTGTGAGATATCAACTACTATGAATCTAGGTGGTGATCCTTGGCCAATATATTTAGAGCCATCTGGAGAGACAGATAAAAAAGGTATTAAAGTAGATTTAAAACCAGGAGACATGTTAGTTTATTCTGGTTGTGAATTAGAACATTGGAGAAATAAATTTAAAGGTAAAGAATGTATTCAAGTTTTTTTACATTATAATAATCGTAAAACATTAGGTGCTAGAGACAACATGTTTGATAAACGCCCTCATTTAGGACTACCATCTTGGTTTAAAAGGTAGTATATTATGATGGAGGCAGTGGACTCCACCACATACCACCCACTGTCTCCTTTATAATACAGTCATTGACACTGTTTAATAAATTGAATAATATAGCTAAATTTAAGGAATCTAAAATATGGCAAATACTACATCAGCAAATTTAAAATTAACAGTACAACAAACTGGAGAAAATGCAGGAACTTGGGGACAAGTTACCAATACTAACCTACTTATTCTTGAGCAAGCAATAGGTGGATATGCTACAATTAATTCTGCATCAGGTGCTACTTTAACTTTTTCAAATGGAGCATTATCTGATGGTAAAAATCAAATATTAAAATTAACAGGTGCAATTTCTGGTAATGTTAATGTAGTTATTCCTGATTCAATTGAAAAAACTTACATTGTAGAAAATGCAACAGTTGGAGCGCATACTGTAACTTTTAAAACAAGTTCAGGAACGGGTATAACATGGTCTGCAACAGATAAGGGAAAGAAAATTTTATATTCTGATGGAACTAATATTGAAGAAGGAATTACGTCAATAGCTAGTGAAATTACATCAGGTATTACTACAAACACTATTTATACAAGTAATCTTACGGTAACTAATGACACAAACGTTAGCGGCATTACTATAAGTGATAATGTTACCGCAGCAAATAATATTACAACAACCTCTGGAGACATAGTTGCATCTTCCGGAGCTATAACAGCATCTGGTAACATAACTTCATCCACTGGAGATATAATTTCAACTGCTGGAGACGTAATTTCAACTGCCGGAGCTGTAACAGCATCTGGTAACATAACTTCGTCAACTGGAGATATAATTTCAACTGCTGGAGCTATAACTGCTTCTGGTAACATAACTTCGTCAACTGGAGATTTAATTTCAACTGCTGGAGATGTCACTTCAACTGCTGGAGACATGACAGATCAAAAAGGTGAAGTAAGAACGGTACCTGCAAATACTAAAGCATCACCATATACTTTAATAGCCAGTGACCATGGAAAAGTTATTATTGCTTCTGATACAATAACAGTTCCCTCTGGAGTCTTTTCAACAGGTCAAACTATTTCAATTTATAATAACACTGCCGGTAATATTTCAATAAATCGCTCTAGCGTCACTATGTATTGGGTAACCGATGGAACAAACGCAGATAGAACATTATCAACTAGAGGAGTTGCAACTGTTCTTTGTGTAGGAACTGATACATTTGTAATTACTGGCGGACTTTTATCATAGGAAAAAACTATGACTCACTACACTTTATTAGTAGGTTCCACTGGAGGCGGTCTTCCAGCAACATCGTTTGTTGAACTAACTTCTGGTACTGATACATTTAGTGTTCCAGACGGATATAATGCTATTCATATTCAATACGCTGTAGGCGGAGGTGGTGGAGCTGCAGGCGGGGTAAGTTACGATCAAGCAGGTGGAGAATCATCAGGTGCTGGTGGTGGATCCGGTGCTTATGTATCTGACAAAATATTTTCTGTTACCGAAGGTGAAACAATAACTTATTCTATTGGTAGTGGTGGAGCTCCAGGAAACCAAACAGCTAATTTTGGTCATCCAAAAACAGCGGATGCAGGTACAGACACAACTTTATCTGGATCAACAACAGGATCAATATTTACTTTAGGTGCTGGTGGTGGAGCAAGTGGTACAGGTGGTGGAGTACAGGGACCTTTAAGAACTAATACAGCAGGAACAGCAGGAACAGCTACTATTGACGGAACTGCAGTTACTTCAGGAATTTTTGCAGATTCAGACAACAGCGTTAAAAATGTAACCAGTAACACTTCAGGTCCAACAAGTACATTTAATGATTCTGGTAATGGTGCAGTAGGTGATAATAATGGAAATTGTAATGGAGATAATTGTCAAATTGCAGGTTCGGACGGTGCTGACTCTTATTCTGGAAATATTTCTGGTGGTAATGGATGTGGAATAGGAGGTCCTGCTGCAACTGCTGGTACAAGAGGTTCTGGAGGTGGTGGAGGTGGTGCACAAAATATTGGTAGTACAGGAGAAACAGCTTTTGCAGGTGGTAATGGAGAAATGAAATATAGATTTTTACAAGTGATTTAAATATGTTACAAAAATTAAATTTTAAACCAGGTTTTAATAAAATGGTCACGGACTCAGGAGGTGAATCTCAATGGGTGGATGGTGACTTTGTTAGATTCAGATATGGCTTACCTGAGAAAATAGGTGGCTGGTCACAACTTACTAATGCTAATAAAACTTTACCAGGAGCAGCACGTTCTCAACATGCTTTTACAAGTATTGCTGGAGAAAAATATGTAGCCATAGGGACATCTCAAGGTTTGTTTATATATTATGAAGGTGATTTTTATGACATAACTCCTATTGATAACGATGTTGTCACTGGAGCTGACTTTGATGCAACGTCTGGATCTTCAACAGTAACAGTTAATAAAACATCACATGGTTTATTAGATGGAAGATATGTAACATTTTCATCCGTTACTGTTCCAACAGGTTCTGGATATGCAACAACAGATTTTACAAATAATACATTTGAAGTTTTAAATAGAACAAATGATACATTTGAAATTACCATGCCAACTAATTCTGCTGGCACTACATCGGGAACAGGTTCTGCACAAATCGATCCATACGTAGTCGTAGGTCCAACATTTCAAACTGCAGGTTTTGGTTGGGGTACAGCTTCTTGGGGAGGTGCTTCAGGTGTTACATCTACATTAAATGGCGCTTTATTGGATGACACTGCAGGTACAGGAGGATCCGGTACAAGTATTACTTTAGCTTCTGCAACAAATTTCTCAACAACTGGTGGAACTATTAAAGTTGGCGCTGAATATATTTCATACACTGGGATAGCTGGAAATGATTTAACTGGTATTACAAGAGCAGTTGCCGGTACTAGATCCGCTCATTCTGATGGTGCTCCTGTTGAATTTTATATTGCATGGGGAGAAGAATCTTTAACATCTACCGTAACACTTGATCCAGGTATATGGTCTTTAGATAACTTTGGTCAAATACTTATTGCAACTATTCACAATGGAGAAACTTTTACATGGAACTCAGGAGCAGCTAGTGCAAGACAAACTAGAGCAACTATTATGGCAAACGCTCCAACTAGAACAAGATTAACACAAGTATCAGATAGAGATAGACATGTATTTCATTTTGGTACAGAAACAACAATAGGTGACTCAACGACTCAAGATCCAATGTTTATTAGATTTAGTGATCAAGAAAACTTTAACGAATATCAACCAACTGCAATTAATACAGCAGGAACTTTTAGATTAGATAAAGGTAATGAAATTGTAGGAGCAGTATCTGGTAAAGATTATACATTAGTTTTAACCGATAGTTCAGCATATGTAATTCAATATGTTGGACCACCTTATACATTTAGTGTTAGACAAGTGGGTACTAACTGTGGATTGATTGGTCAGAATGCATTAAGTTATTCTAATGGTATTGTATTTTGGATGTCTGGTGAAGGTGGATTTTTTATGTACGATGGTACTGTAAAAGCCATTCCTTGTTTAGTTGAAGATTTTGTATTTACAACAAATGGAGATAGCTTAGGTATAAACTATAATGCTAGTCAATTAATTTTTGCCGAACATAATACATTGTACAATGAAATTAGTTGGTTTTATCCAAAAAATGGTGCAGAACAAATTGATAGATGTGTAGTTTATAACTATGCAGAAAATTTATGGACAACTTCTTCTTTAGGCAGAAGTTCCTACATTGATCAAGGTGTTTATGATTTGCCGTATGCAACTGATTATAATAAAAATGAATTACCTAATTTTCCAATACAAGGTATTACAAATACTTATGGTGCATCAACTTACTATGCTCATGAAACCGGAACCGATCAAGTCAATAGCTCGGGTACAACATCAATTGATGCCTATATTAAATCAGGTGATTTTGATATATCTGCTAGACAAAGTGCTTTGGGTCAAACAACAGGACTTGCTGATCTTAGAGGTGATGGTGAGTTTATTATGTCTATGAAACGATTTATACCAGATTTTAAAGTATTAACTGGTAATTCAAAAGTAACTTTATTATTAAATGACTATCCAAGTAACACAGCATCGAGTTCACCTCTTGGACCCTTTACAATAACATCATCCACTGATAAAGTAGATACTAGAGCTAGAGGAAGACTACTTGCAATTAAAATAGAAAATGATGCTATAGGTGAGACTTGGCGTTATGGAACATTAAGAGTAGATATAAAACCAGATGGAAGAAGATAATGGCTAAAATAACTGCATACGTACCTGAACCAAAACAAGAATATGATGTTGAAAATCAAAGACAAATATTACAATCAGTCGATACTATTAAAAACGAATTAAATTTTTCATTTCAAAAAGATTTGAAAGAAGAACAAGATACATACAACTGGTTTATATCCTAATGACAATACAATATAAAAATCAAGGGTTTATTTTAACAACAACTAATTTAACAACTGTATTAACAATCAATACAAGTTCCGTAGCAATTGTAAAAAGCATTAGTGTTACAAATGAACATAATAGCAATAATTTAACTGAGATGTATTTGCATGATTCTTCTGCATCTACGGATTATGAATTTTTTCACAAAAATTTAGTTGCAGACGCAACAGAACAGGCTGCAGGTCAAGTTTTAAATTTAGAAGCAGGAGATAGTATAAAAGCCCAAACAGAGGTTGCAAATACTGTAAAAGGTGTTATAAGTTATGCTTTAATAGACAGATCACAGGAGAATGGATAATGGCACACGATGATTTATTGAAAATAGATTGTACTACAACAATCACATTTAAAAATACTAGAACAAATAAGGTATATAAAGACGAAGCAGAGAAAGATGCGGATATCGCAGACCCTAATACTGAAACTGCAGCAGAACATATTGCTCAAGATATTAAAGTAGAGGTATCACCGAAAGGATTAAACGTTTTACAGAAAGTTATGACTCAAAATAATGACAAACCAAAGTCCTAGAGGTGGAACAGAATTACAATTTGAATATTTAAGAAAACATGTTGATCCAAAGTTATTAGATCAATTTGAAATTTGTACATCAGTTCCAGAAAAAATACCACTTAGTTCAAATAAAATAAATATTCTATGGCAAAAAAATTCTTGGGACCAGGGAAATTTAATTAACTGGTTTAAAGATAAATCAAAT
>Ga0255752_10002919_pt1 | contig 18267 bp, 19 predicted proteins | sample 011ome_25_FD_179952 | JGI IMG/M metagenome (GOLD analysis project Ga0255752, IMG submission 179952) | Coastal salt marsh microbial communities from the Groves Creek Marsh, Skidaway Island, Georgia - 011512CT metaG (version 2) | ecosystem: Environmental > Aquatic > Marine > Intertidal zone >... | reverse complement strand
TTTGAGGGTCTAGTGTAATCCACCCCCATTGTTGTTGAGTGAAAAAAATCATAAACCCAATTAAATTTCCAAAAAATAGCCCTCTAGACATTATAGCTACACCGTTGTAAAGAAAAATCTTTTGGATCATCGAATGGGTGGCTCCTAAAGTTTTGAGCAGCCCAACCATTCGAGACCGTTCTAAAATTAAAACCAAAAGTGCTGTGGCCATATTGATTACTCCAACTAAAATCATTACCGCTAAAATGATAAGTACATTAAAATCAAATAATGAAATCCATTGAAAAATACTTGAATAACGATCAGATATTGCAATACTATTAAGTTCTGAGGGCAAATCTAAATACAACTCATCAGCGATTTCAGGCACCCTTGAAAAGCTATTGACAAAAACTTCATAGCCTCCTATTTGTTCAGATTCCCATCGGTTTAAGCTTTGGACGTGTCGGATATCGGCAAAGACTAAATTTTCATCAATATCTGGAAATCCTGAAAAGTAGAGACCTGTAATTTTAAATTTTCTTCTTCTTGGAAAACCTTCTCGTTGCGCACTTTGAAAAAATGCGTCCACGGTATCTCCTAAAGTCAGGTTAAGACGATTTGCGACGATCTCAGACACAAATATTTCATTGTTTAGCTCTGATTTAAAATTAGGATACCTCCCTTTTGTCTTGAATCCGTCAAGACTAGACCATTCGAAATCACTTCCAACTCCTTTTAATAAGACTCCTTCAAAATCGTCATTTGCTTTCAACATTCCTGCCTTGATTGCAACGGTTTGCATTCGCTTAAAGTCTTTATGCTTTTGTATTTGCTGTTGGACTTCTTTTGAATTTTTATAAGAAGTAAGGGAAACCTGAGACTCGTTGTTTTCAAAAGGAGTAATTAATATTTGACCATTAAATACACTGGTTTTGTTTCTGATTTCGTTTTGCAGACCTTTACTAAAAGCCATTGCAATCAAGATTGCAGCAATACCTATAGCTACTGCAATAGTGGCTATATTGATTATCCGTGAAGAAACCGTATTTTTATGCTGTTTGTGTTGGCGCATTTTTTGCGCGATATATAAAGCTAAATTCAATGAGCAACTGTTTAGATTTTACCCTTTTCAAAAATACATTTTTATTTTGGCTTGTTCTAAGCATGAGCTCCCTAACGTCTGCAGCTCAAGTTCAACCAGCCACTGCTAACACCGCAGCATACCTCGCCAAACTCCAAGGGAAAAAAATTGGTGTAGTCGCCCATCAAGCTAGTGTATTCAAGGAGTCTGGGAAACAAAAACACCTTGTTGACTTGCTGTTGGAAAATAAGATAAATCTTGTTGGAGTTTTTGCTCCAGAGCATGGTTTTAGGGGTACAGCAGATGCAGGAGAAAAAGTGGCTGATGGGAAAGATCCTAAGACTCAATTACCCATCTTTTCACTCTATGGAAAAAACCGTAAACCTGCGGCTACTCAATTAAAAGGAATTGACCTTATGCTGTTTGATTTACAAGACGTAGGGGTTCGCTTTTTTACCTACCTCTCCACTTTACATTATGTCATGGAAGCCTGTGCTGAGCAAGGAATTCCTCTCATTGTTTTGGATCGGCCAAATCCCAATACTCATTATATAGACGGTCCAGTATTAAATCTCAAACATCAAAGTTTTGTAGGCATGCATCCAGTACCTATAGTTTATGGAATGACCATAGGAGAATACGCAAAAATGATCAATGGTGAAGGCTGGCTTAAAGGGGGTATACGCTGCGAATTAAATGTTATTCCCATTCAAAATTATACGCATAACACTGCTTATAAACTTCCCATTCGACCCTCTCCAAATCTGCCAAACGCCCAGGCTGTTGCCCTTTACCCGAGCCTGTGTTTATTGGAGCCTACTGTATTTAGTGTCGGACGGGGAACCAATCAACAATTTCAAATTTATGGACATCCTTCCTTCACCAAGTATCAATTTAGTTTTACTCCTCAGCCCAATTTTGGCTCTAAAAATCCTAAACATAAGGGAGAAGTCTGCTATGGGAAAGATTTAACACAAATTGAAAAACCCAAAAGAATAGAGCTTCAATGGCTTTTAGATGCGTATTCCAATTTTCCTGACAAGGATACTTTTTTCTTAAAAGGGTTTGAACGAATTAGTGGAGTGAGCAGTTTAAAAAAACAGCTTATCAAAGGTATTCCAGAACCAGAGATTCGTAAATCATGGTCGGAAGAACTGAATAAATTTAAAAAGTTGCGAACTAAATACCTGATCTATCCTTAAGGAATATTCAGGTACTTATGAGTTTGCAAGGAGGCCTTCCACTTCGGATTTTTAAGGACATAATCAACGATCAGCGGCATGACTTTTTCCCGCCTACTCCATTCTGGTTGTAAAAATAATTTACATTCTACACCTACCTTTTCCGCTTGTTGCTCAGCAAATTTAAAATCATCCTTATTGTAAATAATCATTTTCAACTCGTCAGCATGTTCATAAGCTTGATCAACTGGCAACTTGTTTTTTTTGGGCGATAAGCAAAACCAATCCCACTTCCCAGTCACGGTATAAGCCCCTGAAGTTTCTATATGCACTTGAATTTCCAACTCGTGAAGTGACTCACAAAGTGGGTTCATATTCCACATTAAAGGCTCTCCTCCTGTGACCACTACTGTATCTGAATACTTTTTGGCATTTGAAATGATTTGGTCAATTGGGGTAGGCGGATGACGTTCAGCATCCCAGCTCTCCTTAACATCACACCAGTGGCAGCCTACATCACAACCGCCAATGCGAATAAAATAAGCTGCACTTCCTTTGTGATATCCTTCCCCTTGCAAAGTGTAAAAGGCTTCCATTAAAGGAAGTAAGATGCCTTTTTCAACTCCTTTCAAGTCGTATTTCAATTTCATTTTGCAAAGGTACCACATTCTAAAATCCTATTTGTCAAGAAATTGTACCTTTATAAAAAAAGAGCTATGCCAAGTCCATTTCATCTTGCTATACCTGTAGACGATCTAGAAACATGCAGTCGTTTTTATATCGATGTACTGGGTTGCGAAACTGGAAGATCCGACAGCCAATGGATAGACTTAAATCTTTTTGGACATCAACTGGTATTGCATGTTGATCCCAATCATCATCCTACAAAACATCATAACGAAGTGGATGGAAAATCAGTTCCAATCCCTCATTTTGGAGTTTTACTCGACTGGAAAACTTTTGAAAATTTTGCTCAGCATTTAAAAAGTAAAAATGTTGAATTTGTTATAGAACCTTATCTGAGATTCGAAGGATTGGCTGGAGAACAAATGACCATGTTCTTTTACGATCCTGCCGGAAATGCCTTAGAGTTTAAATCATTTAAAAACGAAGATCAAATCTTCGCAACTTAAACCTTATGGCTTCTAAACTGAGTTTTTTTGATACTATTTTTGAACAGATTTTTTCAGATAAAAATCAAAAAAAGATCGAGCGTGCGACACTGTGGTTTTCAATCATAGGGTTTATCATTCATTTGATCTTGATTTATTCTAAAAAGTTTGATCTGTTTCATACCCCCTTTGAAGCAAGACTATTAGAAGATCCAATATCTGCAATTTACACTCCCTTTTCCATCATCTTGGTCTATGAAATTTATCTTTTAATTGTTTTTTTACCTCGTTCGTTTACAACTGCCGTTTCAAAACAATTCGAAATTATTTCGTTGATTATCATCAGAAGAATTTTTGGAGATATTCCAAAGGTTGAACTGGATGTCAATTGGTTTGAATATGCTGCAAATAAACAATTGATATATGATTTGACCGGTGTATTGATATTGTATTTTTTAATTTATATGTTTAACCAACGAAGGGAAAAACTACCAAAAAAATCACTGAGTGATCGCCTTAAGCGTTTTGTTAGTTCTAAAAGAGCTGTAAGTGTTTTACTTCTTCCCGTTCTTATTTTCACCTCTATTTACAGTGCCTTTTCTTGGTTTATTGAGCTCTTTTTCTCTGGAAAAAATGCCGGTGGATTTTCTGACATCAACGCAGTTTTTTACAATGAATTTTTTACCATTTTGATATTGGCCGATGTGTTTATACTACTGCTTTCTTTCCAGTATACAGAACGCTACAGTCAGTTGATTCGAAATACGGGCTTTGTGATATGTACCATACTAATTCGGCTGTCGTTTGCAACTACAGGATTGACCAATGTAATTCTCATATTGTCAAGTGTACTATTTGGATTACTGATCTTAAGAATCTATCAGGCAATAGAAAAACAAGCCTAGCCCTTTCTCTGGTAGGCAAATAAGGTATTCTTCAACAACATGGCTATGGTCATAGGACCTACACCGCCAGGAACGGGTGTAATTGCTGCCGCTTTTTGAGACACTTCATAATAAGCTACATCACCTTTTATCACATAGCCCTTCGGATGATTAGCATCTGCTACTCGTGTAATTCCCACATCGATAATGGTAGCACCTTCTTTAACCATCTCAGCAGTAAGATATTCTGGAATACCAAGAGCCATTACTACAATATCCGCGTTCTTGGTCAGTTCAGCAAGATTTTGAGTCCTACTGTGAGCAAGGGTTACTGTAGCATTCCCCGCTGGACCTTTTTGACTCATTAAAATACTTATCGGACGCCCTACGATATGACTTCTTCCTACAACCACACAATGTTTGCCAGAAGTTTCAATTTTGTAACGTTCTAGAAGCTCTATGATACCAAAGGGAGTTGCTGGGATAAAAGCATCCATTTCTAGGGCCATACGACCAAAATTTGAAGGATGAAATCCATCTACATCTTTTGTCGGATCAATAGCTAAGAGGATTTTTTCTTCGTCAATATGTTTTGGAAGCGGCAACTGAACGATATAACCATCTAACTGATCGTCTTGATTTAATTCGTCAATTTTTTTAAAAAGGGTTTCTTCAGTAGTGCTTTCATCCAATTTAATGAGAGTAGAATCAAAACCGACGTAATCACACGATCTGACTTTACTCCCAACATAGGTTAAACTAGCACCATCATCTCCAACCAAGACTGCAGCTAAATGAGGGGGTCTTTTTCCACTTTTTTTGATTTCAGAAACCGCTACTTTGATCTCTTCTTTTAAATCCTGGGCTGTTTTTTTACCGTCTAGTATAGTCATCTTATTTCATGTTTTGTAACATCTGCATCATATGTTTACCTTTTCCCCCTTGCATCATTTTCATCATCTTACTCATTTGTTCAAACTGCTTGATGAGTTGATTCACTTCTTGAACTGTGGTGCCCGACCCTTTGGCGATTCTCATTTTCCTGCTGTGATTTAACAATTTTGGTTGGCTGCGCTCTTTAGGAGTCATCGACCCAATTATGACTTCAATACCTTGAAAGGCATTGTCATCAATATCGACATCTTTAACCATCTTCCCTACCCCAGGGATCATTCCCATGAGGTCTTTCATATTCCCCATTTTTTTAACTTGCTGGATTTGTGAGAGAAAATCATCAAAACCAAATTGATTTTTGGCAATCTTTTTATTGATTTTTCTGGCTTGCTCTTGGTCAAATTGCTCCTGTGCTCTTTCTACTAATGAAACCACGTCACCCATCCCCAAAATTCGATCGGCCATACGATCTGGATAGAATACATCAAGTGCTTCTATTTTTTCTCCAGTACCGATAAACTTAATGGGTTTGTCAACTACAGATTTGATTGATAATGCTGCTCCCCCTCGAGTATCTCCATCGAGTTTGGTAAGTACAACTCCATCAAAATTTAATATATCATTAAATGCTTTGGCCGTGTTTACTGCATCTTGACCAGTCATGGAGTCAACAACAAAAAGCGTTTCTGAGGGCTTGATCGCTTGATGTATGGCTTTGATCTCATTCATCAAAACTTCATCTATGGCTAAACGTCCTGCAGTATCGATTATAACCAGGTCATGCTTGTCTTTTTTAGCAACTTCTAGCGCTGCTTGAGCAATTTTAACAGGATTTTTTTCTTCCCGATCTTCATAAATTGCTGCACCTACTTGTTCTGCCACTACACCCAATTGGTCAATGGCAGCTGGACGGTAGACGTCACAGGCAACTAACAAAGGTTTTTTTGCATGCTTCTTTTTGAGATGATGAGCAAGTTTACCACTAAATGTGGTTTTACCAGAACCCTGAAGACCCGACATCAAAATTGTTGTTGGACTTGAATCTAAATTGATTCCGACCGCATCAGATCCCATCAGTTCAACCAACTCATCTTTTACAATTTTGACTAATAATTGGCCGGGTTGAAGGCTTGTTAATACCTTTTGGCCTAACGCTTTTTCCTTTACTCTTACTGTAAATTCTTTAGCGATTTTAAAATTTACATCAGCATCCAATAACGCTCGGCGAACTTCTTTAAGCGTTTCTGCAACATTGATCTCTGTGATCTTACCATGCCCCTTTAAAACCTGAAATGCCTTATCGAGTTTGTTACTAAGATTGTCAAACATATTTATTAGGTCTGGTTACTGTCTCGCAAAAATAAGGAATGCGATTTGATTATTCTTCATTTGAATCCTTGGAATGAAACATCAAACCCATTACTACAGCATGAGGAAAAGTAATAGCTGCAAGGAAAGAAAAGAAAATTGAAAGATATTGGTCCTCTGGCACACTCGCAAAGTAATAAAATAGTAGCATACCTGCTAGAGCTAAAATCCAATATAATGCTGCTGCCTTCAGATATTGTAACAGTGAATTCCGAGTACTCGCTTTATAGATATATTTGAGCTGAGAGTTTAAGGAGGGAATACTGTGCCACAAAACAAAATACAATCCAAATCCAAATAACAAGCTGGCATTTGAAAATAAAAATGCTAGCACGACTAACAATCCCAACTCCAAGAGGTAATGTGTTAGATTTTTTTTACTTAAAATGAGGCATAGCAAAAATGCTAAAAAAGAGACTGCTAAACCAATCCAAAAAAACTGAAACGTTAATGTTAATCCCGTAATTTGAAGAATAATTTCAGCACTCTGTTCGTATTGAAATGTAAATAATGAGAAAAAAACAATTGCACCGTATGAAAAGTAAAACATAAATGGATTCAGACGGTCAAGGGACCTTCCACTCCAGTGTTGCTCACCGAAATGATAACAGCTGACCAGTACAAAACTCAATAAGGCTATTTTTGGAATAAAAAAGAACAGTACAATTCCCAATAATACTACTCCTATATATAGGACAAAAAATTTAAAACCCGTTGCGCCTTCTTTTTGGCGTGTTTTTTTAGCAATAATTTTTAGGTCATTAGCTCCGTGGAGTATCCCAAAAGATAAAATTCCGACAATTGCGACTAGATTTTGAACCCAAATTGGAGTGAAAAGTGAAAAAATGATTGAAAATAGGCTGATCCCAAAAAAAGCGAGGAAATATTTTGGAGCTGTAAATGAGTCAGTTAGAGTTTTCAACAGAAAATATTTTAAATAAAATAGTGAGTAAGTTTAATTTTTTCTAAATTTATCTAAACAAAAACAAATAATTGATTTAATCATGGAAAAAATTCTAAGCTTAATGACTGTGGCACCAGCAATGGCCACTGACGACTATGTAGGATTCACATTCTTCGTAGGTTGTATGGCGATGATGGCAGCATCAGCGTTTTTCTTTCTCTCAATGAACTCGTTCGACAATAAATGGAAAACTTCTATTTTGGTGTCTGGACTAATTACATTCATTGCAGCAGTACACTACTGGTACATGCGTGACTATTGGGCAACCAATATGACCTCACCTACTTTCTTTAGATATGTAGACTGGGTATTGACAGTACCATTAATGTGTGTTGAATTCTATTTAATTCTAAAAGCAGCAGGTGCTACAAAACAATTGATGTGGAAAATGATTTTCGCTTCAATGGTGATGTTAGTAACTGGATACTTTGGAGAAGCTGTTTACACTTCAGGATCTGGTCCTGCAGTTTGGGGGCTTGTTTCAGGTCTTGCTTATTTTTGGATAGTATACGAAATCTGGTTGGGTGGAGCTGCAAAGCTTGCTGCCTCTGCAGGTGGAGCGGTACAATCTGCACACAAAACTCTTTGCTGGTTCGTTCTCGTAGGATGGGCTATTTATCCTATCGGATATATGGCTGGTACTGAAGGATGGTACAGCGGAATCTTTGGTGGTCTTCCAATGGATGTTGTTTACAACATCGGGGATGCTATCAATAAGATTGGATTTGGTTTAGTTGTTTACAACTTAGCTGTTCAATCTAAATAATCCCTTATTGGGAAAATATTGCTATGAAAAAAAAATCGCTCTTCGGAGCGATTTTTTTTTTACATTCTTTCTGGAACTTCCATTCCCAAAAGCCCCAGTCCGCTTTGAATGACTTTAGCAACCTCACTACATAAGCTCAGTCTGAATGTCTCTAACTCCTTATCATCTCCTCCTAAGATGGGAACATTTTGATAAAACGAGTTAAATAATTTAACAAGATCGTAAGTGTAATTTGCAATGAGTGCTGGACTGTACTGCTTAGCCGCTTGCTGTATGATTTCAGGATATGACAGCAATTGTTTAATGATCTCTTTTTCTTTAGGGTTGATTTCGACTATTTTATGAGACTGGGAACTCACAGCTTTACTTCTTAGTATGGATTGGATTCTAGCATAGGTATACTGGATAAAAGGGCCAGTATTTCCAGCAAAATCAACTGAAGTTTTCGGATCGAAGAGTATACTCTTTTTGGGATCTACTTTCAGTATAAAGTATTTTAATGCGCCTAGACCAATGGTTCGATATAGAAGCTGCTTGTCATCATTCGACATTCCTTCCAGTTTTCCAAGCTCTTCTGAAAGACTTGCTGCCGTGGCTGTCATTTCTTCCATCAAGTCATCTGCATCCACAACAGTCCCTTCTCTACTCTTCATCTTGCCTTCGGGCAAATCAACCATCCCATAACTCAAATGATAAAGGGAATCAGCCCAAGAATAGCCTAACTTTTTTAATATCAAAAACAAGACTTTAAAATGATAGTCCTGTTCATTTCCAACCGTATAAACCATACCGTCCATCGTTGGATTGTCCTTAAATCGCTGTAAAGCCGTTCCTAAATCTTGAGTCATGTAAACCGCTGTACCATCGGATCGGAGTAATAACTTTTCGTCTAATCCTTCTTCGGTAAGATCTACCCAAACAGAACCGTCATCTTTTTTGTAAAAAATTGATTGTTCTAAACCTTGTTCAATGAGCTCCTTACCTAATAAGTAGGTTTTGCTTTCATAATAGTAAGAATCAAAGGAAACTCCAAGGTTGGAGTAGGTAGTTTCAAATCCTTTATAAACCCAATTATTCATTTTTTCCCAAAGGGCAACTACTTCAGCGTCACCCGCCTCCCATGCTCTTAGCATTTGCTGTGCTTCTAAAAATAGTGGGGCTTGCACTTTGGCCTCTTCTATTTCCATCCCTTTAGATATAAGCGAATCAATCTCTTTTTTGTATTCTTGATCAAAACGGACGTAATAATTACCTACTAATTTATCTCCTTTCAAACCGGAAGTGTCTGGAGTTTCTCCATCTCCAAAGTGCTTCCATGCAACCATGGATTTACAAATATGTATCCCACGGTCGTTAATGATTTGCGTTTTGAGTACATTTTTACCACTGGCTTCTAAAATTTGAGCTACAGCATAACCCAACAAATTATTTCTTATATGGCCTAAATGAAGTGGTTTGTTGGTATTGGGGGAAGAATACTCGACCAAATAAACTGATTTAGAATCTGGTTTGAAATGCCCGTAGTTCTGAGATGCAGAAATTTCATTCATTACTTTGACATAATAAGCATCTGCAATACTCAGATTTAAAAAGCCTTTTACGACATTATAATCAGTGACCCATTCATTATGAGTCTTGAGGAAATCACCCAATTGATTCGACAGTTCTACTGGATTTGTTTTGATAAAACGCAATAAAGAAAAAACCACTAAAGTAAGATCTCCTTCAAACTCTTTTCGAGTGGCTTGAAACTCAAACTGGGGAATAGTTACATCAAAAGTCTCTTTTAAAAAAGGTTTTAAAGCCTCTGAAATCTGTTGCGCTAGTGATTGCATAAATGAGTTTCGGTAAAGATAATTATTGTAAACCAATTAGAGTGGTCAATTCAATGGCTTTAAAGTCGAATTCTCCCTGTAAGTTTTACCTCATTATAATTGAAACTTTTCGTTCAAAAACTCATTCTAAAAAAAATATGCTTAGTCGAGAAGCCGTATCTTAGCAATTCATGTTATTAAACATATCTTATAACGACCCTGAGGTCAGACGGAAGATTGAAAATGCCGTTGGAAAGCCTTTTTCCTTGCAAAAAAGATGGAAACTTGGAGGGATTGGCTCTCCAAAGCTTTTTATGAATAGCTGTTCAATTGACATTCATAATCTGATGATACTGGATCATAACATCAATCAATGCAATATTGAATTACGCCCTCAAGGGATAATTGTCCGTTTTAGAAGTCTTTTAGAAACTTATGGGTTGATTATCCCCTACTACAAGCTTAAAGTATACAAAGGCAAAGCACAGGAATATTCCATATACATGGATCAGTATTTTATTAAAGTGTTGGCAGACAATAAGGGGATTCATCAATTCTTTAAAAAAGTAGCTGATGAAAAGATATTAAATACTCCAACCTCCTTTGAAGATTTTTAGAGGATTAGAATGACCGTTCTGTCTTCCCAGTATAAATCTGACGTGGACGTCCAATAGGTTCATTGTTTTTTCTCATCTCCAACCACTGAGCAATCCACCCTGGTAGTCGTCCAAGAGCAAACATTACAGTAAACATCTCGGTTGGGATACCCAAAGCGCGGTAGATAATTCCAGAATAGAAATCTACATTGGGATATAATTTCCGCTCAATAAAATAAGGATCCTTTAAAGCTTCCTGTTCAAGTCCTTTAGCAATCTCAAGTACAGGGTCATTTATTCCCAATTCTTGAAGTACCTCATCAGCAGCTTTTTTGATTATTCGAGCTCTAGGATCAAAGTTTTTATATACACGATGACCAAATCCCATCAAACGGAAAGGATCATTTTTATCTTTGGCTTTTGCCATGTATTTTTTGGTATCTCCACCGTCAGCTTGTATTGCTTCAAGCATTTCTATCACTGCTTGGTTGGCGCCTCCGTGAAGTGGTCCCCAAAGCGCTGAAATACCAGCAGAAACCGAAGCGAAAAGTCCTGCGTGTGACGAGCCTACTATACGGACTGTAGAGGTTGAACAATTCTGCTCATGATCTGCGTGTAAAATCAATAATTTGTTCAGTGCATTGACCAATACAGGACTGGGCTCAAAATCTTGATGTGGTAATTTAAACATCATATGAGCGACATTTTCAACATAAGACAAAGAAGTATTGGCATAATTTAAAGGCAAACCTTTTACCTTGCGATGTGTCCAAGAGGCGAGTATAGGAAATTTGGCCATCAACATAATGATAGCCTCTCGCATATCCGCTTCTGATTCTATATCAACTGAATTCGGGTTAAATGCAATCAGGCCTGAAGTCAGAGAAGAAAGGACGCCCATGGGATGAGCTGCCTTTGGGAAACTCTTTAAGATTAACTTCAAATCTTCATCTACTAAGGAATCTTCGCGAATTTCTTTATTCAATAAATCCAGCTCACTTTTTGTAGGTAATTCTCCAAAGATCAGCAAAAAGGCAACCTCAATAAAACTTGATTTTTCACATAATTCTTCTATAGAGTACCCACGATATCTAAGGATACCTTCTTCACCGTTTAAATAAGTTATTCCGCTTTTACAAGAGCCTGTATTTTTATATCCGGGGTCATAAGAAATTAAACCTGTTTGTGCTCTTAAGCTTTTAATATCAATCCCTTTTTCATTCTCAGAACCTTCAACTAATGGAAACTCAAAAGTTGTATCCTGATAGGTAAGTTTTACTGAATCGCTCATTTTAAATCATCTTTATTTATTCAACTATCCTAACTTACTCAATAAAGTAGTGGGGCTATACCTTGAGTTATCTATTTTTATTTAAATGCTTTTTTTCCTGGAAAATAAGCTTGGTGCTCCAATGCTTCTTCAATACGCAACAACTGATTGTATTTTGCCATACGGTCACTTCTCGAAGCAGAACCTGTCTTTATTTGTCCTGTATTGAGAGCAACAGCTAAATCAGCTATTGTATTGTCTTCTGTCTCTCCTGAACGGTGGGACATCACGGAAGTATAACCCGCTCGGTGAGCCATATCAACTGCCGCAATAGTTTCAGATAAAGTACCAATTTGATTCACTTTAATCAAAATGGAGTTTGCTATCCCTTGCTCTATCCCTCTGCTCAAACGCTCAACATTGGTTACGAAAAGGTCGTCACCGACGAGTTGAACACGATCTCCAGCTTTATCAGTGAGTAATTTCCACCCTTCCCAATCATTTTCATCCATTCCGTCTTCAATGGAGATAATGGGGTATTTTGCACTCAATTCAGCTAAATAGCTTGCTTGCTCCTCTGAATTTCTTTTCACTCCTTTATCGCCTTCAAAAAGGGTATAATCATAAACCCCATTCTCATAAAACTCCGCTGCTGCACAATCCAAAGCTATCATCACTTCTTCTTCAGGTTTATAGCCTGCATTTTGTATTGCTTTTAAGATGGTGTCTAGAGCATCTTCTGTGCCATCTAAAGAGGGAGCAAATCCTCCTTCATCACCAACAGCTGTACTTAAATTTCTGTCGTGAAGTACTTTTTTTAGATGATGAAAAATCTCAGACCCCATTTGCATGGCGTGAGTAAAAGACTTAGCTCCTACAGGCATTACCATAAATTCTTGAAAGGCAATAGGTGCATCAGAATGTGAACCCCCATTAATGATGTTCATCATGGGTATGGGTAAGGTTTTAGCACTTACACCTCCAATATAACGGTATAAAGGAAGCCCAAGTTCGTTTGCGGCAGCTTTAGCTGCTGCAAGTGAAACGCCTAGAATCGCGTTTGCTCCAAGTTTTGATTTGTTGGGTGTGCCATCCAAATCAATCATGGATTGATCTATATTTTCTTGTTCAAACACTGAGGTTCCAATAATTTCTTGGGCAATAATATTGTTTACATTATCAACAGCTTTACCTACGGCTTTGCCCATATAAGCACTTCCTCCGTCTCTAAGTTCTACTGCTTCATGCTCTCCAGTAGAAGCCCCTGATGGAACTGCTGCTCTTCCTAAAATGCCGTTTTCAGTGATTACATCTACTTCTACAGTTGGATTCCCTCTGGAATCAAAAATCTGTCTCGCATGCACGCTAATAATGATACTCATGTGTGTTTAAATTAAAGTGGTTTTATTTGAATATTATTGGTTTTCTAAAATTTCTTTGAATTGATCAAAAAGGTAAACTGAATCGTTTGTTCCAGGACCTGCTTCAGGATGATACTGAACCGAAAAGCAATTTTTGCCATTCAAACGCATCCCTGCAAGGGTTTGATCATTCAAGTGTATATGGGTAATCTCAACATCGGGATGATTTGTAGCAGCTTCCATTTCTACAGCAAATCCGTGATTTTGTGATGTGATTTCTCCTTTATCGGTAAGAACATTTTTAACCGGGTGGTTGATTCCTCGATGACCGTTAAACATTTTAAAGGTTGGAATACCATTTGCTAATGCAATAATCTGATGACCTAAACATATTCCGAACAAGGGTTTATCTGAATCAATTATTTGCTTTGCAACACTCTGAACTGACTCAAGCGGTTGGGGATCTCCTGGACCATTTGAAATAAAATATCCATCAGGATTCCAATCAGCCATAGTTTCTAATGAAGTATCGTAAGGAAAAACTTTGACATACATATCTCTTGCAGCCATATGCTTTAAGATATTGCGCTTAATACCTAAATCCAAAGCTGCTATTTTAAAGCTTGCATCAGGATCTCCATAGGTATAGGCCTCTTTAGTAGATACTTTAGATGCCAGCTCTAAACCTTCCATGCTTGGAGCATTTTGCAATTCTTTGACTAACTCATCTTCTCTTTCTACTTCCGTTGAAATTACAGCATTCATGGCGCCGTTTTCTCGAATGTAGTTGACTAAAGCACGGGTATCAACATCTGAAATGGTCACTAATTTATGCTTCTCGAGATAGTCGAATAAAGACATTTCAGCAGCTGCTCTTGAATAAGAAAAACTAAAATCTTTACAAATAAGTCCAGAAATCGAAATTCGGTCCCATTGAGAATCACTTTCTAAAAAACCATAGTTGCCAATATGGGTGTTGGTTGTAACCATAATCTGACCAAAATATGAGGGATCAGTAAAGATTTCTTGGTAGCCAGTCATGCCGGTATTGAAACAAATTTCACCAAAAGCTGAGCCTTCAATACCAATTGATTTACCGTAAAATTTAGTGCCGTCTGCTAAGAGTACAAACGCTTTTTTTCTAGATTGATATTTCATATTAATTATTTACAAAATAAACCAAAAAAAGGATAAACTAAAACGTTTATCCTTTTAAATTACTGGGAATTAAGATCTAAAACAGAATTACTCTCCATCTTTGTTTTCTGTTTCTTCCACTTCGTTTTTTGGAGCTTCAGCTGGCTTTTCAGGAGCCGCTGTTTCTACCTGATCAACTTTTTCCTCTACAACTGGAGCTTCAACTTTTTCTTCTTCAACTACTGCCCCTGCTGTTGCAGCTGCTGGAGCTGTTGATTTAGATTTACCTCCACGTCTTCTAGACTTTTTCTTGGCTTTTTCTTCAGTTTTGTAAACCTCATTAAAATCGACCAATTCAATCATTGCCATGTCTGCATTGTCTCCCAATCGATTCCCTAATTTAATAATTCGGGTATAGCCTCCTGGACGTTCTCCTACTTTTGAGGCAACCTCTCTAAACAACTCTGACACTGCCGTTTTGTCTCTCAAAGAAGAGAAAGCCAAACGTCTGTTGTGAGTAGTGTCTAATTTTGATTTGGTAATAATAGGCTCAATAAACTGCTTAAGCGCTTTAGCTTTAGTTACTGTAGTATTGATTCTTTTATGCTCAATCAATGAACAAGCCATATTGGCCAGCATTGATTTTCTGTGTGCGGTCTTTCGACCCAAGTGAATTACTTTCTTTCCGTGTCTCATTTTCCTTGCTTAAAAATGTGGATTAATCTTTATCTAACTTATACTTCGCTAAGTCCATTCCAAATGAAAGGCCTTTGAGAACAACGAGTTCCTCTAATTCCGTAAGGGACTTTTTACCAAAGTTTCTAAACTTCATCAGATCGTTTTTATTGTAGGAAACTAAATCCCCTAGGGTATCAACTTCAGCAGCTTTTAAACAATTTAAAGCGCGAACTGAAAGGTCCATATCTACCAATTTAGTTTTTAACAATTGACGCATATGCAGTGATTCCTCGTCGTAGGTTTCAGCTTGAGCTATTTCATCTGCTTCTAGGGTAATGCGTTCATCAGAGAACAATAAGAAGTGATGAATTAGTGTCTTAGCTGCCTCAGTCAAGGCATCCTTAGGATGAATAGATCCATCAGTGATTACTTCAAATATTAATTTTTCGTAATCTGTCTTTTGCTCTACACGAAAGTTTTCAATGCTGTATTTTACATTCTTTACAGGAGTAAAAATAGAATCGATTGCAATTACACCAACTTCAGCGTTTGTCTTTTTATTTTCCTCTGCTGGAACATATCCTCTTCCTTTTTCGATGGTAATTTCCATATTCATTTGCACATCTTTGCCAAGATTGCAAATGACGAGGTCAGGGTTCAAAACTTGGAATCCAGAAATAAATTTCTGAAAATCAGCGGCTTTTAGTTGCTCTTGTCCTCCGATTGAAAGGGTTACTTTTTCATCTTCGATTTCGTCAATCTGACGCTTAAATCGAATTTGCTTTAGGTTCAAAATAATCTCTGTAACATCTTCCACAACTCCAGGAATGGTAGAAAACTCATGCTCGACGTTTTCAAGCTTAACAGAAGTTATTGCGAAGCCTTCTAGTGAGGATAACAATACACGTCTAAGTGCATTCCCTACTGTAAGACCGTATCCAGGTTCTAAAGGACGAAATTCAAATTTGCCTTCGAACTCTGAAGAGTCGATCATAATAACTTTATCCGGTTTTTGAAAATTCAATATTGCCATAATTTGCTTCCGTTTGCTTATTTAGAGTATAATTCTACGATTAATTGTTCCTTGATGTTCTCAGGGATTTGAAGTCGTTCAGGAACATTAACAAAAGTTCCCTGGAGCTGATCACTATTCCAGCTTAACCATTCGTAAACAGAAGAGTCTTTCCCTTTTGCTTCAACTATAATATTTAGAGATTTAGATTTTTCTCTAACTCCAACAACATCTCCCACTTTCACTTGGTAGGAAGGTATATTAACGATAGAACCGTTTACGGTAATGTGTCGGTGAGAAACTAACTGACGTGCACCACTTCTTGAAGGTGAAAGACCAAATCGGTACACTACGTTATCCAATCTAGATTCACACAATTGAAGCAATACTTCACCTGTTACACCTTTACTTCTACTTGCTTTTTCAAAAAGATTGCGAAACTGACGTTCTAGGATGCCATAAGTAAACTTCGCTTTTTGCTTTTCCATGAGCTGGACAGCATATTCAGATTTTTTACCTCTTCGTCTCGCATTTCCATGCTGTCCTGGAGGATAATTTCTTTTTTCGAAGGATTTGTCTTCTCCGAAAATGGGCTCGCCAAATTTTCGAGCAATTTTTGTTTTTGGACCAGTATATCTTGCCATAATTGGGTTTTTTTGAACAGAGAGCTATGAATTAAGGTCACTTCCTTCGATAGCTAATAAACTGCTCTTGATATTAATATTAAACTCTTCTTCGTTTGGGGGGTCTACAACCGTTATGAGGTAATGGAGTCACATCGATGATTTCCATAACTTCTATACCGTTATTGTGTAATGTTCTAATTGCTGATTCACGACCATTTCCAGGTCCTTTTACATACACTTTTACTTTGCGAAGGCCAGCTTCTTGAGCGGTCTTAGCACAGTCCTCTGCAGCTGTTTGAGCTGCATAGGGCGTATTCTTCTTAGAACCTCTGAATCCCATCTTACCAGCAGAAGACCAAGAAATTACTTCGCCTTTTGTATTGGTAAGTGAAATGATAATGTTGTTGAAAGAAGCTGTTATGTGAGCTTCTCCAATTGATTCAACAATTACTTTTCGTTTTTTTCCTGCTGTTTTAGCCATAATTACAAACTATTATTTAGTTGCTTTCTTTTTATTTGCTACCGTCTTACGTTTTCCTTTTCTTGTACGCGAGTTATTTTTTGTTCGCTGTCCACGTAAAGGCAATCCAGATCTGTGGCGGATACCTCTGTAGCATCCGATATCCATCAGACGCTTGATATTGAGCTGTACCTCTGAACGTAATTCCCCTTCAATCTTAAAAGAGCCTACTGCCTCACGAATACGTCCAGTCTCATCATCCGTCCAATCGGATACTTTTTTGTTTTCATCTACTTTTGCCGTTTCCAAAATACTTTGTGCACGACTTCTACCGATACCGAAAATATAGGTAAGAGCGATAACTCCTCTTTTTTGCTTTGGAATGTCTACTCCTGATATTCTAGCCATAATTAACCTTGTCTTTGTTTGAATCTAGGATTTTTTTTGTTGATCACGTACAAGCGACCTTTTCGTCGTACGATTTTGCAGTCTGCACTGCGTTTTTTTAATGATGCTCTTACTTTCATAACTATGAATTATATTTTAAAATCTAAAAGTGATTCTCGCTTTTGTCAAATCGTACGGACTCATTTCTAGTTTAACTTTATCTCCTGGCAATAACTTGATATAGTGCAAACGCATCTTTCCTGAAATATGGGCAGTTACTACATGTCCATTTTCAAGCTCAACACGAAACATTGCGTTAGACAATGCTTCTATAATGGTCCCTTCTTGTTCTATTGCTGCTTGCTTTGCCATATGTTTAGTTTGTTCCTCTTCTTGTTTTTCCTGATTTCATCAACCCATCATAGTGTCGATTCAATAAGTATGAATTTACTTGCTGGATTGTGTCTATCGCTACACCTACCATAATGAGAAGTGAAGTTCCTCCATAAAACAAGGCCCAGCCCTGCTGAATACCAATCAATTTTACAACTATAGCAGGAAATACTGCAATTCCAGCTAAAAATAACGAACCGGGAAAAGTGATGTGTGACATCACCGTATCTAAATATTCAGAGGTTTCATTTCCAGGGCGTATCCCAGGCACAAATCCACCACTGCGTTTTAAATCATCAGA
>Ga0255752_10002913_pt1 | contig 18284 bp, 19 predicted proteins | sample 011ome_25_FD_179952 | JGI IMG/M metagenome (GOLD analysis project Ga0255752, IMG submission 179952) | Coastal salt marsh microbial communities from the Groves Creek Marsh, Skidaway Island, Georgia - 011512CT metaG (version 2) | ecosystem: Environmental > Aquatic > Marine > Intertidal zone >... | reverse complement strand
TTGTTGTTAAATTATAATTAGCACATGGAAACAATTGTTTTTATTTCTGATATAGCAACGCTATTAATATATGCCTATTTCATATATTTATTGGTTAAAAAGATCAGAAAACCTAGAACAAAAAAACGTTGGTTTTACCTTTTGATATTATTAGGAATTACACTTTTGGTAAGCAGACGATTATATGATTATTTATAATTAAATTACACATATGGAATCCCTCAAATCTTACACAACGCATCGTCCATGGGCAATGCCTAAGCATCCATGGTCCTATTCTCAAAAATGGAATGATGTTATTCTTTTACATTATAAGGTAAATGAACAATTATTAAGAACATTTGTTCCAAACCAGCTTGAATTGGATCAATTTAATGGAGAATTTTGGGTCTCTATAGTTGCTTTTAATATGGAACAAATACACCCAGGATTATTGCCCTCTATTGATTCTATTTCAAATTTTTATGAGCTTAATATTCGGACATATCTGAACTCTAATGGAAAACCTGGGGTTTATTTTTTAAGCATTGAAGCTATTAAGTCGTTGGCTTGTATATTGGCACAAAAAATTTCAAAATTACCGTATAAATTTGCTGAGATAAAACGAAAAAATAATTGTTTTGAATCTGGAAATAATAGCACAAAAAAATTCTTTTCTGTTCAGTATTCAATAGGTCATAAAATTCAACAAAAAAATGATTTAGAACACTGGCTTACAAAACGTTATACACTTTTTCAAGATTATAAAAAGGAGATTTATGGATTTGTAGTACATCCTAAAGAATGGGAACTCCATAGACTAAAAATTCAAAGATTGATAGTGGATTATCCCATGTATAATTTCTTTTTTTTAAAGCCCCCTGATGAATTTCATTACGCAAAAGGGGTTGCAGTGCTTTCATGGAAAAAAACTAAGGAAAAATATGGTTAAATTTGAAATGTTTTACCATCCTCAGCGAGTTCAACACAACTAAAAACTGTTTGAGCTTCAGTTTTAAAATCTTCCAGATTGTTATATCTCGATGAATAATGCCCAAGAATAAGTTTGCCGACTGTTGCCTTTTTCGCAATTTCTGCAGCTTGTTTTGCTGTAGAATGCTTTGTTTTGGCACATAAATTTGCATGAGTTTCCAAAAATGTAGCTTCATGATATAAAACATCAACATTATTTATAATTGGGATTATGGCTTCAAAATAGGCGGTATCACTACAAAAAGCATAACTTTTTGATGGAATTCCCTCTGTTGTTACATCAGCATTTGAAATCAATTCGCCATGAGAATTAAGCACATCTGCACCTTGTTTAAGTTTGCGATAATAAGCTACATCTATATGTTTTGCTTCTGCTTTATCAACTAGTAATTTACGGTCAAATGCTTTTTCTTTAAACAAAAAACCATTGGTATATACTCTATGATCCAAAGGAATTGTATGAACTTCAATTTTATAATCTTCAAAAATAAGTTCAGATTCAAGAGAGGTTAATTCATGAAAAATCAGATTAAAATTAATCCATGATTTAGAAAGTTTCATTTGAAGCATGATAAGTTCCTTAATACCATTTGGGCCATAAACGTGTAAATCAGCTTCGCGATTGAGCAAACGAAATGTAGAAATTAATCCTATTAGACCAAAACAATGATCGCCATGAAGATGAGAAATAAAGATATGTTTAATTTGGTTGAATTTAACCTTATGTTTTCTCAATTCCATTTGAGTACCTTCCCCACAATCGATAAGAAAAGTATGCCCTCTAGATTCCAGAACCTGAGACGTGGTATGCGCAGAAATCCTTGGAGTGGCGCTGTAGCAACCAATTGTTGTTAGTTTCACATTTATAAGTTTAAAATCCTAAATCACGCTGCATTTCGTCCATTTCAATAAGGTCAAATGCTTCCTGTAAAGTGGGAACACAAATAATGTCGTCTGAAATATCGCTTTGTGACCATTGAGGAGCCACAACAACAAAGGTTTTCTTATGGAGTTGATGAGATTTGGTGAGTTTTAAAATAAAATTGACAAAATCAGATTCTGAGTTTTGGGTTTCATCAATAATAAGAATGATATTATTCAAATGGAATTTAGGGTAATTCAAATCAAACAATTTGAAAAATTCTGATGAAACTTGTTTATTTTGATCAACAATTACAGCAGTGTCTTTAATTTCAAATTTCATTAAGATTTAATTTTTGAAGCCAACAAATAGGTTACCGCCATTCGAATAGCCACACCATTTTCAACTTGATCTAGAATAATCGCCTGATTGGAATCGGCAACATCACTTGTAATTTCTACGCCTCTGTTTATAGGGCCTGGATGCATGATTACAATAGGTTTATCTAATTCGTCTAGCAGTGCTTTTGTTACACCATATTGTTGGGTGTATTCTCGTGTTGATGGAAAATAACTCACTTCCATACGTTCATTTTGTACACGCAACATATTAGCAACATCGCACCATTGAAGTGCTTTTTTTAGATTCGTTTCGACTTCAACACCTAATTCTTCAATGTACTTTGGGATTAATGATTTTGGCCCACAAACCTTAACTTTTGCACCAAGTAACTGAAGTGCAAAAATATTGGAAAGTGCTACTCTACTGTGAAGAATATCGCCAACTATAACCACTTTTTTACCTTCTACATGGCCTAGTTTTTCACGAATGGAATAGGTGTCCAAAAGCGCTTGTGTAGGGTGCTCGTGTGCACCATCACCTGCATTAATAATTTTTGCGTCAACATGTTGCATTAGGAACTCTGCAGCCCCTGGTTTTGGGTGGCGCATGACCACCATATCTACTTTCATGGATAAAATATTGTTGACGGTATCTATAAGTGTTTCGCCTTTTTTTAGTGACGATTGACCTGCGGAAAAATTAATAACATCGGCCGAAAGACGTTTTTGCGCAATTTCAAAAGAGAGTTTTGTTCTTGTTGAATTTTCAAAAAACAAATTAGCAATAGTAATATCTCTAAGTGAAGGAACTTTTTTAATTGGACGATTGATGACTTGTTTAAAATGATCTGTAGTTTCAAAAATTAAATGAATATCTTCTTTGGTGAGATGTTTAATTCCTAATAAATGCTCTACACTTAATGTGCTCATAATCTATTGTTTTATCAAATACACGGTGTCTTCACCTTGTGTTTCTTTCCAATTTACAACAACTTTTTCTTCGTCAATAGCATCAACCTGTCGTCCTCGATAATCTGGTTGAATAGGCAAATGTCTACTGAATCTTCGGTCAATCAAAATCAGTAATTCTATACTTTTTGGACGGCCATAAGATTGAATAGCAGTTAGGGCAGCTCGGATACTTCTTCCTGTATATAAAACATCGTCTATAAAAACGACATTTTTTCCTTCTACAATAAAATTCATTTGCGTTTCACTGGCCTCAAGAACTTTATTTGATCGTCTAAAATCATCTCTGTAAAAAGTAATATCAAGGTAGCCTATTTGTGTATCGGATATATTGTAATCAGATTTTAAAAGCTGTAAAAGTCGATCTGCTAGGTGCTTTCCTCTTGGTTGTAATCCTACTAATATTGTATTGGAAAAATCGTTGTGTTTTTCAATAAGTTGACAAGCCAATCTGTGAAGGATAATGTTTACTTCTTTTTCGTTAAGTAAAACTTTTTGACTCATAATGTTTTCAACATATTCGTGCGCAAAGGTAATAGAAAATTTTGATATTCAAATTTAATATCACATTTCACTTTATAAAAAAACAATAATCACTTAAACAAAAACACTTTAAAGCAAATAATCTGTACTTATAAAATTAGATTGCTTTTCGTCTAACATTTCTTTTAAAATCTCACTATTGTAAGGATTATCTTTTGCAGCAACAAAAGTACGAATGGAAAAAGAACGCAATGCATCTCTAACACTCAAAGTACTAAATGCTGAGTCTTTTCTTCCAGTAAATGGAAATACATCTGGTCCACGCTGACAAGAACTATTCAAATTCACACGGCAGACCAAATTGACTAGAATATCGATAAGTGGCGCAAGAGTTTTGGTGTCTTTTCCAAATACACTTACCTGTTGACCATAATTTGATTCTGCCATATCATTCAAAGGTTGTTGAATATCTGTAAACGTCATCATTGGAATTACAGGACCAAATTGCTCTTCATGATACACATCCATTGTTTTATTCACAGGATAAAGCACCGAAGGGAAAATATAATTTTCTGTACGCTCACCTCCTTTTGCATTTAATATTTTTGCACCTTTTGCTTTAGCATCATCAATTAATTCTTGAATATAATCATGCTTATTAACTTCAGGCAATGGGGTAAGCATTGCTGCATCTTCCCATGGATTTCCAAATTTTAGAGCATCGACATGTGCACAGAATTTCTCTTTAAAAGCTTCAAAAATTGTTTCATGTACATACAATATTTTGAGTGCTGTACAACGTTGACCATTAAAAGAAAGTGTTCCAGCTATACATTCTTGAACAGCTAAATCTAAATCAGCATCTGGTAAGACAATTGCAGGGTTTTTTGCTTCTAATCCAAGTACAGTTCGAAGTCTATTTTTCTTTGGATGACTATTTTGAAGAGCATTAGCAGAATTGCTATGGCCTATTAGGGCAAGAACGTCTATCTTTCCAGTTTCCATCAGTGGAGTTGCCAATGTACGTCCTCTTCCAAATAGAATATTGACTACACCTTTTGGAAAGCTATTTTGAAAAGCTTCCATAAGTGGTATAAGCAATAAAACCCCTAGTTTTGCTGGCTTAAAAATAGTGGTATTCCCCATAATTAGGGCTGGAATAAGAAGCGCAAAAGTTTCATTAAGCGGGTAATTGTAAGGCCCCAAGCAAAGTACAACCCCGAGCGGTCCCCTTCTAATATGGGCATAAACTCCAGAATTTTTATGGAATTTTGCAGCATTTCGGTCGAGTTGTTTATAATCATCAATAGTATCATAAATATAATCTACAGTCCTATCAAATTCTTTTTCGGAGTCTTTAAGATTTTTTCCAATTTCCCACATTAAGTATTTGATGACTTGCTCTCTTTTGGTTTTCATTTGCTCAACAAACTTTTCCATACACGTAATTCGATCGGCTACTTTCATTGTAGGCCACAAGCCTTGACCATTATTATAAGCTTGTGATGCAGATTCCAAAGCTTCCATTGCTTGATCTTTCTCCAATAATGGAATAGACCCCAGTAAAGTTGGTGCATATTCTTCTGTTGAAGAAATTGTAGAATACACATCCGATGTTGCGCCACTCCACTTTTTTAATTCACCATTCACAAGATATGTTTTTTGATGAATTAAGTTGTCAATTTGAAATGCTTTGGGGATATTATTAAAACCCATAATTGTTTGTTTAGTTTATTATTTTATAAAATTAACTATATCATCTTTCATTAATTTAAAAAAAAAGTTAATTCTTTTAAAAAACTGAAAATCAACAGATTACAAATAAAAAACCCTCCAAAATAGAAGGGTTTTTTTAAAGATTATTGAGGTTGGTTTATTTACCATCCATTTTATCTTTTAAAGCTTGAAGTGCTTCGTTTGCATCTCCAAAAGTTGTTTTGGCTTCTGATGCTGCTTTCGCTGCTTTTTTGGCGGCTGCTTTTACATTTTTCACTTCTTCATCCTTGAAGACCGCTGTATGTGATGCAACAACTCTCTTGAATTCTTTGCTAAATTCTATGATTACAAATTCTGCTTCTTCACCTTTGCTTAACATAGAACCATCTTCTTTCTCTAAATGACGAGAAGGAATGAAAGCAACAATATCGTCGTTAAATTTTACTGTAGCTCCTTTGTCAACAATTTCAAATACAGAAGCGGTGTGTTTGGTGTTTAAACCAAATTCTGCCTCATATTTGTCCCATGGATTTTCCGTCGTTTGTTTGTGACCAAGACTTAATTTTCTTCCTTCAACATCTAATTCCAGAACAACAACCTCAAGTTTGTCACCAACAGCACAAAATTCGCTTGGGTGCTTGATTTTCTTTGTCCATGATAAATCAGAGATATAAATCAATCCATCAATTCCTTCTTCCATTTCAACAAAAACACCAAAATTTGTAAAGTTTCTTACAATTCCTGTGTGTTTGTTTCCTACTGGGAATTTTGAAGTAATATCTGTCCATGGATCTGGTGTCAATTGCTTAATCCCTAATGACATTTTACGATCTTCTCTGTCTAATGTTAAGATTTTAGCTTTTACAGTATCACCAACATTAACAAAATCTTGAGCTGATCTTAAGTGTGTAGACCAAGACATTTCCGAAACGTGGATAAGCCCTTCTACACCATCAGCAACTTCAATAAATGCACCATAATCTGCAATTACAACAACTTTTCCTTCTACTTCATCACCAACTTTTACGTCATCTGCAAGAGCATCCCAAGGGTGCTTGCTCAATTGTTTAAGACCTAACTGGATTCTTGATTTATTTTCATCAAAATCTAGAATTACAACATTAAGTTTTTCATCAAGCTCAACGATTTCACTTGGATGATTAATTCTAGACCATGAAAGGTCTGTAATATGTACAAGACCATCGACACCTCCAAGGTCCATAAACACACCGTAAGAAGTGATATTTTTTACAACACCTTCTAGGACTTGACCTTTTTCGAGTTGACCTATGATTTCTTTCTTCTGAATTTCAATATCGGCTTCGATAAGCGCTTTATGAGAAACAACTACATTTTTGAATTCGTGGTTGATTTTTACAACTTTAAATTCCATTGTTTTGTTTACATATTGATCGTAATCTCTAATTGGTTTAACATCAATTTGAGATCCTGGTAAGAAAGCCTCAATGCCAAAAACATCGACAATCATACCACCTTTTGTACGACACTTAACAAATCCGTTGACAATTTCGCCAGTTTCATTGGCTGCAATTACACGATCCCATGCTTTGATAACACGTGCTTTTCTGTGTGATAATACAAGTTGTCCTGTGGCGTCTTCACGAACATCAATCAGTACCTCAACCTTATCGCCTACTGCTAGGTTTGGATTGTAACGAAATTCGTTTAATGAAATAACACCTTCTGACTTGGCATTAATGTCAATAATAGCATCACGATCAGAAATATGAATTACTGTTCCTTCTACTACTTGATCATCTAGAGTTTCTACAAAATTATCAGAAACAAGTTTCTCAAATTCATCAAGCTTTTCGTCGGCAACAGGATCGATGCCTTCTTCGTAGTTGTGCCAGTTAAAATCTTTTAAAAATTGCTCAGGGTTGGTTTTAGCTTCGTTTGTTGTTGCTTCAACAACTGGAGTGTCTTGTGCAGTCTCCTCTGCGTTTGTAGTTTGTTCTTCAGCCATAGCTGATAATAATTTGTATTCTGTATGTTGGTTTGGTTGGATTTACTGCAAAACACACAGAAGTGTTAGTTAAAATTTATTCTTCTCTCCAACCATTTTTGCTAAGAAGAGTGCAATTATACGACTAATCTACAATTTGGACAAATATTTATCTCTTTGATTTTGAGGGCAATACCTTTTATGATGACAAAAAACTTAAAAAAAATACTTAATTAAAGAAAAATAGTCTAAATTTATTTCATTATTAACCCTATAATCTACTAAACATGATTAAGCAAAAATACCAATCGGTGTTGGACTTAGGCACCAAATTGAACGTCCAAAATGGGGATGTTTCCGAAGAAAATGGCGTTTTAAAAATAAAAGGGACAGCCAAAACACAATACGAAAAAAACATTATTTGGGATGAAATTAAAGCTATTGGAGGGCAAAACCCTACCGATATCAAGGCCGATATCCGTGTGGCTGACGAAAGTGTATACCACCGTAATACCGTCAAAAGCGGCGAAACTTTAGGAAAAATTGCCAAACACTATTATGGCGATCCTATGAAGTATAAACAAATTTCTCAAGCAAACACCAACATTCTAAAAAATCCAGATTTAATTCATCCTAATCAGGAATTGGTGATTCCTAAGCTTTAAAACATATTTATAATTAGGGCTAAAACTTTAGCCCTATTTTTTTTTTGTGTTTTGATTTACCCAACCCAACACCAATTCAAATTGTTTTTTTGGGGTTAGATTAGAATTATCTAAAATATGGGCATCTTTGGCTTGAACTAATGGAGAATCTGATCTTGTAGAGTCTTTATGGTCGCGAGACGTTATGTTTTCGTAAACAGCATCAAGATCAACCTGCTCCCCTTTTGCTGTAAGCTCATCCCATCGGCGTTGTGCACGGGTTTTGGCCGAAGCAGTCATAAAGATTTTTAGTTCTGCATCTGGAAAAACAACGGTACCTATATCTCTACCATCCATCACAATCCCTTTGTATTGCCCCATTTGGCGTTGTTCTTTCACCAAACATTGACGAACTTCGGGAAGGGCTGCAACTTTACTTACTAAATTGGACACTTGCATCCCTCTAATTTTTGAAGACACTTCTTTATTGTTTAAGAAAAGTGTGGTGACGCCAGATTCATCTTTTTTAAATTCGATTTTAAGCGACGAGATGGCGGAAATTAAGGCGTCTTTATCAAATTTGTTTTCGTCAATATAGTTATTTTCAATAGCAAAAAGTGTTACGGCTCTATACATCGCCCCAGAATCGACATAGATGTAATCTAATTTTTTTGCAAGTTGCTTAGCTAATGTGCTTTTCCCTGTAGAAGAGTGACCATCGATGGCAATAATTATTTTTTTCACTACTGTAAATCTATTTGCATGCCCAAAAAACTTGCATTTGAAGCTAATGAATAGCGAGCATGAGTGTAACTAAAACGTAATTTATTAAACTTCAATCCAATTCCAAAAGAAAGGCCCGAAAAATTACGTTGATCTATAATTCTGAGTTCCTCTGCGCGTCTAAAGCTATACCCCATTCTAAGGTTAAAACCCTTTTTTGGAAAGAGTTCAACGCCCAACAAAGTATGTCGGATAAGTTGACTTAAAAACCCTACTTTTTCTTGAGTTTGATTCACATTTAAATCTGTAGTGGCACGAGCAGGGTTTGCAGTTGCTATGGGCCATTGCTGTAAATTTTCTAAAGTCAAATGCCAACGAATAGGGACATTTTCTAGGGTTTGACTCATTCCAAAATCAATTTCAAAAGGTAAAGGCTCATTTAGACCAGCATAGGTGGTCAATTGTGTTCCGATGTTTCGAACAACAAGTGCTGCATTAAAATCTAAGTACTCATTAATATAAATTACCCCAAAATCTAGGGCGGCACCAAAAGAGTTATATTGCTCAAGTTTAGATGAAATAAGCTTAACATTCGCACCAGCATAAAAATCTGAAAAACCAATTTGTAATGCATAACCTATAGATAGTGCAGCTTCATTTCCTGTAAAATCACCCGTGCTATTCCCATTTTCATCATAACCCTCAAAATTTCCATAATTGATATAGGTTACCCCAGCGTGAAACGTTTGTGTTCGTCTGTCAACAGTGTAAGCATAAGCAGCAGTACCATATCGAATATCACCGAGATGATTGGCATAATTTAAGGCCAATTGGTTATCCATTTCAACATTTATTGTGGCTGGATTATATAGTGCTTGAGTGACATCGTAGTCTACATTTGTAATCACTTTTCCTCCAAGTGCGGCTTGTCGTGGAGAGGACATCAAATTGAGGAATTGATATGTTGCATTACCACCCAATTGAGCAAACACTGATGCAGTTGTACTCATCATCAAAAAAAGCATGGCTAATATCCTCATTATCAGTCAAAAATAACCAATTCTATCTTAAAACGAATTTTTGTTCGCTTTATTTTAGTACGACAATAACTTAATCAAGTAATAAATTACAATGCCTTAGCATGTGTGACTTTGGTCTTTGTAATAGCTACATCTATAACTTCGTGCATCTCAGACACATAATGAAACTTTAAGCCTTTTAGATAATCTGCGTTGATGTCATCAATATCACGCTTATTGGCTTTGGACAGGATAATTTCTTTAATTTTAGCACGCTTTGCGGCTAATATTTTTTCTTTAATCCCTCCTACTGGTAATACTTTTCCACGTAGTGTAATTTCTCCAGTCATTGCAATATTTTTTTTGACTTTTCTTTGTGTAAACAATGACACTAAAGAGGTTAGCATTGTAATTCCTGCACTAGGCCCATCTTTTGGAGTGGCACCTTCAGGGACGTGAATGTGTACATTATATTCATTGAAAATACGATTTTCAATTCCAAAATCATCTGCATTGGCTTTGATGTATTCCATAGCAATAGTTGCCGATTCTTTCATCACTTTACCTAAATTCCCAGTAATATTTAAAGTTCCTTTTCCTTTAGAAAGTATAGATTCTATAAATAAAATATCGCCACCTACACGAGTCCATGCAAGCCCTGTAACTACTCCAGCAACATTATTGTTTTCATAGCGATCACGCTCTAGTTTTGGAGCCCCTAAAATTTCTATCAAAGCATCATTAGAAACTTTAACATCATAGGCATCTTCCATGGCAATATTTTTTGCCGCATAGCGCACTACTTTTGCAATTTGCTTTTCTAAGCCACGTACTCCCGATTCTCTAGTGTAACCCTCGATTATTTTTTCTAATTGTGGTTGTACTATTTTTAAATCTTTTGAAGAAAGCCCGTGTTCTTTGAGTTGTTTTGGTAAAAGATATTTTTTTCCAATTTGAACTTTTTCCTCAATAGTATAGCCGTTAACATTAATAATTTCCATGCGGTCTAGCAAGGCCGGTTGAATGGTGTTCAAACTGTTGGAAGTGGCTACAAACATCACTTTTGAAAGATCATAACCCATTTCTAAGAAGTTGTCATAGAACTCTGAATTTTGCTCTGGATCCAAAACTTCGAGCATTGCAGAAGAAGGATCGCCTTGATGTGAATTGGATAATTTATCAATTTCATCTAAAACAAAAACAGGATTAGAAGTTCCCGCTTTTTTAAGACTTTGTAAAATACGTCCTGGCATTGCTCCAATATAAGTTTTTCGATGCCCTCTAATTTCTGCCTCATCCCGTAATCCACCTAGAGAAATTCGAACATACTCTCGACCAAGGGCCTCGGCAATGGATTTCCCTAGCGAGGTCTTCCCTACTCCTGGAGGACCATACAGACACAAAATTGGAGATTTCATATCGTTTCGAAGTTTTAAAACCGCTAAATACTCTATAATTCGACGTTTTACTTCCTCTAGTCCAAAATGATCACGATCTAATATTTTTTGAGCTCGTTTTAAGTCAAAATTATCTTGACTAAAATGATTCCATGGCAAATCTAAAAACAAATCCAAATAATTTCTTTGAATAGAATATTCCGCAACTTGAGGATTCATACGCTGAAGTTTACCTATTTCTTTTTCAAAATGTTGTTTTGTTTTTGCTTCCCACTTCTTTTTCGAAGCACGCTTTTTCATGTCTTCAATTTCTTCCTCATAACTTACTCCACCCAATTCTTCTTGAATGGTTTTTATCTGTTGTTGAAGAAAATATTCGCGTTGTTGCTGACTCATATCATGCTGCACTTTGGATTGAATATCATTTTTTAATTCCAATCGCTGAAACTCAACATTCATGTGTTTGAGAGTTTTCAAGGCGCGTTGATGCAAATCATTGACTTCGAGTAATGCTTGTTTTTCAACCACAGAAATACCCATATTGGACGATACAAAATTGATAAGAAAAGAGTTGCTTTCTATATTTTTTATAGCAAAGGAAGCTTCACTTGGAATATTTGGACTTTGTTTGATAATTTCCAGAGATAAATCTTTAATAGATTCAATGGCTGCAGCAAATTCATCATCCTCTTTTGTAGGAACTACTTCATCAACATTTTTGATTTTCGCAGTTAAATATGGATCTTCCGAAACAAGTTCTGTTATCTCAAAACGTTTTTTTCCTTGAATAATGACCGTTGTATTACCATCAGGCATTTTTAAAACTTTCAATATTCGGGCAACGGTACCAATTTTGTGAATATCCTCAAATTTTGGGTCTTCTACACTTTCATCTTTTTGTGCTACAACACCTATAACTTTTGAACCTTTATTGGCATCATTAATGAGCTTAATAGACTTGTCGCGTCCTGCAGTAATTGGAATCACTACGCCTGGAAATAATACTGTATTTCTTAAAGAAAGAATAGGTAAAGAATCAGGAAGTGTTTCGTTTTTTATCTCTTCTTCGTCTTCGGTAGTCATCAGTGGAATCAATTCTGAATTTTCATCAAAATCTTGGAGTGACAATGTGTCAAGTATTTTATATTTTGGGTTATTCATATCAATTATAAGTCATTCTGTCATGCTGAACAGAAATTGTTAAGTATAAAATTTCATTATCATTATAAATTTATCTTCTTATTTGATTAATTTACAATGATTTACATCACCTAAATGACAATTGTTGTGCCAAGATAATTTCCACAGTTGGAGATTTAACAAACGTGAGTTGTTCGTTTTATTTTGTAAAGAACAAGAAAAGCTAGTAAAAAGAAAACTGCAAGCGCCAATACAGAATACTGCATAGACCCTGTAAGCGCGATTAAAATACCAAATACTATCATCCCCAAAACAATAGCTATTTTTTCAGTAACATCATAAAAACTAAAATAAGTAGCATGATCGTGTGTCTCTGGCAACAATTTAGAATAGGTCGAACGTGTGAGTGACTGCGTTGCACCAAGAACAAAGCCCAAAACAATGCCCATGGCATAAAAATAGTAATCTATATTGGGCTGGTTTTTATCCAATACAAAAGCAATAAAACATACTATTCCCCAAATAAATAGCGTAATTTTCAAAGTCGCTAAATTTCCTATTTTATCAGATAATCTTGAAAACAAATAAGCGCCAATTATGGCCACAATTTGAACGAGTAATATGGTTAATATGAGGTTTAAAGTTGGTAAACCCAATTCTTCACTACCAAATATTCCTGCCATAAGTATGATGGTTTGAACACCAACACTTAAAAAGAAAAAAGCAATTAAAAAATACTTCAATTGTGAATGCTGTCCTAATGATTTAAAAACAGATTTAAGTTCTAAAAATCCTTTCCAAATGTAGTCTTTATCAGGCTTGTGATTAAAAACATTATTGGGTAAACGGCGGTATGTAATTTGAGCAAACCCAAACCACCAAAGTCCAACCAAAACAAATGTGATTCGAGGTGCTAAAGTTGGATCTGTAATCCCAAACCAATCTGGTTTTTGGACTAAAACTAAGCTAAAAACAAGCAATACTACCGAACCAAAATAGCCATACATAAAACCTTTTGCACTCACTTTGTCTTGCTGTTCGGGGAAAGCCACTTCGGGCAAATAAGCGTTATAAAACACAATGCTGCCCCAAAACCCTATGCTCGCAAAAATTGTACACAAAAGCGCTACCCAAAGTGTAGAGGCACCATCAAAAAAGTAGAGCCCCATTACTGAAAGTGAACCCATTAAACAGAATCCTTTTAAGAATTTAAGTTTATTCCCTGTATAATCTGCAATTCCAGATAGTATTGGAGAGCAAAAAGCAACAATAAGAAATGAAAATGCTAAGGTATAATCATATAGTGTTGTGGGGTTCCAATGCGTACCCAAAAAGGATATATCGCCTTCTGTATTGGCAAAAGAATTCGCCATACTAGTATAATAAATTGGAAAAACTGCAGTACTAATAACTAGAGGATAAACCGAATTTGCCCAATCATAAAATGCCCATGCATTAATGAGTTTTTTACTTCCTTTTTTGAGTGTTTTCATAAAAAAAGCTGCTTTTTATAAGCAGCTTCTAATTTAGGCAATTATTTTGACAACAATTAATTTATCTAAAACTCGTTATACCATACTTTTGAGCTTCTGCACGAGCAGCAGGGGCTAAAGCACGTAAATTTGCAATTCGAGAATCATTGGAAGGGTGTGTACTTAAAAATTCTGGTGGGCCTTTTTTACCATTATTATTGGCTTTCATACGCTCCCAAAGTCTTGAGGCTTCATCGGGGTTATACCCTGCGATCGCCATAATATATATTCCTATTTTATCAGCTTCGGTTTCATGCCCTCGACTAAAAGGCAATACCCCCAAAACAGTAGTTCCAATCCCATACGATTGATTGAAAATATTTCTGTATTTTTCATCCTTAATGGCAACGTTTCCAGCTACAGCCCCTATTTGCTGAAACATTCCCGCACTCATCCGTTGCTGACCATGGTTGGCCAATGCATGTGCCACTTCGTGACCCATTATTGCGGCTATACCCGTTTCATTGGCAGCAATAGGCATAATTCCTGTGTAAAACACAATTTTCCCCCCTGGCATACACCAAGCATTAACGGTTTCGTCCTGTACTAAGTTGTATTCCCATTTGTAATCTTTCAAATACCCTTGATAGTTATTGGCATCCAACCAGCGTTTTGCAGCAGCTGAAATTCGCTGTCCTACGCGTTTTACCATTTCTGACTCTGTAGTACCTGTAATCACTTTATTTTCGGATAGAAATTGATCATACTGTGCAAAAGCCATTGGTAAAATTTGTGAATTAGACACCAAGGCCCATGTTTTTTTTCCTGTGAAAGGGTTTGTAGCACAAGAAATTGCTAAAAAGAGCAATAGAATAAATAAAATCTTTGTTTTCATGTAAACGTTTTTTAAAATTAATAACAAAAAGCATTCCATAGTATAAGACACAAAAAACTTAAAATAGTCACAAAGTTTTGTGAAAATAAATAATTTACGTCTAAAAATAACTAATTTTAAAACATAAAAAATATACCCATGCATCCAAAAAATTTAATCTCAATACTTCTAATTTTAGGCTTATGCTCCTGTAAATCTGAAGCTCAAAAAAAAGAAACCTTTAAAATCAATAAATCTGAAGCAGAATGGAAATCAAAGCTGACAGATATACAATTTTATGTTCTAAGAAAAGAAGGTACAGAACGTGCTTTTTCTAGTCCTTTGGACAAAAATTACAGTGCAGGAACTTATGTTTGTGCAGGTTGTGATACCCCTCTTTTCAAAAGCGAACATAAGTTTAATTCTGGTACTGGTTGGCCAAGTTTTGATCGCGAAATAAAAGGCAATGTGGCTTATTCAGTAGATTATAAAATTGGTGTAGCACGCAGCGAAGAACACTGTGCAACTTGTGGCGGTCATTTGGGGCATGTCTTTAATGATGGTCCTCGAAATACAACGGGAATGCGTCATTGTATCAATGGTGCTGCACTTAAATTTATTCCAAAAAATGAGTAAATCAAAAATCAATAAATCTGAAGCAGAATGGAAAAATGAGCTGAGTGAAGCTCAATACCGTATCCTAAGAAAAAAGGGGACAGAAATGCCACATTCTGGTGTTTATAACCATCATTTTGAAGAGGGCGTATACCATTGTGCGGGGTGTAGCACACCATTATTTGAAAGTCAATCAAAATTTGATGCAGAATGCGGTTGGCCAAGTTTTGATGCGTCTATCAAAGGGAATGTAGAATATATTCTTGACAAGAGTCATGGCATGATTCGAACAGAAATTGTTTGTTCATCATGTGACGGGCATTTAGGTCATGTCTTCAATGACGGCCCAACAACAACAGGAACCCGCTATTGTGTAAACTCTATTAGCATAGATTTTAAAAAATCATAAACTCAAAAAACTTCGCTTACTTTTAGTTCATTTCTGTTTTATTTATAGATTTAGGTTTTGTAAATTTGCAACTTCTAACAACGACTAAAGATACTAGGAATGAGTAAATATGATGTGATTATTTTGGGAAGTGGACCAGGCGGATATGTAACAGCCATACGTGCTTCTCAATTAGGACTCAAAACGGCTGTAATTGAAAAAGAAAGTTTGGGAGGCGTTTGTCTCAATTGGGGATGTATTCCAACAAAAGCACTTCTAAAATCGGCACAAGTTTTTGAATACCTCAAACACGCAGGGGATTATGGTTTGCAAGTCAAAGACTATGATAAAGATTTTGACGCCGTAGTTAACCGTAGCCGTAATGTGGCCGATGGGATGAGTAAAGGTGTACAATTTTTAATGAAAAAAAATAAAATTGATGTCATTTCTGGTTATGGGAAAATCAAACCAGGAAAAAAAGTGGATGTCGATGGAAAAGAATATAGTGCTGATCATATCATTATTGCAACTGGTGCTCGCTCTCGCGAACTTCCAAGTCTTCCCCAAGATGGCAAAAAAGTAATTGGTTATCGCCAAGCGATGACCTTAAAAAAACAACCTAAAAAACTTATCATTGTAGGTTCAGGCGCTATTGGCGTAGAATTTGCCTATTTCTACAACGCTATGGGTACAGAAGTTACAATTGTAGAATATATGCCACGAATTGTTCCTGTTGAAGATGAAGACGTTTCAAAACAACTTGAACGCTCTTTTAAGAAAAGTGGAATAAAAATCATGACGTCTACAGAGGTTACCGCAGTAGACACATCAGGAAAAGGCGTAAAAGCAACAGTGAAGACTAAAAAAGGAGAAGAAACTCTTGAAGCCGATGTGGTGCTTTCTGCTGTAGGTATAAAAACAAATATTGAAAATATTGGCCTAGAAGATGTCGGTATTGTGACCGATCGCGATAAAATTTTGGTGAATGATTTTTACCAAACCAATATGCCAGGTTATTATGCGATTGGCGATGTCACCCCTGGCCCTGCCCTAGCGCATGTCGCTTCAGCAGAAGGTATTTTGTGTGTCGAAAAAATTGCAGTTCACCAAATCGAAGCCTTAGATTATGGCAACATTCCAGGTTGTACCTATTGTAGTCCAGAAGTGGCTAGTGTAGGGCTTACAGAAGCTCAAGCTAAAGAACAAGGCTTAGACATCAAAGTTGGTAAATTCCCATTCTCTGCCTCTGGAAAAGCAAGTGCAGGCGGAAACACAGAAGGGTTTGTAAAAGTTATTTTTGATGCTAAATATGGCGAATGGCTCGGCTGTCATATGATTGGTGCTGGAGTCACCGATATGATTGCAGAAGCCGTTTTGGGACGTAAATTAGAAACAACTGGCCATGAAGTGCTAAAAACAGTACACCCACATCCAACGATGAGTGAAGCAATCATGGAAGCGGTTGCGGATGCCTATGACGAAGTCATTCATATTTAGAAATAAAAAAAAGTTCTAATAAAGGCGGTCTTTTTTGACCGTCTTTTTTTTGATGTTAATTACAAGAAACTTTGTAGGGCAAGATTGTAGCTCTTTAAACCAAATCCTAAAATAACCCCTTTGGCATTAGGAGAAACAAAAGAGTGATGACGAAATTCCTCTCGACTATAAGTATTTGAAATATGCACCTCAATTACAGGTGTAGAAATTCCTTTGATCGCATCACCAATTCCAACAGAAGTATGGGTATAAGCGGCGGCATTTAAAACTATACCATCGTATGAAAACCCAACGTCATGAAGCTTATCAATAAGCTCACCTTCTATATTTGACTGAAAATAGTCCAATTTAAATTGAGGAAATTCAGATTGTAATTCATTAAAAAAGGCGTCAAATGTTTTAGAACCATAAATTTCGGGTTCTCGCTTTCCTAACAAATTTAAATTGGGGCCATTAATGATGATAATGTTTTTCATTTGGTAAAAATACAAAAGTTATAAAAACAAAAAAAGCGATGCAATGCATCGCTTTTTTCTGTAATAAATAGATAGATTGTTGTTATTACAAGAATATTCCAAAGCCAACAGTAACTCCAAAAGCACCACTTTTAACAACATAACTACTTTCTTTTTTATTTTTCATATTTGAATTCAAGTATGTTAGACCTACATTTAAAGATACTGATTCGTTAACAAAATATGCAAAACCGCTATACTTTTCTTCGTCGTAATCGCCAGCACTAACAGAAATTAGTCCAGCTCCAACTCCAACATAAGGCACAAAACTATTTCCAGAGTTGAAAAAATATTTTACGCCAGGCAATATTGCTGTTGTGGATACGGTATCTGAATCACTTCCATCTTTTTCAGTTGTAGAATCAAATTGAACGCCTAAGCCTACAGATAAATTATCCATAATAAAATAGTTAACATTAGGCTTAAATGAAAATTTAGAGACGGTTGTTTTCTCACCCACTTCCTATCCTCACTTTCTGCTTGAGCATTAGACGAAGTAAATCCAAGAGAAGTATCTGCTCCAAAAAACCAATTCCCTTTTTCAGTTTGAGCAGTTAAACATAAGGAGAATAATGTAAAGAATGTTAATAAAAATAATTTTTTCATAGTATTTAGATTTAAGGTTTAATAATGCCACGAAGTTAAATTATTTATTTAAAATTTAAAAAAAAATGAAATTTTTAATCTGTTG
>Ga0255752_10002909_pt1 | contig 18292 bp, 11 predicted proteins | sample 011ome_25_FD_179952 | JGI IMG/M metagenome (GOLD analysis project Ga0255752, IMG submission 179952) | Coastal salt marsh microbial communities from the Groves Creek Marsh, Skidaway Island, Georgia - 011512CT metaG (version 2) | ecosystem: Environmental > Aquatic > Marine > Intertidal zone >... | reverse complement strand
GCCAACTTGATTTGAGGTTTCCCATGTCCAGGTTCCGAGACCGAACCATTTGAATCCGAGCCAAGAGACCAACCCCAACAAAAACAGGATTTTACTGCTATCCATTCATAGAAGTCAGAAATTCTTCGTTGCTGCGCGTTTGTTCCATGCGTTCCTTCATGAATTCCATGGCCTCTATAGGGTTCATGTCGGCGAGATGTTTCCGAAGGATCCAAATGCGCTGAAGGGTTTCTTTGTCGAGGAGCAAATCTTCGCGTCGCGTTCCGGATGTGAGGATGTCGATTGCGGGGTAGATGCGGCGGTTGGAGATGCGGCGGTCCAATTGCAACTCCATGTTACCTGTTCCTTTAAACTCTTCGAAGATCACCTCGTCCATTTTAGATCCGGTTTCCGTCAATGCGGTAGCAATGATGGACAGTGATCCGCCGTTCTCGATGTTTCTTGCAGCTCCGAAGAAACGCTTGGGCTTCTGCAGGGCATTTGCCTCGACTCCGCCACTCAGGATCTTTCCCGAGCTCGGTGACACGGTATTGTATGCTCGCGCCAGACGTGTAATTGAATCCAATAAAATGCACACATCATGTCCGCATTCCACCATGCGCTTGGCCTTTTCAAGTACGAGGTTGGCAATGCGCACATGGCGATCTGCAGGCTCGTCAAATGTGGAAGCGATGACTTCTGCATTGACACTCCGCTTCATGTCGGTAACCTCCTCAGGTCGCTCATCAATCAAAAGAATGAGCAAGTAGACTTCAGGGTGATTGAGTGCAATGGCATTGGCTACGTCCTTGAGAAGGGTGGTTTTACCCGTCTTTGGTTGGGAAACCAGCATGCCGCGTTGACCTTTTCCGAGCGGTGCAAATAAGTCCATCAATCGGGTGCTTATGTTGCCTCCGCGTGTACTCAAGTTAAAGCGTTCTTGGGGAAAAAGCGGTGTCAGGAATTTGAATGGAATTCGATCACGCACCCATTCTGGAGAACGTCCGTTGATGCTCATGACATCAATGAGCGGATAGAATTTCTCCCCGGTTCGAGGCGGACGCACTTTGGCGATGACTGTATCTCCAGTTTGAAGCGAGAATTGCTTGATCTGTTTCGACGTCACGTAAACATCATCCGGTGAATTGAGGTAGTTGTAATCCGCTGAACGTAGAAAGCCGAATCCTTCTTGTTGGATTTCCAATACCCCCTCAGCCGTGATGATTCCATCAAAGTTGAATCCGTGTTCTTCCGGCTCACTCAAGTATCGGTCTTTTCTGTCGTTCCGTCGATCGTTTCGACGATCATTCCGACGTTCGGTTCCGCGATCGTTGTTGCGATCGTTTCCTCGATCGCTGTTGCGGTCGTTGTTGCGGTCGTTTCCTCGGTCGTTGTTGCGATCGTTTCCACGGTCGTTTTTGCGGTCGTTTCCACGGTCGTTATTGCGTTCATTGCGCCGGTCGTTTCCGCGTTCATTGTTGCGCTCATTTCGGCCTCTGCCTTTTTCTTCAGACGTTTTAGTTGAAGAATCAGATTGCTCCGCAATTACTTTGTTTTCAGTTGCTGCCTGATTTCGAGCACGGCGTTCTCGAATGGCATCGCCAGGTTTGCGTCCCTTCTTTTCATCGGCAGGGATTTCGTCAACTTGAGCTTTCGGCTCTTCCGCTTTTCCTGATTCCTTTTTGCCCTTTGAACGATTGCTTTCGGGGCGCTTTCTATTCGTGTCGCCGGGCGTGGCGGATTTCGCCGAATCCTTTGTTCTTGATTTTCCCTTCGGGGCAGAACCTGACACAGGTTGTAACGCCTGCTCATCCAAAATGCTGTAAACGAGGTCTTGCTTCAATAATTTTTCAGCGCGAGCTACGCCCAATTTTTTTGCGATTTCCTTCAGCTCAGGAACTTTCTTCGCATTCAGTTCAATGATGTCGTACATCCAGACTTTTACTAAGTATTTATTCTTCTTGCAGTGTTCGATTCAAATTGGATTATCTCCTTTTGTGCTAATTCGCACTCAGGCTTCCGAAATGAAAAGGGGGAATGTTCGTGCACCTCACTCCAATTTGTAGGTGCGTTCCTCGCGTCGAACACCACAATGATACGCAATAAAACGCAGTAAATTCATTTTTTTCTTCGATCGCCCAATTCAACCACGCGCATGTCAACCAATTCGCCACGTACGACACGAAACTTTATCAAGGTGCGCATTCGATGAAATCCATGTAAGCCTGCTGCCCCTGGATTGCAGTACAACCCACCAAAGCTTTGGTCGCGCTCAATTCGAAGCAAGTGGCTGTGACCGCAGATGAATACATCCGGTTGATGAACGTTTAGCAATTGCCTCACGCCTTTTGCATAACGCCCAGGCCTTCCTCCAATGTGGAGCATCATGAAATGAATTCCCTGGATTTCCCATTGCAAGATTTCTTTTGTCTCGCTGCGAATGAGCGCATTGTCGATGTTGCCAAATACAGCTCTAACTGGTTTGTGGACAAGCTGTTGCATGGCATCAAGGATGTCCAGGTTTCCAATGTCACCGGCATGCCATATTTCATCGCAGTCACTCAAATGGTGACTCATTCGCTCGTCCCAGTGGCCGTGGGTATCTGATAACAACCCAATGTGAACGTTATCCAAAGGCACAATGTTTGATTGAGTTCCACTCAAAGTAACTTGGAAGCATGTTTAAAGGTAGGATGTACAAGCCAAAAGGCATCGGATTAAGAAGCTGTTTATATCTGGCTTTGACGTGCATATCTTTTACCACTTGGGCCCAACATAAACCTTCCAAAAAGGCGGAAAAACGATTGAATGAGGCCATCGACCTGTATATGTCGCGCGATATAAGTTCGGCACTGGAACGTGTCGATGAGGCTTTGCGTCTGGATACAGAATACAGTGCAGCTTGGATGCTCAAAAGTCAGTTATGCGAGGAGAGAGGCTTGTGGGAATGTGCAAGCCATTCGCTCGGACAAGCATTCGAATTCCAACCCAGTTTGCGAAAGAAATGGCATACGAAGCAGATCCGATTGGCATACCAGAACGGTCAATATGACCAAGCATTCGAGCTGCTCGAAACCGGGGAAGACTTGTGGGGTGTGCAATGCAAAGATTCTTTGCTGGTTGCGTCGGTACGGTTTGCGCATGATGCCGTCTCCAATCCCCTGCAGCTCACGATGGCGTCATTGGAGGGTGATGTGAATACAGCGATGCCAGAGTATTATCCGGCCTTGTTTGCGACCGGCGATCGTATGATTTTTACTCGTCAAATTGGAGGCGATGCACGGCTCACGGGACAAGAGGATTTTTTCGAGGCTACAGAGGATGCGTATGGAAATTGGCGCGTGGTCCGCGGGCTTAAGGAGATCAACACTCCAGGAAATGAAGGAGCCCCCTCGGTCCGAGGTGATGGTCGTCAACTGGTTTTCACGGCATGCGCAGGCATTGATGGGCAGTACGTGGGGCGTTTTGGGGAAGGATCATGCGATTTGTTTAAATCAACGTGGTCTGTTCGGGATAGCCGTTACCTTCCTGCTTCAAACATTGAGGAACTGAATTCGCGGGCTTGGGAAAGCCAACCCAGTTTGAGTGCGGACGGGCATTGGCTGTATTATGTGCGTGCTTACCAGACCGAGTCGGGTAAGGTAATTCAAGACATCTATCGTTCGGAATGGAGTGGGGTAGCTTGGGGCAGACCACATCGATTGCCACCAGAAATCAACTCTCCAGGCCGGGAAGAAAACCCGGTATTGCATCCGGACGGGAAGACCCTTTATTTCGCTTCCAATGGTCATGCTGGCATGGGGGGGATGGATTTGTACGTGTCGCGCATGCAGGATGATGGAACGTGGTCGCCCGCTGTTAACCTAGGTTATCCCATTAACACCGCAGCGGATGAAAACAGCTTGCAAGTATTTCCGGATGGGCGCACGGCACTTTTTGCTACAGATCGGGACGAGCCGGGAAATTTGGACTTATGGAAATTTTCATTGCCTGAATTTGCCGTGGCAGAAAAAGTAAATCTGTGGAAGGGGGAGGTGGTTCAGGCGCTTGACGGTGTTCCGGTCCAGGCCACGGTTGTCGTCATCGACATCAATGGAAAACAAATTGGCCAGCAGCTTAGTGACGCCACAGATGGTCAATTTACATTGTCGTATCCTTCGGATGAGACGGTTACGCTGCAGGTAACACATCCCGATTATGCGTTCTATTCCAGGACGTTGGATTCAAATTCACATCCCGATGGAGTCGTTCGCATTGAATTGACAAAACTTGAGGTTGGAACGATTTTCGTTCTTCAGGATGTGCGCTTTGCGCGATCATCGTTTGAGTTGGAAGATGCCTTTCAACCTGATTTATCGCAATTGGCGAGCACCCTGTTGGAATCCGATATCCGGATTCGAATCATCGGTCACACGGATAATGAAGGGAGTTTGGAACGCAATCAACAATTGAGTGAGCAACGCGCTCAAGCGGTGGCTGATTACTTGATGGAACTGGGAATTGAATCCCACCGGATGGAAACAGCGGGTCGCGGTGAATCAGAGCCCATTGCCGATAATGTTACAGAACAAGGAAGGGCGGTCAATCGAAGGACTGAGATCATCGTCATCGATTGATTCGACTTGACCGAACGGCACAACTCAGCTCAGCTGGGCAAGATCCATGTCCAGGATAACCAAAACTGACGGGGAGGTGCAGGGTTGAAATATTTGCCACCAAAGGCATTGGATTGCAGCCAACTGGAATAAGAGGCATCCAACAAATTTCGAACTCCAAGCTGCCATCGCTGGTCACCATGGTTAATGCGCACGAATGCATTTAACCGATGATGCGCGGCGGACCAATCGTCTTTGTAGTCATGCAGTTTGACACGGTCATACCACTCATGTTGCCAACCGAAGGAGACGGATTTGCAATCAATCGATCCTGAACTGCCTGCCGTGTGCAACGGAGTTCCGGGTACAATCTGCGCAAATGGGCGAAAGGTGTGTTGATTGAGGTTTCCCCATATTCTGACATCGATGCGGGCTTTTGCACCCAATGCATGCATCACACGACCGCTTAATTCAATGCCATTCATGATCAATCCATCGGTGTTGGCTAGGAATAAACCATCGGTGGGGCCCGGCACCAGTGCAATGGCGTTAAGAACGTTTTGGTGGTAAATCAAGAATGTGGCCTGTCCCTTTGTTGCTTTCCTTTCACCATGCCAACGAACCCCAGACTCCCATGACTGGGCAAATTCCGCTGTTAAATTTGCCGGTGTGTAGGTAAGCGGTTCAACCAATTCGAACGAAGTGGGGTGATTTGTTCCGGTGCCAAACTGAACGAAAACGGTGCTCTGCGTCCCGGCATCGTAGCTCAATTGCGCAAACGGCGTAAACTCCCAGTTTGAGTACGATTCGTAGTAAGGCGCGAGACTGGCTGCGAGGCCATTCATCACGCGACGTGTCCCATCCGATTCGCGTCCAAAATGCTCCAAGCCCAATTGTGCGTCGAAACGCCATCGTTCGTTGAATTCGAATCGAGCGGATTGGGCAATCCAAAAGTTGCTCGTGTTGCTGCTCACTTCGTAACGAGCAAGGTCAGAACCGCCGTACAAGTCGCGTTCTGTCAGCCTAAAGCGCTCGAGGCGAGCCATGGCGGATTGGTCCCAGGTGAACTTGCCCAGGTCGCGCATTGCCCAGGATTGAACGCGCGAAAAGCGAGCCGACACGAAGGTTTCACCCTCTGCCTTGTCACCGTTGTAAAAGGGAGTAGTGCCATATGGATTGTCTTTGTGGCTCCATTGATTGTAAAGCCAAAAACCGGTGCGTGCTTCTTTTTCTCGGACCACGCTCCAAGCTGCCCACTTTCGATCTCGGAAAACATGCGCATTGTAATCGGCTCCGGGTGCTCGTCTCGGATCAAGCAAAAAATCTTCGGCATTCAACGATCCTGGCAATTCCCAATGGGCTTGCATCCATCCGGTCCAGAAGTGGTGGGTGGTATGGGGTGAATTTCGGAGGAGATAGTGAATTTCGGCCTGGCGCTTGCTGTTGGCTTCTTGGTCGCGGTATCCGGAGTTTTCTGACCAAAAGCCTCGCGTTACCAGTGCCGACCGCTCGTTTACAGAGGTGTAAGAAAACCCAGATTCTTGAGCTAGAGCGAAACGGCCATAGCCCTGGAAAGTTGTGGCTAGGTCGTCAAATCGAGGCAAGGATTGGGCCACCAATGCTCCACCATACCCGTTGCCGAAAACGGCACCGATGGGCCCTCTTAATACTTCGAGGCGATGCATCCATTGCGGATTCCAAAGTTCCAATGGGGCATTGCCTGATGCATTGGTCAGGATGAATCCATCCATTACCATTTGGATGTTGCGCACACCAAATGGCGAACGCAATCCGCTGCTTCGGATTTGAAGACGGCGCGATCCGCCCAATCCGCGCGTATCCATTTGCACCCCCGGCAATGTGTTCATTGCATCTTGCAGGTCAGGTGAGTAGCCGTTTTGCAAGTCCGTTCCTGACAAGGTGGAAACACTCGGTGCCGCGCGTTCTATCGGCACAGGAATACGGACGGTCAGCACTTCAGCCCCGGTGATGCGCGTAGTATCAAGAGATGGTTCTTGGGCAATTCCGCGCGCTCCCACTGCAGTGAGGGCAAGCCAAAAAAGCAAACGGGTCAAGTTCAATGTTGAATTTGGAACGTTGCTGTGACGCTCTGCTGATTGTTGGTGAGGATGATGAAATACGCCCCGGCATCCCAGTTTTCACAATCCAATACCAGTTCATTGCCAATCGCAAGGCCCTCCTTCACGAGTTGTCCATGGAAATTGTGCACTTGGTAGTTAGACTCCGCAGTATTCATAGACCATTGAAACCGAATTTGGTCGCTTGCTGGGTTGGGAAATGCCATGGGCTTCAGCAAAGAGGGACCGTTTTGGACGTGATTTGCAAAGGTCTCGTTGCGAAATTCTTTTACAATGTTGGGACCAGAACCGGGATATGATGTGCCATTGAAAGCGACATACACGGAGCCGGTGTAGGGGTTGACTGCTACATCGCGAATGCGCTGATTGAAGCTGGAGAAATACTGATCCTCACTTTCAACGCTCAATCCGTCTTCGGAGAGGTGCAACACGCTCAATCGTTCGTATTGACCACCCAGACCGCCTAGCACGGACATCAACACGGAATGCTGCCACTCGGGAATGGCCTCGTGGTTGTAGTACTCAATCCCATTCACTGCTATACAAGGTGACCAAGCTTCCAAAGGTTCAACTACGTCGTTTTCTTCGCAAAAGGACTGCTCAGCTGCGGTGTTGCAAAAGCCTTCTACCTGAGGCCATCCGTAATTTCCACCCGCTTCAATGATGTTGAACTCATCGTTGGAATTCTGTCCATGTTCCGAGCTGTATATGATGCCGTTTGGGCCCAAAGCGAGTCCCTGACTGTTGCGATTACCCAATGTGTAGACATAAGAATCTGTGAATGGATTGTCAGCCGGAATGCTGCCATCAAGATTTAAACGGAGCGTTTTACCCTGCAAAGAGCTCAAGGATTGGGCCAACCCCGATGCCCCTACATCTCCAGCAGTCATGAGCAAGGTGTTATCCGGAAGGACCAACAACCGACTGCCGTTGTGGATGCCACCGGCATCGAGTGTTAGGAGGATTTGCTCATTGACCAAAGCTTCACCGTCCCAATCGAAAACACTCAGGTATTCTTCTCCATTCCAAGACGTCCCAGCACAATAAACGACGAACACCTTGGGGGTGTTTGTCCAATCTGGATGCATTGCCATGCCCAACATTCCAGGCTCCCCATTGCCGCCATTCATGACGTTTTTTTGAAGGACAGTCGTGTAACTCCCGGTCGCTGGATCGATGCGCAGTACCTCTCCTTTGCGAGAGGTCATCCAGAGGTGATCGTCTGGGCCCCACAAGATTTCCCAAGGAATTTGTACTCCCGTGAGCAAGTCATATTCCGTCAGGGTGGTGTTTCCAACTTGCCAAGTTGGTTGGGCAAATGAGGAGAGAGCATGGCCCAAAAGCAACCATGCGAATGCTAATTTCAATTTCATGGCTGTAATTTACGGTTCTAAATCAACAAACCGTTTTCAATGAACAGGATTCCTTCTTTGATGTTGCTACTGGCTGGCTTGGCGACTGGCGTGTTAAACGGTGTCTTAGCACAAACACCTGATTGGCTGTTTGTTTTGGAGGGGGCGTACGTGGGTCGATATGAAGTGCCGGATGCCAACGGCGACTTGAGCGTACAAGATGCGCGATGGGATGGGAAGCGGAATGGCAAAGAGGATGGTTTTGTCCTTCAAATTTCTCGGGAATTGGGGGCTACAGTTTCCAAGGAGGCGCAAGTATGGACCTGGAATTCCCAAGAATCCCTTTTGAATTTAATGGTGCTGGAGGATGGAGTTCGCAAGGAGTCGCAATGGTTTTGCGAAACCAATGGTCCCGCCACAATCTTAACGAGTGGAGGGAATAGAGAGCAACGGGCGGCCATCATCCGGTTGCGCTTGGAACGACTTCCAGGACAATTGCGCGTGCAAGAACATGCCAATTTCGGCGACGGAGAATGGATCCTCCAATGGCGTTACGTATTGGACGATTACATGGGTGAGGATTAACGCTGGACCGAGGTGTACGGCCTAACGTCGAAGGCTGCGCACCCCCACGGCTGCAATGAGGCCTTGCCGTCCTCGGCCTTGAGTAAGGTTCCTAAAAGAGGAGTCAAGGGCACTTGATTGTCCATCGACAGTTCGAATGGTTGAGCCGTTGTATTGATCAAAACCCACGTGTGCTCATCGAGGTATTTTCGGTGAATTGCCAACAAACCAGGGGCAAGTTCCAGGTACTCTGAAGTTCCGTAGAGCATACTCATACGTGTTTTCCTCAATTGGGTCCATTTCTGTGTCCAATTCCAAATCCACTTTTCTTCGGGATTCCAATTTTCGAATCGCATCATGCGGCGATTATCGGGGTCGTTTCCTCCTGCATCTGCAATTTCATCGCCGTAGTAAATACAAGGGATGCCAGGGCTGGACATCAAGAACGTCATCAGCCAGCTCATTTTGCGATATCCGACGTTGCCGTTGTGCTGGATGTCACGTGTCCATCCGGCAAATTTGGTGTCTTCGCCGGGATTGAGTGCCCCATCGGCTAACGAAGTGAATCGAGGACGGTCTTGATTTCCGGTGATGTTGCCCATGAGGTGGTGGGCACCGTAAGTAGCCAAACTTTGATTTGCGACATCAATTAAAGCGGCAACATCGGCCGTATCAGCCGTGAATGCCGCAACAAGGGCGTCGTAAAGATTGAAATCAAATTGCGCGTCCAGCATCCCATTGGACAGGTAACTTCGAATCAAAGGGGGAGGACCATACGTCTCACCAATTTGAAAAACAGGTGATCGCTCAGCTGCTCGAACCTTTTGCGTAAGCGTTCGCCAGAATACCTCCGGTATATGTTTGGTTGCATCATGCCGGAACCCATCAATGTCTGTGTTCTCGATCCACCAAACCGCACTGTCTGTCATGGTCTGGTACACTTCCGGTGTGCGCAACTCCAAAGTCGGCATGAACGTATCAAACCAAGTCGTTAAACGCTGCTCGTCCCAAAGTTGGGTGTTCATGCTGCCGTCAGGCAGGTACAAATCGGTGACCCAATCCGGGTGTGCCTGATAAATGGGGTGTTCTTGATGGACATGATTGGCTACGTAATCCACCAAAATGTTCTGGTTTCGAGCGTGAATCTCCTGCACGAGTGCATTGAATTCATCCATCGTTCCAAATCGACGGTCAATCCCCGTAGACGCAATCGGCCAATACCCATGATAGCCACTGAATTTGCTGGTCACATCCGTGTTCGGATCGGACCAAAACCCCCAAGCTCCGTCTGGATTTGGGGTAATGGGGCTCACCCAAATGGTATTGGCTCCAAGCGAATCGATGTAATCGAGGGAACTCGCTATGCCCGTGAGGTCGCCGCCAAAATGATTGGCTTTTGGCAGCACTCCGGGGTCATCAGATTTCCAGTCGTTGCCGGTGTCTCCATTTTTGAATCGATCCACCATCAAGAAATACATGATCATCGATTGGCGATCAAAACGCGTGAGTTCAGCGGCGTTCCGAATGGGCAATCCATTTTGTAAAGGCAGCAATACTTCTTGGCTGCGGTAATCCGCATTTGCGGTCCAGAATCGGATGTGGCTTCGTTCTGCACCATAGGCCGCTGCTGGAATTCCCACTCGAAAAAGTCCCGTAGAATCCGATTTGCCGAATCCGTAAATGCGGTCATTCCACCACGCATAAAAGTATGCGCCGGGTTCAGTTTTACCGATGAAACCATCGGCCACTTGAATTTCAGCAGATGTTGACCCCGGAACAAAAGTCATATCGAGCGGAAGGTTTTTGTGTGGCTCTCCAACCTGAAGAATGGAATTGTACCCACCGAATCCATTGGGTACCATGCGAGGATTGCCCGGGTCGGGTTTCTCAACGCCGTCAATGACGAGCTGATAAGGGTGGGTTCCTGCTTCGAGCATCAATTCAAGTTTAAACCAACCGTTGCTTCCTTCCATGGCGATGGGATTGCTCTGCCAATTGGTAAAGCTGCCTATGACATCGACACGCTCGAGCGGCGCGAATGATGCTACGTGAATGGTCGCCGGAACACGGGTCGTGTGAAAAACGGGGATTTCCCAATGGTCCATCCCGGACCAACATTGCAGGAAGCCCAATTGTCTTTTCGGTTGTTCGGTCAGGAATACCACGGCTTCTCCTTCAAGCGTGTCAACCCTCAAAAGGTTGCCGTCTTCCCATTTTACGGAATCGATTTGGATTCCTGGTAAATCACTTAAATAAAACACCGTGGTGTCGTGATTGAGTTGAATGGGCATTTTGGGAATGACTCCGTATGCTGATTTGGAAGGTGCTGATGGGGAGCACGCTGGCAGACTGAGCAAGGCACAAGCCAAGCACAGAAAAAGCCATGCGCTAACATGGCTTTTAAAGATGCGGAAATGCGTATTCATGGTGCTGAAAGTTAACTCACTCGCAATCCAACAAAGAAATGATTTCAAAAGGCGGTGGGCCGGGAGGGTAGGTAAAACCTTCTCGCATGATGTAATACCAAATTTCAGTCAGCGACTCGCCTTCTCCAAGCACGCCAGCGAACAAATCCTCGGGTATCATGGTGGTGCGGAATTTGCCTTCGCCAATCGAATTGAGCTTCAACTCGGGATATTGAAACACATTTTCTTGAGCAGCGAATTCGTAACTCGTGAACGCGTCAACCTTTCCGAGCAAATAGATGTAGCAATCATCTTCACCCATTTCTTGCAATCCTTCGTAAAGCGTTTCTTTCGTGTTATCGTAGGTGATCGTCAGGAAGTCATCCGGTTCACGGAGTTCGGGAAATATGCAAATGCGAGCCGCACACAACTGCGGGATGATGTCAACGTGCATGTCCTCGGATTTTGCTTCGAAATTGAAGCCATCGACGGGATAGCCGTTCTTCAACTTCGCCAAGCACGAAATTCCACGCGAAAACAGCTGAGGACCGTCAACGCCGTAGTATTCGGTGGGCACAAAAGTCATGGCGTACAATTTCGGCCCAACTTTGGTCAACAACTGATGATCGGCACTGTTGTCCCAATCTCCGTTACCCGCAGCAGGTCCCGAAGGATCCCATGTCCAGAGGTAAACCGTCGTGTCCGGGAAAGCGTCCAATATGGCCGATAAGCCATTGTTTTGGATGCCGTCTTCACTTTGATTCATGTCGATGAACAACGTGATCTCAGAATTGGCATCGGTGGGAGAAGGCAAAACATAGGCCTTTTGTGCGCTTGCCAATCCGGCCAGAAGCAAAGCTGAGGTAAAGAGGATTAAATTCTTCATGATCAGTTCATTCGGTTGAATTCGAACGTGTAAATGTTGGTGGCTGTTCCTCCGCAATCACGACGGTATTCGATGTCGAGGTTTTGATCGAACTCCCGCACCATTCCGCCGAGGTTGTATTGCAGGGTGTCCTCAACGGTGTAGAGCTCAAGGTACGTAGGGTATAAATCGTCATCAAATCCCCATGTGCCGCCATTTCCGAAGTAATTCTTTCCCATCTCAATGGTGACGGTGTAAGTGCGGTCTGCGTTGAATGAAAGCTGCAGTGGAGTCGCGATGCCGTCGATGTAGAAGGCACTGAGATCGCGTGTCTCCTTTACGGGGCTGTTCAGATCTTGTTGGGTGAACGCGCTCAATTCCCATGTCCCGGTGATGCCTTTTACTTTATCGAAGGGTTCGCCAAGTTCACCGGATGATTCGGGTTTGCACCCCAGAAATCCAAAGAGGATCAACGCCAAGGTAGCGGAGATCATCAAATTTTGATATCGGTTATCTGTTTTCATGGTCATAAGATTTTACAGGCAACCGCCTTCTTCGTTCAATTCAAATCCCTGAACGGTTGATTCTGTATTTGAAAATTGCAGTGACATGCCGGGGCAATCCCAGGAGGCGCCTCGGATGGTGATGGCTTCTCCCATGGCTCCCCGTCGAAGAAGTTGGTCTGTCCAATGGCCCTCGCATGCCGTTTCTTTTCTGTATTCATCTCGAGCTGCTGTGATGATGTCTTCCGAGGACGCGTCCGCAGACAGATCGTTGTTGCCTTCTCCAAAGGCCCGAGCCCGAATGGCGTTGATGTCAGCAATTGCCGTTTCTAAATTCGTGCCCAACTCTCCGTAGGACTCAGCGCGCATCAGGTGAAGCATGGTCAGGTGTGCGAGGGGAACATTGAAGTATTCCTTTTCATTGAACCGGTTGATGAGTGCGCGTGTTCCAGCCGTCAACCAAGCCGAACGGCCGTCCCCCCCGCCAGATAAACTCATGAAGAACGCAAAGTCTTCAGAGAATGCCAATTGGGGAGTGGGGTTGTTGTCCGAACGAAGATTATCTCGGAACCAAGAGCTGCGGAAATCGTTGGGCATGCTGACAATGCCGAATACTGTTTCAGGATTGACCACATCGGTTTCAAATCGATCCAAATCATCATCCAAGGTGTACCGACCTGAATTGATCACTTCCGTCGCAAAAGCTGCGGTTTCGGAGTAATTGCCCATCAAAAAGTGCACCTGAGCCAGATACGCCTTCGCAGCATCTTGAGTGGCATAGACGCCATTTTCAATCGGGAGATTCTCTGCAGCGAAGGTCAAGTCTGCGACAATCTGTTGGTAGACATCTCCAACGGCCGCGCGGGGAAGGGGATCCTGACTGGGCTCCAAACGCAACGGTACGCCGGGGTGGCTGTTATCTGCAGTGTAGCCATAGGGTCGAGCATACAGTTTCACAGCTCCCCAGTGGCAAATTGCGCGAATGAAACGAGCCTCGGCCTCGAGTCGTAGGCGATCTTCGTCACTGAGATCTTCAACGATATCGAAGTTTTTGATGACGACATTGGAACGGTAAATCGCGTAGTAGAAATCAGTGTAAATTCCCCCGTTGATGCCCGTGAAGAACGTGGTCTCTCGGTTGTAAACGGCGGTGAAATCCAGGCTGTTATCAGGAGCTCCAAAATTCGGTCCGCGCAATTCGTTGACGATTTGAACTCGACCGCCGTACAGGTTCGCTACGACATCGTAGTTGCTGACCAGCAGCCTTTGTAAATCTTCCGTGGATTGAATCGCATCCTCGGCCAAAATGACATCGCCCGGCTCAAATTCCAAGAGGTGATCGCACGAAGCGAAACCGAAGGAGAGTCCTGCAATCAAAAGGTATTGATAAAGTTTCATGGTGTGCGGTTAGAAGTTGGTTGAAATGGACAAGGTAAACGCGCGTTCTTGAGGCGGCGTGAGGTAGGTCACGTTCGGACTCATGTTTCGGTCTTGTGCGTTTTCGAAGTCACGAACGACTTCCGGATCCAATCCTGGGAAATTGGTGATTGTAAACACATTGGTTGCGTTCAAGGCAATGCGGCAATTCTGCAAGCCGCTCTCTGCCGTCAGCGGAACGTTATAGCCCAAAGTCAGGTTTCTCAATCGCAGGTATGATGCGTCGAAAATGAACAAACTCGTGTTCCACCAAGGGAATCCTGAAGGAAGACTGTACGTGGTTTCATCCAAAGTCAAACGGGGATAGGTCGCCACATCTCCAGGTTGACGCCAGCGGTCGAGCTTTTCGTCGCGCATGTTCCAACCTGTGACCACACCCAATTGACGTTTCGCTGAGGAATCGAAAATCTTTGCCCCGACACTGAATGTAGCCAGCGCGCTCAAATCCCAATTTCCATATCTAAAACTGTTGTTGATGCCGCCAATCAAATCAGGGAGGCCATCGCCCACGTATTTCCGAATGTCGTTGTTGTAATCAAACGTTTCATTGCCTTCCAAATCGAGGTATACGGGAAGTCCGGTTTCTGGGTCAACGTGGCTGTGTTCGACCAAGAAGAATGAACCCACGGGGCTTCCTACAATCACCCGGGAATCATTCGTTCCTCCAGAAACGGCGTCGGGAGTGTAGTTGCCGATATCAACCAATTCGTTGTAGTTGCGTGCCAAATTCAAATCCGTGTTCCATTGGAACGCCCCGGTTAAGTTGCGTGATTTGATGGTCAATTCAACTCCACGGTTCAAAATGGTGCCGACGTTGTCCCAGAAATTTGTGAAACCCGTGCTGGCGGGCGTACTGACGTTCATGAGTACGTCTGTAGAGTACTTGTGGTAAAAGGCCAATTCCGTTGTGATGCGGTCATCTAAAAGTCCCATTTCCACGCTTGCATCCACTGTGCGAGATGTCTCCCATCTGAGGCTGGGGTTTTCAGGTTGGATGGGGAACAAAATGGAGTCGCCGGCATAGGTAATGCCGTTGTTTGCTGCGGAATAGGTCCCGAAGCGCGCATAATCCGGCAACGCAGCATTCCCCGTATAACCAATGCTCGATCGGACTTTCAGAAAGCTGATTTTTTCACTGGCAAACCAATCTTCATCGGAAACGACCCATCCTGCAGAAAGAGAGGGGAAGAAGCCGTAACGACTCTCGCGACCAAATCGCGAACTGCCGTCCACGCGAGCAGTGGCTTGGAAGAAATAACGATCCTTTAAGGAGTAGTTGACCCGGCCAAAGTAAGATAGGAAGCTGTGCTGTGAAGGCAAATTCACGGTATAGTTCACGTTGGTAGCCTCTTCGGAAAGGGAGTCGTTTTCAAAAATGGGGCCTTCAACCTGTCCGTAAAACAGGCTATAACCGTAGTTATCGGTGCGTTGGAATTCGCTACCCACTAAAAAGTTGAGCGATTGCGTGTCATCGAGTTCCAATTGGTAATCCGCTGTAGCACTGTAATTCCAATTCAAGACGTAATTCGCGTACCGGTTCGCACTGCCCAATTCCGTGGTGATGCTGAGCGCTCCAGGATTGAAAACATCCTCGCGCAAATGCAAGTAATCAAATCCTCCGCTCACCTTCAGATTCAGGTTGGCTATGGGAGAGTAAATCAACTGCGCATTGCTGATGGAGCGGTCCTCCGTTGTTTTCCACTTTTTTAATTCTCGCACCGCGACAGGGTTTTTCGTGCCACCCCACTCATCGAACCAGAGAAAATATTCGCCGGCTTCATGGGCGACATTCCCATTCGCGTCGTATTCCGTTTCCTCATAACGTACTGGGTAGTATGGAAGCGCATTGGACATGGCGTCTCCCAATCCGCCGGACCAAGCGGCATCTATTCGGTTGTTCTCTCCGCGACTAAATGAAGAGCTCAGAAGGAATTTCACCTTGTTTGACGGCGCCCAGTCCAAGTTCGTTCGTGCACTGGTCCGGTCGTAGCTGTTGCCCAATAAGTAACTCTGGTTGTTGTCCTTCGAAACACCGGCATACAGGTTGTAACGTTCCCCTCCATGGCGTATGCCAAAGTTTACTGCATTTTTGTTTCCCACGCCGATGGTTTCATCGACCCAATTCGTGTTGGTTTCCATCGCTCGGAGGTAAGCCTCTCGTCGCGTTTCAGGATCATCAGCGGCTGACGTCATGTTGGGAAGCCAAACGTAACCGGTTCCTCCATCATTCTCCCAAGCCTCTTGTCGCAAGGCCAAGTACGTCTCGGTGTCCATCATGTTCGGACGGGTAGCAGCCGTGCCTACTCCGGCACGTGTGCTGAATTCGAAAGAAGTTCCCTTTTTTCCCCGCTTTGTAGTAATCAAGATGACACCATTTGCACCGCGCGAACCGTAAATGCCCGTGGCGGCCGCGTCTTTCAGGATTTCAACGGATTCAATGTCGTTGGGGTTGATGGCAGCAAGCGGGTTGTTGTTCAACGCTCCTGAATTGCCTCGCAGAAAATATTCTTGGGTGATTGGGATGCCATCCACTACATACAATGGGTCGCCAGCAGCTGAAACAGAAGCCACACCTCGAACACGGATGAGGCTTGGCGCACCGGCAATGCCGGAGGACTGACTGACTTGCACGCCGGCGGCTTGTCCTTGGAGGGCAGCTTCAAACGACGGGGTTTGAATGCCCGTGATTTGCTTCGAATCGACCTGTACGATGCTCCCGGTTACTTCTTTTTTGCGCTGAACACCGTATCCCACAACCACGACGTCATCAATCAAGACAGCGTCTTCTGCTAACGTGATGTTCAGGGTGATGGCATCATTGCCCATCGTAATGTTCTTCGTCTGAGAAATGTAGCCGATGAATGAAAATTGGACACTGTGGTTGCCCGCGGTTAAGTTGAGCGTATATCGACCGTCAGCGTCAGTAAATTGACCATTGGTCCCGTCTGCAAGCACGGAAGCTCCGGGCAAGGGACTTCCACTGGCATCGGTAACCGTACCGGTGAGGGATTGGGCTGATGCCCCAAGTGCCCACAAGGTCGTTACGAGAAGGGTAAGGGTGAGTCGAATCATCAATCGATTATTTGGTCGTCGAAAATAAGGGTATGAAGGTGTAGAATCAACACGAAGTGTAGTTGGATTTCCAACATCAATGAACAACTTGCAACTGGGTCGTTTTAACCCATTGTTTATCAGATATTTGAACAACGTACACCCCAGAATGGATTTTGTCGAATTTGAATGAAATTCCTTGTCCATTGGACAGCAGGTTCCAAGAACAAGCAGCACTGACCTCCTTTCCCGTGACATCAAAAATGCTGACGCTAGGCTGGGTCAAGAATTCGTTAAATTCCCAAATCGCCTGGTCATTTGCTGGATTGGGGTAGATGGCATAGTCTGCCGATTCGTTTTCCAGAACAGGCGGAACAGAAGCAGGGAAATCCAATTCTTGATCGACATAAACATGGTATTCACCGGGCGCGAAACTCATGAAAGCACTGACATCGTCCACCTGAATGGCTTCGCCGGTAAAATAATCCCACCACGTTCCGGTGTGCTGGAATCCCGGGATCATGCTCAATTCGGTGACCCTGAAATTTGCGACAACAACGGCATTCATGGTTGAGCCGTTGAGGTGAAGACGTTTTCCGTAGCCGCCAACGTCCCAGTTGTAATTGGTGGTCTGGAATGGGTCGGGGTGATTGGTTTTCAAATCGCACAAGCCAGATATGACTTGATGAATCCGGTACCGTTCCGGCACATCGCGGTAGTCCCAGCGAACGGGCTTGGCTGAGGTGCGGCAATCATCGTTGATGGTCACACCATCGCTACAGGTGTTGATGCTATAGTCGTAACCAAGTTCCTCAAACTGCCACAGCATTTTGGGACCTGGCAGCAACAAATTGAAACATTGGATCGCTTCAATACGATGAAGTGCGGTGTTCAAATCAGAAACTTGGTAGCTCCCGTCGCCATTGCCGTATTCCAAAGATTTATACATCATCCGCTCTTCGTCGTGGCTTTCTGGGTAGGAGACAACGCCCGGATTGGACATGCTTTGGTTTTGGTAACTGGCCCAACTCAAATCGGACGCGTAGCCCATCACCGCTTCGCTGTAATCGTGAGTTGCATTGGCCCATACCATGAATCCACTGTTGACGAGGCTTTGGTTTTCGGATAGATCAACCCAGTGTTCTAGAATCATGTATACATCCGGTTCGTCGGCCCAGACGTGCTGAGCATATTCATTCAGGAGGTTAATTCTGGCTTGGTCATATCCCCAAACATTGCCCGGAGTTTGGGTCATGCCTTTTGAAAAATCCAGTCGATATCCGTCGATGTGGTATTCATCTACCCAATACTTTAAGGTGCGTTTCATGAAATATTTCGTCGCGGGGCTGTCATGATTCCAATCAAAAAACCACGTTTCTGGACTCGGGGAAACTTCATTGAACCAAGGATTATCAGCCGCTGGTTGAAAGTCATCCTGGTTC
>Ga0255752_10002908_pt1 | contig 18294 bp, 31 predicted proteins | sample 011ome_25_FD_179952 | JGI IMG/M metagenome (GOLD analysis project Ga0255752, IMG submission 179952) | Coastal salt marsh microbial communities from the Groves Creek Marsh, Skidaway Island, Georgia - 011512CT metaG (version 2) | ecosystem: Environmental > Aquatic > Marine > Intertidal zone >... | reverse complement strand
GATCACCGAAGCTTTCGCCCATTATTGAGGAAAACATCATGTCCCCACTTGTACAGGTCACCATCGTCGATGTCACCCGTTCTGACGTAGACGCGTTCCTTGCCGACAATTCCCTCAAATGGGACGGGGATCGACCCTTCCACTTCGATCCAATGGAACTGCTCCCGCGAGGGGAGCACGACTACTTGGAGGTCATGGCCGCGCTCTCGACCGCGACGGCTTCCATCGGGGAGGGGTCGCTCCCCGACTATAAGATGTCGGTGACGTTTATCGACGCGACGGACAGCAAGGTCACCTTCCTGATTTCCACCATACACAGTTCCGCCGAGCATGTGTACGACCTCAGGGCTGGAGACCTGTCCGACGATGAAGATGAAGATGAAGGTGAAGATGAACTCGCCGCAGCGCATGTTTACATCGCGAAACTCGAAGAACAGCTCAACAAGCAGGACATCGAGGCGCGGGCAGACACTCACGTACAGATCGTGGAAAATGTTAGGGAAAAGTATAATTACTTAGATTGTAAGCCTGTTGGATACATAGACGAACCGAATTATTTCGTCGTTGGATACTCAAATGAAAGCGAGTTGGTCGGTCCCCAGCGTTTCACGACGCACGAGGAAGCCCGCTCGTCGGCGAGAAACTTCGCACGACAGGCAATCGGGCGGACTGCCGTAGTCTACAACCTCAACCCTTGTGATGAGTTCATCGTGGAAACGAAGCCTATCGCCCACAAGAGGATCGGTACCTGACGTTTACGCTTCCTTAACCGTAGCGGGAAAGCATAGTTGTAAACGACCTACGTTGTGGTAAGGTGCGCCCATGACGCTGAAGACCTGTGTAAACGATACAGACACGCGAGCCTTTTGTGGGCCTACGGTAGTCGCCGCGATCACCGGGCGTAAAATCTCTGAGATACGAGAGATGGTGCGCCGGGTTCGTGGAGACCGTCCAACGGGTCCCAAGCGAGCCGTTCGTGGTATGAGCGAATACCAACTATACCAAACGTTGCGGCACTTTGGCTTCACAAACGTCGGCGCAGGCAAACCGTACCTCTACGGGCACCGGGATACGAAGAAGAGACCCACCGTCGCACAATGGCTGCGCCGTTCAAAAGAAGAGCGCGCAAAGGGAATGTCGTACGTCCTCGTCGTGGGTCCTGGCACAGGCGATCACTTCATCGGTGTGAAGGGGAGGAAGATTATCGACACGATGACTGGTATGGAGCCGGTTTTCATCTCGAAGGCGAAGGGTAAGCGTAAGCGCGTCTACTCGGCTATCCCGTTCGTCCAGGAGACGCGTGCATGAAGAAGCCGTTCCCGCACACCATCGTGGAGAGACACCGCGATTTCATGAAAAACACTCAGATGCGTTCGAGCGTGTCCTCCGACATCCCCATGGATGCGAACACGTGGTACGCGGAGTTCTTCTATAACAAGCGTAGTTGGACGTATCTGACTGCTGGGAACTATTTCGAGTCCTTGAGCAGTTCCGTGTCGTTTGATGTATCCGACGCGTTCTCTCGGATGACGCGTGAGCAGTACGTAAAGTTCTGGCGGTTTGCGATTACACTGCTGGATCAGGGAGCGTACCCGCTGCCGTTTGATGACTGCACGTTCATCCTCGACGAGTTAACGTCTGTTCGTATCATCCGCGACTCCACCACAAAAAACATGGCGGCGTTTATGATGTCGGGTTTGTCCTTCGTCAGCGACCCAGAGAAAGTTCGTGGTAAGGAAGAGATCGGCGAGTGGTCTGATACTGTCGTGGTCGGTGCTGTATCTCGTCCGCAGTTCTTGTCGCGTGCATTCACCACGCCTCCAGAAGCTATACCGTCTAACGAGGTGCCGCTGATCGACGTTTTCCTTAGCGCGGAAGGGCTCAAGTTCTTCCATGTCGTAAAGGGGCGCTCGCCCGAGGGAAACATCGTTAGCTTCGTGGCGGCAGCGCTGGCGATAAACTTGATGATGATGTCACCGTTCACCGAGGTAAAGAATACGCCCGAGCCGGTGAAGCTGAACAAGCAGCGGGTGAAGAAGGGGAAGCCGACCATATCAGAGTCGTTCTGTATCAAGATACGGGACCACCACCAGAAACCGCGCGTCGAGCCGCTTGACTCTGTCGGTACACACGCATCTCCTTCCCCGCACTGGCGGCGTGGACACCTACGACAGATACGCGCGGACTACATCGTCCCCGTGGTGCCCCATGTCGTCGGTGCCGCCCAAGGGGATGTCCCCGAGATCGGCAAGAAGATGTACGAGATGGTCTGTTCCGACTTGAAGGGCTCGCGCCGTGTCTAACACAAAGCGCTACGGGGATATCATTGATATCTCACATGAGTGGGACGCTGTGATAAACGGGACCATAGCCTTGACCGCTTTTTGCTGGATCATGCTGGGCAAGGTTGGAAAGTTCAGACCGCACTACCTCATCAATAAAGACATTACTCTCCTAGCTTTGAAGTTCGCGAAGACCGCAGAGTTGTCTGGGGCGGGGGAAAACGTCAGGGATATGGTTGAGGATTTACTGTGCGAGCTGTTCGACCTTGGTGATATGACGGTAGAGGCGCGCGGAAGGTATGATCGGCGCTTCTTTCAGGTTATCGTAGGGAGAGAGACGTGGGTGTGTACTGGGTAGTCGTCGCTATCGACTACAGCATTGACAAGGCGTTCATCCTCGACCGTAGCGAAGACTTGGCGAATGCCGACATATTCCTCGATGAGGACACGACCGAGGATATAGGACTGGATAACGCGTGGATGAAGGAGTTGCGCCCAGGACTGTACCTGTTACGACTCGGCGTGGATTTCTATGAGGACGGCTATAATATCTACGTTAAAGGAATACGCTGCCTAGGAGAGTTTCCAGATGTGGACTAAACCATACTGCACGGTAAGCGGCTGTGAAGGCGGAGAAGCGTGTAAACAACTTAGAATCAATGGGACTTGCTCCTTCGAGTACAACCCAGAGAACTACAAGCCGCAGCACAGGTGGCCCGGTGAAGGCCCCCCGCCTGCTAGGTGGGTGGCCGACGACGGGACCGTCGTGTACCGCTGTTTTTCTGATTATCTGGACGATTGAGTATGGCCAACACCAGAGGAAGAGCGAACTATCCGACTGTCCCGCACATGTCGAGAGAGTTCATGTACGGCAAGACCGCGCCAGACCCTACAGAAGTATGGCTACGTCTTGAAGAGATTCGCTGGGTAGAGTATGCCGTGCGCGTGGCGAGGTGTAACGAAAGCGAACTGGCCGACACGTACCGTGGAGCGACCGACGAATTGGAAGACAAGCTCTACGAAGCACTGAGGAAGTGCGAAAAGTTGAACAAGGCCAGAGTCAAGAATCCCCGCCCGAGGAAAGTTCTTGTCGAGTTCGAATACGACGAAATCAAATGGACTGAGTATGCGTCCAAGACCGTCCTCTACGACAACCCGGAACTCTCGGATGACTTCCCAGGAGCTACCGAGCAGTTAGACGAAAGACTATACCTAGCCATGCGCCAGATTGAATCTGGGTATGGTCGTAGAAAGTATCGACAGCGGGATAAACCGGAGACGCACGCATGACAGATTTTGGAAGGCCGAGTTGGGAGCCTCCGCAGATTTTCGTATTCGGCTCGAACCTTGCGGGTATCCACGGAGCCGGTGCTGCGTTATTCGCTAAAGAGCGCTGTGGGGCGCGATACGGCGCGGGGATTGGCATCATGGGACGGTCCTATGCCATCCCTACCAAGGACTGGAAGATTGAGACGATGGAGCTTGAGCACATCAACCACCATGTCAAAGTCTTTCTCGATTTCGCTACGGCATTCGACGCCGTTGAATTCTACGTGACCGCCCTCGGCACCGGTCTTGCAGGTTACACCCACGCCGATATCGCTCCCCTCTTCAAGGGAGCACCACCAAACTGCATCATGCCACCTGAATGGAAGGAATACCTCTAAAATGTCAGAACAGATCAAGACACTGCACGAAGAAGTCGCCGACCGCTTGGCGAAGAGCATCCCGATCCTGCGCGCCGAGATCGTAGAGGAACTGGCCGATAAGGTCTTGCGGTCCCGCTCGGAGATGCTGCTCAACGCTATCGAAGAACTCTCGAAGTTGAGCAAGGAGCGCAGCGCCATCCTCAAGAAACCGGCGAACGTCTCTTACGACGAGAACGGGAACAAGGTCGGCGAGTCGTACTCGAAGGAGCAGATCGACTCCAAGAAGAAGGCCGAAGACCGCTTCGCCAAGATCAGCAAGCTGGTCGATGAGGCGTTCGAGAAGAACGACAACGAAACCTGGGGCAAGCTCCAGGGCGCGCTGAACGGTAAGTGATGGCGGTCTTCGACGACATCTGGGACGAGGTGAACGCGCGGGTAGCTGAGAGGCTGCCCGCCGTCATTCTCGATAAGGCAGCAGCGAGACACACGAACAACAACCTCGGCTACGCCGACGATGGGTGTACGTGTGAGTACTGCAATCTGCGTAGGCGGATGTCGGCTTACGTCGGCAGTGCTGGGAGGAATATAGCGCTCCCGCCAGGGGTAAGCGTTTCCTACCCGATGTCCAGGGAAACGATATCGATGGCTATCAAGATCAGTCGTGAATATCGCCGCGAAGAGGCGCGAAAAGCTCTGAGAGAAGCCCGTGCGCGTTAACGCTCCGTTATTATTCTACCACGACATACCGATCCAACGCTCGCGACTCGGGACAGTATTGTTTCCATTTTGCGTGCGGAGAGGGTGCGGAGGAGTTCTAACCGTCCACGACGATCCGTGTCACTGCGGACCGTCACCCCCACCATGTGGCGCTTGTACTGATCGCCGTGCCGAGTGCACGAGGTGCGGTGAGCAGTATTCTCTTGACGACGTTCACAGCGGCGTCTTCTTACCGAAAGAGATGGATAAACTTATGCGCGACCTCGCCCCGAGGGTCGATGTCCTAACAACACTCGACCCGCGTCTATCAGGAGAGGATCGGGCGCATTGGGTCACAGTGTCCCGCAGGAGGATGACACAACTCGCGCGCAGTTGCTCCGCTGATGGAAAGTTCATATGTATTCCATCGTTCAGCAGCGTCTTCGTTCTGAGTGCGTCATAGTACGATATATGAATCTACACATTGAAAGAACCGACGATCTGAAGCGGATCGCCGATATGCGGTTCGCTGCGTATCAGAAGTATCTGATCAACGAGCGCCCGTGTGACCTCACAGACAACAACGACAAGAGAAGAGGGGCCGAGTTGTACGTCGCCTGCAAGGGGACTGACCCTGTAGGAAGTTTCAGACTGAATTTCGGGACGCCACTCCCGCATGAGACCTACTGGCCAACTGTCATCTCCCCCACGGGTGGTATGGAGATATCTCGGATGACGGTAGACCCCATGATCATCAACCCAGCCGTACGTTACCGGATCATATACAACATGCTCGGGAGGGCGGCGGAGCGGGCCATCAAGGCGGGGGTGAACGACGTTTACACAACAGCTATTCACTCTCTGGCGGTGACTTACAGCAAACTGCTTGGATTCCAGTTCGCAGGGGATGGCCCTAGGAATATCCCTCCTGGTAAGGAGGAGATTTACCTATTGAGGCTACAGATGACGGAAAAGGTGGTGTCGAGAGCAAAAAAGGCTTTCTCGATCTAGATTATGTGGTATTGACTGCTGTCAAGAGGATACCACAGATGTTACACACCTTCACCATATCGGCTATTCTCCCGGTCGCTGAGGCGGGCTCGGCGGAGCTGCTTGAGAACGGCAGTGGTTTCGGCCTTCATATCGACCGCCTGACGCCCGATAGCGCGTTCAGGTATCCGCAGACCTGCGAGATCATTAAGGCGGTCAGCGGGCTGTCTGGGCTCTTCTGTGACCGTCCTACGCAGAAACCGTACATCGTGGCCGCGACAATGACCATTTGGGTGGACAGAGCTGGGGAACAACACGCGGGTTTGCGGCTGGTAGCCTCTCACACCCACGCCTTTGGGCGAACAGAAAAGGGCAGCCGCAAAGCGACCACCCTTCAAGAGTTCGCGGAGATAGTGGACGCGCCTACGCGGCCTGTCTCGCACTAGCGACGCCGTATTCGATCATCGCGCGGTGGTCGTCGAGAATGCCGATCATCACACCCCGGTGCGTATTCGGCAGCGACAGATGCGTATCGGTGCCATCAATTGTGATGGTAACAGTGGCTCCGCCAACGAGAGCGTCGATAGCGTCGCGGTAGCGCGCAGCGACGCTTTCGAACGCATCCAGCGCCCCTTCGGTATGTTCCTGACTCATGATAGTGTCCTTACTGTTTGAGACACGTTGGTATAGCATACTGTATTGAATCGTCAACCCCCTTGACATGGTTAATGAATACTGTTAATCTTCCTCCATGAAGATAAATTACTACAATGCGGAGTCCGACGAAGTTATCGAACGTCCACGCGTAAAGCTGGACCCGGATAAGATTGTCGATGACGCTCCACCGCATCGCAAAATAGCCGAAACTCTCCTTTACCTCGCGCACCAGTACGACCGCGCGGCGGATACTCTACGCGATCCATCTTTGAGGTACCCAGACAAAGAGCTTGTTATCGATACCCTCCGCTACCGCAGCGAGGAGTTCCGTGACCTCGTGGATATGCACATAGCGGACTACACTGAAAAGGCCCTTCAGGATATCATAAAGAAATACGCAAAATCATTGGATCAAGTGACGAGACTGATCGCCGACTGGCAGATAAGAAATTTACCAAATAAATAAGGTATCTTGGACAACACGACTACACTCGTGTATACCGCAATAATGTCTTTGAACTTCGCAGCGTTTGGTATATACCTTCTTATCGGATACGGCGTCTATTTGTGGGCCGTCCCTGGGGAAGATCGCCACTGCGTAGCATTCGATAAGGCATACACCTACACGGAGATTTTCGATCCAGCAACCGGCGCTAGTTTCGCCGTCCCTCATAGCCAGTATCTCCCCGTGTGGGCGAACGTATGTACAAAGTGGAAAACCGTGAAGAGGACCCCATGGCCGCAAAAGCTACTAAGGCGCGTACTCCCGCAAAGCGGGTGAAGCGCACGGCGAACAATCTGTCAACGACGCGCACCCTGACGAACCTCGTTCGGCAGCGGGATGATATCGAGTTCCAGATCGCCGAGGCACGGCGCACGCTTCGTGAAGACGTGAGAGCCAACGTGATGCAGACCATCAAGGCGAGCGGATTTACGGTTCAGGAACTCTTCGGCAGCGTCGTCGCCAAGACAAAGCGCCGCACCCCAGGAAGCGGTGGAGCCCCCCGCTAGGGCAGCCTACATCGACCCTGAGAATCCGCGCAATACGTGGACTGGTCGCGGTCGGCAGCCGACATGGCTGAAGACGCGCCTCAAGATTCGCGGCGTCAAGCTCGAAGACTTCCGCGCTCGGTCGTAACACGACGGATTCCCCCCTCCGCGCGTTACACCCCCCCTAGGATCGAGCGTGAGGCCCCGCGCCGTACCCTCCGGCGCGGGGCTACTCTTTTATGCGGGCACCAGTCTACCGATCTCAGCCTTGGCTTCCCGCTCGCGCCGCTCTTCAGCCAGCGCGTCGAGATAGATTTTCCGGTTGCGGACGCGACGCATGGCGCGCGTCGCATTCGTCGCCCCTGGGGGATGAGGCTGCCCACGGAACTTGGCACGACCGTACTGATCGCGGACGACGTTACCATTGGCGTCCTTCAGCTTAGTCCCGCTGTTTCCGCCGCCTTGTTTGCTCTTTGTTCGCATTAGACGAACACTCCTTTCATCTTTGAGACAACCACCGGGACGCTGGAGCCGCCGCCAACGCATGGAGGAGACCGAACCTGCATCTGCGAACCCTCCAGAAGGGGATACTTCCTGCGGAGCGCGCTGAACAGCTCGGTAGGATCGTCTCCGTACGCGAATCCGTATACGACGATTTCGCAGTTTATCGCCGGAGCAGATACGTAGACTCTATCGTGAACCTGTGGCATTTTTATCCTTTCCAGATATACTTAACGATGTAGGCTACCATGTTGACGATAAACCTTCAAGGGGGTATAGTGCCGTTGAATTTTGGGAGGTCCAGTACAGATGTGGTTGTGGTGGTTTGACGCATGGTCCGACGCTTATGCGCGTGTGATGTCTTATTGGACACCTACGCCGCGATATCTCTCCATCGAGAGTATCGCCCACGACGTGTACAGTAAACTTGAGCAGCACGACGTGATCGAACTTCTGAAGATCACGGACCGACGCCAGCTCATACGTTATCATTTTACAACCGGCATGTACATCAGGAACCACTACAACCTTTGGCACCATCCAGAGGCGGCAGAGGACCCAGACTCAGATAACCATCCTGACCAGATGTCACAGCGAGTCATCGAGCGCGTGTGGGAATTGGTTCACGAGTTCTGTAAGGTACACGTGAGATGACAAAGTTAGTGATACCGGAGCGCGCACGTCACGCCGACCGGAGTGAAGAACTGGTCGTTGTTATATCCCCAGCCCTGGACAGGAGGGAGGTACATACGATAGCGAATGCGAGGGACCTCGTTCGTGCCGGGTGGCTTCAAACGAGCGATGATGTCTGCGAAGTATGTTTTGGATTAGGACATGACAAACATGGCGAACAGTGTTGGCACTGCGACGGTGAGGGGATCAACCCTGCCTGATGGTGTGTACCGGGCGCTGCCTGTGGAGCACGCCAGTAAAGTTTCCACCGCACAAGTTTCGAGGGTCGAGTTGCTAGATTTTACGCTGAGCGACTACAGTTGGGGGTCGCTGTATCTCGACCGCATCAAAGAGGCGAGGCTCAGCACGTTCAAGGACCTTTACTTACAGGACTTTCCTAGCCCGTCTGAATATTCCTTTCGGGTCAACAATTCTGCGACTGCGACTGCGCGAATTACCAGGGAAATGGATAGGTACAAGAGCAACTTTGGAGCGTACGTAAATGACTTCTACCCATCAACCGGTATCAATTCGAGACTTGCCGACGAGCTAACCAGCATGGTGAGCGAGCAGACGATAACTGGGGTGATGGTACCTCTGCCAGAGGACGCCTGCGAAGTATGTAAGGGCACGGGTAAGCAGAACGGCGAAGAGTGCTGGCACTGCGAGGGAGAGGGAGTTGACCCGTCGTTATGAGAGACCGCGCACTTTCCGGTTATATCGCCGAGAAGGGTGACTCGATGAAAAAGGTTGAGATGATCGGGCACGACCATTACTTCTTCATATCGACGCGAGAGGTAACCGAGAAGAAGACCAGCGTCTCTGTCGGTTACCATACGGAGAGGTTCGATACGCTCAGGGCGTTCTACGAGTATCTGCGAGATAGCGACACCGACAACGGGTGGCGGATAACGAACTTGAGCGCGATATAAAAAAAAATTCGGCGGCGGCGAACTGCCGAAAAACGAGGGACTAGTAAATTATGAGCATCACGTTCGATGGGAACAGATTTGTTGCCCCCATAGACGCCAGTTATGCAGACAAACTCCGCGACGCGTACTGGCATAAAGCCTCCGACTGTTGGTTCACCAACGATATCGCAAGGGTTACCCCGTTCGTCGAACACTTGTCTCCCGAGTTGTGTGACATTCTGCTGAACGTGGAGTGCTCATATGAACAGTCAAAAGCAAACGAGCCCACCGGCAAGTATACCTTTGAGGTTCCAGAGGGGGCACACGACCTGTTCCCTTTTCAACAAGCGGCTGCCGAATACATCCTCGACCATGAGAAGACGCTGCTAGCTGAAGAACCCGGCATGGGCAAGACGGCTATCATGATCGCTGCTGCGAACGTCCTGCGGCCCAAACGTATTCTGATCATCTGCCCAGCCATCGCGAAATACAACTGGTCCGACAAGGAATGGCCGATGTGGTCAACGCAGACGGACCTAACGATAGGCGTCGCGGAAGGTCGAGACTTCTTTCCCGATACAGATGTCGTGGTCATCAATTACGATATCCTTCACGATCACAAGCAGCGGTTACAGGAGGTCGAGTGGGACCTCCTCCTGGTAGACGAAAGTCACCGCATCAATAACAAGTCATCTCGCAGAACTGTCATGGTTCTCGGAGGGACGCTAAAGATCAAACGCGCGCTCGTTGACAAGTACTGCGCTCGTCCCACCTACGCTGCTGCCGATGATCGTGACATTCCAAGGAACCACGCCATCCCTGCGATCAGGAAGAAGAAAGCCGTATTCGCGACGGCTACGCCGATGAACACGCCCAAAGACTTGTTCACGATGTGCGTGGAGTGCGATCCAGGAGGGCTGGGAAGGGACGAGGACGAGTTTCACACGCGATACTGCAACAAACACCTAACTCCGTTCGGTATGGACATCAGTGGAGCGGTGAATTTGGAGGAACTTGGAGCGCGTATGCGTGCCAAGTTCATGGTCAGACACAACCCGGATGAGGTGTTGGACTTGCCCCCTCTCACCGAGGAACTGTTCCTTTTACCCCCGGTGAAGATCGTCCTGGAGCAGGAGGAATCCTTTGTCGCCGAGAACCTTTCGGCTCTCATGGGGTTGGCGGAGTCTATGGGGTACAAGAACGTCAACGAATCCACTTCCCCAGAGGTGTTCCTGCGACTAATTGGCTCGGCTATTATCGATAACGTTCCACAAATCGGAAAACCGGAGTTCAAGCCGCTATTCCACCAGTTCTCCATTGTGCGGAAGATGACGGGCATAGCCAAGGTGCCGTACATTGTTGACTTTATCAACGAGACCAGTCTTGATCTGACAGAGCCTATTGTTGTATTCGCATATCACAGGGACGTTCTCGAAGAACTTCGGCAACACTACCCAGACGCCGCAGTGGTCATGGGTGGCGTGTCGGCGAAGAAGCGGTTCAATGAAGTAGCTAGGTTCCAAGACGGGGAGACAAATATCTTTCTTGGCAACATTGACGCAGCCGGTGAAGCGGTGACGCTCACCCGCTCGCGTGTTCTTGTTGTCTCAGAGCCAGACTGGAGAGGAACGGCGCTGACGCAGGCTATTAAGCGCATCCACAGGATATCGCAAAGGAACGCTTGCACAGCTTTCTTCCTCGCTGCGGCCAAGTCATTCGACGCCCTTGTTGCGAAGAAAGGCTTCGCCAAGATCAAGTATATTAAGGAGACGCTAGACCTATGACGTATAGGAAGTTTCACTACCAACTTCAGGGTGCACAACTGGATAAGTTAAGCGCCGACGATAGCGATCTATACATCCTCGATCCGCAAAAAGGGGACGGCACCTACTGGAAACCTGGGGAACTTCGTGAAGTCACAAACAACGGAAAAGCGAAGGCGCTGTGCTATCTATCCGTAGGCGAGGCTGAGGACTATCGTTCATACTGGAATCCGTTCGCCGACTACGTAGGACAAGAGAACCCGGATTGGAAAGGAAACTACCGGGCCAAGTTCTGGATGCCGGAGTGGCAGGAGATTGTCTTCAAACAGCTCGACGTTATTATGAAGATGGGCTTCGACGGCGCGTACCTCGATGTCGTGGACGTGTATCAGTACTGGGAGGAGCAAGGCCGTGAAAGGATGGCCATGCTCATGCTGGAGTTCATCAAGGACATCGCAGAGCGCGCTAAGAAGAATGACAGCACGTTCCTTATCATCCCGCAGAATGCACCAGACCTCCTGGAGTATCGCGCGTACGTGAATATCATCGATGGTATCGGTATCGAGAACTACCTGTATGACGAGGATGATGCTGAGACTTCTGAGGAACATCGTAGGGACGTGGACTGGTGCCTCCGCTTCCTAGGAGGTAAGCCTGTGTTCGCCACAGAGTATGCTACCGTCAATCCCGACGATACTGTTCGAGTCCTCCGAGAAAGAGGGTTCGTACCTCTCGTTACATCGCGTGAACTGGACAAGAATCCAGACGAGGTTACGCGATGAAACTGAATGTGACTGATGGAATTATCGACGACTTGCTGCCGCTCGATAGTAAGTCTCTCAAGGGCGGTACTGTCTCTTTCTACGGTATCCGTAAGTGTTTCGAGGACGGGATATTCGGAGTCTACGACAACAAGCACTTATTCGTATCTTTCCCACTCGACGATTCGTTCATCGCATCTATAGCGAAGATGCCGAGGGATAAGCGGACAGTACTCGATTCCAGTAGCCTAAGTTATCACGTAGACAGCGTGATCGAACTGGAACTCGTCGAGGCTATCCTGGATGTTGTCGCAGAAGCACACGACACCGAGGCGGAGGACTGGTCGTACTGTGTTGGGTTCAGCGATTCCTCTCCTCCGTCCATTGTTTTCGTGTTCATGCCTCCCGACGACGGCATCAGGACGCCTGAGGAGTTTGTCCTCAGCCTAATCACGCAGACCCGCGAAGTCGGCCCTGTGGTCCGCTTCGAGTTCGATAGACGATAAGGCGAGGTTGACACATGGGGGTGTGTCGGCTATAAGAGACATCGTTAAGGTTAATTCGGAAGGTTAACGATGTCCTCCACCCCCTACCTAGATGCTCTGAGCACGTACGGGTCTGTCAGAAAGGCTGCGGAAGCAACAGGTGTCGCCCGCTCCACATTCTTCGACAATCTGAACAAAGAGAAACAATCAATCTCGGCTATTCGCAGTGCGCGCAACCCTGTTGTCCGCAAGCCGCGTTATGCGACCAAGCCGGAGTATTACATCTTCACGTGCGCTGTTCGCGGCGCAAAGGTGCACGAGGACTTCTGGAACAATCTCCTAGCTTATTCAAAGTACCTCGGGGCCGAACTGGTGGTCGGCCCGCTCACAAGCGTTGGGCGTCAACGTTTCGCTGAATACGACGAGGCGGAGTTCGACCCGCTCGTTATCGATTATGTGTCGGATGACCCAATCGTCCTAGGCGACAAACTCCGGTTCAGCCCGGAGTTGAATTTGACGCCAACCATGGTCAAGCCGCTTCAAGGTCTCCAGACCTATACGAAGAGGCTCTGGGGCATCTTTCCTCACACGAAGATTTCACTGGAGACGGTCCCGACCCACAAAGATCGCCCAACGAAGTTCATCGCTACAACCGGTGCGGTTACGCATCCGTACTACACGCCGACGAAGGCTGGTTTCCGCGCGCACTTCGATCACGTTCATGGCGCAGTTATCGTCGAGGTCACTAAGCGGGGCGTGTGGTTCCGCCACCTCACACCCGCAGGTGACCTCGACGGTACCTTTTATGACCTCGATCACGTGGTGTCTGGTGGCAATGTCAACGTCAACGAAGCTGGCGTCGAGGCCGTCGTGTATGGTGACATCCACGTGGAGAAGTTGGACAGCACCGTGTCACGCGCCACGTGGGGTATTGACGCCAAGCGTGATGGATTCGACTGGGTGTCGAAGCCGAAGTTCACACCTCTCGTCGAGCATGTCAAACCAACGCGCCAGATATATCATGATCTGATGGACATGACCGGGGCGAATTATCACGAGTTGTCCAACGTGTTTCGCAGAGCTTCACTGGATCGCTCGAAAGAGGGGTCGCTCCAGTGGAGTTTTAAGAAGGCCGCAAACTTCCTCCTCTTCACTACTTCGATGTCGCTCGATAATATCGTTGTCGATTCCAATCATGAGTACTTCATCGAGAAGTGGCTGATGCAGTTCGATCCAGCCGACAAGGAGGACTTCGAGAACTACGCCATCTTCTACGACCTCAAGAAGGAATTAATCAGGCAGCGCGTCGAGGGGCAGCAAACCCCACTCTTAGAGACGTGTTTCAGCGTTGTCCTGGACAACCCTGAGGACGCAGAGACTATCGCCGATGTGACGTGGCTGTATCCTGACGACAGCTACGAGATTTTCGACATCGAGTGCGGGTGGCACGGCCACCGTGGACCAAACGGCAGGCGCGGGACCAAGGTGGCATTCAAGTTCGTCACAGAGAAATCTACCATCGGGCACATCCACTCCCCCTCCATTGAGAGCGGTTGCTACGTGGTCGGCACTTCAACCAAGATGGACCTTGGGTACAACCAGGGGCCTTCAAGTTGGGCGCACACGCACGCGATCATCTACCCACACGGTGGGCGTACGCTCGTTACGATGTCAGATGACAAGTTCTGGGCGACACAAGGAGACGTGTGATATGCGCGAACTTACGAAAGAAGAGGCCGACAAGGCAGCAGTGTACGTCAGGGCGAAGGTTCAGGATATCGAGCAACAGTTCGTAACATACGCTGCACTCAACGCGCCAGACAACATCCCAGCTACCGTCGTGTCTCTAGTGCACGCGTGCGTGATCATTATGGTGAGTGAGATGCTGTACGAGATGTTCAAGGATGGCGTTGGGCTGGAAGATAAAGAGGCCGTGGAAAAAGCCATCGGCGGCTACATCGCCGCCTTGAGTGGAGATATCTATAGCAAGACGTGGGAGCATTTTGCATGAGTGGCGACGCCGCACGACTAGCTGCTACCGCCGAGCACGACCTCATGGATGAACGTAAGGCAGCACGCAGAGACTCGCCGCGCTCTTGAGTTAGAGCGGGAGGCGCACCGAGAGGTGAAACAGCGGATGCGTACTGTGACGACATCGTACTGGTATCGAGTAGGCAGGATGTTGAGGCTGTGTCCGTAAAACGCACGAGAACTGTAGGTGCGCAACGTCTAAGAGTCATAGACCTGAATAATAAAGGGACTCCTATACGCCGCATCGCCGAATTGCTCGGCGTTGACCCGCGCACCGTAAGGCGGATTCTAAGGGAAGCCGGGAGGGACAAAGGTTCTCCTGGACGGCCTCCTACGATCCCATACAGCCACGTGCCTAGGCTGTGGGCCGCATACCTGGACAAGAAGACGACAGTTAGGGAAATTGCAGATGAATACGGCACCTCAGTGCATTCCGTCAGACGAGCCTTCCACACCTATAGGAAGAACGACGCAGCGCGCTTCCTCGGAAGTCTCCTTGACGGAGAATCAGCAGACGGCGCTGAACAAGGCGACGCAGTTTGCGATGAATTCGATTCCGAAGAGTGAATTTATTCTCTCCGGGCTTGCGGGTACTGGTAAGACGACTACGATGGTTCGCTTGATAGGGGCGCTCCTGAACATGGGGCACCGCCCCGCAGTGTGCGCACCAACTGGAAAGGCTGCGAGTGTCGTAAACCAGAAACTTCTGGCGGCAGGTATCAGCGATGTTCAGGCGATGACGCTCCACAAAGCGTTGGCAGATCGTCCGAGCGACGCACTGGCTAAGATGCACAAGAGGTTGGATGAGTTAGAATCCGCCAGAGAGGAGCGCGGTGGACTGACGCCTGAAGAGGAGGCGGAAGAGACCAAGATGCTGCGCGACCTGGATCGTAGGGCTAAGCAAGGGGACACTCTCAGTTTCACCGGTAAGTTGCCAGAGGAGATCGAATCTGACTTCTCGATCTTACTGTTTGACGAAGCGTCTATGATTGGTCGCGATAAGATATATACGAACCTCATCACGCCCGTAAACCTTCCGCGCATATTCGTTGGAGACGAGGCACAGCTACCGCCTGTCAACGAGCAACCTGCCGTGGATTTCAACAACGCTGACGTTCACCTGAAAGAGATTCTGAGACAAGGCGCAGATAGCGGCATTCTGAAGTACGCACACTCCCTTCACGCAGGCCGCGTTCCTACGATCAAGGAGATGTCCGACTACGATGATGTCAAGATGATAAGGGACGGCTCCATTGGCTCCATCAAAGGACACGAGGATTCGCAGTTCATCGTCTGGCAGAATAAGGAGAGGCACGCCATTGCACCACGCCTGCGTAAGGCGCTCGGGTTCGACTTCGATATTCAGAGGTTCCCGTGGCTCCCTATGAAGGGAGAAAAACTTTACATCGACGACAACAACGACACTGTTAGACTGTCTCGCGGAGACATCGTTACAGTGGAGGGTGTACAGTTTTACGGTTACACAGGAAAACCTGACCGTGCAGACGCGCGCAGCAATAACCCATATATCGCGGCGCTTAGTGTCACCGACCGATACGGTAGGACGCGCACCATCACCGTATCGATGGTTGATCTGATTCCGCAACAGATTCATCCAAGCTACCAGCGAGATCAGGGTATTCGACGCTACGCGAGCTACACTCAAGGCGCGAACCGCGTAAAGGTGCTGTGGGCCAACGTCATCACATGTCACCGGGCACAGGGGAGTGAGTACGACAAAGTGTTCATGCTCGGAACTATGATGCCAGAGAGTCACCAGGACTGGAAGAAGTGGTGGTACACGGCGGCAACGCGCGCCAAGAATCAACTCATCGTCGCATCCTATCACTACATGCACGAGAGGGAATAGTATGGCACCGAGACTCCTAATCGCTGATATCGAAACTACGCGCATCGAGTATGACAGCGGCGGGTGCATGATCATCCCGCACACTGTACACATGCTCGTGACGGAAGATTACGATACCGGTGAGATCAAAACTTTTATCGGGCACGACGACATAGGAAGCAACGGCGTTCCGTACCTGGAATCGGCGAAGAACGTAGTGTTCCACAACGGAATCGGCTTCGACCTTCCGGTGCTCGAACACCACTTCAACCTGAGTCGCGCCAACGATCAGCAGTTCATCGATTCTCTGGTTCTCTGCCAGTTGTTTTACTCCAACGTTAAGGAGGAAGAGGATTTCAAGAGGTACGAAGCGCACAAGGCCCGTCCAGATAGTGATCCTTTCAAATTCAGCGGCAAACTCATTGGCTCGCATAGTCTCGAAGCCTGGGGCCTTCGTCTGGCGAACCCACATAAGAAGGGAGAGTACGGTAAGGTGTTCGAGCGGATGGGGATCGATCCGTGGGAATCCTACAACGAAGAGATGCACGAGTACGCAATCCACGACGTTCGGACGCTCTCGGCGATCTGGAAGGAGAAACTTGACGCCAAGTACAGGGTACCTTCCAACCGTGATGCCATTAACATCGAGCACTACATGGCCGAACTTATGGAGCAGATCAAGAGGTCTGGCATCAAGATCGACATCGACCACGCTAAGGAACTTTGCCGCCAACTTGAAGTAGAGAGCGAGAAAGCCCAAGCGGTCATTCAGGAGGAATTTCCTCCAAGACTGGAGCCGTCTAAATGGGTGTATCATGAGATACCGCTGGACATGCCAGCGCTATCTATTGAGGACATGCAAGAGTTCGAGCACATCGTGAACTCTGATGATCCGGCTGATATCGCGCGTAAACGAGAGTTGATGGCTGGCACGGGACCGAAGCAGCACTTGACGTGGCTGATGTACGAACACGTCGGCAACAAGATGTATCGACCACAGCGCAACCTGCCGGAAAACTACCTGCGGGAATGGTGGGGGGAAGAGTTTCACCCCAAGGTGAACCGCGTGGTGAAGAACAAGCAGAAGGAGGTTCTTTACGAAGCCAAGGTAGGATGTCCTTTCGTTAAGGTTGAGATGAAACCTTTCAACCCAGCCTCGCGTCAACAGATCGCACGGCGTCTCATGGAACTAGGGTGGATGCCCGAGGAGTTCACGGATACGGGTAACCCCTCCGTGTCGGAAGTTGAACTGAACAAAATCGACGAGCAGTTTCCGGCTGCGAAGAGTATCGTGAAGTTCCTTCTCATTCAGAAGCGCCTCGGGCAGATCATGACCGGAGACAAGGCGTGGCTGAAGCTCGTTGATGATGACGGCTTCATCCATCCGACGATACGCGCCTGCAACACTGTAGCGTTCCGCGCCACACACTCCGACCCAAACATCTCACAGGTTCCGTCTGTGAAAGCCAAGGACCTTACTGACGAACACGGTAACAAGGTCAAGGACGAGAACGGTAAAGTCGTACAACGAATCCTAAAGGGAGAAGAGGGCAAGTGGGGATGGGACTGCCGCGCGTGCTTCACTGTTCCTGATGGTTTCGTGATGGTCGGATCGGACCTCGCTGGTATCGAGATGCGCGCGTGGGCGCACTACTTGTACAAGTATGACGATGGGCACTTCGCCGATGTCGTGCTGAACAAGGACGTACATGAAGAGAACCGCGTCATCCTTGGGTTCGATGATCGCCGTAAGGCTAAAGAGTGGCTTTACGCAGCTATGTACGGCGCTGGAGACCAGAAGCTTGGCTTCGTTATCGATCCGCTGGCTTCTGTCGAAAAGCAGAAGTCACTCGGCGCGCACTCTCGCTCTAGATTCATGAAGGGCATGCGAGGGTACCAGCAACTCAATACGTGGCTCATGACCGGTGTACAGAGGGGCTACTTGATCGGACTCGACGGGAGACGTATTCCCGTTCGTAAACCCCACGCCGCGCTCAACGCCCTCCTCCAAGGGGCCGGTGCTATTATCTCGAAGTACTGGATTCTGTTCCTTATCG
>Ga0255752_10002907_pt1 | contig 18307 bp, 34 predicted proteins | sample 011ome_25_FD_179952 | JGI IMG/M metagenome (GOLD analysis project Ga0255752, IMG submission 179952) | Coastal salt marsh microbial communities from the Groves Creek Marsh, Skidaway Island, Georgia - 011512CT metaG (version 2) | ecosystem: Environmental > Aquatic > Marine > Intertidal zone >... | reverse complement strand
CGCCGTTGCTGGCGCGTCAATAACCACTGCGTTTATGGGCGTTTCTGGCTTGAACCGTCAAAGCAGGCAAGGGCAAGACTCTTTGATACGGCTGACTGCTGCAGTAGATAACCTTTCAAGCCGCCTCACGATTTTGCACGACGACATCAAGACAAAGGACATGGAAGTTTTTGCCAGGTTGAATGAGCTGGAGCGTTCAGTGGCACGACTGGAAGGGCACACCGAGCGGAATTAGACTTTTGCCAGACACAATGGGCCCATGATTTTTCTGATCCGTCCAATCCTGCTCAGGTTCTTGCAATCTGAAAGCGTCAAAAAGCTGGTTGTTGAGCTGTTGCAGGCTTACTGCAAGACAACGGACAACACAATCGACGATAAGGTAGTTGATTTTGTGAAGCAAAACCTATTTCCAGCGACAAGAGTCGAGAAATAGACACGTAGGTCGCTACTGCAAGAACTTTGAGGCATGATCGGACTAAGTTTGCTTGTTGCCCTCATGGGTCTTGCATTACTGCCGTTCTTCCAATTTTTCCGTGGTACGCCCCATCAGCTGGCTGCTGTTAAGGAACTTGAGGAGTCCTTGCCAGAGGAGTTACTGGCGGAGGACGCCGATTGGTTTGAATCATGGAAAGCGAGCGGTATTGACCAAGAGGTCTACATGCCCTACTTCACACAAAATGACAATGAGACAAAAACGGGTTACAGAGAATGCTTTTCGTCGGCAGCGGCGATGGTGGCTGCGTTTTATCGAAAGGTGGACAGCGATGATGAATACAATCGAATTCGCAGTCAATTTGGTGATACGACTTCCGTTGTGGCTCAGCTCCAAGCTTTGGAAAGCCTTGGACTAAACGCTGAGTTTCGCAAGGATGGCGATGCTGATTTGATTGAAATGGAAATCGAGATGGGGCGTCCAGTGTTAGTGGGATGGCTGCATCGTGGTGATGTCTTACTTGGTGAAGCACCTCAATGCAATGGCATGGGTTGCGGGCATTGGAGCGTTATCAGTGGCTATGCAGGAAAGAACAGCAACGATCCTGAATGGATTTTCCAGGATCCGCGCGGTTTGCCTGACATGGTTAGAGGTGGGCACAAAAACCCGCATCTAGGCCGTAATGTTCGCGTCAGGCAGTCTGAGTTTTATCCCAGGTGGTCAGTTGAAGGTCCGCGGACAGGCTGGGTGATTTTGGTTGATGAGCAGTAAGGTGGGCTTTTCTAGGTTCATATGACGGTTCTGTGTGACTGGGAGATCAGGGCTCGTTGCGAAAAGACCCAAATGGTCGTTCCTTTCAGTGCAGAGCTGCTGAATCCTGCCAGTCTTGACGTGCGGTTGGGAGACCACCTGATGATCGAGTCGATGTATCAGGAGGACTTGCTGCGCTTGGACATTTCAGGAAAGACAGAGGATGACCCGTACCTGCTCATGCCAGGTCACTTTTGCTTGGCTGAGACATGTGAGCTGTTTAATCTCCCCGACGACATCAGTGCTCAGTTTGTACTCAAATCATCGCGTGCCAGAGACGGCCTTAACCATCTTCTTGCTGGTTGGTGCGATCCAGGCTGGCACGGATCAAAGCTAACGCTGGAATTAAAGAATGAGCGTCGGCACTGTCCGATCAGATTATGGCCAGGACTAAAGATTGGACAGATGGTGTTCCATTTTATGAGTAACGTCCCACAAGCCAGTTATGCGCTGACTGGCCATTACAACAACCATCTGACTGTGATGCCGAACGTGGCATGAGCCTTTATGCCATCTGGAGTTACTTGGCAGCTTTTTGGACAACAGTCGTTTTGAACTGCCTGCAGCCAGTGAATTGGAAACAATGTCTTCCGGTGCAGAACTGGCTGTTTCCCGCTATAGGTGACTTAATCCATGCTACAGAGCCTTACGCCTCTGAACGCAGGATTTTGCAGTCACTGGAGCGTTCCGATGGACTGGATGATTATTGAGCCCAGTTTGGAATCAAGGTTAAAGCTGGAATGTACGTGTAGAGGAATACAGGAGGCGACAGATTTAGGGCAGATGCAAGCGTTATGCGTGGCGCTTACTCGTCAGAACTGGCATCAATCTCTTCTGTTGAAGCAGGCTGTTCATCACATTGGGAAGCTTGAGTCTGAGCAGCTGACGTAATTTTGGAACGTCGAGTCTGAGCGCGTCCTTCAAGTCTGGCATCTACGGCCTCTTGCCATTTTTGCTTGTCTTTTATGACTGCGTCGCAGTAGGTCTCTTCATTGACGTGTTCAGCAAGATAGTTGTAGACAAGATCCCTGATGAGGGCTGAAGGCTTGGCCTCTTGTCTAGCGGCTTCATCGAGAAATAACTGGCCGCGGAAAGGTTCTAGGAGAACTTGGATATAGACTCGATTGCCGTGTTTTGTCGCCATCGACCAATACTCTAATGGTGCAACCTTACCATGTTATCGAGTTATCGACTTTTTTCTTCCAAGCGGTTGCCTGAGCTTTTCGGGAACTGGTGCGTTGGTTTCGCGAGCCATTACGAACTTCTTTTGCACGCTCCAAAAACATGGCTGCTCTCTGAAGGTCAGCTGTAGTGGAAAGGGAAACGATTTTATGGAGACGCTCCAGGATTAGTTGGCGGCCAGATTTAGGTTGAGACACACTCCATCACTCCGATTAGGGTTTGATGGAACGTTACCTCAGGCTTCAACTACTTTCGCAAGCCATTTAAAAGTAGAAAGTTGGTATGGGGTAAGGATACATACATCTATGCCGCAATCAATAGCGGCAGATACTTCTGATTGAAAGTAATCAAGATTATTTTCGTAGGTTACTTGTTCGACTGCCAAGAGGTTGTCATTGTCATCGTAAGCAGTAAACCGAACAATAGCCAAAGGCATGTCATAGTCATTTGTTAGTTGACAGAATTGGAAGTTTACGGTCCTGGACATTTTTGCTTCGGTTAAACAATTCGGTGAAGACAGCGGCGACAATGCTTTCGGTTTGTTGCCTGTCAAGACCGTAGCCATATCTGCGACGAATTTTAGCAACGGTTTGATGAAAGTCATGGGTGGTAAGTCCTGAATGGTTGGGCGGCTGCATAAGACGTTCACGAATTAACTTTGATCTGTGAATGCCTTTTTGTTTGGCTTCAGCAGAAAGTTTTTCGATCAGCTCTTCTGGAAGAAGGGTTTCAACTTTTTTCATGTGTGGATGTTACTTACGTTTTGGACGTTTTTTACTTTTTTGAGACGGTTTGATACGCGGTTTGCTTGGCTTGGCTTTGATGCGAGCAATGGTCTCGTGATAGCCGGGTGGTTCTGGGACGCCTGAGCGCTCCAAAATCTTGGTCCAGTTCATTTCTCGCGCGCGTATAGATGTCCAGGGTGTCCAGGGCGCTCCAAAAGCTAGTGGTAGCAATGGATTTGACCCTGGACACTAGGGGTGGACAGGCTAGATGTGTCCAGCCTCTTCGTTAGACAGCTCAATCTCAACCGCTCCATCAAACAGACCCTGGACACCTCTTGATTGTCCAGGGGTAGTGTCCACACCCAGATCCCGCTCCATGACTGGTTTTATTGGAACGGTGGACACTTCCTTCAACTCTCCGCGTGCGAGAACTGCTGTCCAGTTCTTAGCTTGAGATCCTTTTGGAGCGTTTGAGACGATAAGGCCTCGCTTTTCGAGTCTCTGGAGCGATTTGTGGATCGCAGCTGGTTTGCCGTCGATCAGCTTGTCGCAGACCAGATCATCTTTGGTGCGGGACTCGGGGTAGACGACGCGGAGCTTCTGAAGAACACGATCAGTGACTGACGCGGGAGAGGTGTTGGTCTCGTCTACTTCGGGCGTGAAGTCAGAGATGGTGAATGAAAGGTCGTCTTGCATCTGCATGACGAGCTGAGTACCCATCCGGCCTGAACGGGACTTCTCGATGGTAATAAGGCGGCTGTGAGCGCCTACAACGCCTTTCTCCTCGTCAGTGGGCTTACGGAGTGCCCAGGTCTCGTCAACGGCGTCTCTGATGGCTGAGGTGCCCCTGAAGCCACCATTTTTGTTGGCGTGGTGAACGATAAGGATGGTGGCCTTGGGGAAGAGGACACCGTTGTTCTTGGTCAGCCAGTAGAGCGGTGTGGCGAAGTCAGACTTGTTCTCGTCAAAGGCTCGACCACCAGAGCAGCCAATCAGTGAGTCGATCACCACCAGCTTGGGCTGATGTTTTTTCATAAGCTTGATGAACTGGGCATAGCGTTGAAGCTGCCAGTCCGTCTGAATCATGCTGTCTTTGGTGATGGGGAAGTCCACCTCTTGCAGCTGTTCCTTGAGCTGAACGAGAGGCTGGTCACCATTCAGGAGAACAACAGGACCCTTTTGCACTGGAACGTGATTTCCACGGACGACAAAAGGCTTGCCAGTTGCAATGTGCTTAGCAAGAGCCCAAGCGGACATGGATTTACCGTCACCACCAGCGCCATAGATCAGGACGACGGAAGGATGAGGCAAAACATCAGGGATGAGATATTCACGCTCTGTTTCGGTCTCCATCAACTCCTGAATGCTCATAATGTCTTTGGCCTCTTCAAATGAAAGCTGGTCAACGATCAGCTTTTCGAGAGCAGTTTGATCGCGGTAGCCAGCCTGAAGGGCAAGGGTGTTGAGCTTGTAGTTGACCTCAGCGGGGTTGTCGAGATCAAGAATTTTTTTGGCGCGGCGGATGACCTCATCGAAATCAAGAGTGGCCTGCCGGATCTCAGTTACAACTTTGGCTTCTGCGGATTCAACGATTTTTTTAGTGTCCTCTGAAAATCGTTTCCGTTTTGGGTCCTCCCGGTCTGCCAACCAGATCAGGCTGCCGAGGCCAACACCATTGCCTTTGAAGGAATACCAGACCTCTTCGCAAGGGTTGGAGTCTTCCCATTCAGAAGCGTAATCAGGGTCTTGACAGGACCAAGAGGCCCAGAGGTGAAGGCCCATGTCGGTAGGCAACGCAGAATGAATTGCCATGCCGATCTTGATCCAGTGATCACGAGTGCCCTTCCCTTGGGGCGAGATCACTGACAGACATTCAAAGATGATTTGTTGGACTTCATCTTGAGTCCGATCCGTAAAGTCCAACTCTTTTTTGTTGATGGTGCGGGGAGGTTGTTTCATCTCCGCCAGCAACCAGTCTGGGGCTGTAGGGATGTCAGCGAGATCGCCGTCCAAGAGATATTGACCAGGCTTGGAGACTTTGCCGCCGGGGTAAGCACCGTAGACAACGCCTTGGCGGCCCCAGAGGATTTCGTAGTCTCCACCGTCTTCCTTACGGAGTCCATGACCCTTTACGTCGGCCCACAGTTCTTCAGGGACACGGAAGAGGTACTTGGCTGCGTTGGCCTTGGTGGAAGTAATTATTGGAGCGCCATCGAGCGAGGAACCCCAAGCCTTCAGGTACTTCGAGAGGTTGCGGTCAACATCCAAGATGACGATGCCATTGCCACGGATGCCGGTGAAGACACCAACAGCTTTGAGGTCAGGGTTGCGCTTGACCGCGAGAGCTACATCGGCAGGTCCGAACTTCTGTTCGTAGCTGGCCTCTAGAGGGTTTTTACCGGTAGCTGGCTTGCCCGAGAGCATCCGAGTGCCCTTTGCATAGATTGGGGCGTAAACGAGCCCTTCAGGGAGCGCCTTGACGAACTGATCGAAGTTCATGTAAGATTGGAACGGAATGTAAAACCAACCCGATTCGTCCTCTAGCTGCGGGACGGGTCGGGTGTTTTTTTATCCTACCGGAGGTTGACTGCCCGTCAATCGCGGATTACAGTATCAAGGCGTCTAAATGAGACGCGACAACCCAAGAGGCAAACAACCGTGAAACTTTCTTCAGGTTTTCTCGCCACCATCGAGAAAGAAAACGAAGGTTCATCTTCAGCAGATAATTATCTGCGTTACACGAAATTGGACCAGGGCAAGCCTGCAAACTTTGCCTTGCTTGAGCAAGACCCGCTTGAGTATTGGCTGGTTTGGGGCGTAGCCAAGGATAACGATTCAATGAAGCCTTTCCGCTTCCTTGAGCAGCCCTCCCAGGAAGACATCGACCTTGAGCTTGGTTCTGACTACGTTCAGTCGATGAACTACGACAAGACTGCTGTTCGCAAGCCGTCTCAGTGTCTGACCTGGCCTGTTTACAACTGGGACATCAACAAGGTCCAAGTGCTTGAGGTGTCACACATCTCATTGGCGCGTCAGTTTGCCAAATATGGCCTGAACAAGAAGTACAGCCGCAACCTGCTGGATTGGGACTTCGAGCTGTCGAAGATCAAGGCAGACATGGTGAAGTACGAGCTTCTGATCGTTCCCCGCGATGAGGACGAGCATGACGAAGCTGCGATGGAGAAAGCTTGGAAGGCTGCGGAAAAGGCTGGTTTCGATCTAAACCGGATCGTGACTGGTGGTGATCCGTTTAGCGAAGGCTGATTAGTTTTTGAGAGGGTAAGAAAAGGGGGCCGAAAGGCCCCTATTTTTTTGCGTTCATTGCTTGGTCAATAAGCCGTCTGATAACTGCCGACATTGAGTCCATGCCGACAGCTTGTTCTTTCAACCACTCTTTTTGTTGGGACGTAAGAACTAGACGAACAATTCGACTTGAGTCGTAGCGTTTCAAGCTGGCACCTCATTTGGAAGTTGCATGCCTGGCCAATTTTTAGAGGTTTCGCCAAGCAGGTTTGTTTTGAGCCAAACTTTACAGCCATCACGTCTTGCGGTTGAGACTATATCTGCCACCCATTCAAAGGGAGGTGCGAATTCATCGTTTTGGCCTGGGTTAGCAGATTGAGCACCGATAACGATCATGTCGATCCCTTTCAAAGACTCAAACTTTAATGGTTCAAGCAAAGGCTCAACAGAAAGCCATTTAACTTTGACGCCTGAAACCTTGCCCATTGCTTCGAGTGTTGGAGCGACACGGCGTTGTTCATCAACTGAAGCACCAATCCAGCCAGAGGATGGAAGCTCTAAACGAGCGTAACGTTGCGGAAACTTTGTCAAATACAGGTATTCCCACTGAGGGTTAGCAACTGTTGATGCAACAACTCGATCAATCCAGTCTTGTGGGACCCAAGCTCCAAAGAGATCTGCCATTGAGCAGACAAAGACTCGTCCATGAGCAGCCACATCAGCAGCTTTGCTTGGAACAGGAGTATTCATTGGAGCGTCAAGACGTTCCTCGTGAAAGAGTGGTGTAAAACCAGCTGGGTAGTATTTAGCCATATCACGCGCTTCTGCGATTGTTCTGGCGTAGCAATAAGTGCAACCGTGGTTGCAGCCAGTAACTGGATTCCAGCTCCAAAGCGCCCAGCCGATTTCAGTGCCTTTTTGTTGATTGAAAGTGGCTTTACCTTTGGGCTTTGGATACTCGTAGGCTTTACCTGTGTGATCCAGGAGCGTAATTGTTTCCTTGAGGTCTTGCTTTGGCTGCTCCGGCTGAGGCTTGTCTTGAGTGGATTGCTTTTGGAGCGCTCTGGCTTGTTTATAGGCTTTGTCAATAGAGATTGTTCCAGCCTTGACCTCTTCCAAGAGTTCAGGATTTGATTTTGAGACGGCTTTGGCCTGCTGAACTGTTCTGCCACCAACGCCTACGGCTTTAGCGGCTTTACTTGCGCTTTCACTTTCCCGCAGATCTGCGGGAATGTTGGTCTGAGGCTTGAGTTCAGATCTCTGTCCTTGAGCTTTTTTGGCTTGCTTCGCGTACTCCTTTTCCAGCTGCAAGGCGATCACAGCTTTTTGTCCTGCTGTCAACTGACGACGATGCAAGTTTGCGCTGAGGCTGAATGCTGCTGGATCGTCACCTGTATAACGATCAAGGATGACCTCTTGGTGCGTCTTGTAGCAAGCCAGCAGTCGATTCCGGCCATCTAGAAGCGATCCGTCTTTCCAGATAGTGATCGGCTGTGAAAGGCCACGTTCTTTGATGTCTTGGCAAAGAGAATCAAAGTCTTCTCCTTCAATTAAAGGGAAGAGGTTTGCAGCTTCATGGATGCCTGTGATTTCCGGGTAGTACCGGATGATTTCAGTCCAATCAATAGTCATTGCTGGCCAGCTCCTGTTTTGTAAGAAAGAGTTTGCGTTGGTGATCCTTGAAGTCACCTTGGTTTTCCTTGAGCCAAGTGATTGAGGCATCAGCTTTTCTGCCGACCACTTGTTTTGCGGCTTTTCGGCAGGCTTCAGATGTGCGCCCCCTCCATTTTGTTGGAGCGGTAATCAAATAAGCCCACTGATCGGGTCCTCCGACAGAGAACAAGCAAGCGTCATGCCATTCCTGAAGCGTGCCTGCAATCATGTCAACACGATCAAACCATTGCATTCGTTTTTCGATTTCCAGTCGTTTCATACCACCTACATTGCAGCCAAGCGTACTTAACGAGGTTGTAAGCCTTGGCAGACTTCTTACGAGCTGCTTAGTCAAGCACCAGTCTTCAATATGATTTGGATCGTTATACAAAAAGACGGCACATTCGTTGTCAAGGTTTAGCTGCGTTAAAGGATTTTGCAGCAAGAACTCGCGTGAGTTCATGTTTAGCAAAATCAGCCTACAACCTTTCTTTTGAGAATTGTATTCAGGTATTGGTTCGCCGTAAAACCTTTGACCTGTCTTCTGCCAGCCATCTAATTCCTTCAAGCGAGAACCGACATTCCTCCAGAGTTGTTGGAACGTTTCAGGCTGTTTTTCAATAGCAATCCAAACGGCTGGTTTACCTGGATGCCTTTCAGCTCGATGGTCGAGATGTTTCAGGCATATCCCTGGAGAACAACCTTCGTTGAAAACAGGGATAAGCTCACCGTCACGAGTCACTGGAACGCCGTCTCCGGCAGTCAGATCAATGACGATGTATGCGCTTAGGTTGTCGAACTGTGGTCTCGAAGTGACACCAAATTCACTGCCCAAGATTTTGTCGAGAAGGTAGTGTTTGCAAGGTGTCACGCCGGACTTGCCGACTTGTTGTCTTTTTGGCAATGGACCTCCAATAGCTACAAAAGGTTAGCTGACCCTTGTCGTAAGGTCAATCACAGCTTGCAGCTTTTGGCGTTACATGTAAATTAGTCTTGGGAAGGAGCGTCTGTGGAAGCACCTGAGACAATTACAACATTCATGGAGGACGGTTGCGTCTTAGTGACTGTCGGTAATCTGACTGGGGTTGTTTCGAGTGCTCACCTCGTAGAGCCCAAGGAAAATCAGCTCCGTCAAAGGTGGCTGGAAGAAAACGCCATTTATGACGACTGAAGCTGATCCGCAGAACATTTTGGCTTCACTACGCCAATGGCAGCTGGAGCAAGACAACTCAGGTCCATTCAGGGTTTACAGGGATCAACATGGGCAGATTTATCATTCAGTCACTCATATCCTGAAGAACACAGCCCCTCAATCTCAGAAGGATGCATTGGAGCGTTGGTCACAACGTGCTGGCAGTGGTTTGGAGCGTGACATTGCTTGTGACCGTGGCACCATTGCTCATGAGCATTGTGAGTATGTACTTAAGACCGCAGCAAAGTTGGCCCGTCATAGTGCCAACAAGAAAGGAGCGTGGAAGGTTTGGGATGATGGTTTGGCACGTCCTCCAAAAGCCATCACCACCTGGGCACTTAAGAAGTCGAAAGATGGAGCGCCGAAAGTTGCATGGCCAGCCCGTGAGTACGCCAGAGGTTTATCCGACTGGTTGGTAAGTGGAACGGTAACGGCCATTCATGCCAGCGAGTTCAGCATTAGCAGTGATGAAGGTTTTGCTGGAACGGCGGACGCTTTGATTGACACGCCATTGGGTTTAACGATCTGTGATTTTAAGACGACCAGTCGTGAGGCAGACAAGCCAGAAGCGTGGTTAAAGGATCATCAGGACCAACTGGGTGCTTACAGTCTTGGACTGCGTGAGAGAGCAGGGATTCGTGTTGACGCTGGAGCGGTGGTGATTGCGAAGCCAAACGGCAATGTCCAGCTGCGGATGCTGAGTGAACTTGAGATGAGAGGTTGCGAAGCCAGGTGGACCGAGCGGAACAATCTCTACAAGGAGATGTTGCTTAGCGGAGAAGTGATGTAGACTTGGTTTGAACGAAAGATGTGGTGTCTTCGTTCTCCTGTGAAGTGAACCACCTGGCGGGGTTTGACTGATCACGAAGGCAACGGGGTTCCAGCCCGGTGTCTTCACCTGTCTGTTTTTACTGATGGAAGAAGCGTTTGACTTGTTGTATCGCGGGAAATGCAACGTCTGCGCAGCAGCAGAAAAAGCAGGCGTCTCACCGGAAGAGATGAAACGCCTGTTTAGAGGTTATGTATTGGAGCGTCCAATGGATGTAAATGATCCAGAGGTATGGAGCGGGGATGTGGAGTTAGGTTGGCCCTGGGTCTAGGCATTCCTCCATGGCTCTATGTTCGTAGTGCCGCTTTAAACGTAGGCACTCATTGGCGCGGACGAAGTTACCCAACGCTTCAAAGATAACTGCTCTAGCTGCTTCATAACGAATAGCGTTAGGCAGCATATCTGTTGGAACGCGGGAGCCTTCAGGGGAGTACTTGTTGCCATTAAGAGTGCTGCTCATGATGCGAACGACCAAAGGGGTCGGGGCAATTGGGCTAAGTATTCAAGGACATTTTGGAACGTAAGTGAATACGTTTCACCAAAGTCAGAGAAGACTACGCAATCAGTTTCGCTACGAATCAGGATTGTGTCAGGTTCACCATTACGTTTGTAAGGATCCTCTACTTGGATCAGGATGAAGGGTTCAGTGCCCCATATATCTGAGGTAGAGCCTGGTTGTGGTCCAGCAGTCCAGCTAATGATGACTGGATCATGTGGACGCAACTGCTCTTCAAGATGTTTGAGTGTTGGAGCGTAGGTTTCGACGATGTTCATGAGTGAAAGAAGTCGTAGGAAGTTTGGGGCGTTGGGTCAAAGTTAAGTTCGTTTTCGAGTTGAGGGATCACCTCAGATTCGAGAAGATCACGCATCGAGAAGGTCAAATGTTGATCCATCAGATGGCGCTTATCTTCACGAGCGATGACATCTTTAAGGATGTCGAGAGCGCGTTGAATTTTGTCGCACTCATATTCTTGACGAGACATAATCAGAAAGGTGGGGCTTGATCAACAAAAGTTTGAATACGTTCTTGAATGTCAACTAAATGTTGATAGCGAGGGCATTCGCCCCAACCAGCTCGTTCAAGAAAATCCAGTTCCCAAGTGATTGAGTCAATCAAGAGAGCGTATTCTTGAACTTGAAGATCAGGATGCATTACCATTCGACCTCTTTAATGAGTTGGTTAAGTGTTTTGAGGGATTGAATACTGGATAACTTGCGTTGTCCAACACCAATAGTTTCTGAAAGCTGGTCTGGGTCTGAGTTTTGAATTGAGTCCTGCATCTCTTGTTGAACAAGCTTGAGACAGAACTCAAGACGCTCTGAGACGTCATAAGAGAAGTGAGAGGATGCCCTGGCTTGTTTGCCACCAAGAATGAGGCAAAGAAGCTGTGTGACAGCCTTTTCTGCTTCTATACGTGTGATCAATGGTTTTGTCATTGGAAGCCTATGGGAGTCCATTCGTGAATGTGCTGATCGAGGTAATCAATCAGCTGGTTTACTGGAGCGTTGAGTGGGGGATGTTGATCCCCATGTTCTACTTCAAATTCAGCAATGCATTCTGCAGGACCAAATTCTGCTGGATGTGCCAGGTCTGTTGGATACAGTCTGGCTGGCAAGGTTTGCACAACATCTTCAATCCATGCACGAACTTCATAGGTAGTAGAGGATGATTGGAGCGGGGAGAGCCCCTGCATTTCTGCACAGGGCTCAATGGAAACAACGCGGATAATGTCAGACATTGGTTGCACAGCTATGGCAGATAGCAACCTTTTGGGTCAAGCGGAGAGGAACCCAGTCCCTTCCACCGTTAAAAGATTGCCCCTGCGGATCAGAGACAATGGTGATGGAGCGGGAGGCGTAAAGATCTCCTTTGTTGATTTCAGCGCCACAATTGTGGCAAACGCGATATTCGCGTGAACGTTTGAGTTTCATCGTTTGATTGATTTGAGGATGATGGAGCTGATTTCTTTAATCTGTTCAGTGTCGTCATTGTCCTGGGCTTGCTCTAGGAGTCGCTCCAGAGCCTGTATCGCTTTAACTCTTGTGGAGTTAAGTGGCGAATTATCCCACGGTTCCTCTTGGTTGGCGATGAAAGCAGAGTAGAAACGATAAGAAGAGGATCTGGGAACACCGTGGTCAGCCACCAGGATCTCAATGATCTCCTTGCGGCTGAGACCTTCTGAATGCAGAGAGGCAATGACATTGGTTGCTTCTTGCCGGATGATGCGTGCCTGTTCATTTTGATCCATTCTCAGTGAGAATTCTCAGTGGTGCGGATATGATCCGTCAGGATCTGCAGGAATCTTTCTTGTGTGGAGCGCGTGCAATTGGGCAGGTAAGCCGCCACAGCGTCGTTTATGGCATCTGTGCCGCCATAGATGTTGACGCTGTCTCCAGAGCCATCAGTGGCCCATATAGAGCCATGATCAAGTTTGATAGAGCGATGTTCACTCAGTTGAAATCTGGTCACAGTGGTCTGATGCATGATTAAGTAGGGTTTGATTGGAGCGGAGCCCGCCCGAGGCTTGACTCCACTTGTAGAATCTTACAGGAACAACCATTCAAGGGCAAGCGATCCATTCATGACCAAGCCAGCATCCACTAAAACCGTTCATTTTTGCCCCGATGAATGGCAGATCCTTTTAGAAGCCGTCCATTCGTACAAAAGTACTAATGATGGTCGCAAGGTTGCTGGCCGCCTAAATTGGATCCGATCAAAACTAATGGAGTGTAAAGGTGAAAACTGTCTGATTCGTCTTGCGCCATAAAAAAACCCGCTCAATGGCGGGCTTATCTCTTCAACAGCCTGAAGCGTTGAAGCTGTAAAAATCGCGCAAGGTCCATTCACGGTCACCCTTACGGGTGCTAATCATTGGGACGTGGCGTTTCGTATAAAACGGCCTAACGCCGCAGAACTGCAACGCCAGAGCATTCAACCGGCTGAATGTGGTGCGGCTGAACCAGCGATCGTCTGAACCTCCATAGAATTCCAGGCACTTATCGAAACGGTTCAACGTTGCGATATGGTTCCCGTGAAGAAAAACCATTGCGTGAGGGCCTTTAATCTCCACTCTCGTGTTGGCTTTCCTCCATTCATGATGGTTCCACACTGCGGCCACCATTTCGGATTCGATTTTTCGCATGATGAAAAAGACCCGGCATTGAGCCGGGTGTGATTAGTGCAACAAGTCAGATAGTCCGAGATCTTCCCAAGGCTTCTTAGCCGTAGCCTTTACACCTGGGTCGATCCCGTACAAAGTGCTGTTCAACCGGAGCCAATCGCAGACCTTTAAAATCTCCGCTTTGAACTCTTCCGTTGTGTCGCACTGGGTCGTCAAACAGTCGCCTTCTATGTAGCTAAACAAAACGAGACGGGCAGGATCTGCCCAGTTCCCGTAATAACTAGCGTCCATAGCGGAGTCGATTGTGGCGAATCCTTTGGAAAACAACATTCGATCGTACAGATAACGATCGGCCTCTACAAACTCCTTAGTGCGTTGAATAGTCATATCAGCGCACCACGCGAACGTAGTTCTGACTGTTGCTGTGCTGTTGCATCGGCTCAGTCATCGCTGTCTGAATTACTGCAACGCCAAAACTACCGGCGGCAACATAAACCGCCAGCCATTGCCAAAACGTCATGAGTTGATCGGTAGGGTTGGTTTTTTGCGTTTGCTGAGAGCGTGCCTTGTGGGGCGTGAACCGCTAGGAACAGTTGTTGCCATTGCCAGGGTGAACCCGGTTTGACCGCAAGATCTTGCGATTCGCTCTCAGTTCGATTGTCTAGGTGCGAAAAGAGCGGGACCCGGTCGGTCCTTCCTTCTCTTCTCTTACATTATAGATCATTTTGATTTCACCTGATCCCATCTGACACTAAGAGATATTACAACATTGACGGGGGGCGGCGTTGCAAATGTAGTGCGCATGTACTAAATGCGAGGAACCTCCACATATATCCGTACAACAGCAATCGTGTAATAAAAAAGCCCCCTAGAGTGGGGGCAGGGGTCAAGTTTCCTGGAGCGCTGGAGTCAGTCGTCCTTATTTTCGATGGAGATTTTAAGTTCAGGCGCTTGAACGTTGACGGTTTCAACGGATTCACCGATGACACGTCCAATGGAGTCAAGGACTTGGCTTGCGGTTTGCAGTTGTCCTTTCTTTAGAGCCTGATTAAAGAGTTTGGTACGCATGTGCTGAAGACGCGCCAGCATATTTTCGCGGTCAGCCTTCCAGTCTTCATCAACGATTTTTTTAACGTCTGCCCAATCGCGCCATGCGGTCTGAATTGAGACCTGTTCTTTTTCAGCGTGATCGTAAACAAGCGCTGTAGAGGAGAGTCCTTCGAGCTGACGTTTATAGAGCCGTCGAACGCGGGCTTGCTTAGCTTCAGTCAGTTCGGGCTGCATTACTGTTTCGACCCTGTTTCTTTGGATAATAACTTGCTACAGCCCCTTGTGGAACGGTTTGAGGGGGTAGGGGTTGAAAACCCGTGTAATGTAATAGGCATGAGCACAAAAACAGCACCAATCAGCCTGCGATGGGCACAAGGGCAGGTTTATTCGAGCGAAAAGCGTTTCAGGGTGCTTGTAGCCGGGCGTCGATTTGGGAAATCGTACTTATCTTGCGTGGAATTGGTGCGTGGAGCGATTGAGAAGCCAGGGGAGACATTTTTTTATTGTGCTCCGACGTATCGGATGGCAAAGGATATTGCGTGGCGAGCCTTAAAAAAGCTAGTACCAAAGGTCTGGATCAAGACTAAGAACGAGACGGACCTGAGGATCGAATTAATCAACGGTTCAACCATTGAATTGAAGGGTACTGAGAATGCAATGGCGCTTAGGGGGCGAAGTTTATCGGGTGTAGTGCTTGATGAGGCAGCATTTATGGATGCGGAGGTATGGTTTGAAGTAATCCGACCAGCTTTAGCGGATAAGGAGGGTTGGGCGTTATTTATTTCAACACCAGACGGTACAGCTAGTTGGTTTTATGACTTGTGGTGTTATGTGCCAGAGGATGAGACAGGAGATTGGCAGCGATGGTGTTATACGACGATTGAAGGCGGCAATGTCAGCAAGCATGAGGTCGAAGCAGCGCGTGCCCAACTAGATTCTCGAACGTTCCGCCAAGAATTTGAAGCGTCCTTCGAGAATCTGACTGGTTTAGTAGCCGTCAGCTTTTCAGATGACAACATTTCACCAGAAGCGCGAGATATATCGATTCAACCATTGCTATTGGGCGTTGACTTCAACGTCGATCCAATGAGCGGTATTTGCGCAGTAAAAGACGGTGAAACGCTTTATGTCTTCGATGAGATCATGTTGACAGGTGGAGCGACCACATGGGATTTTGCGGAGGAGGTTACACGTCGATATGGAGTAGATCGACGGGTTATCGCGTGTCCTGACCCAACAGGTGGAGCGCGAAAGACGAGTGGAGTTGGCGTAACGGACCATGCAATTCTTAGACGCAGTGGTTTTACGGTTCAGAGTCCGCGATCACCGTGGAAAATCCGGGACAAGATTACAGCAGTCAACACAGGTTTAATGGATGCTTCTGGAGCGCGACGAGTCAAGATTCATCCGCGATGTAAGGAGTTGATCAAATCACTTCGGACGTTGACGTATGCGCCTGGGACTGGGCTACCAAATAAAAATTTAGGAGTGGACCATGCGTTTGATGCTTTTGGATATTTAGTGCTACAGCAGTTTAATCTTGCGAAACCGGAGACACTGGGCGCAACTTCGTACCGTCTCTACTAAGATACTTAGGTACTCTGTAAAGAGCACAGATGCCACCCTGCAGCGGATCAGGGGTAAGGAATGCAGGTGCGTGAGCCGGTTCTAGTCCGCAACCATTTGGGGCGTTAGACTGGGGTTGTTGTTGCATTTTGGATTATGCCTGGTCATTACGGAGCTGGTGGCAAGAAGAAAAGCACTAAGAAGGGTACGAAGAAAGGTTCAAAGAAGATGTAATGGCAGAGCGTAAATTCCGCAAAACCCGCAAAGATCCCAAGACTGGGGTAGCACAGAAGTATCTTTCTGGCTCTAAAAATCGAGCCGCCAAGGCGGCAGAGATCAAGGAGACTGCCAAAAAGTACAAGCGGGGTGAGAATATCGACGTTAAAGCCGTTAGCCGTTCTAGGAGTCAACAGGATGCCAGCAAAGCCACTAAACGAAAAAACAAAAAAGGCCCTAAAAGAAAAAGCTGAAGGCACCCGTTTTACTTACGGAGAGCTTGCGCAGGTTTATCGTCGCGGTCAAGGCGCATACCTATCTAGCGGCTCTCGTAACGTTTCTATGGCTGCTTGGGCAATGGGGCGTGTCAACAGTTATATGTCAGGTAAAGGCGGAGCCCGTAAAGCAGACGCCGACATCTACAAAAAATCTCGTGGGAGGAAGTAATGGCTGACGTTGGTATTACGAACACTGACCGTTTTACTAACACGGTCGAGTTTACTGGCAGCAGCATGAGTTCAGTCGATGACTGGCTTCAAGTTCATGCACACTCTAGTGAATACTCTTTTGCGGCAAATGTAACAAGTAGTGGCAACTTCACTCTTGCATTAGAGGCAAATTTTAACGGTAACGGTAACTGGTTTACGATTGACACCAGTAAGACCATTAATGAAGCAGGCCAATACGTTTATTTTTATACAGGGAAGGCCGCAACGCTAATCAGGATGCGAATTGCGTCCATTTCATCTGGAACGGTGGCTTTAACGCCGCATATTGTCGTGGCTTACCACGGTTAAAGGGTTAGACTGAGCGTTATAGACCCTTCTTATGTCTACTCATGGCCATCCTTCGCGGAGAGCAGGGTGCCGTTCAGTTTGACGCTGCTGGCTCATCCAACGCCACTATTGTTGGCACTCGTAGCTGGACGCTGAACATCACCAAAGACACGTTGGACGTTACTGATCACGGTGACACCGCTCGTGCATTTGTTGGCAGCTTGGTATCAGGCTCTGGCACGGTTGAGCTGGTTTACGATCCAGACGCCACTGGTCAAGCAGCTTTTATCGAAGATGTGTTGACTACTGCAGACACTGCAGACGCCACATTTGAGCTGTTTACGACCGGCACCACCTCTGGTACTGACAGCGTGAGCTTTGCGGGAATTATCACCAGCATGGATATTGCATCCACTGTTGGCGATTTGGTTGTTGCCACCTGCAACTTCATCACCAGTGGCGCCATCACTTCCAACCTTGAGTAAGGGTTGACTTAATGGCCAAGATCGAGCGTGGTGGCCACACATTTGATGGCTACAACAAACCGATTAGTACCCCTGGTCATTCCAGTGGTAAATCCCATGCTGTTGTCATCAAAGACAACGGCAAGGATCGGTTAATTCGATTTGGCCAGCAGGGTGCCAAAACAGCAGGCAAGCCAAAAGCTGGTGAAAGCGAGGCAATGAAAAAGAAACGTGCTGCTTTTAAGAAGCGCCACGCCAAAAACATCGCCAAAGGTAAAACCAGTGCAGCTTATTGGGCCAACAAAGTAAAATGGTGACATGACGTACTCCGTTCCAGGGCTTGTCAGGACGAATTTAGTCAGCAGTTCCTACATGGGAAGTGTTGACAGTCCATTTGTCCGCACACGCGCAGTAATCGACCAGATGAAGGGCTGGGAGATTATGAAGGCTGTGGTCACTGGAACGGAGTACTTACGTGAAAACAGCGAAACATTCCTTCCATTAGAGCCAAGGGAGGACTACAGCGCTTACCTGGCGCGTGTAAACCGTGCTGTTTTTACGCCTTATACGCAACGATTGATCCGAGCAGCAGCCGGTTTAATTTTGCGTAAACCGATTAGTGTTCAAGGAAATTCGTATTGGACTGATGTTTTTAACAAGGATGTTGACGGCTGCGGTTCTGACTTGGATGAGTATGCACGTCGGCTTGTCACTTGTGCCCTGACCTACGGTCACTCACATATTCTGGTTGATTTTCCCGCACCATCAAATGCAAGAAGTTTGGCGGAAGAGCGTGCTCTTAATCGTCGGCCCTATTGGATTGAAGTAGATCCAACCAATGTTTATGGATGGCGCCTGGATCGTGAAACAAATTATGGCAGTCTTACCCAAGTTCGGATTGGGGAAAAGGCTGTAATTCCTGACGGTGAGTTCGGAGAAAAAGTTTATGACCAAGTACGTGTCATCGAGCCAGGTCGTTATCGCGTCTTTAGGCAGGAGGAGAAAAAACTTGAAATGCAAGGGCCATTTCCATACCCCGCTTCGTT
>Ga0255752_10002902_pt1 | contig 18319 bp, 21 predicted proteins | sample 011ome_25_FD_179952 | JGI IMG/M metagenome (GOLD analysis project Ga0255752, IMG submission 179952) | Coastal salt marsh microbial communities from the Groves Creek Marsh, Skidaway Island, Georgia - 011512CT metaG (version 2) | ecosystem: Environmental > Aquatic > Marine > Intertidal zone >... | reverse complement strand
TTTTGAAATACAAAGAGAAAGAGGGGAGATAAATGTATCTGGAGATAGTGCTTGGAGTCCACCTATTGAGCTAATTAAACAAATATGTGTAGAGTACGGCGTTACTGCTACAATAGAATACGAAGAACCAGGTTGCGACTTTGGGGGAAGAACGGAATTCAATGAATTAGGAGAAGTTGTAGAAGAAATTGATATGCCTTATAGCGAATGGAGATATTATTCAGACCCAGACCATATAGTAAACATTGTAAGCGATATGGAAGACTATATAGAATTTTACAATTCAGAAGACGAAGTACTAAAAGACTATCATTTCCTGAATAAGCAAGACACAGAATATATTATAGAAGAATACAATAAAATCAAAAACAAATGCAATGAAAAATCCGAAGTTTAAAATCACAAGGCAAAATGGAATGTTTATTCTCAGAGTGGTTGGAACTACCATGAAGTCCACGCATCCGAACCTAAGAAACACCATGAAAGCCATAAAGATTATAACAAAAATATACAACAATAGAAATCTTAATGAAAAGTTAAAAAGCTAGGAATTAAACTAATTAAACAATAACTTTAACAATAACTGAATTTAAAATGACAAATTTTCTAGCTTTTGCATACAAGTTAGGGCTATCAATACTCACAATTTGCGGATTGTTAGCTTCTATATTTTGCTTATTATCAATGATTAAATTATTTATTTAAAACACAAATCTTATGAAAACAATTTTACACAAAGTAATAAACTTTATTTTTAGAGCAATAACAATAGCAATTATTGGACTAATTTTTTACTCAGCAATTAGATTAATCTTAGAAACAATAAACTTAATATGAAAACAAAAAAACTAAAGGTGTACGAGATTTCAGATCAAGTCTCTGCAACATACGATTCAGTTGGAACTTACAATGTTGGTTCATTAAACGAAATAACTTATGGGGAACTTGTGGAAATACTAGGGCAACCAACCTTTTCAACAAGAAGCTATGATGAGAAGGTGCAAAAAGAGTGGGTAGTAGATTTTGATGGAGACATTTATACAATTTACGATTGGAAAACATATGACGAGAGATATACCATGGAAGAATTAACTAATTGGAGTGTTGGAGGCAAGACATCTGCAATAGATTTTATAGAGTACATTGAAAGTAAACAATACAAATCATGAGCAATCACTTAAGCTATCTAAAAGTTGTTCTATTATCAGAGCTCCTTCTGGAGGCAAACGAAGATTTAAAGAATAGCCCACAATATAAGTTGGGATTAAAACAACAAGTGTCCAGAACTAACATGATGCTTGATAGGATTGTAAGAAGCGAATATGATGCGGTATACGGCGTAGACCCAGAAATGGCTACCAATGTATTAAATAAAATAGATTCGCTCTTAAACCTAATTAAAGGTGCCTCTATTCAGGACTTAATTGTAATGGAGGGTATAGTTAAAAGATATAATAGCGACAAAGATAAATTCAGAGAGTCAGAGGTTGTATGGTTCGATAAAGTTGATTAGATATGAAGAAACTAAAAACAAACATATACACTGGATTAATTCCAATGAATGGAGCGATAAGAGTTGAGGTGCTAACTCAGAGAGAATACAACGAAAAATATGAACATAATGTCTGGTGGAGCAAAGTCAGAGATTATTTAAAGAAAAAACTATGAAGACAATAGCGTTATGGGTTAGTGTGGTAGCAACAATCTATCACGCAGTACCTGGACAAACAGACGACACGCCTAACATAACTGCTACGGGTTTCAGGATCAACATAGAAAAGCCAATGAGCCACAGAATTATTGCGGTATCCAGAGACCTTGAGAAAATAGGATTCAAAATGAACTCAAAAGTTTGTGTAACAAATGCAGGACCAATGAATGGAGTGTGGGTTATAAGAGACAGAATGAATAAGAGGTGGACTAAAAGGATTGATTTCCTAGTGAACACAAAGATTGTTGCGGGCAAATGGGATGAAGCAAAAATCAGATTACTTAAATAAATGTTAAAATCCTTTAATAATTAAACACGCTTTTATATATTTATCCGATGAACAGACAAGACAAAGTAGAAAAGATATACAACTTATACGAAGATAGTTACAAGGTTTTTCAGTTAGAAAAGAATCAAACTGCCATATTCGATACGCTTTTAAAGATAGAGAAGACTGTCCACTTAGAAAAGGAATCTTACGAAGCATACTACACTGACTGCGATGCTTATATGCTAGTTGATGAAGAGTTTCTGGACTTTATACTCAAGCATGGACTAAAGCCCTCTGGACAAAAGGTTCTTTTGGATAAGAAATATGCTCAACTAGAATCTTTAAATAACTATCTGGAAAAGGCTAACGCAAAAGAAAAAGAGTTTTATAAGAAAAAGATAGCTGAAAAACTATCAGAGATAGAGAAAGTACAATCAAAATTAACAGAATATAATATAAATTAAAATCAGAAATCATGAGTAACAGAGACAAAATCAAGGCACTTTATTTAAAATATGAACTAACCCCAGAAGATGTATTCAAACATCAGCACTTCACCATTATAACTAGATCGGGTATTGATAAGATCCAAGGCGTTGAGAAGATTAAAATAAACTATGATGTAGTTAAATGTGAATCAAACTTTTGTGTTGTTAAAGCAAACGCAAACAAAGAAAACGCAGTAATAGAAACTTTTGGTTCTGCACTAAAGGGAGCAACTGCCAGAGATGGGAACTGCAATACATGGTATGTAATGGAGATGGCTGAAAAGAGAGCAATGTCAAGAGCAGTATTAAAGCTAACTGGATTTTATGAGTTAGGTGTGTTTGGAGAAGATGAATCAGATGACTTTAAAAGAAAGTAGATATGAACGATTACTTAAAAACAGAAAAAGCATTTTTCCCAGAATCATGGCAAATCAAAAAACACTACTGCAACATAGACTTTGAGGAGCCAAAGAAAGGCGAGAAGAAATATCTATCTCACATAAGTACTCAAGTAATAGACGAGGAAATGGATCCTATTGATGTAACGATTCATGAAGGATACATGGAGGTAAACACAAAAGATTATGCTTATGTTCAATTCTCAGAAAGACAATTTGAATTTCTTTGGGATGAATACTTGGATGCTCAAAATGAAATACATGATAGTCTCAGTGAAATGAGAAAGGATGAAGAGAAAAGAGATTCTAAAAATGAGAGTTGATTTTTCAGATTATAAATTTAGGTGTAGTAGTCTAGGCAAGTTAATGGTTGATTCAAGAACAAAGAAAGATCCACTATCTAAAACAACAATGACCTATCTACAAGAGATACACAAGGAGCAAGTATTCGGAAGGGATAAGGAGATAACTAGCATGTATCTGGATAAAGGTATTCAGGCTGAGGATGAAGCAATAGAGATGTACAATAGAGTTTATAATACTAATCTATCTAAGAATGAAGAGTTTTTTGAGAATGATTTTATATGTGGAACTCCAGATATTGTTAATCCATTGATAGATATTAAATCAAGTTGGGATTTCAGTACGTTTCCATTGAATAGAGTTGAGATACCTACTAAGGATTATGAATGGCAACTGATTGGTTACATGATTCTAACAAACTCTGTGGATAGTGAATTAGCTTATTGCTTAGTTAATACTCCAGACATGCTTATTCAGGATGAATTAAGGAGGTTGTCATGGAAAACTGGATTGATTGACCTTCCCCTGGAATTAGAAGAAGAGACTTTCAGGAATCACATGTATGAAGATATTCCAGAAGAACTTAGAATAAAGCGATTTAAGCTCGTTTTAGAACAAGAATCAATAGATAAGTTATATGAACGCATAAAAGCGTGTAGAACTTACTTAAACTCATTGTCAGATGGTCTGGCAAGTATATTAAACAATTAAATACAATTAAAATGGCGAACAAATTATCAATTTCGATTGATGCTGAAAAAGCTAGGCAATTAATTGAGACAAGATCCTATAAAAACAAGGATGGTGTTGAGGTTACAGTCAAGGAAATTAAATTCGACTTAATCGAAATGAAACAAGAGAGCAGAAAGGTGCTCTATGATGGAGAAAACTTGCAAATGGTTAAAACTCATTTCGCAGTTAAGCCTCAAACAAAAGAGGAAAGACAAGCTAAACAAGATGTAGTTTATGTTGGAGAGGGAGTAAGCTATGAATTTAAAGGCTCTCAAAACAACTCAAGCAACAGCACAAGTTTTCAGCCTGTTACAAAATTAGCAGAAGCCCAGGACGACCTGCCGTTCTAATTATTTTTTTAAACCCGTTGAATTTAAAGGAAATTAAAGTGTAATATAGATAGAGGGGGTTGTTGAATACCCCCTTTTTCTTCTAAACAAAATTATATGTCAAAACTAAAGAAAAATACCATAATTGATTCAAGATCAACAATAATAATACAATGCATTAAAGACTATTTTAAATTTGACTTAATGAGTCCAATTGGATTAAAAAGTAGAAGAAGAGATATTGTTGAAATGAGAAGTATTGCGTATAAATTAATATCTATTAATACAAATATTAGTCTTGCAAAAATAGGAGCTTATTTCGATAAAGACCATGCAACTATAAGGCATGGAATATTTTTGTGTGATGATTTAATTGATTTTCAGAAAGGCTTTATGCAAGACTACAAGGCTATTAAAGAAGCTTGCGATAAGCATATTTCTTTTTTTAATAATGTAGATAGAAAATTAGACGATAGCTTCTACACTGATCTTAAGAAATCTTTCGTAAAAGAGAAGATAGCGGAACTAGAAAAAGAGCTTTTGTCTCTAGAAACTGAAGGTAATGAATAACGGTTTTATAACACTACACAGAAAAATTTTAGACTGGGAATGGTACGAAGATGCCAATGTTATGAGAGTTTTTTTACACTTACTTTTGACTGCAAATCACAAAGATAAAAAGTGGAAGGGAACAACCATAAAAAGAGGTCAATTAGCTACATCATACGACTCAATAGCAGTAAAACTAGGGCTTTCAAAGATGCAAGTTAGAGTAACACTCAAAAAACTAAAAGACTCAAACGAAATCATCACAAACGTAGCACCCTCTTATCAGCTCGTAACCATTGTAAAATATGATGATTACCAGTCTAAGCAAGCTTGTGATAACACTCAAATAACACCCGAACAACACCCTAATAACACCCAACGTAACACCCAAATAACACCAAACAACAATGATAACAATAATAACAATGATAACAATGTAAACAATATTAGAACTATGGACATAAAAGTTCTAAAAGATGCCTATGTAAAAAATGAAAGATTAGTTAAGGCAATCTCATCAAACTACAAAATGGATATTCCAGCTCTCTTAAAAAGATTAGATGACTTTAATCAATACTTAGAGATGACTGGTAAGTTTGAGATGGATGAAACTAACTACAACAGATACTTTAGAAACTTTATCAAGAAGGGCAAAGAAAATAAGTTTGAGAAGTATGGATATTTACCAAAGAACCATAAAGACGTAGCATACTAATGAAAAACATATTTGAATGGGATTTAATCGAGACAAACAAAACAAATGGGCAGATAAAAATAAACTGTCCAGTTTGCGACCATAAGAAAACAAAATCTCTTAGCGTTAATCTAAACAAAGGGGTTGCTAAGTGCCACTACTGTGAGGCAATATCAATTAGAGAAAAAGAGAGCATTGAGGATATTAAACCAGACTACACGCTTCCAGAACAAAATTGGAGCAACTACACTGAGCTTTCTGATGCAATGGTTAAGTGGATTGAAAACGAAAGAAAGATTCAGCAGTTCACATTGAAAGAACTTAGAGTCACTCAAGAAGAATACTACCAACCTCAACTAGGGAAGAAAGTAAACAATATCGTTTATAATTATTTTGAGGGAGATGTGTTGGTTAATAAAAAATATAGATCTGGAGGTAAGCATTTTACTCAGTCTAAGAATGGAAAGTCAATATTCTACAACATAAATGCGGCAATAGGAGAGAAAGAAGTTTTTATTGTTGAAGGTGAGTTTGATGTTCTAGCTATGCATCAAGCAGGATACAAAAACGTAATAAGCCTTCCTAATGGAGCAAACGATAATGATGATGTATGGATTAACTCAGAGAAGTATTTGTCTGATGTAGAGAAGTTTTACATAGCAACAGATAACGATACAAAGGGAGAGCTAGTAGCTGATAAGATTGTTCAGAGGTTAGGAAAGTACAGATGTGTTAGAGTTTTGTTCAAGCACAAAGATGCAAACGAAACACTGATTGTGGATAGTGAATCTGGTTTAGCTAGAGACATAGCTAATGCTAAGAAGTATCCATCAAGTGGAACTTACACAATAGATGATCTTTACGATGGAATAATAGAGCTTTATGAAAATGGAACTCCAGAAACAATGTATCCTAAAAGAAGTTGCTTTGGAAACCTATCCGACCATTTTAAAGTTATGAGAGGACACTTGGTAACGGGGACCGGTATTCCATCACATGGTAAGTCAAACTTTACAGAGTGGTATATACTAAATCTTGTTCAGGACTATAAATTAAAAGCATCTTTTTTCTCTCCAGAACATCACCCAATGGAGTTGCATCAATCTACATTCATTGAGAAGTTTCATGGGAAGAACTTTTGGATGGATAATCCTGGTTGTCCTAGGATAAGTAAAGAAGATATTTTAACGTACTCTACATGGGCTAAAGAAAAGATATACACTACTGCTCCAGAGAAAGGGGAGTTCCCAACTTGGGATTGGCTTTTGGAGAAGTTTAAAGAGCAAATGTTTATATACGGGATAGATATATTTGTTATTGATGCCTTTAATAAGCTGGAGTTTAACAATAGCAATTCTTCTGAGCTTTCAAATATCAAGAGCGTACTGACTAAATTAACAATGTTTGCTCAAATGAATGATGTAATTATATTCTTAATTGCTCATCCAACTAAAATGACTAAGAATCCTGATGGAGCATACAATCATCCAGACTTGTATTCTGTTTCTGGATCAGCAGATTTCAGGAATCAAACACATGATGGATTTAGTGTATTCAGATACTTTGCAGAAACAATAGACCCAAACACAAATGAGATAATCAAAAAGAATCAAGTCTCATTTAGAACAGAGAAGGTTAAAATGAAGTTTCAGGGGGAGATAGGTGCAAGCACTTACTTTAACTACCACCTACCTAGTGGAAGGTATTATGTTGGTAATAACGAGCCTACATTTAGATTGGACCAGGAACCTCAAAAGTTTAGAGAAGAATCTGCTCCAGTTTATGTAGCACAACCACACCAAGCCTTTGATATTAACTCAGATGAAGTGCCATTTTAAATGAAAAGAAGACCAAGACAATTAGATAAGTTTTCACCTACAAAAGAGCACTACAAAGCAATGAGTTGGTGCCTAAAGAATGGAATCAAAGTTTCTCCAGTTCCAGAAGATTGGGACGAGATAAGTTTGATGATCGAATCTGGTGGAGACAAGGTTATTTCACCTAAAACCTACAAGAATCACGAGTTATCAAAGCCAGTTTTCGAGATATATAAGCATTATTACGATAAATATCATTAAAAAACAAAAAAAAAGTTAATAAATATTTTGTTAAATAAATAAAACGATTTAATTTTACAACCATGAGCAGGACAATAAACCAATACATAGAAGAATTACACTTCAGAATGCTAAAGCCAGAATTCGATTTGAACACAGAGTTAGATTATGTGTTTAATTCTTTTGATGAACAGCAGGAAATTGTAGATAGGATGCTCGCCCTTGACGCCACAATAAACATGGGTATAGATGTCAAGAGCTCTCAAGCAGAGAAAGAAAGAGTAAAAAAAGATTCCAGAATAATTTATAGGAGGCTGAAGAAAATCGACAAACAACTCGGAGATCTTCTGATACAGCATCAAGACAAATAGAGGATTGCATCGTATTAAGTACATAAACAATGTTTGCAGTGAGCTGAGAGAATCTGTCAGCGAAATATACGACTCTCTATTTGAAACCGATAGAAACGAGATCATATCTTCAATACAGACCTTAATAGACAAGGCAAACAAACTACTTAATCAAATTAAACAAGATGAAATCTAATCAAATTATTAAGGACCGTGCTTTTGATATTCATGATTCAGGAACAACAAGACCTACTGATGTGGCCAGAAAACTTGCTGCGGAAGGATACATAGAACAAGAAGATGTAAGAACTATTAGAAGAAACATTTCAAATTGGTTTAAGTCTAGGTATGTTTCAGAAACAAATCCAGGCTTAGCCAATGAGTGTGATGTAGCTGGAATACCTTTAGATTCTGTAAAACATGGATGGTACAAGGGTAAGCACTGGTCGATAGCATTTAAAGCAGACCAAGAAGAAGGCCCTACTTTTGAAGACATGCTTAAAGATCATATGGAGGATGTTAAAAACCACACCTTCAGATATGAAAAAATTAAAAGGGAACCACTCAACAGACCTCATCTTTTAGTTATTGACCCAGCAGACGTTCACATAGGGAAGCTAGCTTCTTCCTTTGAAACTGGCGAAGAATACAACAACCAGGTAGCAGTACAAAGAGTTAGAGAAGGGGTAGATGGAATACTACAGAAAGCTCAGGCTTTTGATATTGAAAAGATAATCTTTGTTGCTGGTAATGATATACTTCATGTAGATACACCAAGAAGAACAACTACTTCTGGAACTCCACAAGATACAGATGGAATGTGGTATGATAATTTCTTATTAGCTAAGAAGCTTTATATAGAAGTTATTGATAAACTAATGCAAGTGGCTGATGTTCACTTCATGTATAACCCATCAAACCATGACTACGTTCATGGATTCTTCCTAGCTGACGCTATATCTAATTGGTATAGAGATTGTGAAAACATAACCTTCGATGTTAGTATTGCCCACAGAAAGTACTATGCATACGGAAAAAACCTAATTTGCACTACTCACGGAGACGGAGCTAAGTGGAACGACCTAACAAAACTAATGGCATCTGAATCTGATGCATGGGAAGGCGGCCAAAGCAAGCAGAGAAGGTATGTTTACACTCATCATGTGCACCACAAAATCGTTAAAGATGATATAGGGGTTACTATTGAGAGTTTAAGAAGCCCAAGTGGTACAGATGCCTGGCATCATAGAAATGGTTATCAGCATGCTCCCAAAGCCGTTGAGGGATTTATTCATGATAAACTACATGGACAAGTAGCTAGGCTATCTCATTTATTCTAGAGCTATGAAGATAATCAAAATGGATAATCTTAACATGTTCTACATAATTCCCACCTTAGCTTTTTACTGGGATGATGAATACTTTGCTATAAATTTTAGTATATTTAAGTGGACATTTGAAATAATACTTAGAGACTATGAGTAGCATTAGAGAACATGACTTAAGAGATTTAGGCTTTGAAGCCATTTATATTCATGATTTTGATTTAGGAGAAGAGCCTTACTACTATTATGTGTGGAGGTGCGAAAAAGATTCTTACAGCTATTTAGTATCATGCGTAGATGATGAAGTTAAAAACGGAAGGTGGGAGGTTTACGATACTAATTCAGACTATTTAATACAATTTAACAAAATAGACGATCTAAGAAACTACATAGAAATAATAAAAAGGAATATAGTTTTATGAAAGAGCAAGAGCTTATAAAGATGGTTAATACAACCAAGAATATACAAGGAGTTAATACTGCCTTAGTATCCCAGATGAACAACATGAAAGACCTTATCATTGGAGCTATTGAAACGATGAAAAGGATGCCTGGATACGAAGAAGCTCTTGAGCAATTAAAAAAAGATATATCTGAAGAAAATAAGTTAGAGAAATGATGTTAGACTACTGGGACCAATCATCTACATTTCCAACGCCAAAAACAGACCCTGTAGTTGATAGAGTCATAAAGCAATTTAGTGAAAGAAGCAGAATAGGTATTGATAAGTATGGCAAGACTTTATCTGAAAATCCATTATCTTTGTTAGAGTGGCTTGAACATCTCAAGCAAGAATTAATGGATGCCACTTTATATATCGAAAGAGCAAAGGATGAAGTTAAATCAAAGCAGAATAATACTAAGTAGAGAACTAGATGAAGACAAAGCTTACTTGGTTTATTCTTCTTTAGAAGATGTTCTCAAAAGATACAACAACAACAACAACTATTTTTTTATTGACCTGGAGGTAGATTTTGGAGTAAGCGTAATAGCTTATGAACCAGATGAAATACATTGGCTGGCTCGCGAATTAGGATGCACTGATCGAGAGGCGGTCATTTGTGTTTATTATTATGACGGATTTTTAGAGGATTTAAAGGACGTTCTATACATCAACGGTATAAACAACTACAAAAGGTATTATGTGGTCACTAAAGAGGAGCTATTGGACGGAAAAGACGTAGATTACGGAGATTATATTGGTAAATCTAAAGAAGATGCACATTTTTACTTTGAGAATATAGTTGGAGCTCCAGAAATAATATCAATACAAGAAGATTATGAGGAAGAAAAAGGGGAGTAGACAGATTACTAGATCTACTAAAGTAAGAGAAGACGGAATAGAGTTTGCTTCTAAGTTAGAGCTTCATATGTACAGACTACTTAGAAAGAATGGAATACCAGCTATATACGAAGGCAAGACATTCACTATCATCAAAGGATTTGACTTCGACATGGCTTCTTACGAGAAAACTAAAACAAAGAAAGACTTACACGATAGGGGTAATAAAAAAGTTCTCGGAATAAAATACACTCCAGACTTTATAGATACTCAGGATCCGCCTAGGTTTATTATAGAAACTAAAGGAAATCCAAACGAAGCATTCCCACTCAGGTGGAAGCTATTTAAAATGCATTTAGTTGATGAAGGAATAAACACAAACCTATTTATGCCAAGGAATCAGAAAGATTGCGAAAAAGTAATAGAAATACTTAAAGATATTTTGTAGAAACTAAGAGTATTAGTATATTTGATTGAATATCTTGATTTGCCTGATTCATGATTTTTTAGTTAATTTTGTTACGAAGAAAGGAGCTTTTTTAAGGCTCCTTTTTTGTTTATATGATATTAATTTAATATATTTGTTTTGCTACACAATTACATTTGAAACTCATTAAAAAAAAAGGGGGGGGGTTAAGTATCCATTGGTCTGGTGATCTTTTTTCTCTCTTTTTTATTTTGTTGGTTTTTCATAATACTCTTTACTAATAATATATCTTCTAATATCTCTGTATATAGGCATAAGTCCTAAAAACCCAAGACCATCAACAACACTTCTTTTGGAGAAAATTTCACCGTATTTTTTTTCTTTTGTTTTCATTGTTTTGGATCTTTCTGCTTGAGCAACCAACTCAGCCACCCTAACTAAAGATTTCATTTGAGATTGATATGGACCTGATAACGTTAGAGCTGTTTTTTTAACAGGATCTCTATAAAAATCATCAATATCAAATTGGTTATACACAAGACTGTGCTTGTATTTATCATATTCCATTCCTCCTCTTAAATTCTGACCATACTCTTCATTATATTTCTCTATCAATATGTTTATTGGGATTGTAGGTACGTTCCCAAGAGTCCTTCTGCTTAAAAGTGAAATTCCAGAACCAACAAGTGCTGATACCGCTTTCTCTTGTAGTTCTTCTTGATCCTCACTAACCCCTAGTGCAGATAAAGATGCTCCTGTAAATGTACTTACTAATGCTAAATATGCAGCCATTCTAGTGTTAATTGCTAACAATAGTTTTGCTCCTTCAGCCTTAGAAAGTCTTCCAGATCCAACCATAGAAGCTATAGCCTGCCTAGCTCCTGCATATTCATTTATAGAGAATCTAGACATTAAACCATTTACTGCTTTGTAAACCTGCTTAGAAATAGCATCATCTGCATTTATCTGATTCTTTAGAATAACATCAAATCTACTGTTTGTGGTAGCCGCCATTTGAACTAACTCATCAGCTTTCGCTCTTGATTTCTCTATTTCATCTTTAAACTTTGACATATATTCAACATCTCCTTTGGTAACTTTGTCGCGATTAATTTTTTGCCCAGTGAGTTTATTGAATTCATTTGCGAAAGCACCGAAAAATAACGGCCTAGATATAGCTTTATCCGGAGATGATATTAGAGCATCGTTCAATTCTAATGAGGTTTTTCCAACAAATTTTATAGGTCTAAAGGCAAAATTGATAACTTGAGAAGCCTTGCTGGACGCTCTTGTAATCTTATTTTTAGAAATTATTCCTGTTGTTTCCGCCTTAGAAGATGACAGTTGCTCTTTTCCGTATAATTTTGTTATTGTTTTTGATTTAACATTTCTAACAAAATCTAAACCATTTTGACCTAAAGATAAGTCTGAGAAATCTTTTACACCAGTATAGAAATCTTTTCCAGCATACAAAATTGCAAAATTAGCATTACTTGCTAGTTCAGCTGCTGCTCTTGGAATAGAAGCAAGCAGACCTTGATAACCAATAGTTCTAGCTTTGTCAAAGTAGTAAGTTACAGGATTGTATTGAGAGAAGTTGTTTAACAATATATTCTCCATAACTTCATTGTAAGCAGAAGATATTGCGTTAGCCGCTTCTTTTTGAGATTTTGTTGAATTTTTATTTGATGATATAGATGATTTTATGTCTTTTATGGTTTTGTTAGAAACCTTAACTTCATTTGTTAGATGATAATCTAACAATGTATACCTTGCGGATCTCATTAATGTTGATACAGGGTCAAAATCAATAGCTTTAGCTCCAGAAGTTCTAGATATGGCTGCCTTGGACCTAGTGGAAGGTTTTATTATGCTTTCTGTTTGCTGTCTCGTGTCGATTTCTCCAGAATTCTTATTCACTGAAACCTTGTGATGAACATAATTGTTTCCAATATCTATTGGCTCTCCTCTTACTATTGTTGATGCAATAATAGCTTTATCCTCTAAGCTCTGATAAGCTTTCTGAATTAATCTAATAGCCTTTTTTTCTTTATCACTTAATGAGTTTAAAATATCAGATGATGATTTTCCTTTGTATTTATTGTTTATAGCGGTCAATATATCTATATCGTTTTCAGTGTAAATAGATTTTATTGGATCATCATTGTAATCTTCTATGGTTTTTTCTACAAAATCAGATCCAGTTGCAGTTCCTTTTTTATTTCCGCTTCCTTCAAATTCATTTTGAAGCAAATAATATGTAGTAGTATACCTTCTTTCCACCGCCTTATTTGATAACTCTAAGGCAGAAGCGCCAAGAAGATTATCAACTGCATCAGTGATTGATGTGATTTTCATCATATCTCCTTCATATCCAGCCATAGATGTTGTTGGTCCAGAAAAAATACCTTCAGATATTTCTTTTCCTTTATAGTTACCCATTACATCGTCTATTACATTCAATGGATTAGATCTAGCTGTTTCTGTTATTCCGCCTTTTTTTGTTCCAATAAATGGTGTTCCAGATTTAACTTCGCCATAAACTCTTCCAGCAAAGGTTCCAAAGGTCCATTTCTTAAAATTATTAAGTATAGGTATAATTTTTCTTGAAGCCTTGCCTGATTTAATTGTTCTCGCTAAATCGTTAGCAGCATAAGTATAGAATCCATTGTTTATGTTGTCTATATGTATTTGAGCCTGCTGAAGTTGTTTCCCGGTAAGAACAATTAAATCTTCTTTTCCTATTTTATTGTATATAGAAGCAAAATCTCTCAACTCATTCTGTATTCTTCCAACGTTAGCTTTAGTTGATGATACATCTTTTATTAAAGAGTTTCTGGCTTCTGAATAATCATTTAAAGATTTTATTAGATCAGCGTTTGTATTGTTGTTTGTTTTGTTAACCTTATTAACTAAATTATATAAAGTAAGAGAATCTATATCGTCTAGATCCTTAATCACTTCTGAACCATACTCTTTAACGATATAATCTCCATCTATTTCTTTTGAATTTATATCATTCTTAAGTTTATTTATTCTCTTTGATTTTGTCTCTTTTACCTCTAACGGCTCTTGCTCAATCTCTACATAAATTTTATCATACAAACCATTAGCTTCTTCAGTTAAATTGTTTAATTCATCTAACCTAATAACTCTAGATCTTTCCTTAAATTTAGACAAGAAGTCATTGTATGCTTTTAAATCTTTCGGGGAAATAGATTCTAAAGGTATATTTAATATTGATTTTAATGCAGACCCTAAAGTGTTGTTTATTCCTAAATCACCTCTTCCTAAGTTTTTTGAAACAGATTTATTGTATTTTTTGGCAACATCAAGATCTGAAGCGTACTCTGCGTTTTTATAAACTTTATCTATAAAATCTATTGTCTTTTCTATTTGCAGATCGTTATTTAGGTTTACTTTAGATACCTTAGAAACTATAGCAGAAGATTGAGATACTGATATTTTTCCTTTAGAAACCAATTCTTTTACTCTTTCTGATACTTCCTTTCTGAGTCTTGTTTGATCAGATTTTGACTCCCTTGCAGCTCTGGCCTCTAATTTTATTTGATCTCTAAGTGCTTTTGCTTCATCAACTTCTACTTTTTTTCTTTCTTGACCTAATAGCTTCTCAGGAGATGGCCCTCTTTTCTTTCCAAACGTTCCTGGTTTATCTTCTACAGTAGCATCTTTTAACGATAATAACCTCTCCTTTTCAGCTTGTTTAAGAACTTCTAATGGCGGTCTTTCTGGATCTACAGATAAAACCGCCTCTATGTTTGATGGCGTGGCTTGCAGTCCAGTTAAATCAGTAAATTTAGACTCTAACTCTATTAATTCAGGTGTTTTTTGAATCTGACTTGATAATCCTATAAATTTATTCAGCTTCGACTCTGTGTTGTTGTTTTGTATAAACTCAATAACATCTTGAACATCAACTCTAGACCCAACATCGTTTGGAAGTTCACCTTCTCTTGCTAGTAAACTTGTCCAACCATCCTCTATTGATCCAGCATTGTATTCTCCTGTATTTTCATTTCTTGAATCGTCTATCCAAAGTTTATCTATTTTACTTTCTTTTGGCGTTTTACCAGTCATTCTCTCCCAGCTTTCACTAGTAAACTTAAAGCCCTTTAGATTAGCAAGACCATTCTCATCAAACATGTCTTTAGTCATGGATTTATTGTCCGCTATTTGACTTTTCTCAAAGCTAATAGCATCTGCAATCTCTCTTACATTATCACTTTCTCTTGCTATATATCTAGGTATATCTCTTTCTGATAATCCTTGCGGCTCTGGAGCTTTTTTACCTTGATTAACATCAAACACATTCTTTAGAAATTGTTTTTCAACCTCAGCAACAGAACCAGCACTAGCTTGTTTTCCTGTTTTAACATTAACAACAGATTCTATTTTTCCTTCTGAATCAAAGTCTACTTTTAATGAGCTCTGCTTTCCTCCTTGAGTTCTCGCCATGAATGGCTCCTCTATAGATGGCTTTGTTTCAAAAGATTTAGTCTCTTGTTTTGTTGGTTGAATTTCTATTGATTCAGATGTCTCTGTGTATTTTTCTTGAATATCAGATATTTCTTTTTCCAGTATCTTAATTCTTTTTTTAGAGCTAACACTATTTTTGCTAGAAAGATCTTTTATCTCAATCTCTTTAGTTATAACAAGATCTCTATCTGCTTTATCAGTTATTTTTGGATCTATTTTATCCTGCATCCTAGCTCTAGACATTCTTGTTTCGACTTCATTAATCAATGCTTCATCTCCAACAATTTTAATATCTATATCTTTTATTTGCTCATCAGTAGCAGTCCTAAGTATTGTTGATACATCTTGCTTTGTTGCTTTTGAATTATTTACTGTATACTCAAAATCTTTATATGTATCTGTAAATTTTTTAGAAGAAGCATCGTATCTTCCTTTGGCACTTACCGATCTAGCTAATGCAGTTCCAGTACCCATTAATCCCTGAACAATAACTCTTCCGGCAACCTCAGATGGATCTATTTCTGTTCCTGCTACCAAGCTACTACCAGCAGAAGAAGCGCCTCCAAGACCAGCTCCAACGGCTGTGGTGGCAATAGCGGATTTTGTTTTTCCAAGCGAAGAAGTTGCTTTTGATACTCTGCCCATTAACCCAAAGGTTAAATAATCAAATGCACCCATACTAGCCCCTTTAGCTAAGGCTTTATTTCTTAATTCATTTCTTTTTTCTTCATCATCAAGAATTGATTTAATATTCTCTTCTGTTAAAGGTTTATCTCCAAGCTCATCAATTAATAGATCTTTATATGTTGAAACAGCAAACATAGTTCCACCAACAGCAGACATAGCTCCTCTCACCCCCTGACTAATGGCTCCAGCCGCCATGCCTAAAATCCCTCCTGAAGCACCCATAGTAGCTCCTATTCCAGCCCCTAGTACTGTACCGGCCACAACAGCTTCAGCCCCTTCTTCACTTCCTAATGAGGCGCCAGCCATGCCACCAACCATAGTTGATGCTATTTCAGGTATTGCATTAGGATTTAAAGCCAATCCTTTTATCCATGAAAAAAATGTACTATCTCCGTTTTCCTGGCTTTCTTTAAGGGTATTTATGAATCCAGACATATATTCGCTTGGAGGCTTTGATTGAGCTTCTTGTAAAAGTTTTGTTACCTGAGCAACCTCCTCGTCAGTATATTCTTTATCACTTTTTATTTTAGGAAATATTAATTCTGTAGATTTAGCCTCAGAAACAGCAGCTTCGGTTGCAGGATAAATAGTCATTTTACCAAAATCATCAACAGCCGCTGAGATTATAGGGTCTACTTTTTTAGCAAAGAAACCTTTGTTCCTCTCTAAATCAGCCCTCCAATCAAACTCAACAAGATCTGGTTTTTTAACTTCTTTTTGTAATTCCAAAGAAGTAGTTTCCAACTCTGAATCCATATTGACCTCTTGAACAGTAGGCTTTGAATCGTCTTTTTTTTTTACCTGCAAAGAATACTTAGATTCAAAAGAATTAAAATCTTTAGTATAAAGACGCTCTGAAGAAACTAAATCGTAAACTTTTTTTCTATAATCAGCACTTTGATATTGATTCAAAAACTCATCATAGCTTTTAGTGTAATATTTGTTTTCACTTAAAACATTATATAGTTTTTCTAGCTCTTCCATATTAATTATCTAGTACTCCTACTTTTTTATTTTCAGTTTCAGAAAAACCACCCTTCATCATTGATAAAGCAAGGTCCTGGATTGTTTTTACTTTTTCAGCTAATTCTTGGTTTTCACTTATAACTATTGTATCTAAAACTTTTCCGTTAGAAATAACGTCTATCTCCATATAGTTGTCGTCAAAATAAGGACTTTCTTTTCTTATTAATAAATTTGATGTGTTTATTCCATTTTCAGACATTAAAGTTAAAACGGCATCTTCATATTTATTTGGATCATTGCTATCTAATAATTTAGTTAAAGTATATCCAGTAAATTTCTTAGGTTTAACATCATTAATTCCTTTCTTTAAAGACACACTACCAAAGTCATTAAATTCAGGAACATAAGTTTTTCCGCTTATCCCGTTTTGCTTGTTATATCTCTGCTGAGCTTTTTTAGAAATATCCAAAGAGTTTTTAGATGAGTTTGAAAGTATTTCTGCTGTCGTAGCTAAAGAAGCATCTTCTACATTAAATCCCTTTTCTTGTGTATAAGGAAGAGATATAACTGTATCTGGTCTTTTGTCTTCAACATATTGAACAGTTATTTTGTCTTTTCCAGATCTGAATATTTGTTTGATTTTATCACTACTATTTTGTAAATTCTGAAGCGCAGCATTAGCAATCTCTGGATCCTCGCTAAATAAAGATCTTACATTGGAGTATACTTCATAAGATTGAGACGCTGCTTTTCTTTCTTCAGCTGTAGTACTGGGACCATCTATTTTTTGTATAAAAGGAACACTTGATTTTTTAAGATTCAACTCTTCTTTAACATAATCAGCCATTCCATCAGAAACCTCTGTCTTTAGCTTGGCTAATGTAGCTTCATCATTAAGATTGTTAACTGTTATATCTTTAGAAGAAGGTGTTTTTAGCCTTTTAGCAGCATCTATAATTTGATCATCACTATAACCCTCAACTATTGCATTAAACCTAAGTCTGCTGTCATTATCAAGCTTTCCTTCTCCTTTAAGCCAATCTTGAAACTTAGTATTTCCTTGAATGTATACGTCAGATCCAACTTCATCTATTATAGATTTTAAATCAGAAGACAAATCAACACCCTGACCAAAATTAAATAAATTATTAAATTGATCTGGAGTAACTGTAGTTATTTTTTTCTGCCCATCAACTTCAGAAACTGTAGACATCTCTAACCCAATACTACCTTCTTGAACTCTAAATTTCTCA
>Ga0255752_10002901_pt1 | contig 18320 bp, 32 predicted proteins | sample 011ome_25_FD_179952 | JGI IMG/M metagenome (GOLD analysis project Ga0255752, IMG submission 179952) | Coastal salt marsh microbial communities from the Groves Creek Marsh, Skidaway Island, Georgia - 011512CT metaG (version 2) | ecosystem: Environmental > Aquatic > Marine > Intertidal zone >... | reverse complement strand
ATAGCTCAACGGGCCGGGGATGACGTTCTTGGCGATCAGGGCGGAGTTGCCGAGGTCGGGGAGGTCGGGCAGCCACTCGCCGAAGGGGATCGTGGTCATGGCGTGCCCGTCGCCGAGCGGATGGTGAGCACGCCCCCCGAATACCGATCCGACTTGTCGGCCTCGTTGAGCGAGGAGATCGAGCCCATGAACGCGCCGAGCCACTGTGCGCCCCGGGGATTGCCCGTCATGGTCGAGGACGCATAGAGCGCGCCGAACAGATAGGTGTTCGGCGAGTTGGTCAGCAGCCAGTTGGTGTCCGAGCCGGCCGAGAACGCGGCGAACTTCTGGTAATAGAGGATCGACAGCGCGTCCGACGAATTGGGGATGTCTCCCAGGACGATGTTGTCGCCCTCGATCGAATAGACCTCGGGGATACCGTTGGCCGCGTAGGGCTTCTCGAACAGCCGCTGCTCCGGGGAGACCGGGTTGAGCTTCCGCTTGGGGTCGGTGTCGATGTAGATGTTCCGCATCGCGACGTAGCGGGTCGGAAGGGCCACAGTCGCGGTGCCGGCGACCATCGAAGGGGTTGCCGTCGTCTCCATCGCCCGGATGCGGAGCGGCGGGATCTTGATCTGCCCCATGTCCAGGCCGTAGGCGATCCAGCCCTCGGCCATGGCGATGTACTCAGGGACGCGGGAACTCAGATCCCCACGCGCGAGCCAGTTTGCGACCGCGGCCTGCAACTCTGTGTAGGTCGTGATCGCCATGTCTCACAGCGTCTCGTATTCGAGCACGGCGGGAGAGCGGTCGGGCTCGACGTAGGGAACGTCGCCGGCCTCGATGGCCGCGATTTCCGCCTTGTCCTGGGCCTCCTTCGCGGCCTTCACCGCCGCGGCCTCGGCCTCGTATTCGGCCCGGCCCAACTCGGCAAGCTGGTGCGAGTAGTCGAAGTTCCCGGAGTGTCGGTTCATCTGGGAGAGGTCATGGTCGAGCCAGATGCGGAAGCCCGCGTCGATGGCGCGATGGCAGAACCACACATCCTCGCCCTGGTATTCCTGCTGACGGACCAGCCAGGGCGTCATGAACCACGGCTGCTCGATCTTCTTGAAGACCTCCATCTTGATCAGCACGGTGTGGAAGCCGAGGTGATCGTGGACCTCCTCCAGGCCGTAGCTGTCCTTGGCGGTCCAGATCGGCAGCCCCGGCCCGTTCGATGCGGTCGGCGTGCAGGGAAGCGCGCGGCGGACGGCGTTGCAGCCGACGATGTCGAGGTCATGGGCCAGCAGACGGTCGAGCGTGTCCTTGGGGAAGCGCGCGTCGGAGTCGATCCAGAGCGTATGCGTGCAGCCCCACTCGATGGCCTGCTTGGCGAGCATCATCCGCGACTTCGGCAGCACCGAAAGCTGCGTGTTGACGATCTCGACCTGATGCTCGGACTTCGGATGGGCGTAGGCGAAGGTGCCGATCATCACCGCCGTATCGAGAGCGGTCCCGGCCTTCCAGGTGTCGCCGGAGGGGATGCAGATGCCGATCTTTGCCATCAGACCCTCCCCGGCGCGGTGCGGAGGTAGAGATAGTCGGGGCTGTTCAGCTTCCGGCGGATCGCCTGGGCGCAGTTCTTGTCGAAGATGTTGATGCCCTCCTTCATCCACTGCTCGATGACGCTCATCGGGATCGAGGCGACGCGGCGGAACGAGCGATCCGGCGAGTAGCCGTCGTTCAGGGTCGCGAGGCGCTTGTTCTCATCGAGGATCGCCTCCACGTCCTGGGTCCGGCGGACGTGCAGGTCGTCGCCGTCGAGGAAGGTCTCTTCCAGGATGCCGTTCGCGTCGATCCGCCAGTCACGGAGCATCAGCCGATCTCCACCGCCGTTATGCCCATGAAGCCCGTCGAGTCGCTGAGCGCGGCGATGAAGCCCCACCCGGCGGTCTTGAGGACGTAGTGATCGTTGGGGCTGATCAGGATGTCGGTCGAAGTTGAGCAAGTGACCGTGGACGCCTGCCCGAGCCGGATGAAAGTCGCGACCGTGGAGGCGATCAGCACGCAGCCCGCGGTGGTATTCGCGAGCGTGTTTGGCAGGGAAGCAGTGGAGCCGGTGGCCCCACTGGTATTCCCCACCAAGACACGCTTCGAGAACCCGAGCGCGAGCGCGTCATCGGGGAACCTGCTCATGCGCTGACGTATCCGATGAGCGCGCGGCCAACGAGGCCGGTAGCGGACCCGGAAACCATGATCATGTTGCAGTACTGGTTGGTCGTCAGCTTCGCCCGCGGCTTGCCCGCCGTGCCGTCAGAGCCGGCGCAGAGCACGGTGACGGACGAGAGGTCCATCGCCGAGAACAGGATCGCCGAGGAAGAGGTGGCGAGCGAACCGACGCCGACCGAGAACGTGCACGAGGCCGACGAGGCGGTCTGGATGTCGATCAGGTAGTCGGTGATGTAGACGTCGTTCGGCTCGATGTTCTTGAACGACGCGATGGCCGCTCCGACGCCGGCCGTCGCCAGCAGGGGCATGATCGCCCACTTCTGGCCGCGATAGGCGAAGGTGCCATCGGCCGAGGCCGAGGAAGACACTGCGCTGCCGAGCGGGACCCCGCCGACGCGCCACATCTCCTTGCCGTCGAGTTCGTTCTGGAACGATGCGCTTCCGTCCGGGAGCGCCCTGAGAGTAACTGCCATTTCTGGCCTCCTTGAAAGAAAGGGGGCCGGCGTGTTGCAGCCGGCCCCGCCTTGTTACGAAGTGGTCAGATCGGCGACGGCGCCGGACGCGGCCTCGTTGCGGCTCTCCAGCGTGTACTCCGTGATGATCATCTTCTTCTCGGAGTCGCCGGTCTTGGCGATCGCCTCGATGGTGATCGGACGGAGAACCGACAGCGCCCAGTATTCGAGGTCGAGCACGTGGGCGGTGCGGTCGCGCTGGAAGCGGTTGGGGACGACCTTCAGCTCGCCATAGTCCGACGCATAGACGTCGATGGCGGCGTAGAGCTTCTTGTCCTCGGACTTGTCCATCCGGGTGGCGTTGCCGGTGAAGGTCGAGACCACCTGCTTGTTGAACGGCCCGACCATGAGCATCGAGGGGTCGCCGCCGCTGGTGAAGCAGTTCTTGACCACGGTCTTCAGCAGGCTCTCGGTGAAGGCCCGCTGCGTGCCGTCCGTCACCGTCGCGGTGATGCCGGTTGCGGTGACGTAGGCCGCGGCGCCGACCGGGTTGGTCGCGTACCAGTTCTCCAGCGCGCGGAGCTTGCGCGCGGTGGTCGCGGTGCCCGCAAAACCGGCCTGGTTCTGCGTCACCGTGTACTCCATGTCGCGCTTCAGTTCCTTGCCGCGCTTGGCGATCTGGTAGGCCAGTTCCGACTTGCGGCCGGCCTTCAGGATCGCCTCCATCGTGCCGGACGAGATGACGCCCTTGGTCGAGATCTGGAGGTAGTTCTGAACGCGGACGGTCGGGGTGGCCGTCATCGAGTTCATGTCGTCGCCTTCGACCTGGGCGTTCGCGCCGGCGGCCGAGAGGGAGTCCGTCTGCCATTCGTGCAGGGTGGCGGTGGCCTTGGAGCCCTTGCCGATGGCGGAGATGAAGGGGGTTTCGGTCGGACTGATGTTGTAGATCATGTCCGACAGGTCTTCGCGCATGCCGATGGCGACATACGTCTGGGCGGTTGTATTGGGGACGGCCATTGAAAGATCCTCAGTTCATCCGAGAGAGGATCAGCGCCGCTGCATCCTCCACCCGGCCGGTCTTTCGCAGCTTCATTTCGAGCGAGGTCTGCTTCTGGCGGGAGACGTGCTCGCCATCGAGGGCGGCGCCGGGCTTCTGCACACGAGGCAGGTTGACCACGCGCTTCTCGACGTTGGGCTTGGCCGCCTGGAGCTTGTCGTACTGCGCCGCCTTCCACGCGATCGTCACCGATCGATGGTCGGACAGGCCGGCGATCTGCTCTGCGGTGTAGCCCTTGCCGATGAGGTACGAGCGAAGCTCCGCTTTCGCGGCGTCGCCCTTCTTCGGATCGGCGAACACCGGGAGGGCCTTGGCAAGCGCCTCGCTCTCCCGCTTCAGCGTCTCGGCGGTCTCGCGCTCGGCCCGCTGCTGCGCCTGGAACTGGAGCTGTGCCTGTTCCTGCGCGACGGCCTGGCGCTTGTCCTTGAGATCGCGGAAGTGCTCCTTCCACTTGACGTACTCGGCCGGGTCGCGCTGGTGCAGCCCGTCCCAGTCGATGCTCTTCTCGCTCGGGATCAGGCGGTCGAGCTCGGCCTGGAGCGTATCCAGCTTCGCTTTGACCACCTGCGACACCTGCTGAACCTGGGCGTCGAACGCCCGGACCTGCTCGGCATGTGCCTGCGTCTTCTTCGTGTAGTCGGCCTCGCGCGAGTACCCACGCTTCAGCTCGTCAAGCGTGACCTTGGCTTTCTCGCCACCCGGAAGGGTGACTTCGATCTCCGAAGGCGTCTTTTCGGCTGGTGCGGGGTCGGCATCGGCTTCCGCATCGGAAGACGGATCAACTTCGGCCTCTGCGTCCCCTTCGTCCGGCTGCGTGGCGGCTTCAGGCTCGGCTTCGGCATCGTCCGGCGTCTCCGCCGGGGGCTCGTCGGCCGCCTGCTGCTCGCGGGGAGGCTTGCCGGCGGGCGCCGGGCCTAGAAGCCCCTCGATCTGCTTGGCGGCGTAGTCGACCGAATGGTCGCCAGGTCCCGAGACGGAATCCGTCTGTGCCGGGGGTACTGGATCAGCCATGAACGGCTCCTTCTACGGGGCGGGGCGTCTCGCGACGCTCCTGGAAGCCACAAGAACTAGATGCCGGTGGCCTCGATTGCACAAGATAGCACAGTGGTATCGACGTGCATATCCTTATTTTTCGTGTCTTCGCAGACGATTCGGCCAAACCATTGACCTGACCACTTAGCAATGTGGCCGAACATGCTGTGTTGATAGGATTTTGGCGAAAACTCGATGAATTTGGCGCCTTCCGCGGCGAAGATCATGTTCGCGCAGCCGGCCCCGTGGGGCATGACCACGCATTCCGCCTCGCGGAACAGGTCGCGCTGCTCAGCGACGGTCATTCCGGTGAGCATGACCGTCTCGAAGCCCTTGGGGGCCAGAAGCTTGATCACCTCCTCCTCGTTCGTGACGCGCCGCTCGGTCGCGTCGGCCCGGGTGATATACAGGCGGCGGGTGCCATGGCTCGACGGCGCGGAGAAACGCTTCCTTATCCACCGGACGGAAGCCCGTGAAATTCCGAAGCTCGGCACATAGAGCGTGTCGAAGTGCATGTGGTTGTGCGGCATGGGCTTGACGCGCCCGGGGGCCAGCCATTCGGCGACTTCCTTCTGCCAGCGGTTCGGCGTGTCCCAGATCACCGGGTAATCGGCGATTTCCGGGTGCGCCTCGATGGGCCAGAAGCGGGAAGCCGTCTCCAGCAGGGTGTGCGCGTAGTTCTCGGCCCAGAAATGAGAGACCAGCACGCAGGGCTGTTTGACCCGCGCCTCCACCGGCGCATCGTCCATGATGTTGACGGTGAGGTCCGGGCCGCCTTCAAGGCCCAGACGTACAGTCTCGCCGATATGCGGTCCAAGCCAGCGTCCATCATGATAACTGTCGCGGGCGCAAACCCCTTCATCGAGGACAATGTGATAACGGTTCCTGCCAAGGGACCTCCTCAGAACCGAGACGTTGGAGAGCTTGACGAGCGCGGGCTTGGGCGTGACGAGCCTTCGGTCCTGATGCAGCCAGCCGAACTCGTCGTAGCCGTCAGGATGGGGCGGAGACGGGCCGCCAGGGTCGTAGAGGTAATCCGGGGCGATGATTGGGGAGAGGCGGTCGGCGGTGTTGCCCTGCCATACCTCGACGCCATGGCGGGCGACGGGCTGGTAGGCGAAGCCCTTGAGGCTGACGCGGGGGGCGGAGCCGTCCATCAATCCCACTTCGTCTCGGCAATATGGCGGAGGCACGCCTCCAAGGTCGAGGCCGCTACGCAATAGAAACCGACAGGCGTGTCAGGGTACCAACGGACCTCCCAGAGGTCGCCGGACGCCTCGGCTAGCTGCCGCTCATCCGCGGAGGCCCATGCGTCCTCGCGATCCTCCATATGCTGAGCAACCGTCTCGTAAACGGCTTTGTGCCCATTGTGCGTAATGCTCAACTCGGCCGCGTGCTTGGGAAGCAGCGCTAGGAATGCCTTCACCGCGTCGTCGCTCATCAGAACACCCTCCACCTCTTCCGCTCCTGAAGGTCGGTCAGCTCTCTCTCGGCCAGTTGCCCGCCCGACATGACCGTCTCCAGGTGCGCCTTCACCTTGTCGAGCAGCTTGACCATCATCCACAGCCGCTCGCGGCCTTCGGTGTCGCGGGCCGGGGCGTCGCGCCACGCCTTCACGTACTCGTCCTTGGTCGTCTCGAAAGCCTCCACGAGCAGCGGGGTTTCGAGCAGCAGGCGAGCGTTGACGCCGCGCTGGCGGTCGGCTTCGAGGTCTTTCATGCCCCCATTCCCGCATCTGCCGGCGCGTTCATCGACTGCATCAGCCTTGCCATCTCCACCTGGAACTTCGTCTGGGCAAGCTGGCGATCCATCTGGATCTTCTCCATCTCGGCCTGCGCCCTCGCGTCATCCACCTGCGCCTGCCGCTGCATCGCCTGCTGGTCGTTCGCGGCCTTCATCATCGCGCCCTGCGCCTCAATCTGCTTCGGGTCGGGCGGAGGCGGCTGCGGGGGCTGGCCTGACTGCTCCTGCTGCTGCTTCACCTTGTCGGGATCGTTGAAGAACGGATCGATCGACTTGAGCCCGGCGTTCTCGACCACCTTCTCGATGGCGTTGTAGACCTTCTTTGGGTCCACCATGCCGCCCGGGTTGCCCGCCTGCGCCACCTTCTCCTGCAAGCCGATGATCGTCATCGTGTGGGCCAGCATCTGGTCCTTGGAGCCCGTGCCGAGGCCGACGTTCGTCGTCACGTCCATCGACGTGTTCCACTCGCGCGGGTCCATCGGCACCCATTCCTGGCGGAGCCGGATCAGCCGGGACTTCTGCTGATGCTTGGACACCAGCCGCAGGATGCCGCGGAACAGATTCTTGACGCCCGTCTCGGCATAGATACGCGCGATCAGCTCGATCCGCTGCTGCGCCGCATTCATGATCTGATTTACGCCCGAGGCGGTCTTGTTGAGGCTGTCGGCCTCCAGGCCCTGGTTGTAGCGGGTGACGCCCGTGCGGGTTTCCCTCACGCTGTTCATGTATTCGAGAGCTTGCAGCGTTGCCGGCATTATGGAGGGCGTCGTCAACTGCTTCAGGCCCTCCATGTCCTTCGTGCGGATCACGCCCCCCGGCCGGCGGGTCAGCAGGTCATCGAGGTTGACCTTGTCGTTGATCAGCGTCTGCGGAGAGTTGACCTGATACATGTTGTTCAGCCCGCCCCGGAGGAGCGTGGACGTGATCAACTGAATATCCATCACGAGGTCGGCGACCGAGCGGCCGATCAGCACATGCGGGGTGCGGATCGGGCAAAGGAAGAAGAACGGCCGCGCCTCCACCATCTCGTTGTCGAGGATCTCCCCACCATCCCCGGCCCCGCCGAGCGTGACCTTGCGAAGCTCGGTCTTGCCGTCGCCGTCATAGTCGACGCGGATGTAGCATTCCGTGACCCAGACGTATTCCGCCGCGGGGTCGAGGCTGTCGCCGCCGCCGGAGTCGGCCATCTCCTGGTCGGCCCAGCGCGACGCCTCCTCGCCCGTGTCGATGTTCGGGTCATAGGGTGGGATCATGTCGACCAGCTTCCGGTCGTAGCCCTCCTCCACGAGCTTGGAGCGCGTGGTGCGCTTCTTGTGCGCCATCAGGATCGCGCCGTCGTCGTCGCGCGTGCCGGGCGAGACGTAGAACTCCTCCGGGGGCACGGCCATGATCTTGACCCGGCCGATGGTCTTGACGCGCTTGACCTTGACGTCATGGAGCATCGGTGGAGGACCACCATTCCCACCCATGCCCATCATCGGCATCCCCGCCTGGGCATCCGGGGATGGCGGAGCCGCAGGCGGGGGCACGCCATCGGGGGCGACTTGCGACCCCGGCGCTACCGGAGGAGGGGCCTCCGGGTTGAACATCGGGTCGGGACGCTCCGTGTGCTCGATCGGCTCGACTTCCTCGTCCGAGAGCAACTGCGCGAACTCGTCGTCGGTGAGGTTTTCGTACTCCTCCTCCGTCTCTTCCTCGCGCTCGTCCCACCAGATCTTGACCACGCCGAGCTTCTGGAGGAGGGCGTCCTTCATCCAGTCATAGAGGATGGTGAAGCCGTCGTTGTCGCGGTTGAAGATCCAGTTGCAGTAGTCCGTGGCCTGCTGGGCGACCTTCTCGTCCTCCGGTCCCTGCGGCTCGAACTTCACCACGGAATCGCCGGAGGTGAAGATCTTGAGCAGGCTCGGCAGGATGCTCTCGATCACGTCGGCGACGTCGGTCGAGACGACGGAGGATTGCCCCTCGATCTCGTTCCCGAACGGCCGGCCGAGGTAGTAGTCGAGGGACTTCTGGCGCTCGAAGGCGATGGTCCCGCCCATGTAGCCGATGCTGCGCCGGATCTCCGCCGAGCACACGGCCTTGAGGGTGGAGTCGGACATCTTAGGCATGGTCAGCGCCCTCGCATGTAGTCGGGCACGATGCCTTGGGCAGTCATGTACCGATGCTCTTGGTTGCAGGAACCATGAACCGCCCCGTTCCAGGGATTGACCGTGAAGCCGTCGAGTCGTCGCTCAATGCGCTTAAGCCGGTCCTCGTGCTCCTGGAGGGCCTTGGCGACCGCCTCCATGCCCTTGACGGCGGCCTCAAGCGAGATGACGAGCAGGTCGAGTTGATCAGCCACGGCGCTGCACTCTCTGCTGCGGCTGCGTCGCTGCGTCCTCCGCCTTGAGTACGGCCCTGAGGATTTCGGCGAGGTTTTCGTCCGACAACAGATAGCGCCCGTCACCGATGTAAAATTTCTCCAGTACGTCGCGGCCCGCGTCTAGCATCAGTTGCGTAATCTCGATTGGGTCAGCCACGGGTGCGGTCCTTCAGGCTGAGCGTGGGGCGCTGCTGCAGAGCTTGCGCGTGCAGCGCCTCGACGGTCTCCAGATCCTCGACGCGGCGGCGTAGATCAGCCAGCTCTAGCGTGAGGCGACGGCAGTTCTCGGTCGCGTCGGCGATGGCCTGGCGCTCGGCGATGGTCATGAGAGCACCCATGTGATTGCAGCCGCCATCAACCCATAGGCGAGGCCGACCCCTACGCCTCGGCGAACCAAGCGACGGGTGTAAATCAGCCGATTGCTTGCGGACGCGATGCTTTTCTCGCGAGTCCAGCCGCCTGCCTGCATGATCTCGATGTACGAGGGCTCACTCGACATGAACGCCCAGAGGATGATCACAAGGACCACCGCCCATTGCGTCATGTATGACCACACCAGCCAGCTCATACGAAAGCCCTCGTGTCGCGGTACTTGATCGGCGCGGCCCAGGTGGACGGAGGAGGATCGACAACAGCGCCCGTCCGCGCCGCGTCCGCACCATGGCTCGCCCAGTTGTGCAGGGGATGCGAGCGGAAGACCTTGAGCTTGTCGTCCCAGTCGCGCCGGTACTGCTTCAGCGCCTCGATGCCCTGCTTGCACTTCTCGGCATCGAACCACGCCCGAGGCAGCAGCATCCGCACGGCCTGTATGCCGTCGTCGATCGGCAGCTTGGGCGCGACCACGATGTTCTGCATCCCAAGGCCGGCGAGCATCTCCTTCCGGCTCTTGCCCGTGCCCAGCTCGCGCACCTCGACGTCGTGGGGCAGCACGTGCCGGCTGTAGAGGTAGGGCCGCTCGCGCAGCGCCTTGGCATAGAACGGCAGGCCCTCGCCCGACGCCTCGATGTAGTCGATGAACCGGATCTCCGAATTGACCCGCTGAACGAACCAGACGGCGGTCGAGTCGCCGATACCCAAATCCCACCACGTCTCGACCTCGACGGCCGGATCATGGGGAACGCGCGTGATCCGCTCGGCCGCGGCGCTCATCTCCTTGCCGTAGTAGGCGCCGATGATCGCGGCATCGAACGAGCACTCGAACTCCTGCTCGTACTGCTCGGGCGTCATCACCCGGCGCGCGTCGTCAAGCTCCTCCTGGGGCAGCAGACCCGTCTCGCTGGCCTTGAGCATCGTGCGGAACCAGTTGGGCTCCGTCCCTGCCCGATCCCAGACGTCCCAGAATGCGTTCTTGCCCTTTGGCGTCCCGATGAACAGCGCCCACCCCTGCCGGTCGGCCAGCATCGGGCGGATGACCTCGGACCATGCCCGCGGGTCCATGTCGGCGTATTCGTCCAGGATCACGCCGTCGAGGTAGCCGCCCCGGAGCCGGTCGTAGTTGTCGGCCCCGTAGAGGCGCATACGACGGCCGCCAGGGAGGTCAAGGCGCAGCTCGCTCTCGTTCTCCTTGGCGCCGGGGATGGTGAGGCCGTAGCGCTTCACGTAGCCCCAGGCCACGTCCTTTGCCTGGGTGTAGAGCGGGGCGATGTAGGCGAAGCGCGGATCGGGCTTCGTGCACCGCAGCGTGCCGTCCAGGAGGTCGTTTATGCAGGCCACGGTCTTGCCCGCCCGGCGATGCGCCACCGCGACGCCCCAACGCTCCTTCCGCATGTGAAGCGGGACGAACTGAGGGCGGGCGACATAGCCGGTCTCAACCTGCACGCGGGACGCCCGTGGCGACCACGATCTGCACCGGGCCGCCGTCGCCTCCGGTAATTTGCATGGGGAGCGCCTTGCCTAGCAGCGCACAGAACACCTGCGGATTGTCCCCCGCCACGCGCTCAAGGTAATCCGCGCCGCCCACACGCTCGAATGCCTCCACGATGGCATCCCGGATGCTGGCGCTCATCTTGTTCGGTGTGCCGGCCACCCGGCCGCCGGTCTTGAAGCCTTTAGCCACGGGCCACCTGTCTAATTACGTCTACTTTAGACGGGTCAATCAGGTGGGGCGCGAGCTTCAGGAGCAGCCGCGCGGCATAGACGCGCACGCCAACTCGCTCGATTTCCCTATACCATAGGGGCAAGCGCGCCCTTGTGCGGGGGCCATTCCCACCACGAAGGCGGTTCCTCTCCGGACGCATCTCCGCAATCCGAGCAACCTCAGCCCGATAGGCATCCTTGTCGGTTTTGTGTTCGCTCACAATCCGGCCGAGCAGCCCGGTTCGCGAGCATTGGCGCTTCAGGCGATGGCCGCTGCCCTTGCCTACGTACACAACGCGACCGCAGGGCTCGGTCAATTCGTAGACGTAGTGCGTGGCGGCCATCTACGCCGCCGCTTTATCGTTAAAGGTTCGCATGATGCGCTCGACGGTCGGGCGGAGGTCCATGCCCTGCCACTTGTAGAACGCTGCCTGGTCGGGGACGAAGGTCTCGGGGAAGCGGTAGGTCTCGTCCATCTCCGCCTTGGGCCGGCCGTGCTCGTCATGGCAGAGCGGGTGCATGTGCTCGACCTTCACGTCGGGGAGGTAGACGAGGCGGTTGGAGCGAAGTGCGATGGCGTAGAGGGCGGTGTCGACGAAGCTGTGGAGGACCGTGGGGAGCACCAGCCAGCCGATGGCGCGGGCGAGATCACCACCGATCACGGGGTGCGTCGCGAGCTCGTGGCCCCACTTGCCGTCGTCGCCGTAGGCTAGGCGGGAGGAGCCGGCAGCCTCGATCAGGCGGGCGTCCCAGCGGTCGGTGCGGGGGATCAGGTCGTCGGCCATCAGGCCGTACACGGGCTCGTCAGGGAAGGCCCGGAACATCTCGGCGACACAGCCGTTGCAGCGGTTGGGGTGACGGGGGCCTACGGTCTTCAGCCAGTGGTCGGGGAGCGTGATGCGGTCGTACTCGGCGAGCGAGGGGTCGTCGAGGTCGAGGCGCAGCCAGACCGGAGCCGTGGCGCTGGTTTCCTCGTATGCAGCGAGGAAGCGGCGGAGGTTGTGCGGGCGTCCGCGGGATGGCAGGGAAAACATCAGCCTCGCCATGCGTGTGGAATTTCGCGAACCACAATACGCCGAAGTTGAAAGCGGGTCAAGCGCTGGTGTGTCTACTTCGTCTCGGCCACTAGGGCTTCGATGTCGGCCTCGATGTGGGCGCGAGCGAAATCTTCGCCGAGCCGCGCCTTGAGGATCGCCTTCATAGCCGCGACCCATTCGGCGTCGCGGGCGGCGATGACGTGAGCGTAGGTGTGGTTTGCGCCCATGCCCTCGACAAGCTCCCGCCACGTCCGCAGCCTCGGCTTCCTGGCTGCCTCTTCGGCGGCCTGGAGAGCCGCGACGGCATCCGACAGAACTCGCCATGCTCCGGGCGGCGGCTCGCTCCTGCACGCCTTCGCCGCCTCGACAACGGCCCTCTCAAGCTCGGAAATGCTGCTCATGCGCTTCGCCTCTCGTCTGCGTTGTTCACGTTCGCCGTCGCCGAATACGCTCGCGCCCATCAGGCGGTTCTCCGGTCCTGTGCCTCGGCTTCTCGGGCAATGCTCACCAGCGCCTGATAGGCGATCGTCCCCTTGCTCTCCGCCGCTCGCATGGCGCCTTGGACGCGCCTGCCGAACTCGGGGCGGTCGTTGAGCGCCAGCAGCAGGTTCCAGGCGCTCTCGTGGTCGAAGCCGTGGCTCTGCATCCGCGTGGCGATTGCCTGCCAGTCGATCCCGACCTTGCCTGCAAGCCTTCCAACGCGAGGCAAAGCCGAGCGCCCAGACCCAGAACCAAGATCTAGATTTTTAATATCTTCCTCTTTGGACTGGACTGGACTGGAAGATGGCATGCTCGCCGCATGCCTCTCCGTATATGCGCCCGGTGATGCGTCCGCATGTGCAGGCGGAGGTCCGCTCGGATGTGCGGGCGGAGTGCTGTCTGTCTCGTTTCCCCACCTCTTGTCTGCCGCGGCCCGCTTCTGCTGCCGCGCCTTCCATGCGCGCTTGGCGTCCTCGGCCAGCACCGGATGATAAAGGCGACCATCCGAGCACTTGATGAAGCCTCGCATCGCCATGTCGCGGACCTTGCGCCACTTGGGCAGGTTGTTTCCCAGCCCTGCGAAGCTCGCCAGCACGCGGTCGTCGTCGGGGAGGCTGGCGGCCGGCTTCTGCTGCCAGGCCCTGCACCACAGCAGCGTGGCGGCCTTGAACTCGTCCCCGGTCGAGAGAGCGACCAGCTCGGATGAAAGCAGCCGGTCGGCGCTGAGGATGAAGCCCGGCAGGCCGATCACATCCACGGTCAGATCGGTCAGCGGTGCCGGCAGGTCAGTCATTGACGCTTCCTTCCATGGTCGAAGCGTCCCCCAGATACTGCCGGGGCTGCCGGCCTCGCAACGCATTCAGCGTGCTTCCTACGGGTATTTTCTGCACAGCCTGTGAGTAAGTGGATGCCCTGGCGCCAGCGGCGCGGATGCCGTGGGAAACGGTCGTATGGTCGCGCTTGAGAAGGTCGGCGATCTCCGACAGGCTCCACCCTCCGAGGCTCAGCAGCAGCATCAACTCCTGCCGGGGCCATGCCCACCGACGCAGGCGGCGCTTGCTGGTCAGCATCGCGAAGGTCACGCCGTACCGGGAACAGACCCCGGCGATGATCTGGGCCGGGTCGCAGCGCCTCGCCTTGGCTCTCGGCGCCCTGATCTTGCTGGCCTTGAGCACGAGCCAGTCGCGATTGATGATGGGGCGAAGTCCGTTCACGCCGTCTTCCCCCAATAGTAGACTCGCCCGCTTGGCGGCTTGAGGCGGCGCTTGCCGGGTGCGGATGGCTCGGCAGGACGCGGCCGATTGGGGGAGACTGGCGAGACGTAGGCGCGAGGCCCTACAGGCTCTGGCGGCCGACGCTTCTTCATCGGCGTGCCCAGCTCGTGCACGTCGCAGATGGCTGGATCGAGCGTGAACGCATCATCGAGGCGACGGCCGGACTCCAGCCGAAGCCGCAACCCGGCAACGACTGCGGCCTCGTCCATGTCGCGGTCGAAGGGATCGCTCATCGCGCAACCCCGGCGCCATCGGTGGCGTTGTGTGTTTGGAGCGTGCTTAGGGTCATGCGCTCACCGCATCGAACAAAGGGATCTGGAACGGGACGGGACGGACCAGGGAATAGCGGGCGTATCTCTTGCCCTCGGGGCTCTCCACCATCTCCGTCAGGATGTTGTGGCCGAGAGCCTTGAGGTCTCCGATGCGCGCGGCGAGCCGAAAACAGCGGAATAGCTCCAGCGCCTCGATCGGCGTGATGGTCTGGCCGCTCTGCAAGTGGAGGAGGATCTGGTCGGCCTGGGTCATGCTGCCTCCCGCTTCTTCAGATATTCACCGCACCAGTACGAAGGTGCGTTCGTCACGGACTGCGGGAAGCGCACGCAGCGGATGGCCTCGTTGATCGTGCCGCTGTGATAGAATGTAGGGTCCGCCAGAAGCGGGTCGGGCGCGGGCGTCCAGGGGCGAGCCCACATGCAGTTGGCGCAGGACTCGCTCATGCTGCTTCCCTCACGGTCACATTGACTTCCGGGCGCGTATCGTCTCTCCGGGCAATCCGTATGCTGGTGATGTGCTTGTCGTCGGCGATGATCCCGACGCGCACCAGCAGATCGCTCAAAGCCTTCTCGACGTTCCCCGCATCGAAGCGCTTGTCGCCGGAGACGAGGTATTCAACCTCGATCTTGCCGGTGATCTGCCGACCGCAAGCCGCGCTCTTGGCGAGCCAGCCGGCATCGGTGATCCATTGCTTGTAGACCTTCGTCTTCACGCGCCCACGTCGCGGCACGTTCGCGTACAGCGCGTTTACCGAGGGTGGTTGCGGGAGGACGAAGGACAGCAAGTCGATCTCCGGGAAAGGCGCCGGTGCCTTTGTCTGACACCGGCTAGTTAGGGAGGAGCGTCGCCGCGCGCACAAACCCGAGGCGCGGCACCCGGTGGACTCTGAAGCTATTCGTGCGTTCGGTTCACGTTGTCGGACAGGACGCGCTCGGCCGAAGCAAGGATGGCCTCGGGCGAGTAGTAGAGAACCCTCGATGTCGTGGTGTGCGTCGGCCGCGTCTCGATCACGCAGCCGATGTCGGTCCCGTCGAAAAGCTTGTCGTGGTTGCGGTCGGGCGCGATGGTCGCGAACTGCGGGATCGGGCCGTAGCGCAGCCAGGCCACCATGCGGTGAAGCCTTGAGACGTCGCCCATGATCCCCTGCCGGCGGCGGTCCTGGCGCACCCAGGCGGTGCCCGTGAAGACGGCGGGGAGAGAATTGCCCGGCCAGTCCTTCGCGGTGCGGAACTCGACAGTCAACCCCGCGCAATCGCGGTCAGGGTTGTCGGACCAAAGCCGCCGCTTGACGAAAAGAGCAGAGATCGAGTCGCCGACCCACGTCGCCTCATATAGCGCCGCCGTGTTCATCGTGTAGAGCGGGAGCGGCCTGTCCGTGCGCGTGCCGATCAGCGAGTAGAAGTTGTCGGCCGTCAGGTGCCGGCAGGTCGGGTCCGCGTGCGTGCCGAGCTGCGGGAAGTCCGGGGCCTCCTCCGGCGTGGCGAGGCGTGACGTGCGCTCGACTTCCCGCGTGCTGATGTCACGGAACCTGTCAGCATCGTCACAGTAGAGGAGCTTGATCTTGTGCTTGTCCCAGATGGATTGATCGAGCTTGCGGGCGGCGGCGACCACAGAGGGATAACCGTGATGGTGCGGGCCGTGCCGCCAGTGGCATTCGAGCCAGGAGGAGAGCGGCATCATCGCGGCCACGTCATGAAAAGAAAAAAGGCGAGCGCCCAGCACAAGGTCGCCGCAATCCCCATGAGAAACATCATGTAGATCGCGAGCGGACGATAGGGCGCCCCTGGAGTGCGAAGATCAGCGCCAATGCAGTCGTCCCCGGCGATGTGGATGGCAAGGACAACCACGCCAATACCAATCAAGACGAGGAAGGCAATTGCCGCGATCATGCCCGCACCCTGACGAAATCGGTGAGCACCATCTCCGCCCCGCACTTCGCTCTACCGGGGATGCGGACCACGTTCGAGTGGAACGGGATCAGATCGCCGTCACGCAGGAGGGCGCCGGCATGTGAGACGAACACCGGAGAGGTTGACCGCGCGGCCTCGTCCAGATCGCGGCGAAGAGCGACGACGTTGCCGGCGAACTCGGTGATCGGCCGCGGATCGGGAGATGGCGTCCACAGCCGGTTTTCAGGGGCTACGAGGGCCGTCCAGTCCTCGCCCGGGCGCTTGAACGGCAGCCCCGTCCGTCCGTAGTTGTCGCCCTTCACCAGGGCGCGGGCGGCATCGAGCGAGAAAACGTTATCGAGGGCTCTCAGGTGCCGTCTAAGCGCCTCACCGTCTGCTCTATGTCTTCCGTCGAGGCGGCGGGTTTCGACGAGCGCCAGCCCGGCCGGATCAGGTCCGCCATATTCCGCAGGCGCCGGGCCGCTCTCTCCGCCCGCGTATGCAAGGCGTCTCCCAGATCCCGGAGCCACACCCCCAGACTGTCGAGCCGCGACCATACCGCGATCCTCAGCTTGAGCGCTGGAGGCAATTCCGGGACCGGATACGTCATGTCTCAAATCCTCCACTTCGGCCAGGATCAAATCCAGACGACGGGCCAGCGACGCATTGTCCATCGGACCCAGGACGGGTTCGAGGATTTTCAGTCCGAAATTCTCGATTGCACGAAGAAGCGTTACCGCGTTCGGCAACTCTCCCCTGCGCATCTTCTTTACCGTCACGTCGCTGGCGTCGAGCGCATCGGCCGCGACCTTCACCGGGACGCGCTGCAACTCCATCGCCAGCAGGCGGCCTACGGCAAGAAATCTGGCCGGCATGAGATACGACATTTTTACCGTTCTCCCTCAGAGTGGGCTTCGTGAGAGGAGAGAAGAAAAGAACTCAATGCGCCGTTGCCGCTCTTGCTGCAGTCGAGGGCGGAGAGATGACCCGGAGGGTGCGGTGCTCGCCCCTCCGGGCCGTCATCGGGAGCGAGGCTGAGGGGGGAGGCGTTCCCGATGATGCGTGTGCGTGGGTTCCCGTCGGCGCGCTCGCCCGTCGCATCGTCAGAGAGATTGCGAAGATGGGGGCGCTCGGCGGAGAGGACGCCGGAAAGTGAAGCGGTCATGCGCGGACCTTCTCAGCAACCCTCTCCATCTCCTTGGTCTCCTTCACCAAGCCGGATATCTCCGGGATCAGGAGAAAGAGAGCTATGGCGATAGAGGTAAGGCCGAGGAGGTCGAGGATGGTCATGCGCTCAGACCTTCAGCACCGGGAACGGCTCGGCGTTCTTGCCCTGACTGCGCCAGTAGAGCGTCGAGAGTTTTTGATTGAGCTTCGCCGCGTTCGTTGCCTTCACCATGACCGCAATCGAGTCGAGCGGGAGTTTCTGTTTGTGGTGATCCGTGGTGAAGTAGTTGCGAAGCCGGAAGTAGGGATCGCTCACCGACACGCTCGACGGGTCGGCCAGCGTCGTCATCATCCGCTCAGCGAGGTCGGGCGCCTTATTGCTAAGCAGGTAGTAGAAGAAGCCGATGATCGACGGGTTACCGATCGACCGCACTGTGACCGCGCGCTCGACGGCACGAATGATGCCAGGGTGGGCGACGAACGCCTCTTCGATGTCCGAGTTCTCGACGCGGTTCTGGGGCGCCCGATAGTCCTCCAGGCACCCGCGCTGCCAACGGATCAGCCACGCAAGGGCGCTCGCCGCGATGTTGCGATAGCGAGTTGCGCCGCTCAGCGCCAGCACGTCACCACCGGATCGCGGGCGCCGAAGCGTGTCGACCGTCGCGAAAGCCGCGCGGGGGACGCCGTAGATGATCACCGTCTCGATGGGCTTCTTCGCCTCGATGCATGCCCACAGCCGATGCTGGCCGTCGACCACGTCGCCCTCTTCGGAGACCTTGATAGTGTCGCCGTTGAACATCCACTTGCCGTCGAGGATCTGCTTCGCGATCCGCTGAACGTGCGTATCGGCGAGCGGACGGTTCATCTTGTTTCGATCAAGCAACTCCACCGCCTTCTCGGGCGTGAGCATGATGATGTCGATCTTGTCCGACTTACGCCGCGTCAGCTTCACGACTTCCGCGCCAGACATGGGCGAACTCCTCTAGCCATTTCAGGGAGCGGTCGAGGCGCGCGTTCACCGCGTCGCTACGCTTGGGATGGGCCCGGACGATCACCGCAACATCGGCCGGGCTCGGCAGGTTGGTCAGATGCTCAAGAGCTTCGCTGAGGCGAGCCCACATCTCGGCGTTCAGGCGCGCGTTCTCGATGCGCTGAGGGTTCTTGCCGGCGTCGGACAACTGCCGCGAGCCAAGCCTTTGACGCTCGGGAGCCGGCGTCTTGGCGCGGATCTGTCTCGCGATGGTGCTCACGGCCGCCGTACCATCCTGAACGGATCGGATTTCCTCAGGCG
>Ga0255752_10002899_pt1 | contig 18326 bp, 19 predicted proteins | sample 011ome_25_FD_179952 | JGI IMG/M metagenome (GOLD analysis project Ga0255752, IMG submission 179952) | Coastal salt marsh microbial communities from the Groves Creek Marsh, Skidaway Island, Georgia - 011512CT metaG (version 2) | ecosystem: Environmental > Aquatic > Marine > Intertidal zone >... | reverse complement strand
GAAACTTTAACTCAAATAGCAGCGAGATTTAATGCGATTTCCGGGGTTTCTGCAAGGATCATTGATACTTTGGGCGACGGAACCAATTATTCGCTTGTGTTATCTAGCGATGTCGTCGGTGCAAAAAGCGGTTTTCAATTGACTGAAACTACGCCAGGTGGTGATGGTCGTTGGGAAACACCGACAGTACCTGAAGCAGATGGTTACAGTAATAATTTCAGTCAACTGGCTAAAGATGCCAGTTTCAATTTAGATGGAATATCTGTAAGTAGAAGTTCAAATTCCATAACTGATTTGATTGATGGCGTCGAAATTGAATTGAAGTCAGATTTCACAGCCGCTGCAGTTTTAGGGACAACACGATCGGACTCAGCAATTCTCCAATCAGTGAATGACATCATTTTCTCTTTGAACGAGTTTAAATCGGAAATTGATCGATTGACGTTTATTGATGTGGAAGGTGAAGCAAACGGACCATTGGCAATGGAAACGTCTGCATTGATGTTGAAATCTAATTTTAAGAAATTGGCAGTTGAGCCCCTTTCTGGTTTTGGCAGCCAGCCAATTTACCTTTCTCAATTGGGGATAAAAACAAACAGCAACAATGAATACTATCTAGATCAGACCACTTTTGAGAAGACGCTATCGACAAATCCCGAATTTTTCATGGCTTTAAAAGATGAAAATCTCTCAAGTAGTGTCTCATCAGCGACAGTGTCTAAATCGCAATTCACTAGAATACCTGCGGGCACGTACACTGTCGAGTTTGCAGATGGTGCTTGGAAATTTGGTGACACGACACTCACTCAAATAGATTTAGATAATGGGGGAAGTCGGTTTACTTCGGTAAGTTATCCCGGGCTTGTTATCGATACCGCAGATAGATCCCCCTCAAGTTTCGATATTTATGTCGGGAAAAGTCTATCTGAAAAAATTGGTGACTTAATGGAAGAGACATTAGATTTGAATTCTTCTGTGAGCAGCGCAGAAGAGTCTTATAAAAATCTAACGTTAGACATTGAAGAGCGCTTGGATAAATTAGCAGAGCGGGAAAAGTTGATTTCAAGCAGATATACAGAACAATTTGGTGCGATGGAAAATTCGATGACGCAGTTTAATAGCACCAAATCGCTCCTAGAAAACTTCATCGAAGCTTGGAAAAAACAAAAATAATTAAAGGCCGTATTTTTTCATTTTTTCTATTAACGTTGTCCGGAGTAATTTTAAATCTTTGGCAGCATCGCTTGAATTACCGTCATTTCTATTCAAGGCAGCTTTGATAAGTACTATTTCAATGTCTCGCAATAGTTTTCGAATATCTACAGAGCTGTTTGTATTGAACCAATTCCTGAAGTCTTCGGGTTGCGGAGGGGATTTGTCGTGTGAACTCGAGGCATGACTTTCGGTAACTTGACTGAGTGTTTCGAAAGCTTCCCAGATTGAGGCTTGTTCCTCGCGTAAATCGATAACCTCAGGACTTATAGATATTAAAAATTTATTTACGTCATCTTTTGAAATTGTCTGAGATGGAAAAAACGTAATTGCGCGCTCAATGACATTTCTGACTTCGCGAATATTGCCAGGCCAAGAATGACTTTTTAGGCTTTCAAGTGCCTCATCTTCAAAATACGGACGCTGGTTTGGGGAATTTCTTAATTTCAATTTTAAAAAATGTTCAATGAGTTCTGGTATATCCTCAACACGGCTCGAGAGACTTGGAACTTCAATTGGAAAAACATTAAGTCTAAACAGCAAATCTTCTCTGAATTTATTTTCAACCACTAAGTTTTCGAGATTTTTGTGCGTGGCACATACAATTCTAACATCAAGACGAATTTCCTTATCGCCTCCGACGCGTGATATTGTCAAATTCTCAAGAACGCGGAGTAATTTAGTTTGCAGGTTACTGGGCATATCTCCTATTTCATCTAAGAATAATGTGCCTTTATTTGCCTGCTCAAATTTACCTTGAGTGGTTTTTATTGCGCCAGTGAACGCACCCTTCTCAAAACCAAAGATCTCTGCCTCCATCAATTCGCTTGGAATTGCGGCACAATTAAGTGCTACGAATTTTCCCTTTCGTCGGCTTTCTTCATGCAACGCTTCTGCCACTAATTCTTTGCCCGAACCAGTGGGCCCGTTGATAATTACAGGGGCATCAGATTTTGCTAAAATCGTAATCATTTTTTTTAACGCTACTGCGGGTTGAGAACTTCCAATTATCTTACTGTCGATCAATGTCATTAAGATAATATCCTTTAAGCGTTCATTATGTATTTAGAATATTTCAAAAACTATGTTAGTTTACAATAGAAATATACGTCAGCCCTTGGGCCGATATCTAAGTTTGAGGCATGGGATTGTTTGAGCGCGCTGCAAATAAATTAAGTATTTTTCAAAAATTTTTTAAGGCTTTCAAACGAAGACCTGACTTAGAATATTTGGATCAACAAGATTTGTCCCGGTTCAGTGATCAGGACATTATTCTCGAAACGGGCGATGACATTCAGAAATATTTACCAGACATTTTAGGTCAGGCCCTGGCCCGTACTTGGATTGACGAGAGGTTCCTTGAAGCCTTCTTTAACTATCCAAATGAAATTCTGGAGCGTGGTGGCGTCTACCTACCGGCAAGGATCATAGTGGAATTTGAGAAATTGGATAAATCTCGCCCAAAAGTTACAGTATTTGAAAAGACTAAAAACGGCAAACGCAAGTTAATAGAATTAAAATTAATAATGGTGGCAGAGCAATGAACATAAGAAGTATTTTGTGGTGTATTATTTTATCTTTTTTCGCGACAGCGCTTCTTAGCGAAGAGAACATCATTACTGAAAATAATCCCGATGAAAGTTTTCGTGCTGCCGTAAAATTTATCGAGAAAAAAAATTATGCAGAAGCAATCAATATTTTTAGCGAATTGGCTGAGGCCCAAATACCTGAGGCTCAATACAATCTATCACTCATGACTTACAATGGATTAGGTGTGCCTAAGAATTTTAAGGACGCGCTAGTTTGGTCGTGGAAAGCATATTTAAACGGACATAACGCTGCAAAAGGACAAGCAGAGAAGGTAATCACGACGATAACTCCTGAGCTCCAGGATGCCGTTGCCAATCAAATAATCGACGAACTGTTAGTAGAAGCAAATGCTGGTGTGAAAAATTCTACTCTCAAATTAGGTCAGACGTATATGAGTTTACTTGTCCAGCCTAACTTTGGTGCCGCTTATGTTTGGCTGTCAATAGCGCAGGCGTATGGGATCGAGGATGCAAGCCCATTACTGAATGAAGTTGGAGATCAATTGCCTATCGAAGAAGTTTTGGTGCAACAGGATGAGGCTATGAAAATATTTAGGCAGATTAATCAGTAGGTTTTTTTATAGGCTTTAAAGCTGAAACGAAGCTTAAAATATTTAATGAATGTGACGTGATTTTAGCTAAATTTTCTATTTGGAATGACAATTGTAAAATATCATTAGATAAGTCCGCGTCGGAAGATCTACTTTTTTCGATAATTTCATCAATTTGATGTATTATTTCAGCAATATCCTTACCCTCATCGAGATGCAAAAATTGTTTCAGTTCCTCACTGAGAGGACTGAGTGCATTTATTGTTTTGTTTGAAAGCATGTTTAGCCTACCTAGCCGTTTTTGATGCTTTCAAACATTTTGTTTGTAATCGAGTTCAAATCAATAGGGTATCTGCCTTCGGATACCTTTTGACGAATTTCGTTAACCAATTCTATATTAATTGGGGGTTCACTGGCCATCGACTTAACCTTGTCGCTTACTGACAAGCTCAATTGAACAGATGCGTCGGATTCAACCTTCTTTGCTTTACTTGCAACTTCGGTCGTTTGCGTGCTCGACACACTTGATTTTTTCTGGTCGTGAACAGCACTCGAGCTCGCTTGGGGCGAATTTCTAACTGAGTCAACCATGATATTTCTCCTTTCGGAACCATTAACGACCGATTTGGGTTACATGTTAGTCAATGGTGAAACTTTTTTTTCGCCAATCACAATGACTTTGAAAACTTTTCCAGATCTATCATTTTTCACTCTTATCATATCACCGCGTTGCCCAGACTCAAGTGCAATAGCGGATGTAATTATTTGTATGTGTGTGTTTTCTGCGACAAGTAAGAGGTTGTCCCCTTTTTCCACATCAAGAGAAATTTCTAAATGACGTGGTTTAACAAAAGTTCCACTGGATAAATTTACTTTGGCTTTTCGGCCTAATATTTCATCAATTTCAAAAAAATGTCCGGCAGATGAAGCATTTGGCAATAAAGAGTAACGTAAGTGTTCGCGAGTTATTATTTCTCCTCTCACTAGATTTTTGGAAAAAATAACCGCCTTAGGAGCACTATTTATTTGATTGTTGTCATTCTCGAAAAATGTATTTTTTTTGTAGTTTGTTCTTAGCGTTGAAGTCCAATTTTCTCCTTCACAATTCACATTTATTGTTGCCCAATCAGCTTCAAATTTAGGTGAAAATCTCAATGGGGTGGAACAAGGAAAAAAGGTTCTGTTGTCTGATACCAAAATATCAAAATCTAAGTCCTTCAGCGTTGTGAATTGTTTTATTTGTTTTTTTATTTCAGCACCGTTGATGTCGTTTGCAGACATGGCGACATTAGAAAGATTTAAAAATAATAAACATAAAGGGAATAAAACGCTCCTAATTTTCATTGGAAAGCTCCCCAATTAATTGTAAAGTTTTGCCAGAAATTGATTTAACATTTTCGACGCTTGATATGAGTTTCAGAGTTGCTTCGTGTTGCTTCAGATCATTAACGAGAAAGTACAGCTCTGTTCCATCGGAACTGTATGTAGACAACACATCTGTTGGTCGGACACCATCGAGCTCTCCGAAGTTCATTGTAATAAGGTCTCCAGTAACCTTCGCGATTGGTTTTATGTCTAGGCATTTTAATTTAGAAATTTGATTTGTTACGTTTGAAGTAATGAAATCAAAAATGTCGTTTTTTGTTCTGTCCCAGTTCCGGCTGCCCCCAGACAATGAGATATTCCCAATGAACTTGTCGATATCAAAGGATTGTGAGCTTGAATTTCTGGAGATATTTTCCTTATTCCGCATCAAGGAAGTTACGACGGTTACTTGTAATTCTCTGTTTTTTCCCAATAATCCCTGCTTTGAGCTAGCTATAAAATCAATATTAGTCTCGAGCTCATAGACAGACTTATGGACTTCCAAAGAATTGTTAAGTTTATAGAACTTGTTAATTGCGTTAGCTTCGTGTTCGCGGCTATTAATAATCGCTCCATCAAATTTTATGGCCGATATTTTCTTTTTTAATTCGCTCTCATTAATTTGTAGCCAATGAGGTGCACTGGCTAGTTTATGAGATACGTTTAGCGCAATAAATAGATCTGAGACGTTAGTGCCCCGGCATTTGTTAGACGAAAGGGTTTCCAAGTCATCTGTGAATAAAAATTCTATTTCAATTGAGAAAATTTTATTTTGAATTTTTTCACTAATAACATTGAAATTTAAAATTTTTGCACCGGAAATAGAGCGTACTTGATCTAATACCAATCTCCCATTTTCAACAAGGGATATGCTCTTTAGACTTTGAGTATTTTGGATCAAAACTTGGTTAAATGCATCTTCGATTGCTCGATTTCTAAATGTGCTTTTACTAATGTCTGAGGTAATTGGTGCAATCCCAACAACCTGTAAACGCTTTAGATTGCCGGCTACAGCAGTCTCTGGGTTGCCCAAAAGTGTGAGCAAAATTGAAATTAACATTACCTTGGTAAAGCTGAGCATATCCATTACATTAAACTTTATTTAAAACAGTCCCTGTCGATATGCCTTAATAAGTCTATCGACGTGTGTTTCGCTTACCGCTAATTCAACCTGATAAGTGTCGTCGCTCGTCGGCTCGATTTTTACCGTGCGCGCACCAACGATTAGGCCTCGAAGTGCAGATGCCAATTTGTCTGACGTCAATACTGCTTCGCCAATTGTGGTTTCACCTTGAATTTGAATACCGTGTATTTGTTCTGTGAGACTGCGATATGCATCTAATTTTGCAGCACGCATAGCCATCAATCGGCGCTGATTTATATTTTTTGATGGTTGGATTGAAACAGACGAAAAGCCGATTGCTGAGATGCTTGGGACATAAAATTCGGAAGTTTCCGTAGATCTTCTTTCATCTAATAGCGTGGATGTGCTATTCAGTGCGGCTCCTGCCACGTCTCTTGGTTTGGATGTTGGCATCAGTGAAGGTATGTGAATGTTAGTTGGCCCCGAGCAAGCTCCTATCCAGAAGGCTAAGGCGCATGTGGCAACTGATTTTGTGATATTACACATACAAAAATCCTATCATGTTATTTTCGCGGAAATGACTGCAATTTTTGTGCCATTCGTTGATTTTTTTCAAGGGAACCACGTGTGTTTGTAACAGTTTTCAATTTGATTGTAGGCACTTGGTATGTTTTGTGCTTTTAATATTTTATATAAAATAATGGAAGTGAGAAAAATCAATAAAGTGATTTCTTATCAGATATTTAGAAATTCATTTTTTTGACATTGCAACTGGGAAACCTGAATGGATCGGTCTAGTATCTTGGGCTTGAATAAGCTAGCTCCAAAATTTTCTAACACATTTTTACCATTCGGTATCATTGCCTTGGTGGCAATGCTGGTGTTGCCGTTGCCAGTTGCTCTGCTTGATACGTTCTTTGTTTTAAACATTACCCTCTCGCTCCTTATATTGATGGTCGCGCTTCATACGAGACGACCTTTAGATTTTTCCTCTTTTCCCAACTTACTGTTGATCGCAACTGTATTGAGACTTGGCCTTAATGTTGCATCCACCAGAATTGTACTCAAGGACGGCCACACCGGTAGTGGAGCAGCTGGGCATGTAATTGAAGCGTTTGGTGATTTTATTGTTTCAGGGAATTATACAGTCGGGCTATTTGTGTTTTCGATCCTAGTTATTATTAATCTGGTGGTAATCACAAAAGGTGCTGGTAGGGTTTCGGAGGTTTCAGCGCGATTTACACTAGATGCTTTGCCTGGAAAACAGATGGCGATCGATGCGGACATGAATGCTGGTATCATCACCCCTGAAGAGGCAAAGGACCGCCGCGTCGAAGTTGGAAAAGAAGCGGATTTCTATGGATCAATGGATGGCGCATCAAAATTTGTCAAAGGCGATGCAGTTGCCGGTATATTGATTTTGGCAATAAACATAATTGGCGGATTGATAATTGGAATAGTGCAACATGATTTACCGATTTCACAAGCCGCAGAGACATATGTTTTACTTTCGATCGGCGATGGTCTGGTTGCCCAGATCCCATCTTTATTATTGTCCATAGCAACGGCCATTATCGTTACACGTGTTTCTTCGGCGGAGAATATGTCTGAGCATATTTCTTCGCAGGTTAACATTTCTGCAGCTTGGGTGCCAACCAGTGTGGTTATCCTAGTACTTGGTCTAATTCCGGGCATGCCAAACAAGCTGTTTTTGACTTTTGCAGTATTGGCTGCTGTCTTAGGTTACTTTGCGAGAAAGGCAGAAAAAAATTCTGATGACGAAGAAGTAGTCAAAAATAATGAGGAAGCTAAAGTTGACGAAGATGTTTTCAACGTAAGTAACTTCAAGGATGACGCAAAAATTTCATTAAATATAGGCTATGGATTGGTAAACTTAGTATCAGAAAATGATGATTCAAGCCTCATACCAAACATAACTAAATTAAGAAAAGATATTTCACAAAGGCTCGGATTTGTCGTGCCAGGTATAAGAATTCGAGATGATGTTGACTTGGAACCGAACCAGTATCAAATTAAAATTGGCAAAAAAATTGTGGCAGACGACGCCATTTTCCACGATAAAATCTTAGCAATTCCCGGTGATGGGGTGCAAGTGGTCGTTTCAGGAATAGAAGTTAAAGATCCATCATTTGGTGTTGACGCAATTTGGATTGAACCAGAGCTTGAGCGTGAAGCAAAGTCAAAAGGTTATGTCACGATAGATCCGACATCTGTCTTGATTACTCATATAGGCCTAGTACTTAATAACCACGCATCCGATTTATTAGGCCAAGATGAGGTACAGGCACTTTTGGATAACCTTGAAGAAACTCAACCAAACTTAGTCCAATCACTTATTCCAAAAATCGTACAATTGCACCAGCTCACAAAAATACTCAAAAATTTATTAAAAGAGGCCATCCCAATCTCTGATCTCAACGTAATCATTAGTGAATTAGGATCGTTGAACCTGCAAAAGATGAATAATGATGATATATCGGAAGCAATAAGACCGAAGTTAGTTCCGCTTTTGATCCAAAACTTAACGAAGTTTAGGGAAACTCTACCATTAATGACCTTAGCGCCTGATCTCGAGCAATTGATATTAACTTCTGTAAGGCAAAATCCTGATGAAAAAATGCTTCTACTAGACGGTGGATTAGCTAAAAAAATACTAACAAACTTGAACCAGGCAACAGAAGTTCTCTCTGCCCAAAATAAACCGTCGTTTTTAATTGTTGCTCCTCAAATTAGGCGACATGTTGCAACGTTCGTAAGAGCTCAATTGCCTTCGATCAACGTTCTTAGCTTTACTGAATTGCCAGAGGATCGTAGTGTAGAAATCGCATTTACGATCGGCGGGCAAGAAAAAGTCGAGTTGCAGTAAATCAGCAAAGGTATGAAGGATGGCACAAATAATAGTTAGAGCCAATGACAGTGCCTCGGCAATGGAAAAAATCATCAAGGAGCTTGGTGATGATGCGATGATTGTGTCAACCCGCAGGGTTGATAACGAAATAGAAATTACTGCTACCGATGATCTCAATATTACAGGTGCAAAAAAGAAAAAAGATGATGCTATTACCGAGGCTTCTGAAAAGAATAACTTTTCTCAATTATTTAGAAATAAGTTAGCGCAATTCAGTGATGGCGAGAATGAGGATGTGGAACATTCCGATGTCGATCCCATGACGCTAATTGAAAACTTACAGAAACAACTCGTCCACTTGTCACGAGTGATCGAAAAAAATCACCCCTCTACAGGAGAGGAAAGCAATTTTGTTAAATTAAACCGACTAGGACTAAATATTGCAGTCAATGAACTTCTCAACGATGTTGATCCTACTGCATCGATAGAAGATATAACAAAGGCAATAGCGAAGGCTTTTGTAAGTGGTCGGTCAGAATACTTTGATATGTCAGATGTTTATTTTGTCATTGGACTACAAGGCGCAGGAAAGTCGATTTTTGTTAATAAGTTTGAATATTTACTAAAATCTCAAAACGACAAACGATCTGTTGTTAAGTTGACGCCTGTAAAGTTCACCAATGATTTTGACAAAATCATTTCGTGGACTGAAAAAAATAGCAAAAAACCAGCAAACATGCGTGAACTTGCGCTAGTTGAAATTTGTAACCCAGACATCTTTGAGACTCAATTAGTTCGACTGAAATCTAGCGTCCTCGAAACAAATTTTTCGATAATTAACGTTTGTTCGGCTGGGTATAGCTATGATTTCATCAAAAAGAATATTCGTCGGCCTGTATTTGATAATGAATATTTGGTAATTTCAAAGCTTGATTTGTGTGATATCAGTCTGTCTGAAATTGGTGCATATGTTGAACTGGGTCACAAGTGCAATTTATTTTCCGGTACGACACACGTCGATACTGGTTTGTATTATGCTAGGGTTGACCAAATTCAGTCCCATATAAATCTAAAGTTGCAAGCGGGAATTAACTGATATGGTTCGATCTATTGCTATTGCGAGCGGAAAAGGTGGCGTTGGAAAATCTTCGATTGCTGTGAATGTCGCTTTAATGCTGTCAAAGCTCGGTAAGCGCGTCGCACTATTTGATGCTGATTTTGGGATGGCAAATGCTCACATAATGCTGAACTGTAAGGTTGAAAAATCTTTGCAAGATTTTTTAGCTAAAACCGCGAACTTAGAAGAAGTTATTTGTGAAGCCCCAAATGGATTGAAGCTGGTACCTGGTGGGTCAGGCATAATTGAACTTCTCAACTTAGACCATACCAAAAGATGGGAAATAATGCGCTCTCTTGCGCCATTGGGAAGTGAGTTGGACTATCTCATTGTCGATGCTCCCGCAGGGGGCTCAGATGCTAGCCTTGATTTCGCAGCGGCATGCGGTACTATTGTTGTAGTACTTGTTGGCGAGCCGACGAGTTTTATGGATGCATATTCGTTCATAAAAGCCCTTCATCTTGAAAAAAAATACAACACTGTTTCAATCGTTGTAAATATGGCGGGAACGGCACAAGAAGCGGTGGCCAGTTATGAAAGCTTCAAAAAAATAGTTAGTAAATTTTTGAGTGTTGAGTTGAATTTCGCAGGCTGGCTACCAAACTCAAATGAAATAAAAAACTCAATTTTATCTCGCAAGCCAATTGCACTTCAAAAAAATCAATTAAATACGACTGCCGTAAAAAATCTATCCTCGATCACAAGGTTTTTGAATGAAATCGAGCCTACGCCTTCGCCCGGCATTAATTTTTTCGAGAAGTAAGTTTTCTGAATGGTACATGGATACTTGCAAAATCAACACGATAAAAAGCAACTCATTGAGGAAAACCTTGAGTTGGTCAAAAAGATTGCTTTTTATTATCTCGGTAGAGTTGGAAAAGTTGTTGAGATTGATGACTTGTTGCAATTGGGAATGGTTGGATTGGTTGAGGCGGCGCACAATTATACGCCCAAAGAAAATGTCAACTTTGAGGTTTATGCCCGTCTTAGGATAAAGGGATCAATTATCGATCATCTGCGTCGCTCTTCAAATCTTTGTAGGGGCACGATTAAGCGGAAGCAAGACTATGAGCGCGCCAGAAGAAAATTGGAGGTACAATTCAAAAGAGAGCCTACAATTGAAGAGCTTTCATCAGAATTACAGGTGGATATAACCGATTTGGCAACCTGGAAATTTGATTTTGCGGCCAACCAGCATCAAAGTATTGAGGAGGCTAATGAGGCATATGGAGATTTTTTGTTTTCATTGGAGCCATCGGTTGAGGAAAAAATATACAATGGCCAGCTGCGAGAAATTTTACGGACCAATCTTTCTGAATTGAACCAACAACAGTTACTGGTACTGCAACTCTATTATGTTGAAGAACTAAATGTCTATGAAATAGCAGAAGTAATGGCTGTAACAACTGGTCGTGTTTCTCAGATTAAATCAGCCGCGACCGCTAAATTAAGAGAATTAATTGAACGACAATTAATTGGTACTAAAGGGCTATAAAGTTCGTGGGACAGGATTGTTACTTACAATTAACCGTACTGAGTGTAGAGGTCTGGAAGAAGTCTTTAAGACATGAACTAGAGGTAACATTATCTTGCGCGGCTTCAGAATTGCCAAAATTTAATTGCATCATCCAATTCACTTCGAAAGAAAATGATATTGGGCCAATAGGCTTTTTAGTAAGAGATAAAAACAGACCATTGATTACTGGCGACATCAATATTGGCCAGAAAAACTTTAATAACTTTTGTGAAACTTCAAAGACTGTCCCTCCACGAAATGCATCAATTTTTTTAAATACTTCGCCCTTAAAAGATTTTTTAAATCCTGAAGTTAATGGTCAAATTTCAAATGCACGTGTGAATGTGCTCGATTGTGGCTGGAGGTTTCCACTTATCTAATTACGTATCATCATGGGATGAAATCTATTTGGATCTCGCTTTACCTTCGTCTATTAATTTTTGGGCATTCTCCTTTGTCACTTTGACGGTAGAGCCTTTGAGCATTTTATGTCCTTTAAGTGAGGTGTTTTTCAAAATTTCAACTTCTATCAGTTGATCCGGTTCATCCTCTTCATCGTCGTCAAATAAACTGTCAATAGCACTAGTTTCGACTTCTTCACTTTCAGAAAATATTTCTTCATCTTCTATTTCATTGAGCGAATAAACATAGGGATCGTGCAATGTTACATGAAGTTTGTTTCGCAAAATCCAACTTTTTGCGCTTAATAACGCCAATCTTTTCACTTTGGTTTTTTCTGATTTCAATCGAGCGTTTACCTCATCCAAGGCTGCTCCAAATGAATATTCGCCCAGTTCGGTTAATATAGCATTTCTAGATTTTTCAATCGAAATTTCAGGTTTTTTATCCATCTTTGATCCTCACGACGTTTGGCACACTACTTGCAATATCTGCACCAAATAAATCAAAAATGGTGTGAACCGTGAAGTCAATTGAAAGTCACCTAAAGTTTCATTCTGAGGCATTGAACCTCAGGGCAAAGAGAAACGAAATTTTGGCATCTAATATTGCAAATGCCGCGACACCGAACTTCAAAGCGAAGGACCTCGACTTCGAAAAAATGATCGAAGTTAAAATGGGGTTGGGAAAAGTAAAAGTAACGGACGGCAGACATATAGCTTTAGCAACTGGTCCAAACGACACAGGTATTGGATTTCGGCAGAATATTACCCCCTCTCAAGATGGGAATACTGTTGAGTTGCATGTTGAGCAGATGCAGTTTTCTGAGAACGTAATTCGTTATCAATCGTCGTTAGAGTTTCTTAATTCAAAAATTGCGGGATTGAAAATGGCTATTAAGGGCGAATGACGAATGTCTGAGATAAAAAACATATTTGACATCGCGGCAAGAGGTATGTCGGCGCAAATGTTGCGTCTAAACACGGTCGCGAGCAACCTTGCAAACGCTCGTTCAGTTGCGTCGACGGAAGCAGATGCATATCGCGCAATCAAGCCCGTCTTCAGAACTCTATACGCAGACAATTTAGAAAAAACAGGCGTCGCTTCAGTAGATGTCGTGGATATTGTTGCTGTGGACAGAGCCCCAGAAAAGATTTTTCAACCTGGTCATCCCAAGGCTGACCAAGAGGGTTACATTTATGTAGCAGCGGTAGATCAAGAAGAAGAAATGGTCGAAATGCTCGAGGCGTCGAGGCAATACGAAAACAATGTAGAAGTTGTAAGCACACTCCGCGGCTTGATGATGCGTACAATTAACATGGGTAAATAGGAGTAGACAATGGCAACAATTGATCCAAATAGCTCGCAAGCGGCAATATTTGAGAAGCTTGGAATTTCTCAAAAAGCAGGTGCTCAAAAGGCGAAATCTGATACCTTGGGGCAGTCCGACTTTTTAAAGTTAATGACCACCCAACTCCAAAATCAAGATCCGTTCGCGCCGATGGATAACGGAGATTTTATCGCTCAAATGGCGCAGTTCTCCACTGTAACTGGAATACAGGAAATTAATAATTCCATCGGTAAACTCGTGGAAGAATTTGACCAGGCACGCATTGCGACCGCATCTAATTTGTTAGGCCATTCGGTTTTGGTGCCGGGCAGCGTCGGAACGCCTGATGAAAACGGCGAGCTTCATGGTGTTCTAGATTTACCGGAATCCACGATTTCGACACAATTACGATATTTAAATGCTGAAACTGGCGAGGCACTTCATTTCGAGGAGCTTGGTCCAAAACCCGCTGGTCTTATAGGGTTTGCTTGGACTGAAATCGCACAGGAGCTATTAGATGAACGCGCTCGCATAAAAATAGAGGCAACGATAGATACTGGGGCTGGCCCAGAACAGTTAAGCCCTTCGATTTACTCGAAAGTCATATCCGCATCAGTGGGTTCTGGCGACACGAAGCAAGTTTTGTTGAATGTTGAAGGCTTTGGCGAGTTTGATGTCTCATCGGCCGTTAATTTTAGATAATTATCGATACATAAAATCTGGCATGCATTTTGCATAATCTTAGCGACAAAGAGTTTTACGGGAGAACGAAATGTCTTTCTACACTGCACTGACCGGCTTAAAAGGCGCTCAAACTGAAATTTCAACTACTTCAAACAATATTGCAAATGTTGGATCCACTGGTTTTAAGAAGAGTGTGGCAGAATTTGGTGATATTTTTGGCACCACACCTTTGCAGACAAATGTGGTCGGCGCAGGTACTGCAACAAAAGCAATAACTCAACAGTTCTCCCAAGGTAATATTACCCAATCAACCAACACTCTTGATTTGGCGATCTCCGGCCAAGGATTCTTTGCGCTGCAATCTGCGGGTAATCCTGGTCAAATTGTGTATACACGAAATGGCGCGTTCAATGTAAGCGATAATGGTCAAATTGTAGACAGTGCGGGTCAGGCTCTATTGGGGTATCCGGTCGATAGCGATGGAAACATTTCTGACAAAACACTACAAGGGGCGCAGAAGCTTGTGTTGTCTGCCGACTTTGGTGCTCCAAAAGTAACGGAAAATATCGAAGTAGGCGTCAATTTGCCAGCGAGTGCCCCTGTAATTGCAACGGGAGTAGAGTTTGATCAAAATGACCCTTCGACTTATTCTGCGTCTTCATCTGTCACTATTTATGACAGCGCAGGGAATCCCAAGTCGGCCTCAGTTTTTTACATCAAAACGCAGGATCCTATAGCAACAGATCAAACCTACAAATATGATACTCGTATGTTTGTTGATGGCGAGGAACTCCTGCCCGAACTAGCGCGAGCAACTGATGCTAAGGGAAATGCCCAATTTATTGATAAATTTGGTCAAAAGACAATTGCTCCAGAAGACTCAGGCTATATCTTGGAGGGTAAAGGCTCGCCGCTATACCGTGCTGATGATCTAGGTTTGCCCGTTAAATCCACCCCCGCGATGATTACGGGGCAGTCCTTGTCTGCTTACCTAGGGGACGGACGAACTGTAGAAATTGTAACCGATCCGATGATGTTTACTAAAACAATGGAGTACCAGGCGTTAAAAGGTATCGAAAACCCAACGCCAGGTACATTTTGGGGTAAAGACTTTTTACTCGTCGACATTGATGAAAGCGGACCCGTATCTATTGATATCCCTCCTGGTACCTACAATGGGACACAGCTCGCAGAGGCGGTACAGATTGCGCTTCGAAGTGGATTTGGGGACGATAAAAAAATTCAACTTACAGACAACGTAGACAGCACATTTACGATTGATTTGAAACAGCCTGCTGGTGACGGTAAGGCAAAAGGCCTAGCGACACCAATCACCGTTGATTTGCACGCAGCGGGAGGGTCCATAGCTGCGACGCAAGCTCAAGCAAAAGCGGGGCTAGAGCTCGATGACTTTTTAGTTCACGCGCAACGATTAATAACCAATGCAATGAATGCCAAGATTCAGAGTGCGGCAGGAGCAAAGTCGGAAGATGCAGCAGCGGCCGCAGAACTGAATGTTAGTGGGCGCATGTTTAAAAAGATTGCAAGTTCTGCAATCGACATGGCGGCGCCAATGCCTACAGCATATGATGTTATTCAGTTTACGCATACGAATCCTCAAGTGAATAGCGGCACAGGCGTCGCTCGCTATGTTGCTTATTCGAACGTGGGAGGCACACCTGACGTAAAAGCGTATGATTATAAAGTTGCAGCTACTCTGAGTAATATTAAGAAAGATTCAGATGGATATCTTCAAATTACTATCGGCGCTACTGGGTTGGGCGACTTAGAAGTATTAAGGTTCCAACAAAATACTGCAGCTGGCAAAACAACAGAATTTATTGATGAAGTTGGGTCTGGAGAAATTTCAATCAGAAGTGCTGAAGAAGTAAGTGGAACTACAGTTATCACTCTGAACCACAAGGTTATTGACACTGCAATAGTCGACACTGGGAATGCTGGTGAAGCCGCTATTACTATTTTGGGAAAACCATCTGACCATGTTGAGGCCTATTTCGAGAACACCAAGGGTCTAGTCGAGGGTGTAGGCGAAACATTTTACTCGAATAAGCTCGTGATTCGTGAGGTGCAGGCGTCTGCAAAGCGCACTACAACTGCAGCTAATACAGGCTCTGCATTTGCTGCTTTTTCATCGACAACAGCTTTGGCAGAGTACGGTCTCGTTGCAAATCCGACCACTGAAACTATCAACTGGATCGATGATAGGGATCCAGCAATCAAAATCGGTTATGATGAAACCAATCAACGTTTGACGTTTGACGCCCAAAGTTCGCAGCTAGGCAAGGGTACTGGTGTCGGTTTCGATTTATTTACAGTTTATAGCAAGAAATTGGATGCTGGTGAGAACGCATTAGGAATAGAGGCATTTGGTAATAACGCGGAAATCGATCTAAAGACCGAAGAAATCTTGGTTGGTAATGCATTAGTGCCTGTCGGTCCTGAAGTGCGTGTGGAAAATAAGCGCTACGGGATGAAAGTTGATTATGATACCGTACAAAATCAGTTCGTGATAAAGAGTGGTACGACAGGTGAAGCTTTGCGCGCAAACTCGGCAGTTGGCGTAACTGCTGCGCAAAATGAGTCTAGTGTTGCAGTAGGTAGATATGGTCTCACGGAAACCGGTGCCCGTGATCAAACTGATGATGCCACATATGAGTTTAATAAAATCGGCAAAGGCACAGCTCAAATTCTTGGATTTCCTCGCGACGGCGTTGAAGGCTACACTAATGCAACTGGCCTCGTTTCAAAACCAGCTGTTGCCATTGGTGGTGAAGCATTAATGAACATGTCTCAGGCATTTTCCATATCTGCTCTTGGTGGCGAAAACCGTGTGAATGTTGTTGTTGATGGTGTTAGTGCTTCGATTGTTATTCCTGAGGGAAATTATAAAGGCACAACACTTGCTGCAACACTTCAAACTCGAATTAATAACATGAAAAACCCAATCACGGGAGCTCCAGTTGGGGGCGTAAAGGTAACCTATGACTCAGATAAAAATAATTTAACGTTTACGACCACAACGTCAGGAGAAGGCTCGACGATTGCGATCGACGGTGCATTAAAGTTTGGTTTGAAAAATATTCCGCTTGGCCTCGGTGTTACGACAGAAGTTCGACAACCCGTACAAGCAACTGACGAATTAGGCCGACCACTCTACATTTCTCCTACAGGTGAAATTACCGCCAATAATCAATCCTTTGCTGATAACATGGTTCAAGACTTTTATCCATTATATCTTGACGAGGGCGAGCTGACCTTTGATGTTGATGGCAATATAGTTAGTCCAATCACAAAAATTGACTATAAAGGCCTCTTAAAGCCTCTGAGTATGGATTTTTCAAAAATCACTCAATTGGATAAGCCATTCACTGCAGAAGGCATTATTCAAGATGGCTATTCGGCTGGGAGGCTGACTAATCTCGAGATCGATAACACGGGCAAAGTAAATGCTGGCTATTCTAACGGCCAAAATGTCACCTTGGGAAAAATTATTGTTGCAAATTTTGCAAATAACCGTGGTCTGAAGCAAATTGGTAATAGTTCGTTTTTGGCAACGGAAGCAAGTGGAGATCCTGAGTTGGGCGAGGCGACATCGAATGGTTTCGGACAAATTTTGTCTGGATCTTTAGAGCGGTCAAATGTTGACATCACCGAAGAACTAGTGAATCTTATAACGTCTCAACGGAACTATCAGGCTGCAGCAAAAGCCATCGAGACGTCTTCAAGTATGACGCAAACAATTATCAATATTCGTTCGTAATCCAGAAGTTATTGGTTTTGTTTAATGGATAGGCTCGCGCAAACTGCTCTTACTGCAATTCGGCAAATGCAGGATACTAAATTCGATCTGGCACATAACCTTTCAAATGTGAATGTGCCAGGTTTCAGGCGAGACTTGCCAAATGAGGGAAATGCAGCATTTCTAAAGGAGCTTGAAAAAGTATCAGCAAAAGTCTTGCCACTCGAGACGAATATCCGCTCATTTTCGAATGAGTCGGGTCAACTCCAAAATACAGGACTTTCTACCGATATAGCAGTTTTAAATGAAGGCTTCTTTTACATCTCTCCTGAAAATGGGCAGATAGCCTTATCCAGACGTGGAGATTTGGGGATCAATGCCACCAATCAGCTCGTAAATGGTGCAGGTGATCTGGTTTTGTCTGATGGTCTCGCGCCCATAGTGTTACCCGAACATTCTCAACTTAGTATCACTGATATAGGTGAGGTGTTGGTTCAATTGCCCGGTGCGCAAGACGGAGATTTTACTAGTATCGGTTTTATTGGTTCGACGACTTCTGAATTAGATCAACTCGTAAAAAGCTTGGACGGAAATATTCGTAAAGCGGACGGCACCGTACCAGCTGCGGACCAAACTGCGAAGTTTGGCCAGGGTTATCTTGAGGCTTCAAATGTTTCGGCAATTGAAGAATTAATTAATAACATTGATATGCAGCGGCATTTTGAAATCAATATTAAGTTGATCAAAAAAGCCAGTGAAATAGATAGCGCTGGATCTAAGTTGATGTCTCTACCAACCTAGGACTGAAGTTGGCATAACTCTTGCTTCATATTGATAGTCAATAAAGGGG
>Ga0255752_10002898_pt1 | contig 18327 bp, 17 predicted proteins | sample 011ome_25_FD_179952 | JGI IMG/M metagenome (GOLD analysis project Ga0255752, IMG submission 179952) | Coastal salt marsh microbial communities from the Groves Creek Marsh, Skidaway Island, Georgia - 011512CT metaG (version 2) | ecosystem: Environmental > Aquatic > Marine > Intertidal zone >... | reverse complement strand
TGGCGGATTTCGCTCTTTCCGCGATGAGCTGGACCTGAGAGGTTTGCAGTTCTTGGGCGAGGTTGTTAGCTTCTTGGGTATTGAGATAGTAGAAGGTCCCGGAGGCGATGGCTCCGATAATGGCAAGAATGGAAAGAAAATTGGCGAGTGACCTCATCGATCTAGCAAACAAGATTCGAGTCTCGGAACAATGGTTTTGGATTTCCCATTTAAAAAGCCTATTATCAGCAGTTCGGAAATCGGCGTTATGTCCCGAGGCGTTAGTTATTCTTCATCCAGACACTGAAAAGGTTGCTTGGTGCCAGGCGCCGGAACTGGATTTCTGGATTCCGGACGTTCCGTTCGCGGCGAGATGGGTCGCGAGCTTGTATACGAGTTCCGCATCTTCGCTTTTGCCAATCGCTTGAGCGAGGGCAGGCGCATCCAGGCTTTCCCCTTTGGCACTTTGAAGTGAACTCGTGATGGCTTTACAAAGATCGATCGCAATCCCAGCCGCTTTCTTGCCCGCTTCCACCCCTGGCTGGTGATAGGCATTGATTCCCACGAGAGAGGCGTAAAGTCCGACGGCCCGTTCATACAGCGCTATGAGGCGGCTCACCGATTCCGGGCTAACCGCGTCAGTCGTGATCGTAACCGATTCGCGTCCTTTCTCGCTGAGAGCGTCTCTCGTACCGAGATAAAAGCCTTGAAGAAAGTCTCCGGAGGTGACGCCGTCCTCCACTTCAATAGAGGGTCCGGATCGATCTTTTAGGATCTCGATGAAGGTGACGAAGAAGTTCGGAACGCCCTCTCGGAGCTGCTGGACATAAGCGTGTTGATCGGTGGAGCCTTTATTTCCATAGACGGAGATGCCCTGGTTTACGACGTTCCCCAGGAGATCTAATTCTTTCCCCAAACTCTCCATAATGAGCTGCTGGAGGTAGCGTGAAAAAAGAAGAAGGCGGTCTTTATAGGGAAGCACAACCATGTCTTTTTTCCCTTTGCCATCGGTTGCATGGTACCAGGATAGAGCGAGCAGGGCGGCAGGATTGCTCTTGATCGAAGGCTGGCGGGTCAGAGCGTCGACGGCTTTTGCGCCAGATAGTAAGGCGTCGATATCGATTCCCTGGAGCGCGGCCGGCACGAGTCCTACCGGACCCAGGACGGAAGTGCGTCCACCGACCCAATCCCACATCGGAAATCGGGCGATCCAGTTTTCATTAATGGCGACCGAATCTAGCTTGCTTCCATCGCCCGTGATTGCGACTGCGTGAGCAGCGAAATTAAGGCCTCTCTTTTCGTAGGCCGTTTTCGCCTCTAGCATGCCGTTTCTGGTTTCGGCCGTTCCCCCAGATTTAGAAACAACCAGGCTGAGCGTCTGTCCAAGATTGTCGCCTATGGCATCAAGGACAAGGTCCATTCCATCGGGATCAGTATTATCAAAGAAGTGAATACGCGCCTTGTCTAGGGATGGGTTCCCGAGAGCGTGGGCGACAAACTGGGGCCCCAATGCGGACCCTCCGATACCGATGACCAAGATGTCCGAAAAGACTCCGTTTTGGCCTTTGATCTGCCCTGAATGGACGCTTGAAGCGAATTGCTTAATCCGCTCAATTGTTACCTCAATCTCGACCTTTAGCTCCTGCGTAGGAGCCCGTTCCGGGTCTCGCAGCCAGTAGTGCCCCACCATTCTTCCCTCGTCTGGGTTGGCTATTTCGCCATTTTCCAAAGCGTCCATGTCTTGAAACGCCTTTTCGAATCGCGACTCGAATGCTTCAAAGTCGTCATCCTTCAATCCGATTCGGCTTAGATCGATAGCCAGGCTGACTTCCGGAAAATGAAATGAGTATTGTGTGAATCGTTCCCAGGACATGGTGTTAAAATGATGAATTCTGAAATATGAAAAAATAAGAGGTGCAGGTTGAAGGAATTCTAGTTAGCGGGCGATCTCCGAGGGCCCATCTTGAAATCGTAATTAGTGGGCGCCCGCAGATCGCCCGCTACCTTTCCGAAAATTAAAGATACTTATCGGTCACGGCTCCTTCTGAAGCGGAAGCGACTAATTTCGCATATTTGCCGAGGACGCCACGCTTTTCTCCTGCGCCGGCAGGTTGATACGCGTCCATGCGCGCTTTGTACTCATCCTCAGAGATGTTCAGCGATATCGTATTTTTAGTGGCGTCGATCTCGATTTCGTCACCATTTTGCACAATTCCGATCGGTCCGCCGCAAGCGGCTTCCGGTGTAATGTGGCCGACATCGAATCCGTGGCTGCCTCCGGAGAAACGACCATCGGTGATAAGCGCTACTTCTTTTATGAGCCCGCGTCCGGCGACTGCTGAGGTAGGTGAAAGCATCTCCCGCATTCCGGGGCCGCCCACCGGACCTTCATTGCGAATGACTACTACATCACCCGCTACAACGTCACCGCGAAGGATACCTTGCAGGGAATCTTCCTCGTTTTCGTAGACTTTCGCAGTCCCCTTGAAATAAAGGCCTTCCTTCCCTGTGATTTTGCCAACGGCCCCGGTCGGCGCGAGGTTGCCTTTAAGGACGCGGAGGTGGGAAGTTTCCTTGATGGGCTGGTCCCAAGGCCGGATAATGTCCTGTTCGATCGGATACGCAGGATAGGGTCCTACATCTTGGAGGTTTTCCGCGATTGTCTTCCCGGTAACGGTGAGGCAATCGCCATGCAGTAGGCCGCGGTCCAGAAGGATTTTCATCATCGGCTGAATGCCCCCAATGCGAATCAAATGGGACATGTTGTACTTGCCGAATGGCTTTACGTCGGCGAGCAGGGGGACTTTCTCACCGAGGCGCTCGAAGTCATCGATGGACAACTCGACATCCGCAGAGTGCGCGATAGCGAGCAGGTGGAGAATGATGTTGGTCGATCCACCTAGAGCGATGCAGGTCGTGATCGCGTTTTCGAAGGACTTTTTAGTTAGAATGTCGCTCGGTCTTAGATTTTGTTCGACGAGATGGAAAACTGCTTTACCTGCGTTCTCGCAATCGAGGCGTTTATCATCGCTGACCGCCAGCTGAGCGCTTGAGCCCGGCAGACTCATCCCAAGGACTTCAATCGCGCTGGCCATGGAGTTAGCCGTATACATACCGCCGCAGGAGCCCGGACCCGGAATGCAAGTAGATTCAATTTCCTTGAGTTCCGCATCATCGATTTCGCCACGCGCGTGCCGACCGACCGCTTCAAAAATGGAAACGATGTCTGTTGGCTTTCCTTTATGAAAGCCTGGGAGGATCGACCCGCCGTATACGAATACGGAGGGGCGGTTCAGGCGGGCGATCGCCATCATGCATCCAGGCATATTCTTGTCGCAGCCGCCAATCGCGACCAATCCATCCATTCCTTCACCTGCGACGACTGTCTCGATGGAGTCTGCAATAACCTCCCGAGAAACCAAGCTGTAGCGCATGCCCTTTGTGCCCATGCTTATCCCGTCGGAAATCGTTATGGTCGAGAAATTCACTGCTTTGCCGCCTGCTTCGTTGGCGCCTTTGGTCGCGTGCGTCGCGAGCTCGTCGATATGCATGTTGCAAGGCGTCAAGTCGCTTCCGGTTGAAGCAATTGCGATCTGAGGCTTTTTGAAATCGTCGTCACCGAATCCTACGGCACGTAGCATGGAGCGAGCAGGGGCCCGGTCGTTGCCGTCAACGACGACAGAGGAATGGGGACGATTACAATTTTGGTTTTCAGTGGTCACGTATTTGGTATTGTTGATAACTTTGCGTTGCTTTCTCTAGTGGAGCTTATAGCCCCTTGCCAGAATCACGGGGAAAATCGTGAAAAAGAGACCCTTTACATCAGAGCTTTTAGTTGCGATCAAGTCATTCCCCATTTCGAATTACACAATTTCTGCAGACCTATCTTAAATGGCATTCAGCTTAGACAGAGTATTAAAGGCGCTCCTATTCGGAGCATCTGGTCCCTTGAGCACCAAGGATATCCAAAAGGTGTTTTCCAAATTCCACGAGCAAGCCGAGCTATTGCCTGAAATGGAGGTAGCGACTCCGGAGGAAGACGAGGATTCTAATGTCGAGCAGCCGTTTTTGGAAGCCGAGGGCATGCCCACTTCAGAGGTGCCTTCTCTTGTCGCGGCCGGTCAGATAAGGGAGTCCATTGACCGCATTTCTGCTGAGCTTGAAGAGCGTGACGAGGTTTACCGCTTAGTAGAGCGGCACGATGGATTCGTTTTCGTGACTTCACCCACCGTGGGGGAATGGATTCGCTTGCTTCGCGATGAGCCAAGGCCGTTGAAGTTAACTCAGTCGGCACTCGAAACATTGGCAGTGATTGCCTATCGCCAGCCCGTGATTCGCTCGGAAGTGGAGAAGATTCGTGGAGTGTCGATTGACAGTGCCTTGAGTCGGCTAATGGAGCGTGACCTGGTTCAGATTGTCGGACGAGCTGAGCTTCCAGGAAGGCCCATTCAATATGGCACGAGCGATGCCTTTCTCGAATTTGTAGGCGTGAGGACGGTGGAAGAACTGCCGTCTTCAGATGTATTGTCGCCTCGACAGATCGACGAGTGGCTCCACGAAGTATCCAACCATGGAAAGGTGACAGAAAGGGAAATGGGCTTGCCTGAGGGAGAGCGGGCTGATGGGAACGCAGAGGAGGTTTCAGGCGAATCTGATATTGAGGGGGAGTCGGAGGAGATCGGCGAGGTCGAGAAACTCGAGCAACCGCTCGAAGACGATGCTGATCGCGAGGCGATCTGACTATGAGCTTGGACGATCAGAGAAAACGGATCGACGAACTGGATGAGCAAATCCTCAACCTGCTCAATGAGCGTGTTCGCTGCGCGGCTGAAATTGGCCGGATAAAGCACCAGAATGGTGGCGAAATCTACGTCGCAAGTCGAGAGGAGCAGGTATTCCGCAAACTCGAGGCTCTGAATAATGGGCCACTCGATGGACCGGCAATAAGAGCTATTTACAGAGAGGTTATGTCAGCCGCGATCGCTCTAGAGAAGCCGATGCTGATTGCTTATCTGGGGCCGGAAGCGACTTTTACCCATCAGGCAGCGATTAAGAAATTCGGTCAGAGTATTGATTATTTGGCTACGCCTTCAATTACGGACGTGTTTCACACGGTGGCAAAAGGCGAGGCGGATTACGGGGTGATTCCGATAGAGAACTCGACCGGCGGCTCGGTGCTGGATTCGATGGACATGTTTTTCGATTCGGAGCTGAAAATCTGTGCCCAGATTTACCTAACCATTACGCAAAATCTGATTTCGCAGTCGCCGATCGACAAAATCAGGAAAGTGTATTCGAAGGACCAGGGCATCCTGCAGTGCCGGGACTGGCTTCATGCCCACATGCCAAAGGCCTCCTTGCACAACTGCGAGAGCACGACCAAGGCGGTGCAAATCGCAGCGGAGGATCCGGAATGCGCGGCTATTGCCAGTTCGCTCGCAGCGGATTTGTACAATGTGCCAGTGGTAGAGAAAAATATTCAGGACCGGTCCGACAATACTACGCGATTCTTAGTGATTGGCAAGGAGTCTAGCGGATACATTCCCTCCATGAAATTTAAAAGCAGCTTCCTCGTTTCAATCAAGGATGAGGTGGGAGCGCTTGAGAACACTTTAATGGTATTCGCGAAACGGGGACTGAATTTGAGTAAAATCGAGTCTCGCCCTAGTGGAAAAATCGCTTGGGAGTACTGTTTTTTTATCGATGTAAATGGACACTTCGAGGAAGAGCCAGTTGCAGAAGCCGTATCCGAGCTTAAGAAGATGTGTCCCTTTGTTAAGTGGCTGGGTAGCTATCCGGACAAGTAGTCGGTTCTCTGATTTGGCGCCTTTGAGTTGGGTTCGGCTTTGTTTGTTGCTCAGTTTGGAATTACTTCCTGACTTGCGTTGTGCTCGCGATTAGCTACGAAGGGGGCTTTCTTATCCCTCCAGAAATCATTCCCATGGAAATCGATCATCCTCGAGCGCACAGAAGCGCCTGTCTGAAAATTACGCTTGGACTTCTCGCGATTTGGTTCGTCGTCAGCTTCGTTGGCGGAATCCTGTTGCGTGACTGGCTCGACGCGAACTTACCGTCTATCGGAAGCGCTCCCTTTGGGTTTTGGATCGCCCAGCAAGGATCTATCATCTGCTTCGTGCTGATTCTCATCGCCTATGCGGTTCTGATGAACCGATTGGATAACAAGCACGGCTACCGGGAGGACAAATAGGGAGCGGTATGACTCAAGGCACTCTTAATTTCATATTCATCGGCATCACGTTTGCGGTCTATATCACGATCGCCTTCCGTTCTCGGGCGGCATCGACCAAAGAATACTACATTGCTGGGGGAGGCGTTTCCCCGTTCGCAAACGGCATGGCAACCGCAGCAGACTGGATGTCCGCAGCGACGTTCATTTCTATGGCGGGCACCGTGGCGATCACGGGTTATGACGCGTCTCGGTTTCTGATGGGCTGGACTGGAGGCTTCGTTTTGCTGACGGTTTTAATGGTTCCGTATTTAAGGAAGTTCAACAAGGCGACTGTTCCGGATTTCGTGGGTGATCGGTACTATTCAAAGGTGGCCCGCGGCGTTGCCGTCGTGTGCGCGATCTTCATTTGCATGACCTATATCATGGGGCAAATGCGCGGAGTAGGGGTCGTGTTTTCCCAATTGTTTGGGATCAGTATACCTGCGGGAGTGTTAACAGGCGCGGCAATTGTTTTAGTTTATGCGGGTATGGGTGGAATGAAAGGGATCACTTACACGCAGGTGGCTCAATACACTGTAATGGCTTTTTCATACACGATCCCTGCGATATTTATCGCAATGGCAATGACTGGGAACGTGATTCCACAGTTAGGGTTGATCGGAAATTACAATGTGAATGGAGAGGTGGTTCCGTTTCTCCAGAAGCTGAACAATATCAACCTTGAATTGGGATTCCAGGAATACACTTCGGGGAAAATGAGCACAATCAATATGTTCTGCATTACGGCAGCGCTTATGTGTGGGACCGCGGGCTTGCCTCATGTGATTGTTCGATTCTTCACGGTAAAAGATGTCAAAGCAGTGCGGAAGTCTGCCTGTTGGACACTTACTTTTATTGCCGTGATCTATCTTACGGCACCGACAATTGGCGCCTTTGCTCGAGTCAATCTTATCGAGAATTTGCACAACACGCCGTACACGGAAGCCCCAGAATGGTTCAGCAGCTTTGAGAGCACCGGCCAAATGGCTTGGGTCGACAAGAATGGCGATGGAGCTATCCAGTACTTCGGACCTGGCAAGTCGAATTCGAATTCGAACGCCGTATTCCAAGGAAGCGGTCCTGCGTATCCAGGTTATGATGCTCCGGAATCGCAACGGATCGGTCCGCAGGGACAGCGACTTCTTGCCAACAAAGCGGATCTGTCGAATCCGAATGAACTTTATTTTGGCAATGACATCATGGTGATGGCTAATCCCTACATGGCGGGTCTTCCCATGTGGGTGATCGCCTTGCTGATGGCGGGCTGTATTGCGGCTGCCTTGTCGACGGCAGCAGGACTTCTGCTAGTCCTGTCCACTTCGATTTCGCACGATCTAATGAAGAAGATCGTCAAACCAGACTTGAGTGACCGGGAGGAGGTTAATTACGCGCGGATCGCATCGTTTGTCGCATTGGCGGTGGCTGCTTATTTCGGAATTAATCCTCCATCGGCATTCATTGCCAAGACGGTAGCCTTTGCCTTTGGCCTGGCAGCTTCCTCGTTTTTTCCGACCTTGCTGATGGGAATCTTTTCCAAGCGAGTGAACCGGGAAGGAGGGATAGCGGGCATGTTTTGCGGAATTGCGTTTACCAGTGGCTACATCATTTATTTTCAGTTTCTCGGGGGTAAGGCAGAGCATCTATTCTTCGGTATCACACCGGAGGGAATCGGGTTTGTGGGGATGTTCATCAACTTTGCGGTAACATTTATCGTGAGCGCCTTTACCGCAAAGCCGCCCGCCTACGTTCAGGAGATGGTCGAAAATATCCATATACCCACGGGAGCGAACGAAACGAAGCAGAACGATTTCGAAATCTAGAAAATGGTAACGGAACAATCGGTTACTTGCGCTTTAAGCGGAATAGCCTAGTCCGAGAAATTCTCGGTGATTTAGGTTAGGGCTGACTAGGAATAGCCAGCTCTACCGGCAGTTTAGTTTGATTAATCCGCATCGTATTGCTAAGACAATCGCATGAAAATGCTCCTGCTTCGTTTTCTCGCGGCCTCTGTTCTTTGTACGGGTATATGGGGTATTGCCAGTGCCGCACCCAATATCGTTCTGATTCTGACCGACGACCATGGTTGGAGCCAGTTGTCGGCTCAGATGGATCCGAAAGTGAAATCCTCCAAGTCCGACTATCTAGAAACGCCGCACATGGCGCGGATAATGAACCAAGGGCGGCGCTTTACTAGTGGGTATTCTCCGGCCCCGCTGTGTACTCCGACGCGGAGATCCATTCTTTGCGGGACGACGACGGCCCGCAGTGGGACGGAGTTTGCCAGTCCAAATTGGATACCTGCAGACCATCTGACGATCCCCAAGGCTTTAAAAGCAGCGAATCCGAAATACCGAACGGCCCATTATGGGAAATGGGGGGAACAGATGATTTCAACGCCCGAGGAATGTGGATATGATGACAGCGATGGGATGACGGGAAACAACACGGGAGGAATGCCGAAAACGCTTGGCGTGGCATCCGGCAGTCATGCGGAAGGCCCGCCGCACTTTATCGACAATGAAGATCCTAAGCGATCGATTTCCATAACTAGCAAAGCGATCGATTTCATGACTGACAGCGTGCGTGCGGAAAGGCCTTTCTATGTGCAGGTGAGCTACTATGCCCAGCACCTGTCGGTAGTTACCCGAGAAAGCTTGCTGGAGAAATACGAAAAGAAAGGGAAGCCCGATCGTGGATATACATCCGCTTGGGCCGCGATGATGGAAGAGCTAGACAATGGAGTTGGCCGTTTGCTGGACGCCGTAGATCGGCTCGCGATCGATGACAATACCTATGTCTTCTTTACAACGGATAATGGGGGGCGGGGGACTGTTCCGGGAGGTGACGACGATGCGATGGCTCCAAATTTTCCTCTTTCGGGAGCGAAACATCACTTGCTGGAAGGTGGCATTCGAGTTCCGTTCTTTGTAGTCGGACCGGGAATACCTGCAGGATCAGTGTGTCGCGTTCCAGTAGCCGGCTACGATTTTCTTCCGACCTTTCACTCGCTGGCAGGAGGAGAATCCAGTCAGCTCACCAAAGAAGTGGATGGAGTCAGTCTTGTACCGCTATTAAGAGATGCGACCGAAGACGGCTTTTCCAGGCCGCAGAAGGCGCTGTTTTTTCATCGGCCAAGAAGAAGTTTTTCAGCGATTCGCGAGAATGACTATAAACTCATGCTCTACTGGAATAAGGATGGTTCAATTAATCGCCAAGAGTTGTACCGCGTCGATAGGAATCCGACGGAAGCGGGAAACGAGATCACGAATAGATATCCCGTTACGGCGGGGCAAATGCGTGATCGTTTGCTCGCCCATTTGTATCTCGTGAACGCGGAACGAATGGATCCCAATAGGCTTTAGAGCACCAAGGCTCTTAGATATACCCCACAACCGTAAACATTTGCCATTCGAATTAACATGAGAATTAGAAAATCGAGTTTCCTTTCGCTAATTTACTCGCTCGTCGCGTTTCTTTCATTCGACGCATCACCTTTTTTGTGTGCAGAAGACTCGAAGGAATCGAAAGCGAGTACGATCCTTTTCATTGGCAATAGCTTCACCTATGGTGGCGGATCTGCGGTGCAGTTCTACCGCCCGCATCTCGTTACTGATTTGAATGGCTCGGGCAAAGGGGGAGTGCCCGCTTTGTTCAAAGCATTTACTATGCAGGCAGGTTTGAGTTTTGAAGTGAACCACGAGTTGATTGGAGGCTCAGGTATTGAGGTGCATTTGGAAAAGAAGTCGGACGTGGTCGCAAAGCCCTGGGATTATGTTGTGATGCACGGGTACAGTACCTTAAATAAGGCAAGCCCTGGCGATGCGAGTGTACTGGTGGCTTCCGTTAAAGAGATGGCGAAACTGCTCCATGCTCAGAATCCTCATGTCGATATTCGACTGGAAGCCACCTGGTCCCGTGCGGATCAAACGTATCCAGAGAAAGGGCACTGGTACGGGAAGTCTATATACGCGATGGCGGAAGACGTTCGGGAGGGATACAGTCAAGCCGCTTCAGGATCGCCTCACGTTCGGGGAGTCATTCCGGTGGGTGAGGCTTGGAATCGGGCCATGTCGACGGGTGTGGCGGATCCAAATCCTTACGACGGCATCGCGTATGGACAAGTCGATCTCTGGACCCATGACCATTATCATGGAGGGACTCCAGGCTACTATTTGGCGGCGTTGGTGATATTTGGAGAGATTACAGGGCTAGATCCTCGATCTCTGGGTGAGGGGGAGCGAGCGGCATTTGAATTGGGCATCTCAAGATCCCATGCGGCTTCGCTCCAGAAAGTGGCATCCGAAGAACTGGCGGCCCAGTCTCCGCAGCGAAGATGGAAGTCATTCGATTCCATCAAATTGAAGTTTTAGCGTCCTTGGCCCTGACACGGGCAATACTACAGCCTTGCCAGAAGGGGCAGTTTGGGCGCTTATGCATCCACTTTGAAAAATTTTAAAGAACTTGGAGTTTCCGCAAAGCTGATCAAGGCCTTGTCAGAAAACAAAATTGTCACTCCCACTGAGGTGCAGAGAGTAGCCATTCCGCATCTGCTGCAAGAGGGGGGCGACTTTATTGCCCAAGCGCAAACCGGCACGGGAAAAACGGCCGCCTTTGGGGTTCCCCTCCTTCAATACATCGATCCCAAGATCCAGCAGATTCAGGGCCTGGTTTTAGCGCCGACCCGTGAGCTTGCGCAGCAAATTGGCAAGCAGTTATTTCGATTTACGCGCTACTTTCCCGAGCGTATTTTCTCTGAATGCGTGTATGGCGGAGAAGCGATTGAGATTCAGCAAGCGAACCTGAATCGCCCCACCCACATTGTGGTCGCAACTCCAGGCAGGCTGATAGATCTCCTGAAGGCGAATTCATTGGAATTGTCCTCAGTGAGAATCGCAATTCTGGACGAGGCCGAGGAGATGTTGAGCTTAGGTTTCAAGAAAGACTTGGAGACGATTTTGGGGCATTTGCCTGCGAAACGCCGCACGTGGCTCTTCTCGGCAACGATGCCGAAGGCCCTGCGTCAAATTATCAAAGGGTACATGTCGCCTAATGCGCATACGGTTCGAGTAGATCGGAAGAATGTCGTTAATCCGAACATAGAGCATCAATATGTGATCTGTCGTATAGAGGATAAGTTCGCGGAGATCACAAGATGCATCAAAGCTCGAGGGGAGGAGCGCGGGCTGGTCTTTTGCCGTTCGCGGGCTGGGACGGTCAACCTTGCCAAGCATCTTACCGATGAAGGATTTTCGGTAGGGGTCCTTCAGGGAGAACTTTCTCAGAAGGAACGCGAGAAGGTCATGCGCAGCTTTAAGAAAAGCCGTACTCAAATACTGGTTTCAACGGATGTCAGCGCTCGAGGAATCGATGTGGAAGATTTGAAATTCGTGATTCACCATCAACTTCCCGACCAAATCGAGTACTATACGCACCGAAGCGGTCGCACCGCTCGGGCGGGTAAGAGCGGGGTTTCCATCGCATTCATCACCGGACTTGATGTGAAACGTTTAAAAGAAATCGAGAAGGAGCTGGATATCAAATTCAAGCGACTGGCTTGAGGTTTTGGAGAGGGTTTTGGCCCATTGACGGAGAGTGATGCGGCATTCGCAGAGATCTTAGGGATTGGTTTGAAAAGGGTGCCCCTTAATTCTTGCATGTCCGGGCTTGCGTGGGCGGAGGTTCGCGACAATTCTCGTCGTCTATGGCCAAGTTTTCTATTACGAGTTGTGCGACTTTTTTGCGTCTGGTTTGCTGGGTTGGGCTGGCACTTTCATTTTTGAATGCTCAAGCTGAGGAGCATCGTCGGCCGAATATCGTATTCATCTTTACGGACGACCATGCGATTCAATCGATCGGGGCGTACGGGTCGAAGATAAACAAGACGCCGCACATCGATCGGTTGGCCAGCGAAGGGGGCATTTTTCTCAATTCATTTTGTGGAAACTCAATTTGTGGCCCTTCAAGGGCAAGTGTTCTGACAGGGAAACATAGTCACAAGAACGGATTTTACACCAATTCGGGTGGAGCAGAGTTCGATGGGTCTCAGATGACTTTTCCGAAACTGCTGCAAAAGGCAGGTTACTCAACTGCTCTGGTTGGCAAGTGGCACCTGAAATCGAATCCGACCGGTTTTGACTACTGGGAGATCGTACCCGGGCAGGGGAGCTACTATAATCCGGATTTCTACACGAGCGCTGGTCGGGATAAGATGAAGCGGTACGAAGGCTACATTACGGATATTACGACAGACCTGGGGCTCAAGTGGTTAGAAGAGCGAGACCAGGACAAGCCGTTTCTTTTGATGTGTCAGCAAAAGGCGCCCCACCGGACCTGGGCGCCTAATTTGAAACACCTGTATAACTACGACGACGCGCCGGTCCCAGAGCCTGACACGCTTTTTGATGATTGGACTGGGCGAAGTGAGACGCTCGCCGGCAACGCTATGTCGATTAGGGACCATTTCATTTACCAGTGGGATATGAAATTTCAGGAAAGGGTGCCGTTTGCGAATGATTTTGAAAGTCGGCTACACGAACCCGAGAGACCCCGCATGACGCCAAAGCAACAAGCGGTTTGGGATGCTTACTACGAACCGCGAAACGCTGCTTTTCTCGCATCACCCCCGACTGGTGATGATCTGGTTCGGTGGAAATATCAGAGGTACATTAAGAACTATCTGCGCTGTATTGACTCTGTGGATGAGAATGTGGGTCGCGTCCTTAGTTATTTGGACGAAAACGGTTTGTCTGAAAACACGATTGTAATTTATAGCTCCGATCAGGGCTTCTATCTGGGTGAGCATGGCTGGTATGACAAGCGTTGGATGTACGAGGAGTCGTTGCGTATGCCGTTTCTAATTCGGTGGCCTGAGAAAATTCAGCCTGGAACCCGGTTCGAGCACCTATTGCAAAATATCGATTATGCGCCGACCTTGCTTGAGGCCGCTGGACTGGAGATTCCGGAGGAAATTCAAGGGGCGAGCATTTTGCCGATATTGGAGGATCCAGACACCGATGATTGGCGCAAGTATCTCTATTATCATTACTACGAGCATTTGACCGAGCATGGAGTGCCGCGGCATGAGGGAGTGCGTGGCGAGCGGTTCAAGTTAATCAACTTCTATTCCAACGACGGCCTGGAACTGATCGATTTGAAGACCGATCCAAACGAATTGAGGGACGTGTCGGGTGTTCGAGAATACGCTGGGGTACTTGAGGAGATGAAAACTCAATTAGCGCGATTGCGTAGTAAATACGATCTTCCCAGCCACGAAGAGTCGGCGACCCATTAAGCTTCAGAGCTCGCCAAGTCTACTAATGGCTTTCCTTTGAGTTCTGCGTCCGCCTTCGTTTCTGCACGGCGGGGGAGGTTGTCTGGGGCGGGGTCATCGTACGCCGCCAGGATCAGAATGTTGTTCGTGCATCATTTTGTATTCTCTTCGAAATCAAGTGCCCAGACTCCTCCGTCCCTTCGTGGACTCTACAACTTGAAAATAGTATCCCTGATTTTGGGTTGGCCTCAATCAATTGAGATCGATCTCCGTTGACTCATCGAAAACTTAACGATGGACCACAATATCATGACAAATACCAAGTACCTTCTTTTGACTGCCTGTGCGGCTACGGGAATTTTGCTAGCAGGTTGCTCCAACCCAGCGGACAAGACAGAATCAGCCACGGTGGCTGATGCCGTGGATGCAGTAGCGTCCGTGGCGAATGCCTCGATTTATTCGATTCGTTCGGATTCGACCATATCTTTTGTCGGTTCCAAGGTGACTGGAAGTCACGACGGTGGCTTCAAGAGTTTTGAGGGGACGATTGCGGTAGCGGATGGCAAGATTGTCGCCCCAAGCAAGATTACGATCCAGATGGATTCGCTTTGGTCGGACAACGATCGCCTTACGGGCCACCTTAAAAGCGCCGACTTCTTTGACACGGCAAATATTCCTACTGCTGAGTTTGCGGTAACCTCCATGCGGGATACGCCACAGGGTCCTGAGTTAACCGGAAATTTGACCCTCCATGGTTTGACTAAGAGTATCTCTTTCAAACCGGAGGTATCGATCTCTGATAGTGAGGTTACGCTGAAAGCTGAGTTCGACATCATGCGCTTTGACTTTGGCATCGTCTACAAGGGTAAAGCGGACGATCTCATACGGGATGAGGTTGTGATCAAGTTGGATGTTAAAGCGACATCGGCTGGTTGATTCGGTTGGGCAGAAGGTATGGCTTACAAAAGCCATACCTGTGGCGCCACACTTCCTTCCTTGAGGCTTCAACCCCTGGCCCTGTAGTTATATGACCGGTTCATTTGATCTTATCGTAGTTGGGGGAGGACGAGCGGCGAATCTGGCTTTGGCCGCATGCAAGTCCGGATTGAAGACCGCTTTAGTCGAACGGCATAAATTGGGTGGAACGTGCCCAAATCGTGGATGCGTTCCTTCGAAACTGTTGATTGGTTTTGCTGAAGCCGCACGTCATGTGCGAGAGGTCGACCGGCATTTTATCGATGCCCAAATACGTAAAATTGATGCCGCCGCGGCGTTTCGAAGTGTAAACGAATATGTGGGTGAAGTGGATGGTCGGTATGAGGGGCGTTTGCAACAGGCGGGAGTCGATCTGATTAGAGGGGAGGCTGCGTTTGTTGGATACAAGAAATTGGCTATCGGGAATCGTGAGATCGAATCCAATCGAATTGTGATTGCCACCGGATCCCATCCCACGCCTGCACTCTTTAGCGAGCTTCCTGTATGGACGAGTGATGCCTTGTTCCCATTGAACGAAGCGCCGCCTAAGAGCTTGCTGGTAATAGGGGGAGGTTTCATTGGCTGTGAAATGTCTGCATTTTTTGCGGGCGTGGGAGTTGAGACCCATCTCTTTGCTCGTGGAGGAAGATTATTGGGACGCGAAGATGGCGAGATTGAAAAGGTCTTCCAAAGTGAGTTTGAGAAAGAGGTGCATACGCATTGCCATGCGAGTCTGGTAGATTTGCAATGGGATGGCTCGGTGTTTACAGCGACTTTCGACGTTCACGGAGAGCGCGAGGTTTTCAAAGCAGAGCGAGTGCTCTTCGCCATTGGCCGCCGTCCTAATACCGCTGAGCTTCAATTAGAGAACACGGGACTCGAAACAAATGGGAAGGGATTCATTCCAGTCGATGAACACCTTCAGACCGTAGTGGAGGGAATCTTTGCGGCGGGCGACGTGAATGGACGGTACATGCTGCAGCACGCGACTTCCTTTGAAGTGAACTATTTGAGGAGAAAGTTTCTCAAAGGAAATTCGGATCCCATCGATGATCGCTTGATTGCCCACGCGGTTTTCACCCATCCAGAAGTGGCATCCGTCGGATTGACGGAGGAAGAGCTCAAGGAATCAGGAACGTCGTATGTGTCTGTGTTCGAAGACTGGCTAGCGAGTGCGCGCGCGATGGCGATGCGGATTGAATATCCGCGAATAAAGCTGCTGGTTTCTCCAAAAGACTACTCGATTCTCGGCTGCCATCTAGTGGGTCCCGAGTCATGCACGCTATTGCATCAGGTGCTCGCGGTCATGCACCTCAAGAATGACGTTCGTGAACTGGCAGACATGATCTACATTCATCCGGGACTCAACGAGTGCATCCTCGCCGCTGCCGTTAAAGCAATCGGTAAAGTTTCAGAATCAGGGTAAAGCTTCGTCCCGAACGAAATGGACCGACCCATGACAGTTGGTTTCCATGCACTTGACCCTTTGCCCCAGTACCTCCTAATCGAAGGGGAAAATGATCCGTTTCTATTGATCAGCGCTATTTGTTCAGGGCGCTCTATGGCCAAAACTTGCTCAATCTTTAACTGTACTTGCCGCTTCTGAAATGGATCCGACGCTAATTACTCTGTTGATTGGCTGCATCCTTTGGGCCGTGCTGCTGTGTTACTTTTTCATTTATCGGCGGGCGAAGGATCTAGGCGCTGGAGGCAAGTCAGCCTTAATTATTATTACTTTTATTCTAGTCCCAGTGATCGGGTTCGTCCTCTGGGGCCAGAAACAATCCTTTCAGAGGTTAGAAGAACTTGGTTTCGAAGCGTATCAAGGTTTAGGGCACAGCGTCGGTGTCGCCACCGGTGCAGGAGATAGTTCAACCTGGCTGTATTCGTTGAGCAGTTCGGAAGACGCTCTTTTGGACTTCTATCGAAATCCCGCTAAACATAAGGGCTGGAAGCTGATTGCTGAAGAATCAGGCGGTCTGACGTTCGAACGCGGTAATTCGAAGATGTTGATTCGCGTAAGCGACGGCAATGTTGCGTTCCTGTTGTTTGATTCGCAAAAAGAGAAGTAAGCCAAGGTCGAGGACTCTATCGATTGAAGCACATGTTTCCTCGCTGTCCGTCTAAGTCTTGCGTCTCTCCCGTTGCTCCTCTTTGATTTGCGAAACTTTTGAAATGAGCAAGATACGAGTACAAAAACTGGATCATGTGGCCTTGGATGTTGTGGACGTTGAGAAGGCCAAGACGTTCTATAGCGATTTATTGGGTTTGCAGGAGGTTCCCCGCCCAGAGAGTTTTGACTTTCCTGGCGTGTGGTACGATCTCGGAAATATCGTTTTGCACATTGTCGGTCCACGCGAACCTGCAGTGGGAAAGCACCACATCGCCTTTTTCGTGGAAGACGTGCATTCCTGCGCCGAAGCGGTTGAGGAGGCTGGCTTCCCTGTGAAGTGGGACCCTTACAAGATTCTAGGTATCGATCGATTCTTTACAGCGGATCCGGAAGGAAACCGTATCGAGATTCAAGGTCCTGAGAAAGTCATCTGATTTCCGGTCACTGCGAGCGAATCCGGATATTTCAAAAAGTAGGATTGTCTCCCGCAAAGCTCGAGGAAGGCACGAAGACATTTGTGCATTATTCCTTTGGAATTTACCGAAGGAAGGGCCCGCCCGGCGAACCCCGTAGGCCTGACCCATTGAGAAAAGCTCTGGTGATAAGACAGGAGATTTTTATCCTAGGTGTCGTTCTTTGGTGAGATACGATTACGTTTTCCTGATCCATGCCAGTGGGATTGCAACAATTAGGATTAAGGAGTCAGGAGTACAACTTACTCACATGGGTATCTGAACATTAAGCCTTTTTGATCGGTGAGAGCGATTCGGTGATTAATCTTGATGTCTAGAAATTTGTAGGACTAAGTACTCTTCTCTTTACCCCCTCCTGACAGCCCTGTCTCCATCTTTTTTATTAATGCAATAGCCTGGGCACCTGTACGGTATAATTCGCACACGCAATACACGTGAATTAGTGTAACTGAAAATGATGATTCTTATGTGTCTTGCGATTGAAGAGCGACGCATGAAATAGACGCGGTCCTAAATTCCAGCACAAAATATGAATGATAAAACGCTCAAGCCCCTTGAATCTACTTCCCGTATCGATTCCCTAGATGTCATACGGGGCATCGCTTTGTTTGGTATCCTCTTGATGAATATTATCGAAATGGGGCTGCCTTTTTCCTATTCTGATCCTTCTGTTTTAGGCCACGATACCGGATGGAATCTCTGGGTATGGAAGATGAATGAGTTGTTGTTTGAAGGGACGATGCGAGGTTTGTTTTCCATGCTCTTTGGAGCTGGAGTTATTTTGCTGACCTCGCGACTAGAAAAATCGGGGGCTGGGATCAAATGCGCAGATATTTACTATCGGCGCACGATTTGGCTCCTCGTTTTTGGAATCGTTCACGTTTGGCTCCTCCTCTGGTATGGGGATATCCTGTACCCCTATGCAATCTTTGCCTTTTTCTGTTTCCTGCACGAAATTGCCTTCCGCGAAATCTTCTCGTTTTTGCATTGGCGTTGCTCTCAGCGGCAACATTTATGCATTTCAGTCAATACGAAGATAAGCAGAAAGTGGAGATAGCCGGATTGGAGGCTCAAGCCACTCAAACAGCAGGAGAGACCCTGACTGAGGAGCAAAGTGATGCCCTCGAGGCCTATGAGAAAGCCGTGCTGAAGAAGACACCATAGGATATCGCGAAAGCGATTGAGACCGAGAATGGAGACTACTGGTCGATAGTGTTGAGCCGCACGTCCAAGAATCGAATGTTTCAAACAACTTTTGTCTACAATATGTGGGTGTGGGATATATTAA
>Ga0255752_10002890_pt1 | contig 18368 bp, 10 predicted proteins | sample 011ome_25_FD_179952 | JGI IMG/M metagenome (GOLD analysis project Ga0255752, IMG submission 179952) | Coastal salt marsh microbial communities from the Groves Creek Marsh, Skidaway Island, Georgia - 011512CT metaG (version 2) | ecosystem: Environmental > Aquatic > Marine > Intertidal zone >... | reverse complement strand
CTTCCGTCTTTATCTCCCGCTCTTCTTTCGTTTCTTCTTCTTCTTCCGCCTCGTCTCCTTCTTTCACCCGTTCGTTTTCTTCTTTCGTCGCGTCTTCTTCGCTCGTGTTGTTGTTGTTGTTGTTGTTGTTGATATTTTTATCCTCCTCTTCTTTTTGCTTTTTTTTGTCCTCCTTTTCCTCCTCCTCGGCTCGCTCGTCGACGTCGTCGTTCACTCCTTTTCCTTCTTCTTCTTCTTTCAGAGGAGGTTGTTGCTCTCTCTGTTGGTTCAAATTCGCTTCGACGACGACTTCTTGGTTTTTCTTTTCTTTCTCTCCGTCGTCGTCGTCCGCCGTCGTCGCCATCACCGCGCGAACGCGATGTTCACCGTCTTCGTGCATTTTCGCGCTCTGCGCGTATTTCCGGTTTTGACTTCGCATCAACTTTGCTTTTTCCTGCGCCTCGTGGCGACTCGTCGGCGCTCCTTTTTCTCCACCGCGCTTCATTTTTTCTTTTCTTCGCTGGATTAAAGAGCGCAGAAATATTTATTTCTCCCGTTGTTTTTTATTAATGCGGACAGACGAGATGAAATTGAATCGTTGTCGCGCGTACCAAAGAGCTCTCTCTTGCAAAAAGTTTGATCTCAGCGATGAATGTCGCAGATAAAACCTCGTTCGATTCGTTTCTCGAAAGAAATCGGACTTTTCTCGATCGCGCGTTCGTGTACGCGCGCGTTGAATTTGCTCAATTTTTAGTCGAGCTGGCTTTTGATGTCGCAAAGGGCAAGAAACCACACACCACGTTCGTTATTATTATATTTTTATTCAAAACGCGCAGAAGAAGTACGATCAAATGTGCCTTCTCGCGACTCGTACTCCCGAAAGATTTTCGAGTACACTTGAATAAACGTACCTCTTGCGTTCGAATCGATCGTTTTTAAGGTAATCGATACCGCGTAGTCGTCTGTGCAGACAGATAATAGCACGCGCGCAAACGATTTAAAAAAGAGTGACGTATGGAAGAAACCGCCGCAAAACATAAAAAAAAGGACAAAAAAGTTTCGATTTCGAGATTTTTCTCGAGATGTTTTTGAGACGAAAAATATCGAAGACACTTTGGGCTCAAATTTTATATAAGAGAACTCTGTAGGTACGAATACGTAAGAATACCGAGAAAAAGAGAGCGTAAAACCGGAGTCTTCTGAAGTCAATGTAGCAAAACGGACTGCCGAACGACGCACGGGAGTGTATAAACTCGACTCGAGATCCGGTAATTAACGTTTGCAAGGAAAAGGAGGAAAAGGAGAATCCGCGCGCGCGAGCGCGCGACAACAAAGCATAAAATGTAATAAGGGCTAAATTGAAAATAATTCCAAAATCTATTTCTCTCTCTCTCTCTCTTTCTCTCTCTTTGTGTCTTTAAGATACATCTTCTTTACCATCAAGATAATCGACAAACAAAAGCTTTTAATCCTTGCCGCCTTCCTTGGCCTTGGCGGCGAGAATACCGGCCACGCCGCGGAGTCTACCGGTTCTTCTCGCGGCGATAAGACCAACCTTCTTACCCGCCGGCGCGTCACCACGAACAGTCGAGGAGTGACCAATGTGCTGGTGGTTACCACCACCGTGGGGATGCTCTACTGGGTTCATCGCAACACCTCTCACCTTCGGCCACGAGTTGCGTTTCACTCTGTACTTGTGGTACGCGGTACCCGCCTTCAACAAGGGCTTATCGCATCTACCACCGCCAGAGATTTGACCAACGGTCGCTCTGCACCCACTCGGAATCGTCTTTTTCGCGCCAGACGGCAATTTAATTCTAGAAAATCCAGTCTCCAAGTTGTGGGAGATCAAGATGCAGTATTCGCCAGAAGCCTTGGCTAACACTCCTCTGTCGCCGAGTTTGGATTCGACGTTGCAAATGATCGAACCTTCCGGCATGGCGGACACCGGCATGATGTTACCGACAACCAACTGCGCCTTTTTACCGGCGTAGATGAATTGACCGGTGTACGTGCCTTCCGCCGCGACAAACAATTCCTTTTGGTGCGCGTAGCGTCTCGTGTTGCGAAAAGTAACCTTTGCCAACGGCGCGCCGCGTCCCGGGTCGTGGATGATGTCCGTCACGACGCCTTTGATGTACCCGTGTCTTTCGGCAAAGTCCGCGGTTCGGTGCTTCGCCGCGCCTTTACGCGTGTGCGTGTGGGAACGGAAAACCGATCCTTTACCCTTACTGTAATATGATTTGAGCAAAGAAGGGAGAGAAAAGGGTGAGCAAAGAAGAACAAACGAGAGAGAGATGGAAAGAAGGACTTTAAAAACGACCGCCCCTGGGCAGACGACTGCGCGACATTCGATTTTTGAGATGATTTCCAACCCAACCGAAACACGACGCGAACGCGGAACGCGACAAAAGATCCACCCATTGCGTTCAAACGTCTCGTTCGCACGCGTTCGCGTCCTCTTTTACCCCTCTCGCTCGCGCGAACACCTCCATCCAGGTATAATTTCGACCGCGCACATTGTCTCCTCTAGCCCTCGTTTTGGGAACAGAGGCGAAAATGTGCGTAAAAAAATTGAACCACAGCGCGCGCAGTTCAACGCGAACGTCCATCCGTCCACGCGTCCCGCGAAATGAACGAAGAAACGATATCTCTGACAAACAATCAGAGAGAAAGCGAAAGACGCAAACTTACCGGCAACCTCTGATAACGCGACCCATTTTTGTTTTTTAATGCGTTTAGTAATGAGGAGAGAGAGCGTGCCACAAAACGAGAGAGACCCTTTCGTTTGCACCAAAAAAAAGTAGACGCACGTTTCAAAATCACTCGAATGTGATTTTCTCTCTCGACTTTTTTCCGTTGGTTCGTGTTTTTTTAAACGCGTCAAAGACAGGTAGAGAAGCGCTTCGTGTGTTACGAGACGAAAGAAAACAAAGAATACGAAGCGAGAGAGACTCACAACGCGACGGTCTTTCGCGATGAGGAATAACAACAACACCGAGTGCGACGACGACGAAAACGAAAACGAGGAGGAAAACAAAGTCGAAGAAGACAAAGAAGAAGAAGAAGATGCTGTGTTGTTTTCTCCCGATGATGATGATTTTCAACCCGTGCCTTCCGCGGTGAACACTCCCATGAATGCGTTTCAGAGAAGAGATCAAAGATACGAAGAAGAAGAAGAAGAAGAAGAAGAAAACGAGGACCGAGAATCGACGTCGCCGATGGTTTTTGGACGCGGTCGTACTCATGAGAGCGACGCGTCAAATGGACAGGATTTTTTAGCGCAGACGAAGAAGAATCAAAAGGACGATTCGGCGAAAGCGTCGCCGGATGGTGCTCGAAGCGAAGAAGGAGAGGAGGACGTCGAAACCGCCAAAAGTGGTGGTGGTGAGATGGAAGATGAAAACGTGGAGATGAAATCCCCGCTGGCGTTTTTGTTTCAGAAAAACAAAAGGAGAAAAGAGAACAACAAGAACAACGGCACGCCGAAAGAGTACGACCGAGACTCGTATCGCCACGGCGCCATGTGGGCGTCGATTGGTTCGCCCGCGTTTCCTCACAAGAATCAAAGCCGAGTGATGAATGCGAATAATTTCAACAACGATAACAATAACGAGAATAGCGACATTACCACCGGTATGGACGATACCAACAATACCATGAACGACGCCGAGAATAAAATGAATAACAATAATAATAAACAAGTTGAGTTTGAAGACGCCACGGAATCGTTCGGAGGTTCAGCCGGAAAAGCCACAGATTTCGGCGTGGACGAGAAAATAAACAATCGCAATCGTGCAAAGATGCGCATGTCTTTACCAGCTAACCTCGCGCAGTCTGTCGCGAGTCCGCTACCAATATCGAAGCGCGTTTTAGACCGCATCGAGTGCCTCGGCCCAGAATTAGCGCGAGTGCAAAAGATCATGCTTTTGACGGGCATCTTCCTCGACTTTTGGGGGAAGTTTTCGTTGGTCAGAGAGTTGAGACGTTTTTCCGTGACTGCCTCGTGGTTATGGTTCTCCCTCGTGTTGATTTTCTTCCTCATCTCGGGATGTTTGACGACGTCCTACTGGCTCTTGCACTACCCGATGCCGGAGAAACCGGCAAAAGAGGACAAAGAAGCGAATGCGGTGGTGTTTGGGTACACGAAATACGACTTTAAAGTGTTTGTTCGACGTTTTGGTGCTATTTGCGCAGCCTGTCAGCTTGGGACTGCGTTTGCCGCGTGGAGAGCGTTGAGAAGCCACGACGTGCGTCAGCGCAAAGCGGAGATGGATTTGCGCGGCATGCAACTCGTTGATTGCATTTTTCTCTCTTTACCCGTGGCTACGTTGCAATGCTACATTGGCATGATGTGTTCATCTCCATTTGCCACGTGTCCAGACAGAAGTGGTTTCGATTACGTTTTATTCTCCGCCGTAGCTGGTGGTTTGCTCAGCGGGACGCTATGTTTCGTTTCCTTGGATTTGCACGAAAAGCCGCCGGCGTATTCTTGGCGCGAATATTGGGGCGTGCACAAAGCGCACTTATCAGAGATGCTCGCCAAGTTCAACTTTAGATTCTTCGAGCTCACGGCGCGCGTGGTGACGATTGGTCTGTTCGCATCCGTGTGTGGTGCCTGGGTGTTTTTGGTTTTCTTCGTGCACATCTTGTGCATCATCGGTTTGATGCGCATCAAACTCTCGGGCGTTCCGGACAGAAAGAAAATCTGGAGCAAGTTTGTAGAGTTGAAAAGCGTCGAGTTACCGTTTCAATCAGCAAAACGAATCGCCAAAAATGGTGGCAAAAAGAAGACGATCCGAATTCCAGTTTTAGACGACGTGAAATTGCTCGTGTGTTGCTTGATTTGGCCGCCGAGTTGTTTCGTTTCAAACTCAACCGATAAGAAAGGCCGATTCTGGTGGCGTTCGACGACTTGTCCGAGGAAGACATTCTGGGGATTAACTCGCGAAGACGCATTGATTCCGTTCGTTTTAATCTTGATGCTCTTCGCGCTCGAAAATGGTACCATGCTCGTTGTCGTTACGCACGTCGCGGTGGACCATTGGTACAGATACTTGGGCATGGCGACGTTTATTAACTTCATCTGGCTCTCTTCGGCAGTCATTTGGATATCGTCGGCGGCGTTGTGGAACCCGTTCACACCAAAAGGCCCACCGTTGGCTTATCCAAGCGCGAACGTCGCGGCGCCGGAAAACTATCGACTTTCCTCGATATCTTCTTTCAAGGATAAAAAATCTTCGATGGGCGGTAGACGTTCGGGAGTGAAGCCTTTTGCTCGACGCTCGAGAGCGTGGGTCTCGCCGACCGCATCGCCAGTAATTGAAGTCGATGAGACTGGGAATAGTAACAATAACAACGCTTATGGCGAGAATATTGACGAAAAGTTCAACGCTGCTGCGGCGGAAGCGACCACGACGTCTCCGATTCACGAATACGACAACAACACTCATCGCATCGACACTTTTCGCGACCATGGTGTCGTAGAAACGATGAATGAACGCGCCGGCGATGAAGAAATGGCTATTGTTCGTTCGCCAGACGTCATTGTGGACATCAATAACACTGCGTACAAAGTTGAAGACTCGGCTGGGGAAGAAGAGGATGAAGATATGGAAAGCTTCCAAACGAACGAACCGTCGGCGTTCGCGAACATGATTGATCGAACGGGCGAACACGAAATGCTCCGGCGTTCGCTTCAATGGCAGCGTGCGTCTGAGGAAATGAAGAAATCAGTCACGGACGTCAAGATGAGAGCTGAAACGGATTTAGCCGCGGCGCGAGCGGCGATGAATTTCTTAAATAGAGAAAGTGTCGAGTCTGCCCAAGGCGAATCGGACAAAAATTACGCCGAGGAGGAGCAGGAAGAAGATGATGATGACGACGAGGAAGAAGAAGAGTTGAACCGAACCATGAGTAGCGACGCGTACATCGAATCGATGCAAAAAGGTAGGATGACGAACGAAGTGACCGGCGATGCGTACGTGGATGCAATGCGCTCTCCGGGAGGATCCATTGCGAGCGACGGAAACTCGCCGCTTGGAAAAATGAATAGCATGAATAGTCCGAGAGAACAAGAGCAAGAACGCGGGGAAGAAGAACGAGAAGTTGCCGACCCGTGGGGTTTCGACGAAAATAAGTTGAAGATTGAAAACTCCGTCGATGTTGACGATGACGATATTGTGAACAACGAATCGCCGACGACGTTTCCGAGCCGAAGAAACTCTGGTACGTTACAGACACCCATGTTCTCTCCAGTTGCCCAACAACCGAAATACGCGGACGAAGACGAAGATGAGGAGACGAAGCAACCAAAGTTCTCGCCGAGATTGACGAGAGCGCAATCGAGAGCGCAACGTTCTGCGAAATACTTTAAATGATTACATTTTTTAATAACTAAGAATTAATGCTGTATGCTTGCAATCATAATCTAAAACTCGTCTTCGCGCGCGGTGTCGCCATACTTTCGAACGCCATTTCGGATGCGAGCAGTTCGTAGGACGCGACTATTAGCTTCATCGCTCAATAAAGACGGAATTTTTTCGTGCATTCGCAACTCGTGCGACGCGTCGTCAAGCTTTTCAGCGAGCTGACCAACCTTGACGAGAACGTTCGCGGCGCCTACTGCGACAACGGAGATTGCACCGAAAAACATTGCCGATACTCGACGAGCAACCGCTGGTTTCTTGTAATTGAGATATGCGAACCCACCAAAGAGAATGGCAAACTGTGCCATATCTCGAGCCGGGTCCGGAGCGTCCACGTCCTGTGGGAACGCATTCAAGTATTCGTCGTGCGCATGTCGTTCCTCTTCTTTCGCGAGCATGGAAATGAGAACGTCGCTCTCTGACTGTTTACTCGTGTCGTTCAAACGAGTAAATATCCTCTTGATTCCAGGAACGTGTCCACTCCCAACTACGCCAACAATCTTATGAACTCCCGGTCCTGCCTGTTTTGCCGCTCTGTGTAAAGAATGTGCGAGTATGACGTCTCTTTCGTCTAAAATCGTTCTTCGAACATCTTTTTCTGTTTCGCTATTCGACGCGTCCAAGAAAACGCTACTGCTAAACGCCCCTTCGCCTTTGAACCCTTCCTTCCTAGTGGACTCTATAATTTTCCGAGCGCACTGTCGAACTACTTCTAAATCTTTTGCACTAATCTTCGTAGTTCTCGATGATGATGACGACGAAGTTTCTCCTCCATTTCGATCGTTCAAATCAATTTCCTCCTCCTCCACTTCTTCCTCCTCGTCGTTTGCTTCGCCCGGCGGCAATGCCACGTTCATTCCTGCGCTCAAAATCCTCTTCAAACATTTCAGCACTTTCGCGGGATCCTCGCACCCGTATTTTTCCGCGACTTCGCGCACTCTTTCCTCTGGATTTCTCAGCGTCTTTTCTTTCTTCGTGTTCTCTCTTCTCCTTCTCTCTTCCCTTCTCTTCTCTTTACTCCCGTACCGAACTCGTTGCATCACGCGCGAAGCGGTAACCTCTGCGCTCCTATCACCGAGAACGACCAACGCGCCAATATCGCCCGCAACTTCGATTGCTTTCGTGAACTCATTCCCTGCCGGTGAACCGACGATTAATCCGCCCAGTTGGTACACGAAACCCGGAACGTCTTTCAGATTTGACATCACGAACTTGAGCGCCGAAGGAATATCTCGAATCTTTTCAACCGTTTTCTTCAACACCTCTCGTTCGCCGAGCGATCGATTGAGCAGTAACTTCTCCAAGCGGTTTTTGTCGAGCTCGATGAAGATAATCTCTGGCCGTTCTTCCCGTATGATTCGTTCCGTGGTTTCCGCGGAGTCTTTAGAGACGTGCGCGGTGCCGACGAGAATGACTTCTTTTCCATTCGAAGAAGACAAACGCAAGACGCAACGTTCGAGGTCAATCTCCGCGGGCGTACGAGCGTCGAAATCGAGTTTGAGTATCGGCAAGCCTCCGTGAGTGGTTTCAAAGGTGATCTCCGGAGGGGAATTGGCGGAGGCGGACGTCATGCTGATGATGCGAGAGGGCTTCTCGGCAAGGCGAGGGCGTCTCTTATTGTGTCGAGTCTACTCCTAACTGTATTTGTTTTCATATTGCTTTAAATAATATTTGCACTAATAATATACTTTGGAAGAGAACGCGAACAATCACCCCTCTCTTCTGATACTACCTACAAACTACGCGAGGACATACTACTATACAACGTGATGACTAAACAGCATCATCATTACTAGATGAACGTTTTAAGGCGGCGTCAACGCCGCCGCGGGCTGACTAAAATTTAACTTTTGAGGCGTCGCGGCTGCGGAAGGCGATTTGGTATTCGGGTTCTTCGACGCCGACGCCGAAGCGGGCGCTTGCGTCGTCGTCGTATTTTTCTTTACCGTGGAAGTGGAACCTGTGCCTTGGAAACGAGACATGAAGCCGTTCAAGTTTTTCTTGGCATCGTTCACGGCGCGCAAGATTGGCGGCGTTTCCATCGAGTACGCTCCGACTTTCTTTTTCATATCTTTCAACATGTTCGCCAAGACGTCGCGTTCGTATCGAACGTCGGCGAGAGTCGACTTCAACGCGTTCTTTTCGGCTATTTGGCGCTCCAAGTTTGGAGCAGAAATTTGCGTGTTCTTCAAAGCTTCCTCTGCGTGGTCGAGTTTGAGTTGAAGCGCTTTCATTTCTTCTTTCGTTTCCTCGCGCGCCTTCTCGGCGTCCTCGGCGCCATTTAAGGCAGCTTTTGAAGTTTCGTTTGCAACTTGAACGGCTTTTTTGGCAACATTCAACTCGTTTCGAATGGACTGCATCTCGGCAAGCGCGTCTTTTATATTCTTTTCGAGCGATTTCACTTCCTCGTCTCGCGTGGCTAATAAAAGTTCAAACTTTTCCGTCGTCTCAGTTTTCTCCACGTTGGATAAGTCCAGTTGCGCTTTCAAATTTGAAATCTCTTTATCTAGTTCAGCTACGTGGTTTTCGCTTTTCATTATAGTATCGTCGGCGCTTTTCTTTGCGCTCGCGCGTTCGTTTTCGAGTTGCTTTCGCGCATCTTCCAGCGCTTTCTTGTTGGATTCGATTTCGCTGGATAGTTTCGATTGAACCGCAGAGAGCTCCAAAGTAAGAGCATCCATATTTTTCTTGTGTTCGGACTCGCTCGCAGACTTATCCTGCGTCGATGTTGAGGCGGTCGATTGAAGCGTCTGGTTTTCTTCTCGTAACTTGCTTTCCGAGGCCCGAATCGTTTCGATTTCAGCTTTTAATTTCTCGTTTTCAGTCTTCACGCTTTCAATCTCTTTTTTGAGCGCTTCTTCTTCGCTCTTTTCTTCTTCGCTCGAGGTTGGTGTTACAGCTACAGATGCAGCAACAGATGCATCGGCGAGCACTTTTTCTGTTTTCGCCTTCTCCTCTGCGACGCTCTTCTCTGCCGCAACCACCTTCCCTCGCTCCGCTTCTAACTTCTTCCGCAAATCTGCAATCTCCTCCTCAAATTTTCCTACGTCTACTTTTACGTCACTCTCCGCCTTCATCTCTTTCTCTTTCGCACGTTCTCTTTCCAGTTGATTCACTTTCGCGACTAAATTCGCCACTTCCGTTTCCCTCGCCTTCTCTCTCGCCTCGCCTTCCTCCTCCCTCGTCTTCCGCTCCGTTTCCTTCGCAGCGAGCGCATCCTGTTGCTCCTGCCAAATCTTCGCGCTCTTCACCCTCAAATCCTCCTTCTCCCGTTGAATTCGTTCTACATCTTCTTGCAAATGCAAAACAACTTTCGCGGTCTCGTCGTGTCGCATCTGCGCGTCCACCAGTTGCTCTCGCAATCTACGCATGGTTTCCTCGTCTTCTTTCGTGGAATACTGTTGTTGCGTGGTATTCACCCCAATCGTCCTCGCTCTCCGCTCTTCCTCCATCGCGGCGAACGCGATCGGGCTCGTCCCTTCAAAACTGCTCTTTCCGGGAATCCCGGGACTTTGCCGTCCGTACGACGAGCTCAATCCATTGTTGGTGTTAGTATTAGTAGTAGTATTCACAGCGCTTCCAGTATTCGAACGGTGGTTCCCCGTCGACATCGTTCCAATTTGTGGAATCTTCATCGTCGACGTCGTCTTCTTCACCGTTTTCGCGACGAACGCGGAGGATAACGCCGACATTTTCCCCGCCTTCTCTTTCATCTGCTTCACTTTGTCGCCCATCGCGAACGTTTTCACGGATGATCGTCCGGGTCCCCCCCCTCCTCGGTCGTGCGTGTCGTTTTGATGCGCCATCGTATTTGATGTCAAAGTCTCCAAGTCACGTGAAGAATAAATATTTTGTAACGGACTTTTCAAAAATTTTTTCCTTCTGCTTCTGCGCTTCAATATTAGGGTTTAATACCCTAAATAACAAACGTAAGCGATTTTTTGAATTTTTTTCTTCGAATCGCATCACAAATAATATCTCTCTTAATACTAAAGAGGAACTTCATTCATTCGCGCGGTTGTTGCGAAAGTTCTTCTCTCTCTCTCTCTCCCTTGTTGTTCTTTGGATTGATTGCATCGACATCTCTCGCGTTTTGATATAATAATAATCTCTTTTTCTTTTCTATTATATATAATACGGACGAGAAAAGATTTAATATGGGCGGATTTGTGATTCCGAAGCGCGAGATTGCGATGGAAAACGACGCGACGGAGAAGACGATTCAGACGACGACGACGCGGGAAAACGGAGAAGAAGAAGACAAAGGAAAACAAGAAGAAGAAGACAAAGGAAACGCGAAAATGAGCAGCAGCAGTCCTTCTTCTTCTCCGTCGTCTTTGAAGAAAAGGAAGAAAGATGTGTCTGTGAAAACGCCTCCTCCTCCTCCTGTCGAAGAGACGAAAGAGGAAGAAGAAGAAGAAGAAACGCAAGAGGAAAAAGAAGACGAGATGGACGAAGATTTCCACGTTCGCGATGTTGACGCGACGACGCCCTCTCGCATGCACAGACCGAGAAATTCCGCGCAGAAGAGAAAACTGGAAGCTTTTGGCGACGGCGTTTTGAACGGCGCGGCGGTTGACGAGGACGATGTCGAAGTTCCGGACGATAAGGAAGCGACGATGAGAGACGTTCGCGCGGCGGAGGAAGGCGGGAGGGTTTGTTCGGCGGAGACTTTCGATCGGAACGATCCGATAGAGCAGTTAGCCGAGCTCGAGAGGTTTATCAAAACGAGCGGGGGTGAAACGCCGGAATGTTTAGAGGGATGGAGCATATACATGACGTTTCGAAAACACGGCGCGAGTAAAGGACAGCCGGATTTGAAGATTTACCCGAAAGACGGGTTCGTCGCGAAAGATAACACGAAAGATAAAGCGTTTTATAGAAGTCGATTAGAGGTGTGCCGTGCGCTGGGGTTGCAGCCGGCAAAACCGGAAAAAGTGCCGAAGAAACCGAAAGTGCCGAGAGTGCCCGCGGAAAAGCCTTTAACAAAGACGCAGATGATGGCCAAGCCGACGAAATTGATGAGTCGAAAGAAAGCGATGGAAAGCATCGTCAACGGCGTGGCGGAGAGAGAAGAGTGCGAGATAGATAAGGTGGAACACAAAACGAACGAGGTAGGATTGCGCATCGTGACGCTCGGTACGCGTGGCGAAAATGGTAGCGAGAAATCGACCAAGTTTTTAAAAGACGCGGACGGGATGATTTGGGCCGACGGGTACGCCGCGATTTGGACGTATACGAAAGAAAACGGCGATACGCAGTCGTTTAGATGTTTGGTGAATCGCGACGAAAGCGCGTCGGATGAGTTGATCGAGTCTGTAGTCGAAGAGCCGATAGAAGGGGGAGATGAAGAGAAGAAGGTAGAGGCAGCTGCTGTTGCCGCGACTGAAACTGTCGTAGTTGTACCGTCGTCGGCGGAAACGCCTTTGGAGGAGAGAACCGAAGAGAAGAAGGAACAGCCGACGCCGGCTGTCCCGACCGTCACGAGAAAGCTCGTCGCGCACGTCGGCAAGGCCAGATTTGTCATATCCGAGGGTCAAAATATTCTCGCGGAATCGAATTCTCCCACAAAGGCTTGGACGCAATTCGCGAAATCTATCGACCCGGAAATCGCGGCGCACCTCGTCGACCCTTTCGCTACGAAAGATTTCAAAGTCCGCGTCGCGTTTCAAGCCAAATTCGCGAAAGACATTTACGACACGTTATCGAGCGAAACGTTACCGTTTTTACAAGAACGATACGGTATCGATGAGTACAAAGCTATTTTGAACCGCGAGTATCTCAAACAGACTCGACAGCTCGTCTTTGATCTAGAAACGTCCGAGTATCGAAGGAAAATCACTAAAGAACGCGTCACGAGCGCGGAGAAATACGACGCCCGATTCAAAGAAGATCAACGCGATGCCGAGGAACGCGCGTGTGATATCGCGTGTGCAAAGTTGGCGGCAAACGTGGTCTCAAACGTGGTAGAAACTGGGAAACGCGCAAAACTTGCGAAAGATATCGCCGACGACGAAAAAAAGTACGAGTGGGACGCGGAACGTCTCGCGCCTAAAGACGCCGTGCGCATCGAGCGCGAAAGTAACAAAGAACGAATAGGATTATCCACGGCAATTCGTAAAATTGCGAGATCCAAGAAATTTGAACAAGAGCGTGATCGTAAGGCGGAGCAAAAAGAGCACGATCGCAAACAGCGCATGTTGGAGAAAGTCAAAGAAGAAGAAGAAAAGAGAAAGAAGAAACAAGAAGAGGAAGAGGAGAAGATCAAACTGAAGGAGAAATCGCAATGGCTCGGCGGATGCTTTCCGAAGCAAGAAGACGAAGAGGATGGAAAATCGATCGCTCCTGTTGAAGCGAGAGTACAGTCGAAAGTGGACTCGTTCCTCGGCGAAGATGACAAGCACGCGGTCGGCTTTTTGTTGGAACTCTTCACGTTTGCCAGACGGTTTCGAAAAGTGCTCTTCCCGGGCAAAGGTTCCGCGGACAAGTTTATGCCAAAATCGTTCAAGGTGTTCGTAGACGCCTTAAAAGCAAAAGTTCCGAACGAAGGTACGAAGCGTTTGATAATAGGCATGCTGAACCCGATTATTCGCGACGTCAGAGATTCTACCGACGACAACGGAGCGTACGCGTTGACAAAAATCGCTGGCCCGATTAACGAAGTCCTCAAGGAAGGTGGCTCTACTAGCAAGAAAACCATTGAAGAAATCAAGGAAATGCTGGCGGAAGATGACAATCCACTCAAGAAACAACTCGCCTTATTTGACGAACTTTTGAGCCGATCGTTTGAAGCCCTCGCGGCGCAACATTCCGCTGCACCTTCGTACGAACGTCAAGCGTTTGGGTGCATCGCGCCGGAAGCCGCGGACGCTTTTGTCAACGCGTTTTGCCGATGTCGAGCGGATCCGGAATCGTTTAGAAATCTCACTCTTGACGTTCAAAACAAGGCGGGAATTACGAATACGTACCACGGTTTACGTGCGGCTCCTCATCAGTACGCGTGTCGAGCCCCTCCAGCGCTCGTGGTTCAATCTGAAGTCGAGGCCGAAAGAGGCGTCGAAGTCGAAACCTTCGTAGCTTTGAACGCAAAGAACGATACGGAACCCGAACGAACGAAACAAAGAATCGTCGCGAGTGAAATGTGTGATATGGATAAGAGTAGTGAGCGTGTATTTTTGATTCGAGACGCGTTACGTTATGTCTCGTGGGATCCAATCGTCAAGCCAGGATGCAAACGCGGCGACATTGCTTCTGCGAAAGGCGAGATTTTTTTGAAAGATATTGCCTCCTTTGACGCCAAGTTAGAAAGTGGTATTTTCGCCATCTCTGCTGCGATTAATACGCGAGCGACGTCGACCGGTAACCCGTCCAAAGACGAACCGAACGAAGACAAAGAGTGGTTGCGCTTAGTCAAGATTGAAGGTAAGAAAGTCGCCGAGGCGACGGAGAAGACGTTATCGCTTGAATCCGGAAAAGGCAAGAAATTGGTTGCCTCTGCCATTGATGGTGCGATTGCGAAAGCGACGAAAGTCGGGCGCGACAAATTTGTTGCGGAAATTGCAATCGAAGAAGAAGGAGAAGAAGAAAAGGAACGCATGGACGTCGACGGAGAAGAAGACGATAAATTAAACAAGCGCGAACTCACTCGCGCGGTCTGGGAGGAAGGCTGCCAATCCTGCGGTATGGACATGCATGAAGGAGGTAAAGGTGAAGTTCTCTTGTGCGACGGATGTCCACGCGAATTTCATAAAAGCTGTCTCAATCCGCCTGTGGATGAGAACGAAAAGCTTCCGGACACGTGGTTTTGCCCGATTTGCGTGGCGAAGAAGAACGCAATCGAGACCTCGAAAACGAGTTGCGAAATGATAACGCCAACTTCGTTCACGCGAGTCGCGGAAGGCTCGCAACTCGGTGAAGCGGCAAAAAAAGGTACGATGTTTACGAACGAAATGTTAAAGTCGAAATCGTTATCGAAAGAGGCGAGGATTCTCTTGTCGCAAAAACTCAAGCGATTCGCCGAACGCTTCGATGCGGACGGTTGGACTTCGTTAGCTCTCGAAGACAAAATCGACGCTTTGAAGATCTTAGCGGATTTGCTTTTGGATACCACCGACGCGCGAGATGAGATCGATAACAAGGCACCGGAAGAGCTGAAGAAAAAGAACCAGATGCTGGACGAACATCGCAAAAGCTGGGCGGCGTATCGCAAAGGCGAAAACGTCGGCGGCGGTAACTTTGCCCGAGTCAAAACGTTTTCCACCGACGAAGAAGAAAACAAAAAGATCACCGAGTATTTTGATAAGACCGGCGAGTACCCAGACTCTCGTCTAGCATGGCAAAAGCGGTTTAATCAGTTGGAAAAGTCGAAAAGAGACAATGGTGTGACTCGATTAGAACCCATCGGCGGCGACCGGAATAACGCGGCGTTTTGGGTACTCGAAGACGAGGAGCTTGGGAAGAAAGAAGACTCAAGCGCAATCATCATCGCACAAGCCGCGGGCGCCGGTGGTGGTTGGGGATGTAACGAGGACTACAACGACGACGAGGAAGAAGACGACGAGGAAGAAGATGGAGACGCCAAGCGAAGCTTGACACCGACGACGGCGAAGATGCGAGGCTCGGACGCGCTCAGAGTTTCTGAAAAGGAATGGATGGTACTCGACGCAGATTCTGTGAGAGAAACCGTCATTCCAGGGTTGAACAAGCGCGGGTATCGCGAAGGGAAGTTATGGCAGCAATTAGAAAAACGTTTTGGTGCCAAGAAGGAAGGCGCGGAGGATGAACGAAAGGAAGAAAAAGAGGAAGAAGAAGAGAAGGAAATCACGGCTTGGGACGTTACCGAAGAACACGAGTTAATTGCCTCGAAGGTGGATAAGAAATCGTTACTGAAGTGCACGAAAGAGTCGGCAAAGTCTTTATTCCTCGACATTCTTAACGATCTCCCCGAGATGGCCTACGACGCGTACGATGATCCGAGTCGTAACAGCGTCGTCGATACTCGAACGAACGCTATACGCGCTCTGGCCACGCAGCCCGGATCATCAGAAAACGATGCGATTCCACTAGCGACAGCTACGCTCGCGTTAGAATTAGCCATATCTCCTTCCTGGTTGCACGAATCGTGGGGCCGCTTCACGCGTTTCTCCCCTGTCCTCCGCGACGCGTCTTTCCCGTCCATTTGGTTCCGGCTTAAAAATTTGAAGAAAGCTATCAAATGGAACATGGCCAAGCGCGGCGGTCGCGCCGGTGGCCGATTCCGTCCGGAAGATTTTACCGCGGTTCCTGATCAACGCGGTGCGAGAACGAAAACCAAGCCCAATTATAAAGTCGACAGTTCTAGCGACGACGACGACGCGTTCCACATAAAAGAAGGATCGAAGAGAGTCGTTGGCGGAGAAGTTATTCCGGCGAAAAAACGAAGGGTCTTCATTGAAGACACAGGGTAATAAAATATACGCCGAGAAAGAGAGAGAAGAAGAGAGAGAAAAATACAAAAACGCACGTACGTAGTAGCCATTAATAATAATTGTATATCAATTTCGGTCAATTTTAAAACAAAGCAGAGCCTTTAAACAATTCGACCAAGAACAGCGCGGTGCATCCGACCATCGCCGCTCTTCCGTTCAACTCCTCGACCTCCGCGGTGAACACCGGTTGCACAAACTCTGGAATCGGCGACCCTTTAAACACAAAATTCCACGTTCTCGAATCTTTCATCGTCTTCGGGTTACTCGTGTACCCTTCGTTACTGGACAACGCCGGCGCAAACGACGCCAACGTCCACACGAACGCCGTGTGCAACACCTCGCCAAAGTTCTCGCCAAACTGTTGCGCGATGCCGTGCCCGGTGGTAATCTCTCCATACAAAGCCACGACAAACCCGAGCATGGCAACTCGCCCATTCAGAACTTCCGGAGCCCACCCAGATGGTTTCGTCGGATCCGTGCTCAGCGCCAAAATATCCTGCGGTGACTGCATGTCCGCCGGTACCGAAAACACCGGCGTCAGCACCTCGTCGACGACGTGTACCGTCACGCCGCCGCACGAAACGTCCGCTTTCGACACGTTCGCCTCTCGCACTTCTCTTGTCGTCAAAACTTTCCCAGCACTCAGCGTTTCTAATTCCTCTCTCGACATCACTTCCTCGCTCGACATCGCCGAGGACGGGATCACGTGGTAGCTTAAAATATCCGCCAAATTTTCTCTCGTCAACATCTGCTCTCGACTCAAGCCTTTCTTTTCACAAAACTTCTCGAACGCGGCGTTCGTCGGCACGAAAATCGTCCCGGAGTCCATTGAACTCACCGCGTTTAACATGTCCGCTCTCGAAACCGCTTCCACGAGCGAGGAAAAGTCCGAATTTGAAGTCAACGTTTGGACTAAAGCGTCGTTCTTCTTTTCATTCGTAGTCGTAGCGCTTTCCGATGATGATGTCGACGACGTCTCGTCGCTCGCCGTCGCCGCGATTGAGGCGGCTTTACAGCGATACGAAGACAATTTACGAGACGAAGAAGATGAAGTGGAACATTTAAACAACCCTCGTTCGGTACTTGACGAAGAATACGCGATGTGGCGTAAAAAAGAGGACATATTGCGCGTACAATGTGCGATGATTAATGAAGAGACTTCTATCCACTTTTCTCTCAAGGAGGAACTCGCGAGCGTAAATACAATAAGAACACGACAACTAAACTCACTCTCTCGAGCGGTGTTCTCAACAGCACCCGCTCTTATTACTCCCACTTTTATTCACGACGATAGTATCCGGCAAATACACTTCCTCCTCGACTTCATTTTTCAAAGCGTTCCTCGCGGCGCACTCGAACGCGTCTTGGACGTTGCTATCCTCCTTGGCGCTCGTCTCGAAATGAGGGCACTGGTTTCCGCTCGCCGCGCAAAAGGACAAGGCTTTTTTTTCCGACACCACCCTAGATTGGCCTCCGTCTTGATCCGTTTTGTTTCCCAGGACGATGAATGGGAAATTCTCCGCGTCCGCCGGGCTCGCTTGCGCGAGAAACTCCTCTCGCCAATTCTCCAAGTTTTGAAAGCTCCTCTCGTTGTTCACGTCGTAGACCAAGACGCAACAATCCGCGCCGCGGTAGAACGCCACCCCGAGAGATTGAAATCGCTCTTGTCCAGCTGTGTCCCAGATTTGCATGGTGACTAAATTCTCGTCGTCTATTTTTACTTCTTTCGTGAGGAAGTCTGCCCCGATTGTCGCTTTGTATTGCTTCGAAAACTTGCGGTTCACGTACTGGTTCATCAGGGAGGTTTTACCAACACCGGAGTCGCCTAATATTATGAGCTTCAGAAGCGTTCTCTGTGTATTAATAATATCACATAAAGAAGAGGAAAAGGTATTTAGTCACAGAAAAAGGTGCGCATCGCGTCGCGTGGAAAGAGAGAGAGAGAGAGATGTGACCCTCGAGAGGTCATCCGCGTTTGCTTTTAGAACAACGCCATCAAAAAGTTCCCCGCGGGGAAACAACAACAGAAAGAGAATTGAGATTTTCCATTCTCTCTCTCTCTCTCTTCTCGAAGAAGAAGATCAAAAAAGAAAAAATAGAGAGAAAACGAGAGAGTGCGTCTCTGTCGTCGTCTCTCTTTTGAGAGAGCGCGTTACCTTTCGAGCGCTCATCTCGTCCGGCGGTGGTAAAGATGGTGGTCGTTTCGTAAGTGACTGCTTGAGTGAATTTTCCTTCTCTACAAGTTTTATTTAGGGTTTACAACCCTAATTTCCTTGCTCTCCATTTCTTTTCAAAATGCTCAGAAAAAAGCCGCTCTCGAGATGACGACGAACGAAGAAGACGACGACGACGATATCGATTGCGAGGAAGAGGAAGAGCTTCTCAGAAGAGACGTGGATCGTCTGCTCGAGGAGATTGCGTTTTTGGAGGAAACGTCTTCTTCTTCTTCTTTAAGAAACGGTGAATTTGAATCCCGTTTGGAAACTCTGGAACA